>Ga0068861_100002651_pt1 | contig 11707 bp, 8 predicted proteins | sample KBSSwiS42_FD_66593 | JGI IMG/M metagenome (GOLD analysis project Ga0068861, IMG submission 66593) | Switchgrass rhizosphere microbial communities from Kellogg Biological Station, Michigan, USA - KBS Switchgrass S4-2 | ecosystem: Host-associated > Plants > Roots > Rhizosphere > Soil ...
TCAGTCGCTTGCGTCAGTCGCCAGTAACCAGTCCTTGCGTCAGACGCGTGCGTCAGTGGCCAGTGGCCAGTCGCCAGTCGCCAGTCGCCAGTAACCAGTCTTAGCGTCAGGCGGTTGCGTCAGTCGACAGTGGCCAGTCCTCGAGGCCGTAATCGCGTCGGCAGCGGAATCGATCTTCGATAGCGTGCAAAGTTGATTGAACGGCGAATCGCAGGCACGCCCCGTGCTGCTGCGTGCCGGCATGTCGAGATCGCCTGTCGAAAAACTGCTCGTCTACCGGAAGGCCGTGGCGGCGGCCGACGCTATCGTTGATCTCACCGACCGGCCGGCATTCGCGGTCGATCAGGAATTGCGACGTCAGCTCCGCTCATCTTCGGGGCGGATCCAGTCGCACCTTCAAGAGGGCGCGGGCCAGGGAAGTGACCGACATTACGCCCATTATGTGTCGATCGCGCGGGGAAGCAGCAAGGAGGTCAAGGGCCACTTGCGCCGTGCCCTTGGGTGCCGGCTGATCACCGAGGACGAGTACCGCGTGCACTGGTCCCGCTTCGACGAGATCGCGGCGATGCTGTCCGGTCTGAAAAAGTTCCTCGACGCTCAGGACGATGGAGGTAACGCCGGTTGACACCCACGCAACGTCAGTTCACCAATGCGCTGATGTACGACTGACTCGCGACCGCAACTGGTTCAACGACTGCGACCGGAGACTGACTCGAGGACTGCGACTGGTGACTGCGACTGGCCACTGGCGACTGGCTACTGGCTCGAGCGACTGGCCACTGGCGACTGACGCGAGTGAATGTCGCCGCGAATGGGGTCTGATTTACGCAGCCCTTCGCACGTCGTTTTCGACCCGACCGTCGCGGATGTGGATGGTGCGATAGGCGAAGGCGGCGACGTCGGGCTCGTGGGTGACGAGGACGATGGTGTTGCCGGCTTTGTGCAGCCGCTCGAACAGCCCCATGATCTCCGCGCCGGTCTTCGAATCGAGGTTGCCGGTCGGCTCGTCGGCGAGCAGGATCGACGGGTTGTTGACCAGCGCGCGGGCGATGGCGACGCGCTGGCGCTGGCCGCCCGACAGCTCGTTCGGCCGGTGCGTCATGCGCTCGGCCAGCTCCACCTTGTGCAGCGCCTGGCGCGCGCGGTCGAGCCGGTCTTTCGCCGGCACGCCGGCGTAGACCAGCGGCAGCTCGACGTTGTGCAGCGCCGTCGCGCGCGGCAGGAGGTTGAAGGTCTGGAAGACGAACCCGATCTCCTCGTTGCGGATGCGCGCCAGCTCGTTGTCGTTCATCTGGCTCACCTGCTTCTCGTTGAGCAGGTACGAGCCCTTGCTCGGCGTGTCGAGGCAGCCGATGAGATTCATCAGCGTCGACTTGCCCGATCCCGATGGCCCCATGATCGCGACGTATTCGCCGCGCTCGATCTGAATCGAGACGCCGCGCAGCGCGTGAATCTCCTCCGCGCCCATCACGTAGGTCTTCCACAGGTCGACCGTTTCAATCAGCGCCATAGCTATCAAGACGTCAGACGAGCCTCGGCGGCCGCCGGTTCCAGCGTGGGTGCTTCTATCCGCCGCTTTTGAGCCGCGCGATCAGCGACTTGGCGATGTCGGGCGCGTCGAGCGGCATGTGCGCGCTCCAGATGCTGGCGTCGACCGGGATCAGCGTCAGCTTCGCGCCGCGCGAGCGCCGCCGCTGGTTGGCAATCTCGCCCGCCAGCTCGCCGGCCGGGGCGAGCGAGGTCCCCATCAGCAGCACGCACACATCGTCTTTGGCCGAGTCGCCCCACTTGGCGGCCTGCAGCCAGGCGTCGGCGACGGCCTCGCGATCGAGCGTCGAGACGAATCGTCCCAGCAGGCGAGGGTTCTTGCTGCGCCCGAACATGCGGTTCTTCGGCACGCAGGCGATGTCGAAGCCGCGCACTTCGGTCTCGTCGTAGCCGCCGCCGACGGCATCGAGCGCCTGCCGGACGCGGTTGACGGTCGCCTTGCGCACGAACTCGTCGCGGCTGGCGCGCTCCTGGGTGAACTGCTTGCCGAGCGGCACCGCGGGCTCCTCGGGCGCGCGCCGAGGCGGTGCGGCCGGCGGCGCGTCGGTCGGCGCGGCGGCGGATGGTCGCGGCGCCGGCGGCACCTGCCCGCCGCCCGCGGCGATCGACTGGTCGTACTCGGCCCGCTTCGCTTCGTCGGTGAGGATGCGGTACGCCTCGGTCAGCTCGGCGGCGCGCTCGGCCGCCATCTCCTGGAATTCCTTGCCGAGGTGATGGACCTTGTCGGGATGGTAGCGCGCGATCTGCAGCCGGAAGGCGCGCTTCACCTCGTCGAGCGACGAGGTCGGCGGGATCTCGAGCAGGTCGTAGTAGGTCTTGGACGCCACCTACTTCTTGAACTCCGCCACGTTCGCCGGCGGCAGCTCGCGCCGTCCGTCGCGGACGTCCTTCTCTTTGTCGCGCAGCCGTTTCTGCCCGCGCTTCGGGCTCGTCGTCTCGGTGGCGCTCTTGGCGCAGTAGGGGCAGAAATTCCAGCCCGGCTGCATCGCCCGGCCGCAGTGTGGACATCCACCGCCGACGCGCTTGCCGCAGTGCGGGCAGGCGTTGAAGTCGACGCCGACCGCCGTGCCGCAGCCCGAGCACAGCGTGCGCATCTCGCGCACTTCGGTGACCACGCGCAGCAGCTCCTCGGGCGTGGTGACGCCGCCCTTCACCTTGGAGAGGCCGTCCTCGCCGAGCGTGATCATGCCGCCGGACACCGCCGCCTCGCGGAGCTGATCCTCGCTCGCCTTTGCCGAGATCAGCCGGCGCAGCTTGTCGTTGATCCGCATCACCTCGTAGATCCCGATGCGCCCGCGGTAGCCGGTGTGATTGCACTGATCGCAGCCGACCGACTTGTAGAAGGGAATCGTCGCCGCGTCGGCGTCGGTCATGTTCATCGACCGCAGCACCTCGGCCGGCGGCGTGTACTGCCGGCGGCAGTGAACGCAGAGCCGCCGCACCAGCCGCTGCGCGACGACGCCGACGAGCGCCGAGGCGATGACGTAGGGCTCGGTGCCGATGTCGGTGAGGCGCGTCACCACCGAGGGGGCGTTGTCGGTGTGCAGCGTCGACAGCACGAGGTGGCCGGTCTGCGCCGCCTGCATCGCGATCTTCGCCGTCTCGGAGTCGCGGATTTCGCCGAGCAGGATGACGTCAGGGTCCTGGCGCAGGATCGAGCGCAGCGCGCTGGCGAAGGTCAGCTTGATCTTCTCGTTGATCTGCGTCTGGTTGACGCCCGGTATCTGGTACTCGACCGGATCTTCGATGGTGATGATGTTGGTCTTCTCCGACTGCACCGACTTCAGCGCCGAGCTGAGGGTCGTGGTCTTGCCGCTGCCGGTCGGGCCGACGACCAGAATCATCCCGTGCTGGTGGCGCAGGAACTCGCGCACTTCCTCGAGCGCCGCCGCCGACATGCCGATCTCCTCGAGCGCCGGCACGCCCTTGCGGTGGTCGAGGACTCGCATCACGACCTTCTCGCCGAACAGCGTCCGGAGCGTCGACACGCGGAAGTCGACGTCGGTGCCGTCCTCGGCCGTCGAGCGCAGGCGGCCGTCCTGCGGCAGCCGCTTCTCGGCGATGTCCATGCCGGCCATGATCTTCAGGCGCGCGATCAGGCCTTCGTGCACCCACTTCGGCAGGTCCATCACTTCCTTGAGCAGGCCGTCGAGGCGATGCCGGATGAGCACGCCTTTCTCCATCGGCTCGACGTGGACGTCGCTCGCCTTGCTCTTGATCGCGCTCTTCACCACCAGGTCGACGAGATCGATGATCGGCGCCGCCTCGCTGCGCTCCTGCAGTCCGGCGACCGGTTCGAAGACTTCCTCTTCCGCGCGCCGCGCCAGCGCCGTCTCGCCGGTTGGCACCTCGACGGCCGGCGCCGCCGTGCGGGCTCGTTGCGGCTGCGCCACCGCGAGCTCGCTGCGGCTCTCCGGCGTGGTACGCATCAGCGCCTTGTCGGGATAGCCGGTCTGGATCGCGTCGTTGATGTCGCCGCGGGTCGCGACCACCTGCTTGATGCGGTAGCCGGTCTGGAACTCGAGATCCTGTACGAGGCTGAAGAGCAGCGGATCGGACATCGCCACGGTCAGGAGGTTTTTTTCCAGACCGACGGCGATGCAGACGCGCTTGAGCGCGACTTCCTTGGGAATCAACACGACCGCCGTCGGGTCGGGTGGATTCTCGGCCAGGTTGATGTAGGGGAACCCCAGCTGCAGCGCCAGCGCCTTCGCGATCTGTTTTTCAGTCGCGAGGTTCATGCGGACGAGCACAACGCCGACGCGTTCGCCGGTCCGCTTGTGTTCCGCCAGCGCGGTCTGGAGGTCCTCTTCAGTGATGAGGCCTGCCTGTATCAGGCACTCACCGATTTTTTTGCGCAACGAGACAGCCTCGGTACCTTAAGTGGTTGCTTGTGACCGACTTCCGATTGTACGGGAGCCGTTTCACCCTATCAATGTGAAATGACGAGATCCTCTCAAAAACTCGTCTCTAACGCACAACATGTAGTAGTTATCACTTTTTCAAGCACTAGTTTTTTGTCGTTTAACGTCCTTTAGATGCCAAAGTGAGACGTCGCAATCGACCCTGATCATCGCGCAAAAGCACGCTCGTCGCCGTGATGTCGACGATGCGGGCGCCCCGGATTTCGTCGCCGGGGGCGACTATCCGGCCGTCGATGATCGCCAGCTTCCGATCGGGCGAATACAAAATCGTACCGAGCACCGCGTCGAACCCGAGCACCGCGTCGGACGGCGGCGCCCCTCGCGATGCCGTTCGCGCGGTCGGCTGCCCTACCGCCGGCGCCGCAAACCGGACAGGCGGTTGAGCCGGCGGGAGACGCACCGGCTCGCGCGCGGTGGCGCGCGGCGGTTCCTGACTCGCCGCTTGCGCCGACGGCGCCGCCGCTCGAGCGCGATCGCGTTCAGGCGGCGCGGGCGCGTCGGTGCGCGGCACGACGGCCTCGCGCCTCGCGGTTGGAGCCGGTGATGCGGGCGGCGGCGCTGTTATCGGCGTCGGCGTTCGAACAGCGAGCGGAGGAGGAGTTGGCGCCGCCGCTGCAGGCGCGGTTGGCGCTGTTCTGTTGGCGACCGCTGGTGCGTTCGACGCGACTGCGGGGGCCTTGGGCGCTGTCGGTGCGGGAGGCGGCACGCGCGCAGACGCCGAAGCAGACGAAGCGGCCGGCGGCGGCGCCGCGCGCGCAGTTGTTGCCGCCGGACGCGACGCGGTCCTCCTCCACGACGCGCTCTGCTGCACGCGCCAGCCGACCAGCAGGCCCGCAACGACGCCGGCCGCTACGGCGCCGCGCGCCAGCCGCGTCTTCGACGCCTGGCGCTGCCGTGCGCGCAGCATATTGAGCGACGGCGGCCAGTCGGCCGCGGCCGCCCACGCCAGGCGCAGCTCCGCCCCGCGTTCGCGGAATTCGTCCGCCGGCTCGGGCAACTGCTCCGCGTTGATTCGGAACAAGGAATCGAGCGGCTCGACCTCGACGTCGAACCGCTCCATCAACGGCGCGGTCATGCTGCGCAGCTCGGGCAGCGCGCCGCTCAAACAAATCTGCGTGATGTCGGCGGCTGCCGCGCCAATCGCGGCGAGGAACTCGGGAATCGCTACGGTGAGCCAGGTGACGATCTCGTCGCGGCTGCGCGGCTGCAGATCGGCGCCGAACTCGTTGATGAATCCCCAATCGCGCGTCTGCGAGGCCATCAGCACGCGGCCGCGCACCAGGGCGAGGCACGTCGCTCGTTCTTCGAGCGCGACGTACAGCTCCAGCGCGTTGGGCGTCGAGATGTTGCGGCGCAGCCGCGCCAGCGACCCGAGCGCCACCGCCGGCGTGACAATCGTGTCGACGCGAATGCCCGCGTTGTAGAGCGGCTGCACCGCGGAGGTGAGCTCCGCTGCCGCTGCCACCACGGCAATAACAGGACGGCGCGACTTGCGCTCCGACGCGCGCGAGACGGGCGCAATGTCGACCCACGCGCCGCGCGTTTCGACGCCGACCGCGTCGAGCGCGCGGATCGCTTCCGCCCGCATCGACTCGTACGAGCCGGCGTCGACGATCACCTGGCGGTGATCGCTGGCCGCGCCCCACACGATCACGGCGGCACGGCGATTCTTGAGTGAGGCGAGCTTCGCCTCGGTGTCGGGGCCGGAAGGCGGGAGCACGGCGAAGGCGCGCACGCGCGTCGGCACGCTCCAGGGCCGACGCGCCCAGAATGGCGCCGCTTCGATCTCGACGATCCGGCAGGCATCGGGCGACAGCTCGATGCCGACCTGCGTCGCGCTCACCCGCACATCATGCCTTCGCCGCACTGCCGCGGCAACCTCCCTTGCCCGTATCCTGAGGGATACAAGTGCCCGGTCGATTGCGGCCCGTTACATCGGCGGGCTACCATGGAAATCTCCATGGAAGGCGGCTCGTCATACGCGGACGTCGGCAACATCCAGGCGGATCTGCGCCAGGAGGTCTCCGAGATCATTCTCGATCGGGCCGGCCTGCTCGTCTGGGACACGGTCGCGATCTTTCCTTTCAGCGGCACCGAAGTGCTCGCCCCCGAGTACTGCAATCGCATCGGCCAGCTGCTCGTGCAGCTGCTGGCGCTGGGCGTGCGTGAAGGCCGGGTCGATCCGCGAGGCGGGTTCGTCGCCGACCTGCACCGCGTCGCGCTCGAACGCAGCCTGCCGGTGGAGCGGCTGTTCACCTTCGTCTACCTGCTCGAGCGCACGGTCCTCGACGAGCTGGCCCTGAGCGACAAGATCGGCGCCACCAGCGAGCCGTGGCCGCTTGCCGCGCAGCTGGTGCGGCGCGCGTCGTTCGATCTGCTCGCCGGCTACACCGAGCGCGCGCAGCTCGATCCGAGCCATACCGCGATCACCGACAAGCTGACGACGCTCTACACCCGGCCGCTGTTCGAAGCGGTGCTCGCCAAGGAGCTCGAACGCGCCGCGCGGTTCAACGTCCCGGTGTCGCTGATCCTGTTCGACGTCGATCGGCTGTCGACGATCAACAAGCAGCACGGCTACGGCGTTGGCGACAAGGTGCTCGAGCGGCTCGGCATCCTCATGCGGCAGTACTTCCGCCAGCACGACTGGGTCGCTCGCTACGCCGAAGACTCGATTGCCGTGCTGCTGACCCGCACCGACGGCGATCACGCCAGCGAGCTGGCCGAGCGGGTGCGCGCGACGGTCGAAGAGCGCCTCGGCTTCACCGATCACCTCACCGAACGTGCCGTGCCGGTGACGGTGAGCGCGGCGGTGATGAACATCCAGATCAGCCTCGGCGACGCCGTCGACACCGAGCGGCTGATGGCCGACGCCGAGCAGGCGGTCGAGCGCGCCAAACACCGCGGCCGCAATCGCGTCGAACGGGTCGACGGCTACGCCGGCGTTCGCCGCGCCGAAAGCAGCGCCTCGTAGCCCGCTAGCCGGCTTCCTCTTCGTAATCCGCCTTCAGCCTGGCAATCACCGCCGGATCGGCGAGCGTGGTCGTGTCGCCGAGCGCCTTGCCTTCGGCGATATCGCGCAGCAGGCGGCGCATGATCTTGCCCGAGCGGGTCTTTGGCAGGTCGGCGGCAAACAGGATGTCGTCCGGCCGGGCAATGGCGCCGATCTTCTTGACCACGTGCTCCTTGAGGTCGTCGACGAGCTGTTTCGACGCCGTCGCGCCGCCTTCCTTCAGGGTGACGAATGCCGCGACCGCCTGGCCCTTGATCTCGTGCGCGCGGCCGACGACGGCGGCTTCCGCCACCGCCGGGTGATCGACGAGCGCGCTTTCGACCTCCATCGTGCCGAGACGATGCCCGGCGACGTTGATCACATCGTCGACGCGGCCGAGCAGCCAGTAGTAGCCGTCGGCGTCTTTCTTCGCGCCGTCGCCGGTGACGTAGACGCCGGTGCCCCACTTGTTCCAGTACTGGCGGACGTAGCGATCGGGATCGCCATAGATGCCGCGCAGCATCGACGGCCACGGCCGGGTCAGCGCCAGCAGGCCGCCGCCGACTTCAACCTTGTCGCCCTTCTCGGTGCGGATCTCGGCCGAGATACCGGGGAAGGGTCTGGTGGCCGAGCCGGGCTTCAGCGTGGTGACGCCGGGAAGCGGCGTGATCATGATCGCGCCGGTCTCGGTCTGCCACCAGGTGTCGACCACCGGGCAGCGCTCGCCGCCGATGAACTTGTAGTACCAGATCCACGCCTCGGGGTTGATCGGCTCGCCGACCGACCCAATCAGGCGCAGCGACGAGAGATCGTGTTTCTTCGGGAACTCGGTGCCCCAGCGCATGAACGCGCGGATCGCGGTCGGCGCCGTGTAGAAGACGGTCACCGCGTACTGCTCGATCATCGACCAGAACCGATCCTTCTGAGGCCAGTCGGGGGCGCCTTCGTACATCAACACCGTCGCGCCGTTGGCCAGCGGGCCGTAGACGACGTAGCTGTGGCCGGTCACCCAGCCGATGTCGGCGGTGCACCAGTAGACGTCCTCGTCGCGCAGGTCGAATACCAGCTTGGTGGTCGCATAGGTGCCGACGAGATAACCGCCGGTGGTGTGGACGATGCCCTTCGGCTTTCCGGTCGTGCCCGACGTGTAGAGGATGTAGAGCATGTCCTCCGAGTCCATCGGCTCCGGATCGCAGGTGAGCGGCGCGTCCTTCATCAGCTCGTGGTACCAGCGATCGCGCCCGGGCTTCATCGTCACCGGAATCGACGCCGCCGCCGCGCGCTGGACGACGACGACGTGCTCGATCGACGGCGTGTCGGCGATCGCCTCGTCGGCGATCTTTTTCAGGCCGACCACCTGCCCGCGCCGGTAGCCGCCGTCGCCGGTGACGAGCAGCCGGCATTGCGAGTCGTTGATGCGATCGCGCAGCGACTCGGCGCTGAAGCCGCCGAAGACGACGCTGTGGATGGCGCCGATGCGGGCGCAGGCGAGCATCGCAATCGCCAGCTCAGGGATGAGCGGCAGATAAATCGAGACGCGGTCGCCCTTCTTGATGCCGAGCGACTTCATCACGTTCGCGAATTTCGAGACCTCGCGGTAGAGATCGTGATACGTGAGCGTGCGGCGATCGCCCGGTTCGCCTTCCCAGATGAGCGCCGCCTTGTTGCGACGCGGACCGCGGACGTGGCGATCGAGGCAGTTGACGCTGGCGTTCAGGGTTCCGCCGACGAACCACTTCGCGTTCGGCGGCTGCCAGTCGAGGATGCGGTCCCACTTGCGCGACCATTCGAGCTCGCCGGCGAACTTCGCCCAGAAGGCCTCGGGATCGCGTGCCGCCTCTTCGTACAGCTTCTCGTCGCTGACGACGGCGCGGGCGCGGAACTCGGGTGGAGGAGGAAAAGTGCGGTCTTCGCGGAGGAGATCGTCGATCTCGGCGTAGGGCTTCTCGGCCATGATGGGCGAAGAATATCGTAAAACCGGCTAGCCGGCGCCGAGCGCGGCGAGACGCGCGCGCACCGGCGCGACCAGCTCGGCATGAGCGACGGCGCCGAAGCGGAGAAACGCGCGGTAGTGCTCGACCGCGGTGGTCGCGTCGCCGGCTTCATCGGCCACGACCGCCAGGTTGTAGTGCGAGCCGGCGTTGCGCGGATCGATCGCCAGCGCCCGGCGCAGTAGCTCGCGCGCGTCGGCGGCGCGGCCGGCTGCCTTCTGCACCAGCGCCAGGTTCACGAGCGATTCGACGTTACGAGGGTCGCCGGCGAGCGCGACGCGAAACTCCGACGCCGCGGCCGCCGCCTGGTTACCGCGCAACAGCGCGACGCCGAGATTGTTGTGCGCCTTCACGTAGCGCGGGTCGATGGCAATCGCCCGCTGAAACTGCTTCATCGCATCGTCGAGCTGGCCGCGATCCTGATAGAGGAGCCCGAGGTTGTTGTGCACCTCGGCGCTGAGATCGTTCTGCTCGAGCAGGACGCGGTACTGCGCCAGCGCGCCGTCGAAGTCGCCGATCCGCTGGTAGTAGAGCGCCAGCCCGAAGTGATCTTCGGCAGGTGCCGGCGGCGGTTCCGGCTGCACCGGCGGCGGCGGCACGATCGCTTCGGGTTCCTCTGCCGCGCGCCGCGCTGGTGCGGGACGCGTGGCTGGACGCGATTCGGCGGGCGGCGCAGCGGCAGGTGAACGTGTCGGCGGCGGCGCAATCACGGCCGCGCGGCTCTCGGCGCGTGGAGTCACTGGTTGGGCGTCAACTGGCACTGCCGCTGGTCGTGGCGGCGTCGCGGGTGGCGGTTCAGGCAGCCGCGGCGCCATCGGCTGCAGCGGATTCGATGACGCATCCGCCCTGCCGGAAGCCGCGGCGGCGCTCGACGGGTTTGCTGCTGACGAAGGCGTCGCCGGCGGCGTCGCACGTGCGACGCGAGTCGATCGGGCCGACGCCGGTGTGGATGGCGCGAGCATGAAGATGACGAGCGTGAGCGCGGCGAAGCCGACCGCCACGGCGGCGAGGCCGTAGAGAATCAGCTGGCGAAGTGGTGTGCCTTCGGGCGCTGGAGGGCGCGGGTACCCCAGGCTCGTGAGAACCGCCTCCTGGCGCCGGCTGCGATCGGAGTTGTCGTGATCGCCCGAGGTCCGCGGCTGCGGCTCGGCGTCTTCGTCGGCAGGCTCACGGCGCAGGGCATCGAGAATCAGGCTCACGGTTCGGTTCCGGACCGGCCGGGATCGCGACTCGCGGCCTCCGCGTCAGTGTAAGCCCCGGCGAGCACCCGTTGCCAGCGTCCATCACGCCTGAGATCGAGCTCGGCGTAGTAGCGCTGGTAGACGCAAGCCGACGCGCTCACCGCAGCCAATGCCGACACGAGCACCACGAGCGCCGCTGCAGTCAGCGGCGCGCGACGCGTCCACGCGCCGACCCGCGAGGCCACGAGCGGCGCCGGCAGGTCGAGGCTCTCGGCCGCCTGCGCCACCATTTGCGGGGTGATCCGGTTGCTCCGGGCCGAATAGCCGGCCACCAGCGCGCGATCGCAGATGAGGTTGATGACGCGCGGGATGCCGCCGGAGAGTCGATGCACCCTGCCCAGCGCCCTCGGCGTAAAGGCGACGGACGCGTTGCCGCCGGCAATGGTCAGTCGGTGGACGACGTACGCCGCCACCGCTTCGCGATCGAGCGGCTCGAGCTGGTAGCGAATCGACACGCGCTGATCGAGCTGCCGCATCTGCGGCGCGCGCAGCATGGCTTGCAGGTTGAGCTGCCCCACCAGGATGATCTGCAGCAGCTTTTCCTTGTCGGTCTCGAGGTTCGACAGAATGCGGATCTGCTCCAGCACCGGCAGCGGCAGGTTCTGCGCCTCGTCGATGATCAGCACGGCGCGCGCCTTCAACGGCACCAGCGAGAGCAGGAACTCGTTCAGCGCTTCAATCAGATCCTGTTTGCTGACCTGCGCCAGGCGGCCGCTCTTCACCTCGTCGCGGGAGATGACGCCGAAGTCCTGCAGGATTCGCTTCAGGAGATCCGCCTCGGTCAGAAACGGGTTCAGCACCAGCGCGGTGAACGTGGTGCGGTCGATCCGGTCGAGCAGCGCGCGGCACAGCGTCGTCTTGCCGGTGCCGATGTCGCCGGTCACCACGACGAAGCCTTCGCGGCGGCCGATCGCATACTGCAGCAGGTCGAACGCATCGCCGTGCGGCTGGCTGCGGTAGAGATACTTCGGATCCGGCGTCAGGCTGAACGGCTTCTCGGTGAACCCGTAATAT
>Ga0068861_100002653_pt1 | contig 11704 bp, 13 predicted proteins | sample KBSSwiS42_FD_66593 | JGI IMG/M metagenome (GOLD analysis project Ga0068861, IMG submission 66593) | Switchgrass rhizosphere microbial communities from Kellogg Biological Station, Michigan, USA - KBS Switchgrass S4-2 | ecosystem: Host-associated > Plants > Roots > Rhizosphere > Soil ...
CGCGTCCGGCGTTCGCCAGGCGTCCAGGCGAGCCGAGAGAGCGCGGTGCTCGCCTCGGCGAGCTCGTCGGGAGTGAACGCGGCGAAATCCTTGTCGGCGAGGGCGCCAAGGTTGCTCCACGTCTTCAATCTCTTTTCCTCGGCCGGCGTTCCTTCGGTCTCGTCGGTGCCGGGAGAACCCGCGAGCGCATCGGGCGCGAGGACGTCGTCGATTTCGAGCGCCGAAGCGCGTGACTCCTCCCGCCGCGGGCCGCCGTGCGCCTCGCCCCTGTGGTGCTCGCGCCAGAAAGCCGCGAACGCCCGGTCGAAGATCGCGATCTGCTCGTGGCGATGGACGAGCAGCGCGCGGCACGTGTGATACACCTCGTCGCGCGCGCCGAGGTTGACGTGGCCGAGCGCCTCGATGACGTCGAGCAGGCGCCCGGGATGAATGTCGACGCCGGCGCGCCGCAGGAGCCGGCCGAAGTTGAGCAGGTTGTCGAGGAGTCGCGACATGGCAGCGGGCGTGTCAGGCCCGAGCGGCGCTTCGCGCGATCGCGCGGTCGAGCAGCTCTGCCGCCCGGCGTCCGCGAAGCGCCTCGAGATCTTCCTTCGCTTTCAGCACGACGCCAAGCGTCTCGTCGATCGCCTCCGCGTCGAGCGCGTCCCGATCGAGCGCGACCAGGGCGGTCACCCAGTCGATGGTCTCGGAGACGCCGGGCTTCTTGTACAGATCGCCCGCGCGCATCTCCTGCACCATCGCGGTCACCTGCTCGGCCAGCCGCGCCGACGCTCCGGGCGCGTGCTCGCGAACGATCGCCAGTTCCTTCCCGAACGACGGGTACTCGATCCACTGATACAGGCAGCGGCGTTTGAGCGCGTCGTGCACTTCGCGCGTGCGATTGGAGGTGAGCACCACCAGCGGCGGCTCGGTGGCACGCACCGTCCCGAGCTCGGGGATGGTGATCTGGTATTCCGCGAGCAGCTCGAGAAGGAATCCCTCGAACTCCTCGTCGGCGCGATCGATCTCGTCGATGAGCAGGACGGCCGGCCGCGTGCGGAGCGGGTCGATCGCCTGGAGCAGCGGCCGCTTGATGAGAAACGCCTCGCTGTACAGCTCGCGCCGCGCGGTCTCGCGATTGTTGAGCGTGTGGGTCGCGTCGAGGATGCGCAGCTCGAGCAGCTGGCGCGCGTAGTCCCATTCGTACAGCGCGTGGCCGACGTCGAGGCCTTCATAGCATTGGAGGCGGATGAGATCCGTGCCGAGCGCGGCGGCCACCGCTCCGGCCAGCGAGGTCTTGCCTACGCCCGCCTCGCCCTCGAGAAACAGCGGCCGCTTCAGGCGGAGCGCCAGAAAGACTGACACCGCGAGGCCGCGGTCCGCCACGTAGTGCTGGTCGGCCAGGCGCTGCTGAAGGTCGGAGATGGATCCGGGAAGAATGGTGATGACCCCTGAACGGGAACGCCGCGGAGTATAGCAGGTTCGGCTACCATCACCATTCGCCGCTTTCGGGGGGACTGCGTTGCCGGATTCGGACCTCGACAACCTGCGGCCGCGCGTGAAGGTCCGGCACCTCGTGCTGTTCGTCCTGTGCCTGATGTACTTCATCGCCTACATCGACCGGGTCAACATCGCGGTGGCCGGGCCGGCGATCAGGAACGAGCTGCGGCTGAGCGCGACCGAGCTCGGGCTGATCTTCTCGGCGTTCGCCTATCCCTATGCGGCGATGCAGATTGCGGGCGGGTGGCTGTCGGACAGGTTCGGCGCGCGCATCGTGTTGGCCGGCCTCAGCCTGATCTGGGCCTCGGCGACGGTGCTCACCGGCGTCTCCTGGAGCGTCGCCTCGCTGGTCGGTTTCCGCGTGCTCGTCGGCCTCGGAGAAGGGGGCGCGTTCCCGGCGGCGACGCGTGCGCTGACCTACTGGATGCCGGCAGCCGAGCGGGGCTTCGCCCAGGGAATCACCCACAGCTTCGCCCGGCTTGGCGGGGCGGTGACGCCGCCGATCGTCCTGGCGATCGTGTCGGCGTACGGCTGGCGCGAGGCCTTCGTCGCGCTCGGCCTGCTGAGCGCGTCGTGGACGGCGCTCTGGCTCGCCATGTTTCGTGATGTGCCGGCGGCGCATCCGTGGATGCGGGCCCGCGAGCTCGCGGAGCTCGGCGTCGAGGCGGGGCGGCACGGCGCCGGGCGCGGCCGCACGCCGTGGAAGAATCTCGTGTCGCGCATGTGGCTCGTCACGTTCGTGGACTTTTGTTATGGCTGGTCGTTGTGGGTCTTCCTCACATGGCTGCCGTCGTACCTCTCGGAGGCACGCGGGTTCCACGCCAACCAGATGGCGCTGGCGAGCATGCTGCCGCTGTTGGCCGGCGTCATCGGAGATACGCTCGGAGGGGTGATGTCGGACACCGTCTATCGGCGAACCGGGAATCTCCGGCTCGCCCGCCGCGGCATGCTGGTCATCGGCCTCTCCGGCGCGCTCGTGTTCCTGCTTCCGGCAGCGCTCACGTCCAGCCCGGTGGCCGCCGTGTGCTACCTCGCGCTGGCGTTCTTCTTCCTCGAGCTGACCAATGCCGTGCTGTGGTCCTTGCCGCTCGACATCGCTGGGCCGTACGCCGGCACGGCTGCCGGGATGATGAACACCGGGTTCGGCATCGCCGGCATGATTTCCCCCGTGGTGTTCGGTGTGCTGATCGACCGGACCGGCCGCTACGAGATCCCGTTCCTGATCTCCGCCGGGCTGCTGTTCATCGGAGTCGTCAGCTCGCTGTTCATCGATCCGACGCGCAGAATTCTCGAATACGGGACGTCCACCGCGGTGGTTGAAGGAGTGGCCCTGTGATGATCATGACGACGGTGCCCACCGGGGCGGCGCTTGGCGCCGAGGTGCAGGAGGTCGATGTGCGGTCGATCGACGCGCACGTCTTTGCCGCGATCCACCGGGCCTGGCTCGATCACCAGGTGCTGCTGTTTCGCGGGCAGCGGCTCTCCGACGAGGATTTGATCCTGTTCAGCCGTCGATTCGGCGCGCTCGACCACGCACCGGTGCAGGAAAACGGCCAGCGGTTCGTCGACGGCCACCCGGAAATCTACGTCGTCTCCAATGTCATCGAGCGCGGCATCGCGATCGGGAGCCTCGGTTCCGGGGAAGCCGTGTGGCATACCGACATGTCCTATCTGCCGGATCCCCCCAAGGCCAGCATCCTCTACGCACTCGAAGTCCCGCCGACGGGCGGCGAGACCGGCTTCTGCACCATGTACGGCGCGTGGGAGGCGCTGCCGCCGGCGCTGCAGCGGCGCGTGGACGGGCTGCGCATCAAGCACGACGGCACCTACAACAGCGGCGGCTACGTGCGGGCGGGCGTGACGGTGACCGGCGATCCGCGGACGGCGCCCGGCACCCTGCACCCGCTGGTGATGGTCCACCCGGAGACCGGCCGCCGGGGCCTGTATCTCGGCCGCCGGCGCAACGCCTACGTCGACGGCATGCCGCTCGAGGAGTCCGACGCGCTGCTCGACGAGCTGTGGAGGTATGCGACCGCCGACGCGCTGACCTGGTACAACCGGTGGGAGGTTGGCGATCTGGTCGTCTGGGACAACCGGTGCACGATGCATCGACGCAACCCCTTCGACCCGGACACGCGACGCATCATGCACCGGACGCAGATCAAGAGCGGCGACATGGAAGACCCGCGGCGCTAGGCGCCGACGCGTTCCGCACGTCGATGATCGAGCTGGGCGTCTACATCGAGCGCATCCGCATATACCGCACGAAGTCCGGCCACATCTGCACGAGCACGTAGACGCCGGCCACCGCCGCCGCGCCCGCCACCCATCGTCGCATTGCCTGTCCTCCGTTTTTGATTCTCCGCCAAGTTCACGCGGGCGTCCACTTTGACTTCTCGGGGGACTGCCGCGGTCCGTCAGAGGGGCTGCGGTGACCTTTCAGGAATGCGAGGTACTCGTCGATGCCCGCGCCGGTCTTCGACGATACCTGGAAAATCGGCATGCCGGGGCGAACGGCGTGAATGTTGCGGGCGAGGGCCGCGGCGTCGAACTCGACCGCCTCCGCGAGATCGATTTTCGTGACGACGGCGACATCCGCGGTGTTGAAGATCGTCGGGTACTTGAGCGGCTTGTCCTCGCCTTCGGTCACCGAGATCAGGACGAGGCGCAGATCCTCGCCGAGATCGTACGACGAAGGGCAGACGAGGTTGCCGACGTTCTCGATGAACAGAAAATCGAGCGTGTCGAGATCCCATCCTTCCAGCGCGCGTTCGACCATGGCCGCTTCGAGGTGGCACAGCGTGCCGGTCGTGATCTGCCGGACGGGCGCCTGGCTGCGAGCGAGCCGCGCGGCATCGTTGTCCGTGGCAAGATCGCCCACCAGCGCGGCCACGCGATGCCGTGCGCGAAGCCGCGTCAGCGTGCGCTCGAACAGCGCCGTCTTGCCAGAGCCAGGGCTCGACACGACGCTCGTCACGAACAGGCCCGCGGCGTGAAACCGTTCGCGCAGCGCGCGTGCCGCAAGGTCGTTCTGCTTGAGCACGTTCCGGCGGACTTCGACGAGACGCGGTTCAGCGCTCATGAGCGGATCTCCAGGGCAGTCACCAGAAGCTCGCGCCCCTCGAGCACGTCCGCTGACGGCGCTCCGCATTCGGCGCAGCAGAAACACTGAGTCGATCGGACCGGACGCCTCGCGTCACACCGCGGGCAATGCACCACGATCGGCACATCTTCGATGACGAGCACCGATCCGGCGAGGATCGTGTGCTCGCAGGCGAGATCGTAGGAAGAAAGCAGCGCCTCCTTTACGACTCCGGACAGGGCGCCGAGTTTCAGGTGCACGGCTGCGATCGTGCTCCCGCCGAGGCGCTCCGATTCCTCTTCGACCATGTCGACGATGCTCAGGGCGATCGACAGTTCATGCATGCGATCCTCGGGTCCTACACGAACACCGCCAACGCCGCCTGCCCCAGGCTGATCCCGCCGTCGTTGGGTGGCACGACGTGGTTGGCCCACACGCCGAGACCGCGCGCCGACAGTAGCGACTCCACATCGGTCGAGAGGAGCTGATTCTGGAACACGCCGCCCGACAGCACGACGACGTCGACCTGATGCTGCTGGCAGAGTGTCGACGCTGCGTCGCAGACGGCTCGGGCCACGGCTCCGTGAAACCCGCGTGCGATCTCGTCCTCGCGCCGTCCTCGACGCCGATCCGACGCCACCGCGTGCAGCAGCGGCCGAAAATCGAGCTCAGCATCGGCAAACGGGAACGGGTATCGATCCGCGGATGACGCTCTTCGGGCAAGCTGCTCGAGCCACATGGCCGCTTGTCCTTCGAACGTGATCGCGCGCGTGAAGCCGAGCAGCGCCGCCGCGGCGTCAAACAGGCGTCCCATCGACGACGTGGTAAACGTGCGAACGCCCCCGGCGGCGAGGTCGAGCGTCTGGCGATAGCGCGCCGGAAAGTGAAACGGCGCGGCCGTCAGATCGGGCAGCCCTTCAACCTGCACGAGAAATCCCGCGGCGGCCTGCGCGGGGTGGCGCGCCGCCGCGTCGCCGCCGACGAGCGCGGCCGGCCGCAGGTGCGCGACGCGATCGAACCCGGCGCTGACGCTGCCCGCGAAAAACTCGCCGCCCCAGATCGTGCCATCGTCGCCGTACCCGGTGCCGTCGAAGCTGACGCCGATCACGCGGGTGTTCAACGCCGCTCGTTCGGCGAGGACGGACGCCACATGGGCGCGATGATGCTGGACCGCCAGCAGCTCGGGCGCCGGAAGCTCGCGGCTCTTCGCGGTGGACAGGTAGCCGGGATGCGCATCGTGGACGATGAGCACGTCGTCCCAGCGGATGCGGTACATGGACGTCAGGTCACGAATCGTCTCGTCGAAAGCGCGCATCGCGTCGTAGTGCTCGAGGTCGCCGATGTGCTGGCTGACGACGGCCTGGCCGCCGACGACAAGCGTGATGGCGTTCTTCAGGTCGGCGCCGACGGCAAGGACCGGGCGCTCGATCGGCAACGTCGCGACGACGGCGGGTGTGTAGCCGCGGGCCCGGCGCAGGACAACCGGACCGTGTGCGCCTTCACGGACGACCGAGTCGTCGACGCGGCGGGCAATCGGACGCGCGCCGACCAGAAACGCGTCGGCGATGCCGGTCAGGCGCGCGTTCGCGTCCTCGTCCTCGTACGCCATCGGCTCGCTCGAGCGGTTGGCGCTGGTCATGACGAGGACGTCCGGCGCGCCGGCATCGAAGAGCAGATGGTGAAGCGGCGTATAGGGGAGCATCACGCCGAGCTCGTCGTTGTCCGGTGCGACGCCTGGAAGCTCGTGTCTTGCGCGCGCGAGCACGACCGGCCGCGCCGGCGAAGTGAGCAGCCGTTCCGAGGCGGGCGTCAACTCGACGACCTCACGTGCACGCGCGATATCGGAGACCATGAGCGCGAAGGGTTTCTCCTTGCGATACTTTCGTTCGCGCAAGCGGGACACCGCCGGCGCGTTGAGGGCGTCGCAGGCGAGGTGATATCCGCCGAGCCCCTTCACCGCCACAATCCGTCCAGCGCATAGCAGCTCGGCGGCGCGGCTGATGCTGGCGTCGCTGCCGTCAACGCGCCCGGCCTCGGTATGCAGGGAGTATCCGGGGCCGCAGTTGGGACACGCCACCGGCTGCGCGTGGAACCGCCGATTCGCTGGGTCGCCGTACCCGGCCGCGCAGTACGCGTCGAGCGGCCACTTGTTCATCGTCGTGTTGGGCCGGTCGTAGGGAAGCCGAAGAACGACCGAGTAGCGCGGGCCGCAGTTGGTGCAGTTGATGTACGGGTAGTGGTAGCGGCGGTCGCCAGGATCGAACAGCTCGCGGAGGCAGTCGTCGCACACCGGCAGATCCGCGGCGATGCGCGCGGTCGGCGCTTCCGACGGCCGGCTCTCCCGGATCGTGAAGTCGTGGATGCCAACCGGCGCCGCGGGCGTGATGTCGATCGCGGTGATGACGGCTGCCGGAGGCGGCGCGTCCTCGAGGTCGTGGACGAACGTGGCGAGCGAGGACTCGGCGCCTTCGAGATGAATCTGCACGCCTTCACCCGCGTTGAGCACCCAGCCGGCCAGCGTGTGCTCCTGTGCGAGCCGGAAGACGAACGGCCGGAATCCGACCCCTTGCACAACACCCCGTACGCTGATGACGCAGGCGTTCATCACGTGCCGATCACGCAGCCGCGGCCCTGCCACCCGACCTGGACCACCGTGCCGTCCTCGACCAGCATCGGGACGAGGCGCTGGCCGCCCGCAAGGCCGATCATGCGCGCGCGGGCGGCGGCGTCCTGTTCGACGTCGTACTCCACGAACTCGACGCCGCGCCATTCGAGCCACTCACGCATCTCCTGCGTGTGCTCACACGTCCCGGTTCCGAACAGCTCCACTTTAGACACGGCCGAGGATCTCCTGCGTCTCCCGCATCACGTGATAAATCGAGGCCTGCACTTCCTGGATGCGCGGGATGTAGTCCGAACGGACGACGATGGGGAGGTCTGCGAGGGCGCGCCGGACAATCTCGCCGCCGTCGTATCCGAGCAGCGCGATGGTCAGCAGCCCGCGCTTGCGAGCCTCCTCGAGCGCGACGATCACGTTGCGTGATCCGCCGCTGGTCGAGATGGCGATGGCCACGTCGTCCGGCGCCGCATGCGCGGCGAGCTGACGGAGAAACATGTTGTCCAGGCCCACGTCGTTGGCGATCGCGGTCAGGGTGGCTGATTCCGTCGAGAGCGAGAGCGCGCGGATTGGCCGGTAGCCGGCAGGTGGAAGGACGCAGTCGAGCGCCCAGTCGTTCGCGTCGGTCGCCGAGCCGCCGTTGCCGAAGAACATCAGCTTGCCACCGCGCCTGAGGCGCTCGCCGATCGCGACTGTCGCGCGGCCGATGCGGTCGGCCTCCTCCCGCGCCGCCCGCGCACGCAGCGCCACATCGTCTTCCACCTTGATCCGGATCGACGCGGCAACGTCGGCCACCGCGCCGGTCGTGTCCTGTTTCTGCCGGCCGAGAAACGGATAGAGGAAGCCGGCGGCGCCGGCGTCGTGGCCGAGCTCGCGATGCTCGAAGAACACGTGCACCGTCTCCCAGAGCGTGTGGTACAGGATCTCGATCGTCTCCTGGTGGATGAATGGATCGGGGCACGCCGCGGCGACCGCGTACGAGCCGTCGAACCCGGGCAGGGCAAAGGTCATCGCCCCGCGGCCGCGGGCCGAGTCGAGCGCGGCCCACACCTCGGCGTCGCCTCCGGGCGGCCCGAACCCCATCACGATGTCGTCCGGACGGAGCAGCGCCTCGATCCACGACCGGTACTCCATCGACACGTCGAGGGCCGGCAGCGCACGTTTGCCGACGATCACCGGGTGGACGAACTCGACGGCGACATGCTGGGCATCGGTCGCATACGGCCCGCGTCCGAACGCCAGCAGCCGGCCGCCGCGCAGGAAGCGGGCCGCCATCTCCCGGCAGGCCTCGGCGAGCCGCGTCGCCTCGCGGGCAAAGAATGCCAAGGTCACGTCGTTGCGCGCGAGAAGGCTGCGCTCGATGTGCGTCGTGACGTCGCAGTCAGTGGCCATCGGGGCACTAACAAATCCGCGGCAGCGGATCGCCGACCAGCATGTCGATCACCCGGCTGGCGCCGTAACGTGTCATCGCAAGGACCGTCCCGGCCGGCTGCGGCAGTATCTCGCCGATGATGCAGGCGCGCTCGCCTCCCGGGGTCGACTGCACGGCCCGCAGCGCCGCCGTGGCGTGCTCGGGTGCGACGACGGCCAGGAACTGTCCTTCGTTGGCGATGTGCAGCGGATCGAGCCCCAGCAGCTCGCACGCGCCTCGCACCGCGTTGTGAACCGGCACGTCATCCTCGAGAATGCTGACGCCGAGGCCGCAGTCGCGCGCCAGCTCGTTCAGCGACGTGGCGACGCCACCGCGCGTCGGGTCGCGCATCCAGCGCACACCGGCGCCGGCCGCATCGACGAGCGTCTCGACCATCGGCCACACCGACCGCGTGTCCGACTCGAGATCGGCCTCGAGATCGAGTCCTCCGCGCGCCAGCAGGATGGTGATGCCGTGGTCGCCGACCGGCCCCGACAGCAATACCTTGTCGCCGGGGCGGACCGACCGCACGTCGATCGTCACGCCGGAGAGCGGACGGCCGATGCCGGTGGTCGTGATGTACATCCGATCGGCCTGGCCGTGCTCGACGACTTTCGTGTCGCCGCCCAGAATGGCCACGCCGGCCTGCCGGGCGGCGCGCGCCATCGCGCGGACCTCGGCTTCGAGCACATCACCCGGCAGCCCGGCTTCGAGGATGAAGGTCGTGACGAGGCCTTCGGCCCGAGCGCCTGCCACCGCGAGGTCGTTCACGGTCCCGTTGACAGCGAGCTCGCCGATCGATCCGCCCGGAAACGTCAGCGGGTTGACCACGAAGCTGTCGGCCGTGACGGCGAGGTCGGTCGGGCCCAACCGGAGGTGTGCCGCGTCTCCCAGCGGACCTTCGCGGCTGTCGAGCAGGAGCGGCGCGAACAGACCCTCGACCAGGCGGCGGCTCGCCTTGCCGCCGGCGCCGTGCGCCATCTCGATCTGCGGATCCTTGAACCGCACCCGCGGCACAAGGCGCGCGCTGACAATCGGCATCGCCACCTGTACGCCCCTTTCAGGCCATTGACGCGAGGTCGATGACTGCCGGCGACTTGCGGTGCTCGTAGTTGTAGTACGCCGCGCACGACCCTTCGGAGGACACCATCAGCGCGCCGACCGGATGCTCGGGCGTGCACTCGCGGCCGAACAGCTTGCACTGGGCGGGCTTCAGCACGCCCTTGAGCACCTCGCCGCACTGCGCGGCCTTCGGATCGGTGACGCGGAGTCCAGGCACGTTGAACCGCCGCTCGGCGTCCCAGTCCGCGTAGCGATCGTTGACGCGGAGGGCGGACTGTGAAATGAAGCCCATGCCGCGCCACTCGAAATAGGGACGCAGCTCGAAGACCTCGGCGATCACGCCGAGCGCGGCGCGATTGCCTTCCCACGGGACCGCCCGCGTGTACTGGTTCTCGACGCGCGCCTCGCCGTGTTCGAGCTGGCGCAGGAGCATCACGATGCCCTGGAGGATGTCGAGCGGTTCGAAGCCGGAGACGACGATCGGCTTGCCGGCGTCGGCGGCGATCCATTCGTAGGGCCGGCAACCGATGACCGTGGAGACGTGGCCGGGCCCGATGAAGCCGTCGATGCGCATGTCGGGCGAATCGAGAATGGCGCGGATGGCCGGGACGATCGTCACGTGATTGCAGAAGACCGAGAAGTTGCGCGTGCCCTGCGCCCGGGCGCGCATCATCGTCAGCGCCGTCGAGGGCGCCGTGGTCTCGAACCCGATCGCGAAAAAGACGACGTGCGTGTCCGGGTTGGCCTGGGCCAGCTTCAAGGCGTCCATCGGCGAGTAGACGATCCGCACGTCCCGGCCTCGAGCCTTGTGCTGAAGAGGGCTCCCCTGGGTGCCAGGCACGCGCATCATGTCGCCGAAGGCCGTGAGGATCACGTCGCTCCTGCCCGCCATCGACAGCCCGTCATCGATGCGGCCCATGGGCAGGACGCAGACCGGGCATCCCGGCCCGTGAATGAGCTCGACGTTGGCGGGGAGGACGTCCTTGAGGCCGAAGCGGTAGATCGCATGGGTGTGGCCGCCGCAGACCTCCATCAGCCGGAAGCGGCGCGCGGGATCGGCGAGCCGGCGAATCTCCTCGGCCGCTTTTCGAATCAGCTCGGGCTCGCGGAACTCGTCGACAAATCTCATTGGCTGTAGCCCCGCACTTCTTCGATGGCCGCCTCCGATTCGCCGAGCAGCGCCAGCATGCGCATCTGATCGATCGCGTCCTGCTCGCTGATCTTGCTCATCGCAAAGCCGACGTGAATCAGCACCCAGTCGCCGGGCGCCGGATGCTCGTCTTCGATCAGGCCGAGCTCGACCCGGCGCCGGACGCCCGCGACCTCGACTACCGCCGATCGATATTCGCCGGGAAGGATCTCGACGATCTTTCCTGGAATCGCCAGACACATGAGGACTACCCTCGCTTACATTGCCCGCATTTTCATGTAGCGCGAGATGTCGGGGAACGCCGCCTGAACGATGTCGCCAACCCCGACCTGACTGATGTACTTGCGAACGGCTCGATTCGACAGGATCAAGCCGGCGCCCACAATCACGAGCGCCATCCCTCCGGCCAGACGCAGCGTATCGGCCTGGCGGTCTCGATCGCCGTCGACCAACTCGAGCTCATGCATCATGCACCTCCTTCGCAGCCGGCCAGTCCCCGCTGCGAATCCTCGCAATCAGCGACTCGATCATCTCGATCGCGGCATCGACCGCCGCCTCGACCGGTTCGCTCAGTCCAATGTGCCCGTCGTCGCCGCCAAGAGCCTGTGGCTCGCACCCGACCAGCAGGACAGTGTGCAGCGGGCCGTCCATCCGCTTCGCCAGTCGCAGGACATTCAGCGGATCGAGGCCGTGGGCCTCGAGCGACGGCGGTGGCGCGCCGGGTGAGTCGAGGGCTTCCAAATCCGGTTCGATCAGGTAGACCGCCCCTGGCTCCCCTCCGCGCGGGCACGCATCCACGAGGATCGAGACGTCAGCGCCATCGACGAGGGCGCTGGCGAGATCGAATCCGCGAATCCCGAAGTCGACGACGCGCACGCCCGTCGGCACCGGCCGCCGGGCGAG
>Ga0068861_100002662_pt1 | contig 11691 bp, 5 predicted proteins | sample KBSSwiS42_FD_66593 | JGI IMG/M metagenome (GOLD analysis project Ga0068861, IMG submission 66593) | Switchgrass rhizosphere microbial communities from Kellogg Biological Station, Michigan, USA - KBS Switchgrass S4-2 | ecosystem: Host-associated > Plants > Roots > Rhizosphere > Soil ...
GGCGACGATGTTTGCCGCGCGGCCGGTCTCCACCAGCGGCGCGATCCAGAACACCGGGTGAGCTGCCGCGATCACCGCCGGATCGTGCGTCAGCATACCGAGCAGCCAGGGATGCCCGATGGCCAAGAGCGCGCACAGCGTCAGGTTGCCTGCGATCGCCAGCGACAGCGCGCGCGTGAGCACGCGATGCGCTTCATCGTGCAGCGCCGCGCCCACGCGATGCGCGATGGAGATCTGGGTAGCGATGCCGAGCGCCACGCTCCACAGGATGGTGGTGAGCAAGAAGAAGTTCATGGCGTAGACCCGCGCGGCCAGCACGGCGGCGCCGAGACGGATCAGAAACATGTTCACCACGAGCTGCGTGGCCTGAAAGGAGATGGGCTCGAGCGCGCCCGGCAGGCCGATGCGCAGGATCGGTCGCAGCCGCTGCCAGAGCACGGTCCAGGGTGTGGACCAGGGCAACCGCAGCCGCAGCTTGAAGCGCACCACCAGCATCGTAAAGCTCATGCCCAGGCTGAGCGAGAGCAGCGTCGAGCAGGCGATGCCGGCTACACCCCACTTCGGTAGCCCGAAGGCGCCGTGCAAGAAGGCCAGGTTGCTGAGCACGTGGAACACATTCGTGAACGCCGCTTCGGCAAACACCCAGCGCGTGTCCCCGCGCGAGTTGAGGATGTTGGTGAAGCCGATCTGCACCGCTTTGAGCACCTGCCCGCCGCCCACGATGCGCAGGTAGGTGGCCGCGTCATCGGCCATGCCCCCCTCGAGCCCCAGCCAGCGCGGAATGAAGCCGCCGAGCGTGAGGAAGACGAGGCTCGCCAGCAGGCCCATGCCGGCGTCGAGCAGGATCAAGGACAGGTACGTAGAGGGCACGTCAGCCTCGCGCCCCGCACCGAGCAGTTGGCTGGCGACGCTGGCGCCGGCCTGCGACACCGGCGAGAACACCATCACGGTGAGGCTCAGGACGGGCAAGAGCGCGCCCACGGCCGCCGCGGCGCGGTCGGAGACGCGGCTCAAGAAGAACGCATCGACGAAGCTCAGCGAGAGCGAGAGCGCAAGGCTCCAGAGCAGGGGCCAGGTGAGGCTCCAGAGGCTCTTTTCGAGCACGGGGCGAGCGGCGGACATCAGGCGCGAGCGAGGCCGTACGCGAGCGAATCCAGGAGCCACTCCCGATTCAGGCGCACGTCCTCGACCAGGCGCGAGACCAGCTCTTCGCGCCGCGCGAACAATCGATACCCCTCCGCTGGGCGCAGGTAGCCGCGCGCCGCGGGCTCCCGGGCACACAGCGCCTCCAGCCCCTCCTGCTCCGCCAGCGCTCGATAGCGCTTGCGGTTGTCGAGCAGCGCTTTGACGATGAACGGCATCAGCGTCGAATAATCCGCCTGCATGCTCTCGGTGGCCTGCTGATACGTGTCCTTGTCCACCTTGCCCCAGGTCACGGCCTCCGCGGGCGGACAGGACGAGAGCGAACCGTCCGTCACCGGTGCGGTCACGATCTGCACGTCGAAGTTGTAGCCCCGCACGTTGGGGATGCCGAGGATCTGCCCCAGCGCAGGCTCTGGCTGCAGGTTGAAGTTCTTGGGCACGCCGCCGCCCAGGATCAAGGTACCGAGCGAGTACGGCTCTTGATCGAACAACCCCCAGCGGTGGTAGGCGCAGGCCTCGAACACCTCGGCGTGCAGGTCGAGCGAGAACTGGTAGCTCGGCAAGATGCCCGCGCGCTGCATCGCCCAGAGCTTCATCGAGTTGAGAAACACGCTGCCGTCGGCGGGCGCGCCCACCAGGATCGGGATGGCCAAGCGCTGGCAGGTCGAGAGCAAGCCGCCTGCCACCTGATTGTGCCGCTCCTGCTCCGCGAAGAACGCGCCCATGCGGTTGCGCAGCTCCGTGCCCGTCATGCTGCGCTGAAACTCCGGCCGCTGCAGCATGGCGGTGATGAACTTGTCCTGATCGAGCAGCACGTCCTCGTCGAAGGCCATGTCGGTGACGCGGATGGTGCGCTCGTCGCGCAGCGCGCCGTCATCGCCCCAGATCGGCACTTCGAAGATGGGCCCCGCGCGGTGCGCGTTCAGGCTGCGGTGACCATCGTGATAGCAGGCGGCGTCCGTGGTGGAGATGTAGGCGATCCAGCCCGTCTCCAAGAGCGGGATCAGCCACGCCTGATGTTGCCCCGAGACCGTGACCGGCCCCGAGACGGCGAGCGTCAGCGGGCAACCGAGTCCGATGGCGCGATCGAGGATGGTGTACACGCGCCGCAGAAACGCGCCGCCGAAGGCCGGGAAACAATGCCGGAGCAGCTCGTCGAGCGTCTCGCACTCGTCGACCCGCCGCACGTGCACCCGCCGTTCCGCATGATCACGTCCGGCAGCCGTCGGTTTCATCGGCGCGGAGGCTACTCGAAGGCGTGCGGCGAGCAAGAGCGCCGGCAGCGAGCGCGAGCAGACCTTCCGGCCGGGCTCGCGGGCGGGTGCGGCTGGGGCTCCAGGGCTGCGAAAATAATGAACATTTGTCCTGGACGGGGTTTCTCTAGCGCTCCGACTCCAACCCCAGCTCCAGATCAAACGGCAAGCTCTCGGCCAAGCCGGGTTCATCCGGATCACTCTGCAAATGCACGCGGAACTCGAACAGATCGCGCCGGCGGTCGAGCCGCGGCCGTACGCTGCCCGAGGCGCGGGTGCGGTGCAGATCGTCGATGTCGAGGTCCGTCACCAGCAGCATCTCCACGTTGGGGTCGGCCTCGGCCTGGATGCCGTCGCGGGCGAACTCGAAGTCGCTGGGCGTGAACACGGCCGCCTGTCCGTAGTGGATGTCCATTGCGGCGACGCTCGGTAGGTTGCCGATGATGCCGGCGGTCACCACATAGATCTGGTTTTCGATCGCGCGCGCCTGGCAGCAGAAGCGCACGCGGCAATAGCCCTGGCGGTCATCCGTGCAGTACGGCACGAACAGGATCTCCGCGCCGCGGTCGCTCAGGTAGCGAGCCGCCTCGGGGAACTCCACGTCGTAGCAGATGAGCACACCGACCTTGGCCTTGGGTGTGTGCATGATGCCGAGGTCGCTGCCTCCCTCGAGCCCCCAGTAAGACTTCTCGCCCGGCGTGATGTGCAGCTTGGGCTGCAGCTGCACGCGCCCGTCCGGAAATACGAACGGACACACGTTGTGCAGCGTGCCGCGCAGCTGCATCGGGTGCGTGCCGGCGATGATGTGGATGCCGAAGCGCTTGGCGAGCGAGCTCACGAGCTCGAGGTACTCGCTCGAGAGCGCGGCCAGCTTCAGCACGCCCTCGCGCGCGCCGAGCCGCTCGAACCCGGGCTGCGACAAGAGCTGCATGCTCACGAACTCCGGGAACAGCACGAAGTCGGCGCGGTAGCCTGCCGCCGCCTCGACGAAGTACTCGAGTTGCTCGGCGAAGGCGGCAAAGTCCCGGGTGCGCCTGACCTGGTGCTGCACCGCGGCGACGCGCACCTTGCGCGCCCCGACCGAGTGCTGCGCCAGGTGATCGGGATTGAGCCACTCGATCAGGATCGCGGTGTTGCGGCTGCGCGGGTCGCGTACATAGTTGCGCAGCACGCCGCGCACCACGAAGCCCTCGCCCAGCTGAAAGCTCAGCACCAGGTCGGTGATCGCGCCCGTCTCGACCTTGCGCACGTACTGCTCCGGGGACAGATCCGGATGATCGACGTAGCCGTGGATGCGCCCGCCGGCGAGGATGCGGCGCAGGTTGAGGCGCCGGCAGGTCGCGCGGCGCGCCGCGTACAGCTCATGCCCGATGCCCTGGCCGCGCGCGTCCGGGTCTACGTACACGTCCACCCCGTACAAAGTGTCGCCCTCGGGATCGTGATTGTGGAAGTAGCCCCCGTCGGTGATGCCGGAGTAGGTGTGCGGCCGATACGGGTCCGAGCCCAGGCTGACGATCAGCGAGTGCGCGGCGCCGATCAGCCGCCCGCCGCGCTCTACCACGACTTGCCCATCCGGAAAGACGCGCAGGTGGTTGCGCAGCTGGGCTCGATTCCAGATCACGCTCTCCTCGAGCTGGGTCGGGAAACAGCGCCTGTTCAGCTCGATGAGTCCGTCCACGTCGGACAGCTCTGCCAGCCGTAGCGTCGCTTCGCCCGAGCTGGTGCCGAATCTCTTCGGGTCCATGGCCTAAACAATGCACGGGCGCGAGGCAACGCGCAAGTTTGGGCCGCGCGCTTCAGCTCCCGAGCGCAGCGCCGCTCGGCAGACGAAACACCAGCTCGAAGGGGCGATAGCCGTGCGTCGCGGCTCCCGTGAAGTGGATCGCGACGTCGCCGCCGTGCTCGCGGAAGAAGCCACGCACCGCATCCATGCCCACGCCGCGGCCCGAGATCTGCGTCAGCTGTTGCGCCGTGGATACGCCGAGCTCGAAGATCGCCTCCGCGACCGCCTGATCAGGCATGTCTTGCTTGCCCGTCTTGCTGCGCAGCTTCTCGAGCGGCAGGCCACGGCCGTCGTCGGAGAGGTAGATGCTCAGACTGCCGCCCGCGCGTTCCGTACGCAGGGCAATTTTACCTTGCGCTGACTTGCCCGCGCGGGCCCGCTCCTCGGGGGTTTCGATGCCGTGATCGATCGAGTTGCGGAAGGAATGGACCAGGGCGTCCTTCAGCAGCTGGCCCCATTCGCCGTCGAGCAGTGTGCCGTCGTCCTGCCACTCGATGCGCGGCACGGACTTTCCGAGCTCCAGCGCCAGGGAAGGGAACACGCGGGCCGTCTCGCGCAGCACTTGATCGAGCGGTACGGCGTTCATGCGGTGCAGGACCGTCTTGACCTGCGCCAGCGCGCGCGCCGGGTACGAGGGGTGGTCGCTGGTCTGGGACAGGGCGTTCTCGATGGCCCTGACGGCCTCCTTGAAGCGCTCGTCGGCGCCGACCCACAGGCGGCCGAGTTTCCGCTCGCCGATGGCCTCGTACTCGACCACCAGCAGGTCGAGCCCGGCCAGCGCCCGAGACACCGGCCCCGAAGCACCCGCGGCGCTCGCGCCGGGTGCCGAGCAGGCGTCCTCGGCGGCGTGTGCGGCGGCTACGAGCTGACTCAGGCCGAGCGCCCGTGCGTGACCCTTGAGCGTGTGCACGCTGCGAAATACGCTGCGCATGGCGTCCTCTGCCAGCGGCTGGGGCCCGCTCACGCGCGCGATCGGCTCGCGCAGGCTACGGCGCGCGGCGTCACAGAAGCTCCGGAATTCGTCCAAACCGGCGTTCAGGATCTCCGTCATCAGCGCGATCTCGCGCTCGGTCTGCGCGGCCGCACGCTGCAGGCCGCGCACCAGCGTGACGTCGCGCGCCGTGACCAGCACCTTGTCGACCTTGGAGGTCTCCCCCAAGATCCAGTTCCAATCGAGCTCGAAGTGCTGGCGCGAGCCGCTCGGCCCCGGCCGCGAGAACTCCTTGATCAGGTGCTCCGCGTTGGCGTTGGCGATGGCGCGCGAGGAGCCAAAGCTGAAGCGCAGCGCCGATTCGTTGGTAGCCAGCACGTCGGCGCCGAGCTCTGCGCCCCGGAACAGCACCTCCCCGAGCGGCCGTCCCACGAGCTCCGGGCTGCCCACGATCTGCTCGAGGTGGCGCGAGTACTCGGGCTGCACGGCGAGCTGATCGTCGATGGTGAACACGCCCTGCTGCATGCCGTCCAGCATGGCGGCGATGGTGCGGGTCTTCGCCCGCAGCTCGCGCGTGCGGTCCTCGACCTTGCGCTCCAGGCTTTCATAGAGCGAGGCGTTCGTGATCGAGATCGCGGCCTGGCCGGCGATCAGCCGCAGCGTCTCGACGCGCTCGGCGCTGAAGCTGTGCGTGGTGGCGTTGTTTTCCACGTACAGCACCGCGACCAGGCCGCCCTGGTTCAAAATCGGCATGCACAGCACGCTCTTGATGCGGCCATGCTGCACGTACTCGTCGCTGCCAAAATCGGGGTGCGTGGTCGCCTCGTCGATGACCAGCGGTCGGAGCGAGCGCGCCACGTAGCGCACCATCTGCGCGCACAGGCGCGGCTCTTGCTCCAGCGCCAGGCGCACGCTCACCTCCCGCTCGGCGCCACGGCTATCCGCGCGCGCCCGCACCAGCAGGCCCCCGCCCTCCTCCGCGAGGATCAGGCAGCCGTGCTCCGCGCCCGCGTTCTCCAGGATGGCGTCCATCAAGCGCGCGAAGAGCCGCTCGCTCTTGACCTCACCAGAGATGGCCTGGGTCGCTTTCAGCACGCTGGCCAGATCGAGCGAGCCGTGGCGCAGCTCGCTGTCGAAGAGCGTCGAAGAACCGAGCAGCGTGGCCCCGGCGAGCACGCTGGTCTTGGCAACGTCCCCGAGCTGGCTCGGCTCGATGCGCAGGCGGCCGAACCAGTCGAGCATCTGCCGCTCGAGTCGGCGTGCTTTGGCCTTGGCGCCCCAGGCCAGGTACATGCGCAGCGCCTCGCGCAGCAGCGTCTGCGCAAACTGGTGTTGCTGGCGCCCGAGCCAGTAGCGACCATGCAGCTCCGTGGCCAGAGCCCGCAGATGTAGAAAGGCGTTGCCCGTGGCCTCTGCCGCCTGGTCGTACAGCTTCAGCACGGCGTCCAGCGGCTGCTGCCGGACGCGCGCGATCTCCGCGGCGGCGAGCAGCTGCTTGTGCGCAAAATTCTCCGGGCACAGGCGGGCCCAGTTTTCGAGCCTGCCGGCGATCTCGTCCAGCTGCCTTGCGAGCCCGGTGCGCGCCTCGGGCGTGGCCTCCGGCCACAGCTTCTGCGTGATGATCAGGCACTCGCACAGGTAGAACTCGGGCAGCGTCAGCAAGGTGGACGCGGCCATCAGGCGCGCGTTCGTGAACTCCGACCAGCGCTGGGCGCTCGCCCACTCGCCGAGCAGCACATTGCTCAGCATCTGCATCTGCCCGTGTTGAAAGCCCCACTGCGCGTTGCCGCTGGCGACGATCTCGCTGGTCAGCTGCTGGTCGGCGCGCTCCTGGGCCGCGGGGTCTTCGGCACCGTCGCGCAGGTGCTCGATGGCGCGTCGGCAGAGCCGGATCGCGTCGATCGGGCTGGTGACCCGGACGCGCTCGAGCAGCGCCTGTCCCGCCGTGGCCTCCGCCTCGCACTCGTCGAGCGGGCGGCCCAGGTTGAGCAGCATGCGCAGATTCAGCGCCACCGCGTACGACAGGTGCAGGTGGTCGCCGGTCTCGATGCCGAGCCGCTGCGACTTGGCGAAGGAGTCGAGCGCCTCGGCATAGGGAGCGCCCCAGAGCGAGACATACGTGGCAAATACGAAATGGACCTGGCTGGCCAGCGCCCGCGCCTGGTAGCGATCGAGCACGCGAAACGCCACCTGACCGAGCCGATACGCAGCGGCGTAATCGCCGATCACCGCCCCCTGGATCATGCCGCAGTCGACGAAGTTCTTGGCGCAGACCGCGCTCAGGCCATGGCAAAGCGTCAGGTCGAACATCAACAGCTCCGCCAGGATGAACAGCGGCGGATAGGTCATGATGGCCGGCGGCACCACCTGGAAGAGTAGCTGCATGGCCACCAGCCGCTCGGGGTCCAACAGGTCCGGCAAGCTCGCCAGCTCGTCGATGGGGACTCTGGCCAGGTGCGCTTGCATCTTGCCGATCCCGGCGCCAATGCCCTGATTGATGGCCTCGGGCTGCGCGGGGAAGTCGATGTCGAAGAGCGCCAGGCCCTCTCGGACCGCAGCCACGGCTTCCACGAACCGGCCCTCCCAGGCCATGATCTCGCACTTGCGCAGGTACACGCGGCCGCGATCCGCGCGCGAGGGCGCGAGCGCGAACAGCTGCTGGCACAGCTCGAGGGCGCGCTCGCGCTGGCCCGCCATCATCACCGCCCCGACACGCTCGGAGAACAGCGCAAAGCAGAGCGCGGGGAGCTCCTGCCACTGTTCGGGGCTCAGGCACGCGACGCCGGCGTCGTAGTACGTGGCGGCGACGCCGAAGGCCGTGGCCGAGAGAGCCTTGGTTCCCGCCTCGCGGTTCAGCTTGGCCAGCGCCTCGCGCTCGGCCACGTCCGCGATCAGGCTGCAACCGAGGTTGAGGTGATTGGTGACCGCGAACAGCTCCGCGGGCCGTGTCCGATCGGCCTCGTCGGAGAGCAGCTTGCGCCCGATGCGCAGGTGCATCGCGCTGCGCTCCGTCTCGGCGATCAGGCAATAGGCGGCCTGGTGCACGCGGTCATGCTGAAAACGGTAGCTCACCTCGAGTGCGCCGCTGCCGAGCGACTCGGTGTACTCGGAGCTCATCATCAGGCGGTAGTTGTCATCGAGGGGCACGATCAGCCCTTCCTCGATCGGCTGCCAGAGCAGGCGGGCCGTGGCATCGGGCGAGCTCCCCAGCAGATTCGCCAGCGTCGCCAGCGAAAATGCGTTGCCGATGCAGGCGCCGACTTCGAGCGCCGAAAGCGCCTCCGCCGACAGCTGTTCCAGGCGATGGACCATCAGGTCGACGACGTTGTCGCTGGCCGCCAGGCTGCGCACCCGCTCCAGGTCCCAGGTCCAGCGACCCTGCTCCGAGTCGAAACACAGCACGCCCTCGCGGTACAGCGTGGTCAAGAGCTCACTGGCGAAGAAGGGGTTGCCCTGCGTCTTCTGCTGGAGCTCGTGCGCCAGCGGCACGCAGGCCTGGGCTGTGAGCTGCAGCGTGCGGGAGACGAGCTCCGTGACGGCCGCCTCGTCCAATGGCTCGAGCCGCAGCTCCGTGATGGCTGCGGGCGCGCGCTCGCGGATCTGGCGCAGCGTGCCGCGCAACAGGTGACTGTCGCCGACCTCGTTGTCGCGATACGCGCCGATGATCAGCGCGTGCTGGATCTGGTGGCTGACGAACAAGTCCGCCAGCAAATCCAGCGTCGAAGAGTCCGCCCACTGCAGGTCATCGAGGAAGATCAACAGCGGGTGGCCCGCAGCGGCGACCGACTCGAAGAACTTCGCAAAGACGTGCTTGAAGCGATTCCGAGCGCCGACCGGGTCGAGCGCCTCGGCGGCCGGCTGCGGCCCCACCACCTGGCTCAGCTCCGGCAACACCTCGCACAGCACGCTGATGCCGCTGCCGAGCGCGTCGAGCAGGTGCTTGCTCCAGGCGCATACTCGCTGCTCGGATTCTGCCAGCCGCTGGCGGATCAGTGCCCGCACGGCCTGCAGCAACGCAGCGTAGGGCAAGCTGCGATCGAGCTGGTCGAACTTGCCGGAGACGAAGTACCCCTGTTTCGAGGTGATCGGCTTGTGCAGCTCACGGATCAGCGACGACTTGCCGATGCCGGAGTAGCCGGAGACCAGCAGCAGCTGGCCCGGTCCTTGGCTGCTGCCCTCGAAGACCTCCAGCAGCCGCGCGACCTCCGTCGCGCGCCCGACGAGCTGTTGCGAGAGCCCGAAGCGCTCCGAGACGTCGTTGCGACCGAGCGCGATCTTGGCTCCTGGTGTACCCGCCTCGAGCAGCGCCCGGCAGTGTGCGAGGTCGGAGAGTAGCCCGCGCGTGCTCTGATAGCGCTCGCGCGGCTCCTTGGCCATCAGCTTGTGCACCAGCATGGACAACGCCACCGGCAGCGCCGCGTTCAGCTCGTGTGCGAACGGCGGCGCCCTGGAAATGTGGCAATGAATCCAGCCCATGATATCCGAGGCCTGGAACGGCAGCTTGCCGGTCAAGAGCTCGAAGAAGGTGACGCCGAGCGAGTAGTAGTCGGAGCGATAGTCGAGCGCCCGGTTCATGCGCCCGGTCTGCTCGGGCGAGATATAGGGCAACGAGCCCTCGAGATGATTGGTCACGCGGACGTCCTGGCGCTCGCGCGAGATCTCGGAGGCGACCTGGAAGTCGATCAGCTTGACCTGGCCATCGGCGGCACTGAGCAACAGATTCGCTGGCTTCAGATCCTTGTGGATCACCTGCAAGCCGTGCACGCGCCCGAGCGCCGTCACCAGCTGCGTCGCGATCGCGAAGAACTGCGGCAGACCGAGCGGCAGCTGCCGCGCCGCCAGGCTCTCGGCGCCATAGTCCTCGAGGACGAGCGCGAGGCTGTTGCCTGTGCGGAGCAGCTCGAGGGCTTCGATGACGCCGGGTCCACGCAGCTTGTTCAGGATCCGGAACTCGAAGTCGAGCCGCCTGAGCTCGGCGGGCGAGGGGTACTCGCGCGACGACATCTTGATCACCACCGGCTTGCCGTCTCGCTCGCGAAGCGCCCGGTGCACGGTCGTGTGCTCGCTGTGTGCAATCTCCGCGTCGAGGCGAAAACCAGCTAGCTTCATGTCCTCAGGTCGTCCCGAGCGCGTCCCGGATCACCGCGACCAACGAGACCAGGTTCGGCGGCTTCACGAGCCAGGCAGTGGCACCGACTTCCCGGCCCTCGACGAAGCGAGCTCGCGATACGTCCGACGTCAGAACGAACACCGGCACCTTGGAATAGCCCGGCAGCTTGCGCACTTGGCGGATGAATTCCAGGCCGTCCATCGTGGGCATGTGGATGTCGGTGAGGATGGCTTCGAAGTTCTGAGTGCGGGCGCGCCACAGCCCTTCGCTGCCTTCGGTAGCCTCACAGGTCTGAAACCCCGCACGCCTCAGCGTCGAGCACAGCACCTCTCGCGATGCGCTCGAGTCGTCGACGACCAGAATACGCGCTCTGGCCGGTGCGGCAGCGGGTTCGGAACTGGTGCTCATGCTGTCAGCCTCTTCGCGACGCGTTCGCAAGCTCACGTCACCTCGTCAGGAACGACAGGTCGCTGACGCACTTGAGTGTGGCAGCTCGGGACGAACGTCGGGACCCGTATGGCCAGCGCCTACATGGTCAGGAGCGGCGAGCCCTTCAGCAGGCGTCCCCGATTGCGTCGCGCACTGCCGCCAGCAAATCCTGACTACTGATCGGCTTGGCGAGCACCCCGTGGGCCCCGAGCCCCTTCATGATCTCGCGATCGCGGGGGCCGGCCTCTGCCGTGAGCATCAGGACGGGAATATGACAGGTACGTTCACTGCTCTTGAGGATGCTGAGCGCCTTGTTGCCGTCCATCACGGGCATCTGCACATCGAGCAGTACCAAATCGGGCACCTGGATGCTGGCCATGCTGACCGCCTGGGCCCCGTCCTCGGCATGGAGCAACACATAGCCGTGCTGCTGCAGCAGGTTCTGTTCCAGCAGCCGGAACATCCGAGAGTCATCTGCCACCAGGATCGTTTTGGCCATCCCGCTCAGTATGACGGCTCGTCACGACTCGACCTACAGCGCCTGGGCTCCGAGTCTCTCGCCGCGGGCAGATTTCCCCGCCTGATGCGCACCTGGGAGCACACGGCCCTAGGCGGGGCGAAACGGCTGACCCCGATCGAGGCACGCCGCGAGCTCCTGGTACACCGAGGTCAGGCGCTCCCGCGAGGGACTGGGCCCGACCGCCTCGACGATGCGGCGAGCCAGGCAGCCGCGGTTCAGGATCACGTCGAGCGCGCCTTGCCACTCGGCAAAGCCCGGCTCGCTGCCGCGCACGCGCTCCGCGAGCGATCGCCAGACGTCCCGGGCTCGTACCCGGCCGCCACCCGTGTAGCCGAGCGCGCTCAGGAATTCGCCGTCGCTGATCGTAGCTTCATCGGCATCCCGAATGCAGTCGTGCAAGATGGCCGCCAGCCGTTGCGCGCCAAAAGAGCGTTGCAGCGCAGAGCTGCTCCAACTCTCGGCTACGAGCTGTTTCAGTGTGCCCACCACCAGCGCCGCGATCGCGAGGTCCGCCAGCGGGTA
>Ga0068861_100002664_pt1 | contig 11687 bp, 4 predicted proteins | sample KBSSwiS42_FD_66593 | JGI IMG/M metagenome (GOLD analysis project Ga0068861, IMG submission 66593) | Switchgrass rhizosphere microbial communities from Kellogg Biological Station, Michigan, USA - KBS Switchgrass S4-2 | ecosystem: Host-associated > Plants > Roots > Rhizosphere > Soil ...
CGCCGGTTTCCGAGCAAAGAGGGCGCAATCTCGAGGTCCCGGGACCGTCGCCGAAGGAGGACGCTCATGAGATCCGCAATCAGGGACGCGTCGGGGTCATCACGGGGCACCGGGGGCGGCAAGGGCAGGTCCGCTTCCGGCAGGTCGCGCGCAATCTGGACAGCTTTGAGGAGTGCCGCGCCGCTTCGTTCCAACTCCTTGGCCGGCAACCGCCGAAGCGGGGCCAGGTCGCTCGCGCTGTGCGGTGCGCGAGCGGCAATGTCCAACAACACGTCGTCGGGAAGCACGCGTAAGCGCGGGATATCTCGCCGGGCTGCTTCCTTGTCTCGCCAGATCACCAGCTCTCGCAACATACCCAACCCACGACGATCGAGGCCACGCCAGCCGGAGATGCGCATCCACGCCCGTCTTGGGTCGTCCACGTAAAACGCGGGGTCGGCGTAAAACGCCAACTCCTCGTCGAGCCAGGCCAGGCGTCCCTTGGCTTCCAGCGATTGGTTCATGCGGTCACGAATCTCGAGCAAATGCCGCACGTCGGCGATGGCGTATTCGATTTGCCCGGATGACAACGGGCGAAGTCCCCAGTCGGTCACGCGTTCGGTTTTGCGCAAGCGAATGTTGAGTAGACGGTTCACCAGGGCCGCGTAACCGATTTGATCGCCGTAACCCAGGAACGCGGCAGCAATTTGCGTGTCGTAAATGTTGGCGGGCGGCGCGTGCATGCGGTTGTAGAAGATTTCCGCGTCCTGCCGTCCCGCGTGCGTGACCTTCACGATGGAGGGATTGCGCAAGAGTTCAAGCAGGGGATCGAGATGTTCGATGGCGAGCGGATCGATGACCGCAGTGGTACTGCGGCCGGCGACTTGGATGAGTTGAAGCCGAGGCCAGTACGTGCGCTCTCGCTCGAATTCAGTGTCGATCGCGAAGGCGGGTTCTTGCTTCAACTCTTCTGTGAGCGCCACCAGATCGGCGTCGCGCGTGACCAAGGGCTGCATGCGCGAAGGTTAACCTAACTAGGGGTGACGGTCACTTCTGCGATACGGGCTCTCCGGGGAAAGGGGACCGCTCGCGACGAAAGGTGAGGTATCCGGGAGGGAAGGCATCCACTTGCACCGCTTCCGTGCGGGCAATTTGGGCGGTTTCCAAAAGGCGAGCTTCCAGTTCCGAAATGACGTTCGCCTCCATCGCAGGTTCAAGTAGGTCGCGAAGGGGAGCGCGAGGCAATCGGCGTTGCCGGATTGCCTGACGGAGTTTCTCCTCCACCGGCCTGGCTTCCACGGTCTTGGCGAGAGCGTCTTCGAGGAGACCCAATCCCGGTGTTGACGTGGCCGGAACGAAGATCTCCTGGGTGAGGCGCTCACGTCCTTTGCCGCCCTCGAGAATGGAGCGGGCCACGCGGGAGGTGAGGCGATCTTTGGGCGGCCGGCGCTCGGATCCAGGCGGGAAGATCACCGGCCGCATCCACCGCACCCAGCTCACCGGGAAGTTTTCCAGCGTTTCATCCATGGCGATGCTGGCTTTGTAAATTGCGGTGCGAAGCGCCCACTCGGCATAGATCACATCTTCTCGGGGCGAGCCATCGTCAATGAACCGCTTGAGCGTCGCCGAACCCATGTACATCCAGGAGAGCGTGTCCGCCATGCGGCCGGAAATCATTTCGCGTCGCTTGAGATCTGCGCCCAGCGTTCCCATCGCAAGCTCGGAAAGAAACGCGAACGATGCCGAGAGTCGTGACAGCTCGCCCGCGTACACATCGAGCGGGCCGGCCAACCGCGGCCGCGCGAACCAACCACCGGTCGAGCCAAGCACGAACGAGCGCCAGGCGTTGGTGGCCGCGAATCCAAGGTGACGGAAGAAAGCGCGATCGAAGCGCGTGAGATCATTTCCGGCCACCGACTGGATTTCATCGAGAACGCAGGGATGGCAACGAATCGCACCTTGGCCGAACACGATGAGACACCGCGTGAGAATGTTTGCGCCTTCAACGGTAATGCCGATGGGAAGGCTGGCATACGGCATGGCCATGACGTTCCGCGGGCCGCGGCTTATGCCCGCGCCGGCGGTGATATCCATGGCATCGTTCACCACCGTGCGCATGAGCTCGGTGAGCGAGTACTTGATCATTGCGGAGATGACGGACGGTTTTTCGCCTGCATCCACTGCGCCCGCGGTGAGCCGGCGCGTCGCGTTCATCATGTACGTCATGCCGGCAATGCGGCCCAGGCGCTCTTCGATGCCTTCGAACTTGCCGATCGGCAAACCGAACTGCTCGCGCACGGTTGCGTAGGCGCCGGCGACCCGCGTCGACATCTCGGCTCCGCCGACCGACAACGCAGGGAGCGAAATGGAACGCCCAGCCGCCAGCGATTCCATGAGCATGCGCCAGCCCTGTCCCGCCATCGCCTTGCCGCCGATGATGTAGTCGAGCGGTAGAAATACGTCGTGGCCGGTAGTGGGGCCGTTCAAGAACGCAACCCCGAGCGGATCATGTCGCCGGCCAATGTCCACTCCGGGAAGTTTCGAGGGCACGAGCGCGCAGGTGATGCCAAGGTCTTCGTTTTGCCCGAGCAGATGATCTGGATCGCGCAGCTTGAATGCGAGTCCAATCACGGTTGCGACCGGAGCAAGCGTCGCGTAGCGCTTGTCCCAGTTGAGACGCATACCCAGCACCTCCTTGCCGTCGAAGGTGCCGCGACACACGATGCCTTCGCTCTGTCCAGACGCGGCATCGCTGCCTGCTTCTGGTTCGGTCAGAGCAAAACAGGGAATTTCTTCACCGCGCGCAAGGCGGGGCAGATAGCGTCGTTTCTGTTCATCGGTGCCGTAATGAAGGATGAGTTCTGCGGGCCCGAGCGAGTTCGGCACCATGACCGAGACCGCGGTGGCCGAACTACGGCCCGCCACTTTCGTAACTACTGCCGAATGCGCTTGGGCTGAAAATCCAAGCCCGCCGTGCTCGACGGGGATGATCATGCCGAAGAAGCGATTGCGGCGAAGGAAGTCCCAGATCTCGGGCGGCAGATCGCCTTCGCGCGTGATGCGGTGATCGTCCACAATGTTGCAAAGCTCTTCGACCGGTCCGTCGAGAAACGCGCGTTCTTCCGTCGAGAGCGGCTGCACTTGAAAGTCAGCAAGTCGTTTCCAGTTGGGCCGGCCGGAAAATAGTTCTCCGTCCCACCACACGGTTCCGGCTTCCAGCGCCTGGCGCTCTGTCTCGCTGATCCGGGGCAAAATGCGGCCCATGACGGCAAAGATGAACCGGGTAAGAAGGGTTCGGCGGAGGGGGGGAATCCCCAGGACTGCTAAAACCAGGGCGCCCGCCGAGAGCACGGTAATAAGTAGTGGGGAGGGCTGAGGCTGGAACCCCCACCAAATCGCCATGAGGCCGCCAAATCCCAGGATCAGGCAAGCGAAGGCTCGGCCTCTATAAAGGGCTATCAAGCCTGCAGTTATCGCAATTATGCCAAGCACGAAGGCCAATGGACTCACCCCTTAAGCCTCCCCGGTACTGCTAAGATCTGTCGCCAGAAGCGCCAAGAACCTTAGCAGAAAAACGGAGTCAAAATGGGGATACGCAATCTATTACGTCGGCAAGATGGAATGGATTCAAGCGAGCTGACGTTGACGCCTTCGGCCAAGGACGCCATTCGAGGGCGAGCGGCGGAAGGGGTGGAATTCTTCGTCACCACCCAGCCCTCACGTCTGGGCTTCAACATCGGCGTTGGTTACGAGACGCCGGTGGGGGAGAGCGATCGGCGCCGCCGCGACGACGTCGATGTTCCGCTCCGCATCTCGGATGAGGACTGGGAACGACTCCGCGGCTACACGATCGATTTCCGCGACGGCCGCTTCGTGACCACCACCAACGTAACCGTGCACGTCGCCGAAACGCCCAACCCCGAATCACGGAAGTTCATGGTGAGCCGTCCCGTAATTACTGAAGGCAGCGCTACCTTTCATCGTCCGTCCGACGAGAGCGCGCCCATCCTGGTCAATTTTCTGCTCGAGCTGGACGGCGTGCAGTCATTGTTCTTCATCGCAAACTTCTGCTCGGTAACCCGGATGCCTGGCGCGAGCTGGCCGGAGCTGGAAACCGAAGTGGGTCGAAGGCTGCAAGCGTACTTCGCTCATGGCGGAACCGCGCTTGTTGCGCCACCGGTAGACGTCACGCGCCTCGATGATACCGAGCGAAAGATCGTGGAAGTATTGGAAGACGTCGTCCGCCCTGCCGTGCAGCAGGATGGCGGCGACATCTTGTTCGCTGGTTACAGCGAGGGGACGGTGCAGCTTTACATGAAGGGAAGCTGCGTTGGTTGCCCATCGTCCATGGCCACGCTCAAGATGGGTGTGGAGAAGTTGCTAAAAGACGCCGTCCCCGAAGTGCGCGAGGTTGTCGCGATCGACTGAGAGGTTGACCCGAGTTCGAATCTCAATCTCGTGTTAGAATGCCGTTCCCCCGCGGTCGCTGACCCTAATCCCCAACAACAAGGCGTCATGAACAAAGCAATTTGGAATTGGCGGCAGTCCTGGACGGCCCTCGTTTTTGTCATCGTCCTGGTTTCGCCCGAAGTGGCGCGTGCCAATTGCGCTGATTACAGCGAGTATCTGCACCTACGAGGCAGAGCGAACGTTTTCGGACACACGATGAAGATAGCCGGAAATTATGCCTATGTCGGTGGTTCGAAACTGTACGTAGTGGACATTTCGAATCCGGACGCACCCACTGTTGCGGACAGCATCGATGTGAGTGGCTTTGTGTGGAAGATAACTCTCGACGCTAATTATGCCTACCTTGCCGAAGGAACGTCCGGATTTCAGATCGTGGATATCACGGAGCCAACCTCGGTGAGCGTGGTTAGTACCGTGGACGCGGATTCCCTTGGCTATGCGAACGCGGTAGTGGTGGTGGACCAGCTGGCCTACGTCGCCGCGAGCGCCCAACTTCAACCGGGATTCCTGCACATCTTCGATATGTCCAACCCTGCCTTGCCAACCCATATCAAATCCGTCCTCGTGCCCCATTTTCCGCAGAACGTGGACGTGGCAGGAAACTACGCGTACGTGACCACGGGCTCCACTTTGGAGGTCGTGGACATCCAGGATGCCGCATCCGCCTCCGTGGTCGGGAGCGTGTTCATCTCCGGTACCGTTGGGGCCATTACTCTGAGAGGCGATTATGCCTATGTCGGCAACATTCTGGGCATAAGCGGCACGGGAGACGGCTTATACATCGTCGATATCTCGAATCCAACTACTCCGGCGGTCATCGACACCGTGCGCGTTCAGGACTACGAGGTAGCCCTTGGAACCGATCTCTACCTTGTGAATAGCTCGGGTCTCCACGCATTCGACATCACCAATCCTGCGGCCCCGGAACACCTGGGCAGCATCGGTTTCTACGATGGTGGCGGCAGCGTGGCGGCATCGGGAAACTTCGCTTATGCCACAACCGGTGCCGGATTTCAGGTCATCGATGTCTCGAAGCCAACCAACCTACCCCCGGTCGGCATGACGAACCTGTGCGGGGAATACGGTTGGGAAGTTGCCGTGACCGGAAGTCTGGCTTGCGTGGCCACCGATTCCTGCTTGAGTCTCGTGGATGTCTCGAATCCTCTTGCCCCCTTCCAGGTAGGCAAGGTGCCCACGAGATGTTACGACGTGGCCGTGAACGGAAACCTGGCTTATGCGATCATCCCGGGGGGCTTGACGGTTGTCGATCTCACGGTGCCCGCTGTTCCTTCCGTGATTGGAGCCCTGAGCATCAACGGCGGTAGTATTGCGCTCTCCGGGTCCCTAGCTTGTATCACGATCAACGATTCTCTTCGGGTCATCGACGTCTCCAATCCTGCTTCTCCCGCTTCGGTGGGCACCGTTGCCGTTCCCACATCGTACGACGTGTCCGCCCTCGGCGATTATGCCTGCCTCGCCGCCGGCGATTCCGGGCTTAAGGTCGTGGACATCTCAGTTCCCAGTTCCCCAGTAGTCGTGGGGAGTCTCGAGTTGCCGGTTACGTACCTGGTGACGATGGCGGGTAACTTCGCGTACGTTGCGGGAGACCGGGTGCAGTTCGGAGTTGTCGATCTGTCGACGCCTACCTCCCCGATTCTAGTTGGCACTACAAGACTCGCGGTGGGGGTGGTGAACGATCTTGTGGTGGACGGTTCGTACGCTTATGTAGTGGATACCTTGGGCGGCCTCCAGGTTGTGGACGTTTCCATCCCGTCCAATCCAAGGGTCGTGGGTTCCACGTTGACTCCGTTGAGGACCGGGGGTACGCGTGCAATTACGGTAGCAGGGTCGTTCGTCTATGTGGCCGGGGGCGTCATTGATGATGGTCATGCGGATTTCTGGATCGCCCCTACCCAATGCTCTGCTTCCGTTCCAGTCGTGCTTTCCGGCTTTGATGCGACCGCAACCACCGATGGCATCGCAGTCCGCTGGAGCACGGTTCAAGATCTCGAATACTCGGGTTTTCATGTGCATCGAGCGGCGCATGTTGAAGGACCATACATGCGTCTGACTTCCCAAGCTATTGTTCCTCCAGGGCCCTACGCGTTTCTCGATCGCCAAGTTGCGAACGGCGGAACGTACTTCTACAAGCTGGAAGCAGTGGACAGAGGCGGCAAGAACTCCTTCTTCGGACCCGTTTCAGCCCGCGCCGGAGGCTTCCATATAAATCTGCTATCGAGAAGCCACCCCAATCCGTTTCGAGGCCCCCTGGTGTCCATCGATTTCGATCTGACGACGCGCGGTCCCACTAAACTCACGATTCTCGACGTGGCCGGCCGCCGGGTGCGACTCCTCGTGAACGAAGTTCGGGAGTCAGGACATCATCGCATTACGTGGGACGGACTGAACGATCGAGGCGAATCGGTGCCGACAGGGCTGTATTTCTATCGGCTGGAGGAAGGGAGCTTTTCGGAGACCCGGTCTCTGGTCCGATTGAAATAAGGGACGGATGCAATGAATCGCATACGTCGAGCGGATTCAGTTCATCACTTCAAGTTTTCGATGAGCACAATCTTCGAGGACACTCCGGATTCGTCGTAGAGCACTTCGCGTTGGTCCCAGGCGGCGCCTATATGGGAGTCCATGGTCAAGCCTTGGAACGTGAAGGGGAGTTTCTGTCTCCGTAGGGAAGGAATGTCCAGGCGGGTGAGCGTGCCATCCTCGCCGAGAGTCATGGCCCAGCTGCCGTCCCTGGCTCCGCCGACGAAAATCGTGGACAGCGAATCAACGAAAACAAGGGCGGAAGTGTTCCGTTGTCCGGGCCGTAACCAGATGCCGCGGTGATCGTGATGAATATCCACCACAACTCGGTCTCCGCCAGGCGCGGGATATTCTGTGGTCGAGTCGGGTGACTGCCAAAGGACCGTTCCTTCCGGGGACGAGACGAACCGATTGGACATCTGTCCGGTCACGTCGACTGTTCCGTCCGGCATCCAGTACGCGCCAACCCCGTAGGCAATTCGCTTGGGGACGCCTGGGGCATCGGCCCGGACGACATAGATTGAACTCGAATCCGGGTGAACCGTGGACCTCGCTGCATACGCGATCCACTCTCCGTCGCGGGACCAGTCGGCGTTCCAGATCAAATTCGGTCCAGATGCGATTTGCCGGCGGTTTCCCCCGTCACGATCCATGATCACCACTTTGCCGGAAGGATGTAGAGGATCCGGATCCATAATCGGAACCACGATCTTATGCCCGTCCGGCGATAACGAACCCGAGCCAAGCACCAGATCATCGTGGGTCACCTGGTGCGCCGAGCCGTCGGCGAGGTTCCCGATCCAAAGATGCCGCACCGGCATGCTTTGCAGGTAGAGCAGTGTCTTGCCGTCGGCGGATACTCGCATTCCGATATCCGGACCGAGACCCTTGGTGACCTGCACTGGCGGCCCGCCGCTAGCCGAAACGATCCATAGGTTCGTGTTCCCGCTCCGGTTTGACGAGAACACGATCTCGTTCTGGTGCGTCCACCAGACTTCGTCGATGTTCTTCCCATCATGAGTGAGTTGTCGTTCCTTGCCGCTGGCCAAATCACGAACCACGATTTCCTGGTAACTGTCGCCGGCGAAGCCGCGAAGCCAAGCGATGCTCTTACCGTTGGGAGACCATGCGAAGCAAATCCGGCCGCCGCCGCTGCAACTCGTGTCCGCGTACTCCAAGTGGCGGTCCGAACCGTCCGGCTTCACGCTCCACAACTCGAGCTTCTTCTGACCGGTGTCCAGACCCTGGAGCATGTAGCCCACGCGATCGCCGTCCGGCCGCCAGTGCGGCCCCGAGCCTTTGTCCGAAATCTCGACGCTCTGTCCCCCGAGTGCGGGCACCACTCGGATGCTCTGGCCGACGATTTCGCGAGAAACGGAGTACGTAATTTGGCTTCCATCCGGGGATATGTCGGCGTAGGAGATTCCCCGGCCGCCCTCCGACGTGATCTCGCGGGCCTCGCCGCCGTGAATGTTCATGAAGTACAACGCCCAGCGACCACGTGCATTCGCGGCAGGTAAGGCAATCCAGCTTCCATCTTGAGACATGCCGGGGTAGTTGATTTGAGGAAAGGGGAGAGGAATCGTGCGTAGAGTCATGGCGGGATTAAGCCGCGGTGGACCACGATGAAGAGGTTTCGCAAGAACGACAAATGCCGTTACTACCGCCAGCACTGCGACTGCGCCGGCTAGCCAAACGCCGCGGCGACGGGGTGCGCGTGAAATTGTGATCGCACGTTCCGGCGTCGCACGAACGGCCGAGCTGTCTTCCTTTACCCAATCCAGCTCATGAATCAAATCGCGCGCAGTCTGCCACCGCTGATCCGGGTCCTTGGCCAGGCAGCGTCGGATGAGCCGATCCAGTGACACAGGCGCAACCGGCACAACCTTGGCGAGCGGTTCGGGTTCCCGCTCCATGATCGCCCCGATCAGGCTGGCATGACTATGCCCCTGAAAGGGGCGCTGCCCGGTCGCCATCTCGTACAGCATTACCCCGAATGCCCATATGTCCACACGAGCATCTGCTTCCCGACCGTCGAGTTGCTCCGGCGACATGTAGTGAAGCGTTCCGACGATGGAACCCTCGGTAGTGAGAGGCTGACTCACCGTGGGTGACTCGGTCAGCGGCGACACCGACGGGTTTAACCCCACCGCTCGGGCCAGACCGAAATCGAGGAGCTTGGCTCCGAACGCAGTCAGCATCACGTTTCCAGGTTTGAGGTCGCGATGCACGAGCCCCTGCCGGTGCGCGGCATCGAGCGCCTCCGCGATGTCTCGCGCTACCTTGACCAGCTCGGGAATCGGCATGGCTCCCCGGGCCAGCCGGGCGGCCAAGGTCTCGCCATCGAGTCGCTCCATGACCAGGTACTCGAGGCCTTCGTGCCGCCCCACGTCGTAGAGGGTGCAGATATGCGGATGATGGAGGGCGGAGATCGCCCGCGCCTCACGCTCGAAGCGGGCCCGCACCTCGGGGTTGGCGGATAGGTGCTCGGGGAGAACCTTGATCGCAACCTCGCGTCCGAGGCGAGTGTCCCGGGCGAGGTAGACCTGGCCCATCCCCCCCGCGCCGAGCATGGAGGTGATCTCGTAGGGACCGAGACGGGCGCCGGGTACGAGTGGCATCCGGGGAATCTAGCGCAGAGGTCCTGCTTCGGTGAAGTTGCCCAGGATTAATCGGGCTACGCCATTCAACTTTGAGACATCAGTCCGAGGACCAACTCCCCTAATTTCTCCCTAATGTCCTGTTATCCTTCCTGGGAAAGTTCGTCCAAATGCTTGGGTTATGCAGGTTCGGCCCCCTCGCGGAGACGTAATCATTAGGGGCGTCCGTCTACTTCAAGGGAGTAAGGGCCACTAGGAGTTCGCGTCTGATTGTCAGGAGGGCTCAGCATGACTTTGAGACTCTTCATCTTAGTAACGATGGTGGCGTTGACCTCGAACAGTCCGCGAACCGCCGCTGGCGATTGTGTCGAGTACGATTACTACGTTCACTCGTTGGGCGCGATAGGTGTGGGAGAGTACTCCTACGGCGTAGCCGTGTCGGGGTCATTGGCCTACGTGACCACCCCGAATTCCGGTCTTAAGGTAATCGACGTTTCAAATCCGGCGTCTCCCACGGTTATCGGGCAGGTCGACACGCCCGGTTCCGCTTCCGACGTAGCGGTTTCCGGGTCGTTCGTTTACGTGGCGGATGGAGCTTCCGGGCTCCAAGTGATCAACGTGTCCAATCCAATGTCTCCGAGCGTCGTGGGGAGCGTGGACACGCCGGGCAGTGCTGCTGGAGTAGCCGTGTCAGGGTCCCTAGCCTACGTGGCGGACAACACCTCGGGTCTTCAGATCATCAATGTGTCGAACCCCACCTCCCCGGTGATCTCAGGAAGCCTGGATACCCCAGGTAATGCTTATGACGTCGTAGTTTCCGGCACGTTGGCTTACGTGGCAGATGGGCCTGCAGGTCTTCGGATTATCAATGTGTCGAACCCAATGTCTCCAAGCGTCGTGGGGAGCGTGGACACGCCGGGCGACGGCGTGTACGTGCCAGGCGGCGCTCAAGGCGTTGGCATATCTGGGTCGTTCGCCTACGTGGCGGACTTCACCTCCGGTGTTCAGGTCATCAACGTCGCGAACCCGGCTTCTCCGCACATCGTTGCCAACGTCGCCACTCCATATTACGCAACCGATATCGCGGTTTCCGGAACGTTTGCCTACGTTTCGGATTCGGCGTCGGGACTTCTGGTGATTGATGTGTCAATCCCGGCCTCTCCGCATATTGTCGCGAGTTTAGTTATGGGGTTCAGTGAGGCAATTGCGGTGTCAGGAACGAACGTCTACATGATGAGCGGAGGGGTTTTGAACATCATTGACGTCTCACCACCCTCGCCTCCCTGGGTTGGAGAAAGAACCTTCCCCGGGTTTGCATTGGGGCTTGCCGTTTCGGGCTCGTACGCCTACGTCGCCGCGGGCCCTTCCGGTCTTCAAGTAGTAAACATCGCGAATCCAACGAATCCGGTGATGGCGGGGAGCAGAGACACCCCGGGTGATGCTAGAGCAGTTGCCATCTCCGGAACCAAGGCTTACGTGGCGGATGGTCCCTCGGGCCTCCAGATCATTGACATATCCAACCCGGCCTCGCCAACGCTTATCGGAAGCGTCGACACACCGGATATGGCCGTGGGAATTGCGGTGTTGGGTACGAGGGCTTATGTGGCGGATGTTCAATCGGGACTTCAGGTGATCGACGTTTCGAATCCAGCCGCTCCGACGATCTTGGGAAGCGTGGACACGCCGGGCCAAGCTTACGGGGTCGCCGTGCCAAGCCCAACCTTCTATCTATACACGATGGCCTTCGTGGCGGATGCAAACGGTTTTGTTGTTATCGATGTGGAGACTCCGCCGGGACCAAGGATCGTGGGGTACCTGGACGGTGTGGGCGGTTATACGGTCACAATGTCGGGCAACTTGGCTTATATGGGGAATCACGTGATCGATGTGTCGAATCCGTTCTCCCCGGTAGGTCATTTGATCCCTTACAATCTCGATGGTATCTCGCTCGATGGGAATACTGGTTATGTCACTGTGGAGCACGCAGTGACGTACAACGGCGGCTATGTTTCGGCTCTTCAGATGTTCAATGTATACAACCCATATGCTCCGGTACTCAAGGCCCGCGTCGATGTTCCTCTTTTCGCAAGGGGCGTC
>Ga0068861_100002667_pt1 | contig 11679 bp, 11 predicted proteins | sample KBSSwiS42_FD_66593 | JGI IMG/M metagenome (GOLD analysis project Ga0068861, IMG submission 66593) | Switchgrass rhizosphere microbial communities from Kellogg Biological Station, Michigan, USA - KBS Switchgrass S4-2 | ecosystem: Host-associated > Plants > Roots > Rhizosphere > Soil ...
CTGCGTCCAGTTAACGCTGCTAGTGATGTCGTACTCGCCAGGCGCGTGCAAGACATCATCGACAAATTGGTGTTTCGAAAACGCCCTCAACGTTCCCCTGGGTCTTAGAACAGGATCATAAAGGTCAGACGCTTCGGCGCCGTAGTCGACCGTGACCACATACCCGCGTTTCACTCTCGCAGCAACGGAAGTCAACCAGTCGTCGATCGCGAGGTCTACTTCAATGATCTGCTCCGGCGCGAGTTTGATCGAATGTCTTTCGAGAAACTCCGCCAAACGTGGCGTCGAAAACTCACTGGTGGTCCAAGTGAATTTGTTGCCGGCATCGAGAGTCACGTAAAGCTCGCCGGTAGAACTGATACGGTGCACAGGAAATGCATCGAGCAGCTCGTTAGAGAAGTAAATCCCAATCCCCAGGTCAGAAACGCCGGCAAACGACACCCGGTCCGCGAATTCACTCAACGTCTGCTGCGCACGAGAAACTGAGTCTGGACTGACGTCTTCAAGACAATAACGAGTAACTACAAGAACAGCAGGAAACTCTTCTGCCAACGTCCGCAACACGCCGTGCGCAAAACTTCCATCACCCGCTCCACCTTCAACAATGGTCCATTGCGCCGGACGACCGAGTTCATCGTAGAGCTTCGCGAAGTAGCGCGCGAAGGTCGCCGCAAACAGCTCACTCCGCTCCGGACTCGTCCGATAGTCGCCTGCCCTTCCCCAACGCTTCCGATCAGACCGGTTGTAGTATCCATCAACCGGATCGTAAAGCGCCGCTTCCATCCAATCGCGGAAAGGGATCGGACCACGCGCACGAATCAAGTCTCTGAGTCGTTCGGCTAACAACTACCGCTCTGTGCGATCCTCTTTGTCCAGTAAACGGGTGGTGTTCTCAGTCACGCTGGGCGGATTCGCAAGCTCCGCCGTATTTGGCTTGCGCCAGGCAGAAGGCGAACGAACTGCGGGCGCCGGGGGTAAGGCAGTGTTTTGTCTTGGTGGTCCAAACTGCTGCGGCGCCGCCAATGGCGGTGGTCCGTATATGGGCAGGCGTCTCGGCGCGCCTTCTTCAAACAACCCTGCATAAAGCATTCTCAATGGACCACCAACGAAACAGATGATCGCCGCCAGCGCGGCGAGAATCTGCGGAAAAGCCGCGTTCGATAAACTAGCCAGTACTCCGAGTATCGGAACAATTACGGCGCCCGAAAGAAGCAGAATTCCGCCCTGCTTAACTCCCCTGCGGCGTGGAGACATCGGTACCGGTTCATCGGGCGCGCGGTAAACGGGCAACATACCGCCGCTGCCCAACAACTGAATCACGCCATCAAGCGGAAAACCACAACGAGAACAGAACCTGACAGTTCCGTGAACCTGTTGCTGACCGCATTGCGGACAAAACATGTGGATGTTCCTCGATAACGGAGTCGGACGACGTTAGATAATACCCCGTTGAGCGCTGTCACCGTAAAGCATTTTGCGCGTGGCGACTGCGCGCCCGTGATAATCGCTCGCTTTCAACAGGGCTGCGAGCAACACGGTAAAAAGCTGCTGAGGCTCACCCGACGGCCCCGAGATGTATTTAGTTAACTCTCCATCAGTCGCAATGACGTTAAAGGCGCGCTGCCGCGCCACGTCAACTTCCGACAAGTATTCTGCGATCAGTTCCGGCGTGGAAAGAGTCTCCGGCAGTGTCCACTCAAACGGATCGTCCCAGAGATTGACTGTTAGTCCGCCAAACGCCTGCTCGAGCACGGCAGCACTGCGCAACAGGTTTTCGCCGAGTGTTACGCTCGGCGGACGGCGATAGAGCAAATCGGCTGGTGTTGAGTTGGCGAGTTGTTGGAGGCTGGTGATTAAGCGAGTGAACTCTTGATCGAGATACTCGACGAGTGCGCGGGGAGAGTTCTGGTCCATTGAATGAGCGAAAGTTTACTTACTGCTCGAGCGCCGGCCGGTTTCCTCCATCACGGTGCCGAAAGTGCGACCGGCAAAAGTAAAGCCATTGTAAACGTAACCCTTTGTTCCGACGTGCGCGCCGCGCGCAGGAATTCCGCGTTTCGTTGCAACCCAGATCCGGCCCGTGCCGTCGTCGATTTCATAAGCACCATTGCCGGCCAGGCCGTAACTATTCGTAACTCTCCCGGCAATGCCGACTTCTTTGCCCCGGTAGCGTCCGGGATCGGCGTTGATCTTTGAAATATTCGTTTGGCTGGGACAGGCGGTTACAAGAAGTGTCCCAGTGAGAAGAGCAAGTAAAACGGTGGTCCTCTTCAAAGCTAACATGGCTTCTCCTTTAATGTTGGGCTCATTTCGGGAGAGGCCCAGATAATACCATGAAAGCACAAGAGTCTTGTGCTTCCTTGTGGTTCATTTACCGAACCAGCCAATCGGCCGCCCGGAGAGATCGACCCAAACGCTCTTCACCTGCGTGTACAGTTCGAGCGCGTGCCGGCCCATCTCGCGGCCGTAACCTGATTGCTTGTAACCACCGAAGGGAGACGCTGCATTGAACATATTGAAAGTATTAATCCAGATGACGCCCGCCTTGATCTCACGCGCGAAGCGGTGCGCGCGCGTTATGTCGCGCGTCCAGATTCCCGCTGAAAGACCGTAGATCGTATCGTTCGCCTGTTTGATCAGATCGTCTTCGTCCTTGAACGTGATCACCGAAACGACGGGTCCAAAGATTTCTTCCTGGGCCACGCGCATGTTGTTTTTTACTTCGTCGAAGATGGTTGGCGTAAAGAAGTATCCACGCTCAAAAGATCCTTCGAGCTCCGGCGACTTACCGCCGGCAACTACGGCCGCACCTTCCTGACGAGCGATATCGACGTAGCCCTTGATGCGATTCAGTTGTTCCTCCGACACCTGCGGGCCCATTTGCGTCGCCTTGTTCGTTGGATCGCCAACAACGATCTTCGCTGCTTTCTCACTCAGCTTGCCGACGAATTCTTCTTTAACAGATTCTTCAACGAATAGCCGCGAACCGGCGCAACACACCTGTCCCTGGTTGTAGAAGATTCCCATCATCGCTCCGGCAACTGCCTGTTCGAGATCTGAATCGGCAAAGACGATGTTCGGCGCCTTGCCGCCAAGCTCGAGTGAAACCTTAGTCAGATTCTCCGCAGCAGATTTCGCGATCAGCTTTCCAACTTCAGTCGAGCCGGTGAACGCGATCTTGTCGATGCCAGGATGCGCAGCTAGGGCGGCGCCGGCAGTTTCACCATAACCGGGAACGATATTCACGACGCCTTCGGGAAACCCTGCTTCCTGGATCAACTTCGCGAGTTCCATCGCCCCTACGGGCGTCTGTTCAGCAGGCTTTAGTACGACTGTGTTGCCCGCCGCCAACGCTGGGGCCAACTTCCACGCAGCCATGAGCAATGGAAAATTCCAGGGAATGATCTGGCCACAAACTCCGATCGGCTCGCGCAGTGTGTAGTTGAACATGCGTCCCGGAACGGGAATCGTCTCACCTTCGATCTTGGTGGCCCAGCCAGCGAAGTATTCGAAGTTCTCAACTACCTGAGGCAGATCGACGTAGAGTGATTCTTTGATTGGTTTACCGTTGTCAGCAGTCTCGATCGCGGCGAGTTCGGCTGCATGCTGTTCGATCAGTTGTGACAGCTTATAAAGCAACCGGCCTCGATCGCGCGCGCTTAACTTGGACCACTTGCCTTCGAACGCACGGCGGGCTGCGGAGACAGCCTTATCGACATCTGCCTTATCTGCTTCCGCTACTTCCGCCAGCGTCTCGCCCGTAGCAGGATTTGGCGTTTTAAATCTCTTTCCGGACTCAGCGTCCACCCATTGCCCGTCAATGAAAAGTTTGTAAGTGTTCATCTGTGTAACCCGTGACTAGAATTCTGTGGTGCCGGCGAGCAGTTGTCGCATAACAAACGGAAGTATGCCGCCGTGATGGTAGTAGTCGACTTCGATTGGCGTGTCGATTCTGAGCGTGATGGGTACCTCTTCAACCGCGCCGCTCTTGCGATGAATGAGCAGCGTCACGTCCTGCAACGGCTCGATTCCACGTTCGATGCCCAGCAGATCGAAACGTTCGCTGCCGTCGAGCCGCAACGACGCTGCATTGGTGTCGTCCTTAAACTGGCAGGGCAGCACACCCATTCCTACCAGATTGCTGCGGTGGATTCGTTCGAAGCTCTGCGCGATCACCGCCTTCACACCAAGCAGGCGCGTTCCCTTCGCGGCCCAGTCGCGCGAACTGCCCGTGCCATATTCCTGACCGGCGATGATCACGAGCGGCACACCTTCCGACTGGTATCGCATAGCCGCGTCGTAGATGCTCATGCGCTCATCGCCAGGATGGTAGATCGTCACGCCGCCTTCAACGCCCGGCACTATCAGGTTCTTGATGCGCACATTCGCAAACGTGCCGCGCACCATCACCTCGTGATTGCCACGTCGCGCGCCGTAGCTGTTGAAGTCCTTGATATCGACGCCCTTCTCTTGCAGGTACAGACCAGCAGGCGACGACGGTTTGATCGCGCCCGCAGGACTGATATGGTCCGTCGTCACAGAGTCGCCGAAGATCGCGAGCGGTCGCGCGCCTTTCACGTCAGACAGCGATTCGAGTGAACTATGGAAGTTGTCGAAGTATGGTGGTTCGCGAATGTAAGTCGATTCGGGTTCCCACTGATAGACGTTTCCGGTCGTCGTTGGAATATCGTTCCAGAGCGGGTTTTGCTCCGCGAAGTTGCTGTAGAGTCGTTGATAAGTCTCCGGATCAAACGCCGCATGCATGGACGCATTAATCTCTTCGAGGGTGGGCCAGATATCGCGCAGGTAAACGTCCTCACCATCTTCGCCGGTGCCGACCGGCTCGGACGCGAAATCGACATCGATGCGTCCGGCGAGTGCGAAAGCGACCACGAGCGGCGGACTCATCAGGAAATTAGCACGGATACTCTGGTGGACGCGCGCTTCGAAATTTCGATTTCCCGACAAGACAGAAACGCCAACGATGTCACGTTCGGAAACTATCTGCTCGATTGAGGGGTCGAGTGGACCAGAGTTTCCGATGCACGTCGTGCAACCATAACCGACGAGATTGAAGCCGAGTTCATTAAAGTAAGGCTGCAAACCGGTTCGTTCGAGATAATCGGTTACGACGCGTGAACCGGGAGCGAGTGAATTCTTCACTTTCGGACTGACAGTAAGTCCACGTTCGACGGCTTTCTTCGCAAGCAATCCCGCCGCCAGCATCACACTCGGGTTTGAAGTGTTCGTGCAGGAAGTGATCGCGGCAATAAGAACGTCGCCATGGCCCAACAACTCGTCGCCAGTTGGAAACTCGTCTTCCGGGATATCGGCAACGAGATCCGGCGTCGGACGGTTGTTGACCATTTCCGTTTCCGTCCAGACGCTGGTGTTCTTTTCGCTGACGTGGTTCTCCGTCGGAGTCGGAACAGTCTCCTGGCGTTGCTCGCCGCCACCCGCGATCAGCCTTTGCCGGTCGGCGCCGATCTTAACGTGATAACGCGTCCACAAATCGTCTTCGGTCTTCCCGTAACCACCGTCGGAAACCGGCTTCAGCATCAACTCAGTGAACTGCTCTTTCAAATTCGTCAACTCAATTCGATCCTGCGGACGTTTTGGGCCGGCGACACTCGGAGTGATCGAACCAAGATCGAGATCAAACACGACGCTGTAATCAACTTCGCCTTGTTTCGGCATGCCGAACAATCCCTGCGCCTTGTAATACTGTCTGACGAGATCCACGTGCTCTTCGGATCTGCCGGTGGCAAGAAGATACGTGCACGTTTCCTCATCGACCGGGAAAAAGCCCATCGTCGCGCCGTACTCCGGCGCCATGTTTGCGATCGTTGCGCGGTCAGTGACTGACAAACTGCCGGCGCCGGTTCCATGAAACTCAACGAACTTTCCGACGACCTTTGCCTTGCGCATCATCTCCGTCACACGCAAGACGAGATCAGTAGCAGTCACGCCTTCATTCAGACTGCCACTCAAATGAACTCCCACCACGTCCGGCGTCAGAAAGTAAACCGGTTGGCCCAACATCGCCGCTTCCGCTTCAATACCGCCGACACCCCAACCGACAACGCCCAAACCATTAATCATCGTCGTGTGTGAATCGGTGCCAACGAGCGTGTCAGGGAAGTAAACGTTTTTCTCCCAAACGTTCTTGGCGAGGTACTCGAGATTCACCTGGTGACAGATGCCGATGCCCGGCGGAATCACGCGGAAGCCATCGAAAGCCTGCGTGCCCCATTTGAGAAACTGGTAACGCGAGCGATTGCGTCTGAATTCCATCTCCATGTTCTTCTCAAACGCATCGCGAGTGCTGGAGAAATCAACTTGCACCGAGTGATCGATTACCAGATCTACCGGCACAAGTGGTTCGATGATGCCGGTGTTCTTTCCGAGTCGAGCACACGCCGAACGCATCGCTGCGAGATCGACAAGCAGTGGAACGCCCGTAAAATCCTGCAAGAGAACGCGCGCGACCACGAACGGGATCTCCTCGATGCGTTTGCCGTTCGGTTGCCAGTTGGCAAGCTCGCGCACGTCTTCTTCGGTGACTTTTTGGCCGTCGCAATTACGCAACACTGATTCGAGCACCACGCGAATGCTGTGTGGCAGCCGCGAAATTGGACCCACGCCCTGCTTTTCAAGTTGTGGCAATGAATAAAAACGTCCGACTGGACCAGCGGCGGAATTAAAAGTTTGCAGTGAATCGAACAGACCTTCTGGCATAGTGGTGCTCAGCTCTTTCCTCGGGAAGAAATATGTAAGTTGTTGTGGTTCAAGTTGAAGTTTATCGAGTTTCACCCGCAGGCGCAAAGACGCAAAGAAAACAGTGAAAGAACACGTTTGAACGCGCGTTGCCTTTGCGCGTTAACGGGAAACTCACTATAGTTGGCACTAAATTCCCCCAACAATTTGCGAACGAGGTAAGGAGACCTGCATGGCAAAAAAGGGCGAAGACTTCGGTTATTTGGCCAACGATCCCGACTACGTACCCGATCCGGAGATTGAAGAGTTTATGGAACTCGAGATCTCGCGCGCTCCAAAAGATCCGGACCTCTTGGCGAACCGCCTGCGCAACCATACCGCCGCCTCGCCGCGTGATGCCGGTGGAGATCTCGACGCAGCATGGGAAGACGTGAACGACAGTGGTTCCGAGACTGTTGCCGGCGACAATCCAACGCCGGATCAATCCATCGTGGAAGAGAATGCTTCGGCTATGGGCGTGAGTTACGAAGACAACGAAGAGCTTGAGTTTATCGACAAGATTGAAAAACGCGATCGCGATCGTTTCGAGCTCGACGAAAACTCAAAAGCCTACGAGGATATGATCTAAGCGCAGGGTCCAGGTTTTCAAAAGAGTTTCCGGCTGTCCAGCATTATCGTCACCGGCCCGTCATTAACCAGTTCGACCTGCATCATTTTGCGGAAGCTGCCTGCCGCCACACGCGCAATCAGTTTGCGAGTGCTTTCGAGAAAATAGTCATAGAGCGGCTCCGCTATTTCCGGCGGCGCCGCATCACTCCACGACGGCCTTAATCCGCGACGCACATCGCCGTACAACGTAAACTGAGAAACAACCAGCAGACTGCCCTCGATGTCTTTGACGGAGAGGTTCATTTTTCCGTCGCTGTCGTCGAAGATCCGCAGCGAGACAATCTTTGACGCGAGATAGTCAGCGTCCTCTCTCATATCGTCGTGAGCAATACCCAACAAAACGACGAGACCGTTTCCGATCTCGCCGACAGTCTGACCATCAACCGTTACGCTGGCGCGCGTGACACGCTGAACGACGGCTCGCATTATTTTTTCGGAGGTTGTGAAGGTCGAATCTCTACGCGACTCGGCAAACCGCGCTGCGGATATCGCAACAAATCCATCACCACTTGAGCGATGTCGTTGGGTTGAAGTTGCCAGCTCTTTTCCGCAGTCGGTTCGTCGCCGCCGAATTCAGTGTTAACTGAACCCGGCATAATGTAACTGACTTTGATCCCGTCGTGACGAACTTCCTGCATCAACGCCTCGCTAAAACCATTCAAAGCAAATTTCGAAGCGTTGTAAGCTGCCATCTTCGCGTGCGCGTTGGCGCCTGCCAAAGAAGAGATGTTGATGATGTAGCCGCCGCCGCGACGCTTCATTAGGGGAATCGCGGCATGACAGCAGTAGAAAACGCCACAGACGTTTGTTTCGATCAAGGCGCGAAAATCTTCGCCACTCGTGGCTTCAACCGGCCCGAAGATTCCGATGCCTGCGTTGTTGACAAGAATGTCGACACCACCCAACGCTGTGGCAGCATGTGCGAAGAGCTCTTGGACCTGCGACTCATCACGAACGTCGCACTCAACACCTAAGGCGCGACCGGGACCTAGTTCATTCAATTCAGAGACAGTTCTCTCAATATCTTCTACGTGACGAGCGCTGATGATGACGTCGAGACCGGCAGCAATTAACGCTCGCGCAATTGCACGGCCAATACCCTTCGTGCCTCCCGTCACAACAGCTTTTCTACCTGATAAATCCATACACAGATCATGCGGACAGCTTTGCGCGCAGGCGCTCGTTTACAACCTTTGGATTCGCCTTACCTTTCGAAGCCTTGATCACTTGTCCAACAAAGAATCCTAACAATGCTTCTTTGCCATCGCGATAACTCGCCACTTGATCCGGATTACCGGCGACGACTTCATCGATCAGTGCGTCGATCTCGCCGGTGTCACTAACCTGCACCAATCCCTGCTCCTGAATTATCGCGAGCGCGCCTTTTCCTGTCTTGAACATTTCACTGAGGACGTCCTTCGCTTGCTTGCCGCTGATGTTTCCCTCATCGACGACACGCACGAGTGCGCCCAACTCCTCGGCGGGAACCGGTGACTCAGCGGCACGCTTCCCCACCGCTTCAAGCTCGCGCAACAACTCAGATCGAATCCAGTTTGCAGCCGCGCGTGCATTACCCGACGCTTTTGCTGCGGTTTCGTAGTAGTCCGCGAGCGAACGTTCCGCGACGAGTTGTGAAGCGTCGGCGAAACTCAAACCGTAGTCCTGCGCAAACCGGCGAATTTTCTGCTCCGGCAACTCCGGCAGCGCCGCTCGCACTTCGTCAACAAACTCTTTAGACACAATCAACGACGGCAGATCCGGTTCAGGAAAATAACGATAGTCATGCGCTTCCTCTTTGGAACGCATGACGCGCGTCTCCGCCGCTTTTTCATCCCACAACCGCGTCTCCTGCGTAAGTCGCCCGCCAGACTCAAGCACCTTGATGTGGCGTGCAACCTCAAACTCGATCGCCCGCTGCATGAACCGAACTGAGTTCAAGTTCTTCAATTCGACTTTCGTACCAAGCTTCTCATCGCCGGCACGTCGCACGGACACGTTCGCTTCGCAACGAAGATTGCCCTTCTCCATGTCCGCTTCAGACGCGCCCACCCATTGCAAGGCACGGCGCACGTGATTGACGTAATCGTAAGCTTCCCACGAAGTGCGAAAATCGGGTTCCGTAACGATCTCCGCCAGCGGCACGCCGGCGCGGTTCAGATCGATGTAAGAGTAACGATCGACTTGCGGCAAACCTTCGTGCACGTTCTTCCCGGCGTCTTCTTCAAGATGCAGTCGCGTGATGCGGATCTTTTTGGGCCTCCATTCGACTGGATGACCAGCGGTGTCGCGTTCCGCAGTCATGATCTCCAGTTCGCCGTCGCCGGAAAACGGCTGATCGTACTGCGAGATCTGATAACCCTTCGGAAGATCGGGATAGAAATAATTCTTCCGGGCGAAGATGGATTGATGATTGATGCGCAAGCCGAGAGCGAGTGCCGCACGGGCGCCGAGTTCCACGGCGCGTCGATTCAAAACAGGCAGAGCTCCCGGCAAACCGAGACAGGTTGGACAAGTGTTCGCGTTGGGCTCATCGCCAAAACGGGTCGCGCAACCACAGAAGATCTTCGATTCGGTGCTGAGTTGCGCATGGATCTCGAGGCCGATGATTGTTTCCCAGGTCATGCTTTTAGCGTCGCCTCGGGCCCATGGTCCGTGGGTGGGACGGCTGTGTTCTTACTCCCGGTGCAACGAATATCCGCGGTTTGAAGGGCACCCGGTTGAATGGTCCGAATATCGGAGTCAGCCCAAAGGGTGGAAACTGCGGAACGGACGGAAACCCGGTAAACGGAAACTGCCTGAAGCGACCATCGAATGGAAACCCTACTGTGCCGAAGGGAAAAAAGCCCGGAAAACCTCCAACCGGAAAGGCCACCGGCCACTCGGCAACTTGACCGCTGGTAAAGCCGACCTGTGCTTGCCTGGCCGCAGCGGCGTCGCTCAACGCGGTGGCGCGACCGCGCCAGAAAGCTTCGTCGATTTCCTGCTGTCGCGCACGCATATTGCGCACCTGTTCGACCGTGCGGTCCTCAATCGCCTGCAACTCCTTGCGCCGCTCCTCAAACGAAGGCAGGCCCAGCTCCTGCCGCTTCTTCTCGTAAGCCGCCTCGTTTTCAATGCGTGCGAGCCTGTAACCTTCAAGTTCCTTGTTCGTGATTGACCGGTTTGCGCCTGACCGAGGTTGTTTGACACTACTCGCCTCCATCGGACTCGTTGCTCTCAGCAATAACGAACCAGGCGACTCACCATTTACACGCTCCGTCGCCGCGACGTTGACAGTGTTCAACTGCATGGTGACCTGGATTCCGGACCCAACTTCATAGGTCAGCGTGGAATCGGTCACCGTAAACGTATCCGGAATTTGAACGCGCCGTCCGTCCCGCATCACGATCGTGTAAGCATTTACGGAAGCAGCGATGCCCATCAGAAACAAAGCCGCCACCAGGACTCGACCTGCGAAACTACCTTTACGCCGAATCATTTTGCACCTCTAAATTGCGAACAGATTGGCGACAGTATATCACCTGCTTCTGCAAAAAACTTTGCAAATCAGCCCGTCTTTCTGGTATACAGGCGGCGCATTAAACGAACCACCGCTGTGGGACGCAAACGCGGGTGCCCGGCTCAGTGCAGGGCTTAGTTACCGCCGGGTTCTACCACTTTTGAAATAGGAGCGGGTCACAAATGGCAAAGACGATTTGCAAGATTTTGGGAGTCGTTTTCTTGTTGGTTGGTGTGGTTGGTTTTGCGAGTCCGACGTTGCTCGGCGCACACCTGTCGCCAGCACACAACGTCGTCCACATCCTGTCCGGCGTCGTTGCACTCTATTTTGGCTTTGCCGGATCGCTGTCCGGAGCCAAAGCTTTCTGTCTTGTTTTCGGTGTTGTTTATCTGGCGCTCGGCATTCTGGGATTAGCACTTGGTACCCCGCCGGATCGCATGTGGATGGTGGCGAATACACTCCACTTGGGTCGAGCCGATCACGCGATTCACGTCCTGCTCGGCATCATCTTTCTTGTCGGCGGGTTGTTTACGAAGAAAACCTAGAAGTTCGCTTTCAGGTTGCAAGGACGAATTCTGTAAGAGACGCAATTGCGCCCCTGAACTCGCACACCTTGCAACCTGAACCCTTTTCAGGAACTAACTTGTTCCACCATGCACTGGCGTGACGCGCGGCGCGCCGGTTACGGGATGCGCATCCACTAAAACAGTCACAGCAAACACTTCGCGAAGCAGTTCAGGCGTTAACACCTCTCGCGGTGGTCCAGCCTCAATAACTCTCCCTTGTTTCAGCAA
>Ga0068861_100002669_pt1 | contig 11675 bp, 11 predicted proteins | sample KBSSwiS42_FD_66593 | JGI IMG/M metagenome (GOLD analysis project Ga0068861, IMG submission 66593) | Switchgrass rhizosphere microbial communities from Kellogg Biological Station, Michigan, USA - KBS Switchgrass S4-2 | ecosystem: Host-associated > Plants > Roots > Rhizosphere > Soil ...
GCCATAGAAATAGGCCACATCCGCGACGTTGCGTCCCTGCTGCAGCAGAAACGACGAGCGCGCGAGGTAGTCGATCCAGGGCTTCGCCATTTCGGCCCACGTTTCGTGTCGGGTGAAGAACTGGCCGAACACAGAGAGCGACAGGCCCGGAACCTTGTCCTCCACCGGCTGGTGGACGGAGGTATGGATCACTGGACGGTTGATGCCGGACGCAAACGCCAGATCGATGACGCGCTTGAGATCGGACGGCGCATGCGCCCAGAACGCGGAGGCCGAGGTCAGCGATTCGGCAGCGGCGATGTTCTGTCCGTAGACGTGGGCAACGGAAGCGGCGCCCTTCATATCGGCGAGCGCGGGGATCTGCGGCCCTTGCTCGCGCAAGTAGGTCCAGATCGCGGCCATCGGATAGTCGGCGTGGCGCCGCATCGCCATGTCGTCGCCGAGCGAAGGACGTCGGCCTTCGAGCGCTTCGCTATAGACCTTGAGGCCTTGCTCGTGCGCGACCTCCGCCACCACGCGATAATGTTCGGCGTGAAGGTCGGCGAGCGTGCGCCGGAAGTCGTAAAGGAAGGCATCGGTGCGGCCCCGCGTCTCGACGACTACGCCTGCCAGCGCCGGCAACCAAGGCGTCGGGTCATATCCGCGAAGACGCTTGAACTCCTCGACCAGCCGCGGCGTCCAGTTCGACGCCCCCACTTCGGTGCTGTCTGTGAGCAGCGCACGCAGGCCGCGCTCGCCGATCAGTTGATACCCCGTCGCCTTGCGGTACATCGCGAGATAGGTTTCGAGATAGGTGCGAACGGCCCGCGAATCGTACTTGTCTACTTCGAGCCCGGTCGCCTCAGGTGGCGCGGGATGATTGGTGGTGCCGGTCAGCGACCAGCCCAAGCGCACGATGCGCCAACGGCCGCGGGGCGGCTGCCAGTCGAGCGAACCATCGGCATGCAGTTTAGCGGTGAGGTCGATGATCCGGTCCAGCGGCAAGCCGGGCTCGCTCTGCGCATCGCTGTTGCCCATGTCGTAGTAGCTTTTGGCGACGGCGAGACCCGACTTGGCTTCGAACTGATCGACGCGCGGATCGGAAGATAGCCGCAGCTCCGCGACCTGGACGGACTTGAGATAGCGCCGGGGTACGTTGAACGGTCGATCCGCACGCGGATTCGGCGCGAACACGACGCGAAACAGACTGCCGGTCACTGGGACAAAGCCCACCGTGGTCGGCACTGTCGTCAGCGGTAGGTCGGCTACGCGCTGCCAGCCTTCGCCGGTCTTTATCTCCAGCCGCGGCAGCAGCGCCGCGTCGTTATACATCGTGCCCTGGTTGGGAATGAAGACGTGTGCGGAACGCAGCGTCTGCGGCGTGGCGAAAGCCATTTCGAGCGTCCCCGGCGCATCGTCGGTACCCGTTTCCACTCGCACCCGGGTTGCGAGATCGCCGTCGTTGAGCAGTGCGGCACCCACAGCAGCGGCGCCGGGGACGCTAATGTCCGGCATGGGCAGCGCTGGGGCGACCGGGTAGGCGAAAACGCCAATGTCGCCATAGGCTGTCGATTTGGGCCGATCCTTGTCGTTGCCGCCGAACTGCGCACCCTTGGCCATCGACTGGTACGGGCCGGAAACGGATGGCGGATCGGGCAGGCGGCCGCTGAAGCGCCGACCGCCTTCGACCAGCGTCTCGCTCCACACCAATTTCTTCATCCCATCTTCAGGCTTGACCCAGGGCCCGCCGGTCTCGCTCCAGCCCGGCGACGCCGCGATGGCCAGTTCAAGGTCGAGGTCGGCCGCCTTCTGCGCGGTGAAGCGAAAAGCCTCCTGCCACTCGGGTGTCATGTAGACCAACCGCCGGTCCACGATCTGTGGCGTGGAAATGTTGACGTCGAAGTTCTGCAGGCCGGCGATGCCGGTGCGCTTCATCCAGGCAAGATCCTTGTCGATCCCATCGCGCGTGACGTTGCCATTCATCCAGTGCCACCAGACGCGGGGCCGCGCGCTCGCGGGTGGGTCGACGAAGCCTTCAGCAACGCCATCCTTCGCGGGCTCTGCCGCAGCGATCGAGGAAGCACACGCCCAGCCCAGTACAGTTGCAAACGCCATCACGGCGATGCGGACAGAAATCCCGGGCTGCAGTCCACGAGTCATGCTGTTCTCTCTGCGGCGCTACCCTGCGCGGCTGACCTTGTAAATAAAGCAGAGCCGAGCAATGTGCCGGCGCCCTTGCGACAACGATATTCGACAATTCTAACGCATAGAGCGGCTTATTTCGGTTTCCTCCAGTCGCTATGCGTGTTTTATTTCAGTTAATACTCCGCATGATCGCAAGATCCAATCCGATCGCTCATCGGGCATTTTCCGGCGGAGCCGTCGACCAGCGTCAAACGCCCCGGGTCGGGCGCGCATCAGACCCTTGGCCCACCTCGACCATGTCTAAAGGCCGAATCAGCATGAGCACCGCATTCCAATCGTAATGGTGAAGATTGGCGGCCTGATCTTCCTGCGCGATCTTGTGTATAGCGAGGCGCATGGTGGCGAAGAGCGCATGGATCCGTGCGCGGCCGAGAGCGCTTACGCTGACCATGTCGGCGATGTATGTCGCGTCTTTCGCGCCGAAATCCATCGAGAGAAAAAAATGCCGCACGGTACTCTCAAAGGCTTTGGCGAGCGGTCCGCCTGGGCTCCATGCCACACTGCGCGTCGTCAGCGGGCGGACACGCCGATCGACGGAGATGTCGATCAAACCGAGGCGGTGCAGCTTCTCAAGGTAAGCGTCGACCCGCGCCTTCGGCAGCTTGAAGTCGCGCTGAAAGGATTCCGGCTGAGCGCCGTTGAGGATTGAAAAAAACAGGAACGCGAATGCGCGGTCGGCCGCGAGAACGCGCTCTTGCGCGTAAGTGAACTGGGTTTGCCTTTGATCGAGAGGCGCAGTGGCAAGCTGACCCAGATCCAGGCCGGCGATCTCGCACAACTGCTCGAGACGATCCAGCAGCAATCCCTTCCCGTGCAGCCACCGTCTCATGGTGGGTTCGGCTACACACATCCGCGCTGCAAGTTCCTTCGCGGTCAAGTTCCTCCGCTTCAGTTCACCTCGCAGGTTGGCGAGCAGCATTGCCATCGCGCCCGTTCGCATATCGCACCTGTCACAGCCGATCACCGATTGATCGGTTGCATATCATCAGACGATAGGTTTGGGAGCAATGCCTGTTGAATGCCCGTTCTCACGACCATAATCAAAATCAACGATGAGTGGGGGTGTGTATGGCGACGACTGCGGACTATGGTCTGGGCGAATTCGCGTTTCCGCGCGGATGGTTCATGGTGGCGCGATCGAAGAACGTGAACTCGGCACCAGCACCTTTACGTGCGTTCGGTCGAGACTTGGTGATTTACCGCGGTGAGTCAGGCCGCGTTGTCGTCCTGTCGGCTTATTGTCCTCACATGCGGGCGCATTTGGCGGCGGAGCAGACTTCCAGCAGCGGCACGCGACGGGTCCGGCGACGCGGATCATGCAAGTTCTTGCGGACGGTCCCTTTCAACACGCTCGCACATGGTATCGGCAGTTCTACAATCCGCGAGCGAAGGCGAGCGAGTTCCAATCGCAAGTGCAGGGCGTACGGAGCACGCGGGGCTTGCCCGGCTGCCCGCACCAGACGAGCGGTTCCGCCACATAAGCACTCCAGAGCAGCGATCTCAGTATTCTTTCAAACACGTGGCAATATTTGAGGACACATAGAATGACTAAGATTTTCCCAGATGGCGCGGTGATGGTTTTCGGGGGGAGCGGCGGCATCGGCAAAGGTGTGGCGATCGAGTTCGCGAAAGCAGGCGCCAATGTTGCCGTGTGTTATCGCGCGAAGAAGGACGTGGCGGAGAAGACCGCGGAAGTCATACGCAGCCATGGCGTCACAGCGAGCATCCACCAGGTCGATGTACGCGATGCGACGCAGGTGACCGCCGCAGTCGAGGCAGCTGCGACCGAGCATCAGCGCATCCATTCGATGGTGTGGGGAGCAGGTCCGCTCGTGCCGCAGCTCTACGTTGCAGAACTCTCGCAGGAGCACTACCGCAACGCCTTCGAGGTTGAGGTGTTCGGCTTTTTCAATGCGACCCAGGCCTTGATCCGACATTTCCGCACGCATGGTGGCGGCTCGTTCGTGCATCTGGGCTCGGCCGGACACGATTGGTGGCCGGCGAAGGACGGACTCTCGGTGGCGCCTAAGGCCGCCAACGAGTCCCTCATCAAAGGCATCGCCAAGGAAGAGGGAAAACATGAGATTCGCGCTAATTCCGTGCTGGTCGGCGTGATCGATGCGGGCATGTTCCATGTGCTGATGGAGCAAGGCCAGTTCAGCAAGGATTGGGAAAGCGAGACAAAAAAGTTGCTGGCGTTGAAGCGCTGGGGCGCGGCGGAAGATATCGGCCAGGCCGCGGTGTTCTTCGCATCCGAGCGGGCACGCTACGTCACGGGCCAGACGATCTCGGTCTCCGGCGGATTCGGGGTATGAGCCGATGAGCAGCGGCAAACCCACCCTGCGTCCACATACCGTGACGGTTGCAGAATTGCTCGACACATTCGCCTTGCAGCAACTCGTATCGAGCTATTGCCATGGCATCGACCGGCGGGATTTGGATCTGGTCCGCAGCCTCTATCATGACGATGCGATCGACGATCACGGTCCCATGTTCTTTGGTGGGCCGGACGAGTATGTCGCCTGGCTGCCGACCATTCTCAGCAAGTGGTCAGCGACCGCGCACATCATTCATAACACCCTGTTCTTGGTCGACGGTGATCATGCCGAGGGCGAGGTGGCGTTGACGGCCTACCACCGTACGGTGGACGGAACGCGAGAGATCATCGCCCATGGCCGCTATATCGACCAATACAAGAGGCGCGACGGCCAGTGGCGATTTTATCGACGTTCCTTGGCGCTCGACTGGATGGAAGAGCGAGCACTCCCGACACAGGAAGGCTCGGGTGTCACCGACGGTGTAGCCCTCGGATGTCCGTCTGTCGAGGATCCTTGCTACCAGCGGCTACCGCTCTTTGCTGCACAACGCTTGCGTTGACACACGATCGCACGCACACCGTGCCGACGCACCGACCTCCTTGGAGTAGTTGACTATGAATGCGATTTTGCGTAGATGATGCCGTGCATCTGCGCACGAAAGGGGTGGTTTAGGATCGCTTTCCAAGCGATCCTCGTAGCGCTTGTAAGGTAAATAAGCGCGCCCGTACGATCCTACACCCATAGCGAGGCAACTCACTGCCATGACCGCGATCCACACAGGGAGGATGGCAACGATGCTACGCATTTGATAATATAAATCGCATTTTTATAAACACATTCGTTCCCACATAGGTATTGCTATGCGCAAAATCCTGTTTGCTATCATCCTGGCTCTGGTCGCTTCGGCCGCTGTCGTCGCGGCTCCGACGTATACGACCGAAGAAACCACCATCGGCGAACTGCTGGACAATCCGGCCACCAAAGCTGTGGTGGCTAAGTATCTTCCCGACGTAGTTTCCAGCGATCAGATCGACATGGCGCGCGGCATGACGCTGCGCGGCATTCAGCAGTATTCGCCGGACATCATCACCGACGACATCCTGACCAAGATAGACGCCGACCTGGCCAAACTCGAGCCCGCGAAGCCCTGAGCGATCAGCGCCGCGACCCCGGCGAAGGCCCAGATACCCTGCATCGCCAGCGTGGGAGATAGATGAAGCGTTGCGTTTCCAAGAGCATTCTGGTCACCGGCGCTGCGTCGAACACCGACCTCACCGGCTGTTGCATCATCAACGCCTCCCAATGACAGCGAAATGGATCACGCTCAGCCCATCCAGGTTTGCCGTCGCCGATTCGATTCTCGATGCTCATAGCAAAAACCGGACGGAGAACCGTCCGGTCTTTACTGAGTGCCGCATCAACAGTTACGACACTGTCCGTTCCCGGAATGCAGATACGTCATCTTAGCCACCGCCAAACGCATACCGCACCGTGGCGCCGATCTCGCGCCGGTTGTTGTAGCTGGTGTTGTTGTAGCCAGAGGCAAAAGTGCCGGCAAACAATGCGGACGGCTCTCTGTCCCGTACCACTTGCTTGTCCAGCAGATTTTTCGCCCAGATCCCCACATCCCATGCCGAGCTTCCGTCACGCACACCCAGGTACAGGTTCAACAAGCCGTAGCCCGGCGCCACGAAACCGGGCCGGATGTTTTCGTTACTCGGCGCATAGGTGAAAAGACCACGGGCATAGCCTTCGACGGTGCCAACCGGCATGCTGTATTCCGACTGCAATGTCGAACTCCACTCGGGCTGCCGCGAGATCGCATCGTTGCTGATGCAGAACGGTACCGTCCCGACGGGGCCCAACGACTGAGGCGTCGGTAAAGCGTCCGCCACGCCGTCGCCGTTGGTGTCGTGGCATGGCACCCGTGCAGCATCGTACTTACCCTCACTTCTGCTGAACGCCAGTGAGGCGGTCCAGTGATCGGCAATGACGGTATCCAGGCTGAATTCGCCACCCTTCACCGTGGCATCTCCGTTATAGGTGAAATCAGCCACTTGCACGGACGATGGCGCCTGGTAAGGAACAGTATAAAAACGACCGATGAATCCATCGAACTTCTGATAGAAAAGCGCCGCATTGAAGCGCAGCCGTCCGTCCAGCCATTCCGTCTTCGTCCCAAGTTCAAATGAATCGGACGTTTCATTGCGACCAAAGATCAAATCCGGCGACACCGGCGTGGTGATGGCTACGGTCACGCCGGCGGGACGGAACGAATGGCCATAACTCAGGTAGGCCATTGCATGGTCGGTGAAGTGCTGAGCAAGCGAAGCGCTGTAAACCCACTCCTTGTTCGTCGTGGACTTCGGCAGTGCAAAGTTCGACGCGGGAATTGGAAAATCGCAGAAGCCGGGGTAAGTCTCGGACGCTGCGCCAGGAACAAACGCGCAGGAACCAGCAGGCAATCCGACATTGCCTGCCACCAGTGCTGATGAGGTATTGAGCGCCTGAGTACGGACCATGTCATCTTGCAGGTAGCGCACACCCAGACTCAGATCGGTACCGCTGCTGAAATGGAACACCGTGTTGGAATAAATAGCCCGATTCAGGCCGTCCGTCGGAAAATCTCCTCGTACGGTCAGAACGTATTTCGGGTTTACTGGCCCAATGTGCGACGGCGAGGCCGGAGATCCAAATGCCCCCGCCACCTCGGAGAATTGGTTGAGCCTTGTTCCTGTGTAGCCATGCTGGTACCAGAGGCCCGCCGTATAGTCGATGAAGTTGCCCGCACCGGTGGACTCGAAGCGAAGCTCGTGCGTCACTGACTTGTAGGTGGAAACTACCGTTTGAATCGGCGAGTAGTTGAGCACAGCGTTCTGCGCGTCCCCATCGGCGAGCGTCGTAAACGCCAGGTCCTCGTAACCACCGATGTAGGTAGCCCGATGCGCACCTAAATCCCAGCTTCCGCTCAGCGACGTGATCTTCGCAACTTGATCCAAGTCGATCGGGGTTTCTTGCACGCTCAGGTAATCGGTGCCGCGGATGGCCGGCCCGTTGTAGCCCGCACCGGGACCCTCGACCTGGGTGTATGAACTGAGGGCCTTCTTCAAGTATTGATGCGTCAACACGAAGTTCAAATCGGTCGTGGGCTGAAACGCAAGCGCAGCGCGGTAACTCCTGGTCCACTGATGGTTATCATCGCCAGTGGCGGCGTTGCGGATATCGGCGCCCGAGTTGCTGTTGTAGAGCGCCGCGACGCGCACCGCCAACTTGTCTTCAATCAACGGAGCATTGAAGGCACCTTCGGTATTCAACACGTCATGACTGGCGCCTGACGTAGAGATGTAGCCGCCGAATCCGTCGAGGTCCGGACGTCTCGTCGTCAAGGTGATCGCGCCGCCAGGTGAAGGCCGGCCGCGCAGCGTGCCCTGTGGTCCCTTCAGCACTTCGATCTGTTGCACGTCATAGATGCTGTTGAACGCATAGTTCGCATCGAGCGGCAGTTCATTGAAATAAGTGTCGACCGCGGGCGACGCGGAAGAATTCGAGTCGAAACCGACGCCGCGAAGGTTTGCGGCGGCGCCATTCCCGTTCGCGCTGGTAAGGGTCAGCCCAGGCGCCAATACAGCGACATCCTCAAACCTGAAAATGTTGAAGTTTTGAATTTCCTTGCCGGGCACGGCAGCCACCGACACTGGTATGTTCTGCTGGCTTTCCGAGCGACGCGTCGCAGTCACGATAATCTCCTCCAGAGCCATCGAACTCGCCCCGCCTGGCCCAGGATCAGTCTGCGCCACGGACACCGTTGCCAACGTACTCAAGCTCAATGCGCTTGCCGTACGTAACAATAGATGGCGCTTCGATACTAATTTCAGTGTTGACTCGTGAACCATGTAACTCCCCATTTTCCTCGATTTGGCGTCGCCTGCGACTGACGAATTTGACTGCGAACCCTCGCCACCTGATGGTCGTGCTGGGCATCACGCAATTTCCGTTGCCAGTCACCATCCCTAACATACTATCAGATAGAATCTCCTGGCTACGCATATGTCCTATAAACATGTGACCTACTCCACTAATGCGTAATAAACTTCAATATCTTCTATCGTTCTACCAATGACAAGCCAAAGAACCTTCGCCCGTCATTGGGATACGCCGTGGCGCCCGCAAAAAGAGGAGGACTTGCCCGACAAACGGTTTCAGACGCCAGCATTCCACGGTTGGCGCTGCCGCATCGTCAGGCGAGCGCGGTGTTTGCGCAGTACCTGTGGGCTCGCGCTCGCTCCTTCCGCGAGAAGCTGATGCGTGCGGTGCCCCCGCGTGGAACGCAAGCCATTAGTTTCGCAGCGGACAACTCCGTGCGACCCACCGCCAAGCCGCCGCTTCATTGATTCGATCAGGAGCGGCTCTAACCGATCTTGGAGATGACTTCGTCCGCGAACCGCTTCAGGCCGTCGATCTTTTTATCCAGCGGCTGGCGATCCTCCTCTACGGCGTAGAGATTCCGGAAGACCACCACCATGTCCGTCCCGCCCAGCTCGACATGGCGCCTCACGCGATCCGCGGTGATTGCACCCATGTCCGTGGCGAAGATCCGGAAAGGTTTGGAACGCGTGTCCGCCTCGCTGCGGAAGGTGCTCAGTTTGGCCAGAACGGCTTCAAGTTCTCCAGGCCTTCTTGATAGTCTTCGGGCCATACACTCAGCCACGCGTGGGCGTATCGGGTCCCTCAGATCGAGTGGACGTGTAGGCGCGACAGGCGGATGTTCTTGATCCGCCATCCGTCGTCCAACCGGACATAGGTCTCGTGATAGTGGCCGTAGCCGTGCATGAATCGGAACGGAAGGACTGAGCCTTCCTGCACCCAAAGCTTGTCCTCCATTGCCCAGACGCCGGACGCCGAGCTTGCAGAATGAATATCGATCTCCGGCATATGGCCATGGTGCACGGTGACCACCTGTTCCAGGATGGGCGCCAGCTTGGCGACGTAGAGCCCTGCACCGTGGATCAGCATGGAGTCGTCATCTCCGCCAGCTGCGTTTCTGAAGTCGGCCACGAGGTCCGGCGCGAACACCGCCTGGAACGCCGCCCAGTCCTTGGTATCCATGGTTCGGAAGTAACGCGCCTTCAGCGCTTGAATTTCGAGGACGGCGATCAGCTTCTCAGTTTCTGTCATACAAACCTGGGGCGATTAAGTCCGCAGTGTCGGTAGCAGCCCACTGCGCATTCATGTGATACTTTCGACAATTATCACTTGAATGCGTACCATTCACTCAAACTCTTTATCACTTGTCCAGCGGCAAGTCAAAACCTTTGCAGTCCATGCCTTCACGCCTGCGCAAGGACTGGCACTGCTTACCGAACAGGGTCGTGATGCAAAGAATTTCCGCGCTCGCGCCGTCGCTCAGGGCGACCAAGTCTTAAGCTATGAACTGAACTGAACGCCCCAGCCAGAGTATGGAGGACGGATGCAACACCAAGGCGCGCAGCTAGACATCGACAAGCTCATGCAACGTGCGCAGACTCTTGCCGGCTTAACCGACTTTGGCGATCGCTGGTTTCTGGTGCCGCTTGGCCGATTGATCGAAGCGATCAACGCCGAAGCCGGTCTCGTGGATGCAGACAGCATGCCCGTCGAGCGTATCGTTCATGCACTGGTGGATCGGCTGCGCTTGATACAAGCGCTCAATGACGAACCCGCCATCCTCGATGAGCGGATCGATGTCGCCGGAGTGATTATCGGATTGCCGCGTACCGGTAGCACGATTCTGCAACGAATGTTGGCCAGTTCGCCGCAGCTCACCTCGGGTTATTGGTGGGAAGTGACGCTGCCCTTACCCCTGCCGGGCGAGCAACCCGGCGATCCTCGTCCGCGGCAAGCGCTTGCCAAAGAAATGGTAGCCGGATTCCAAGATACGGTGCGCCATCCCATCGACGTCAGCCGCCGCCTGATGCAGGCGATGGGGCTGCCGTTCACTATCGCAGACGAGGTAGCTATTCGCGCTTGCCTTGCTGCGAACGAACGCGACAAGCGTCCGCCTCATCGGTACACGGCAGAAGAGTTCGGCCTCACGCGCGCGGCGGTGGCCACAGATTTTAGCTTCTATACCGATCTCTATATACCCGCAGGTGGAACGGAGCAACGCGCGTGATGCTCAACGACAAGGTCGTCATCATCACCGGCGTCGGTCCCGGGATGGGTCGTGCGATGGCGCTCGGCGCCGCGCGCGAAGGCGCGAAGGTGGCCATCTCGGCTCGCTCCGAAGAATTCATTGCCGAGGTATGCGATGCAGTGAAAGCGGTGGGCGGTGATGCCATTGCGGTACGCACCGATGTCGGCGTAAGCGCGGATTGTCAGCGCCTAGCATCGAAAACGCTGCAAGCATTCGGACGCATCGACGGCTTGGTGAATTCCGCCTATTTCCATCCCGACTGGGGCAACGTGGAAGACGCGGATCTCGACGGGTACTTGAGAGCCTTCGATGTGATTTGCCTGGGCGCGCTGCGCATGGTGCATGCCGTACTACCGACGATGAAGGCGCAGGGCTCGGGCGCCATTGTGAATATCAGCACGCTGTCCACTCGCCGCGTGATGCCCGGTGAGGGCGGTTATGCAATCGCCAAAGCAGCGCTCAATCACGCGACGCGACAGTTGGCATCGGAACTGGGCGGCCATGGCATTCGCGCCAATCTGGCGCTGATGGGCTGGTTGATGGGAGTGCCCCTGCAGCGCAACTATTTCGATCAGTTGGCAGCACGAAGCGGCGAGGCGGCGGCGGCGGCAGAGCGAGCGCGGATCATCGGCGGCATCCCCGTGGGTCATATTCCACCCGACGAGGATTGCGCCAAAGCGGTGTATTTTCTTCTGTCTGACTACGCCAGCGAAATCACTGGTGCCGCGCTCGATGTGAATGGTGGCGAGTGGATGGCGCCGTAACGATGGCGGCAAACGTGAAACTGGCAGGCGCTACAGCGTCTGATTCCATGAGTCCACGTCGGACTAGCCAGACCGCTATGCACGTGAAGAGAACTCTATGAAAATTCAACCTCCTGCCACTTCCGACATTCGCCTGGCGGATTCGTGGACCGAGTTTTGTCACGCTCTCGCCAAAGCGGGCAGTGTGTTGATGCGTCCAGAGGCGCCCGCCACCGAACTGGATCAGGCGGAAGGGTT
>Ga0068861_100002681_pt1 | contig 11660 bp, 9 predicted proteins | sample KBSSwiS42_FD_66593 | JGI IMG/M metagenome (GOLD analysis project Ga0068861, IMG submission 66593) | Switchgrass rhizosphere microbial communities from Kellogg Biological Station, Michigan, USA - KBS Switchgrass S4-2 | ecosystem: Host-associated > Plants > Roots > Rhizosphere > Soil ...
CCGCTGGTCAAGAACCGGATGTTCTTCTTCGGCGACTACGAGGCGACGCGCATCGCGCAGGGCGTGCTGCGCACCGGCCGGGTGCTGACCCAGGCCGAGCGCAACGGCGTCTTCAGCGGCACGATCCGCGATCCGCTGACCGGCCAGCCGTTCGCGAACAACACCATCCCCAGCAACCGCATCGATCCGGTGGCGGCGAAGGTGGCCGCGCTCCTGCCGCTGCCGAACACGACCGGCGGCAACAACTTCATCCGGCAGCCGAACGTCGAGGACGAATCGGACCGCTTCCTCGGCCGCGTCGACATGCACCTGTCGGACAACGACACCGTCTTCGCCCGCTACATCTGGAGCGACCGGTTCCGCTACGTGCCCGGGTGGTTCGGCGGCATCGTCGACGGCACGTCGACCTCGGCGTGGGGGCGGAACTACCTCAAGTCGAACGGCCTGGTTGGCGGCTGGACCAAGGTGCTCGGCTCGAGCCTGGTGAACGAGGCCCGCTTCTCGTGGGCGCGCGGCACCAACGACGGCACGCAGGACCCGTTCGGCGAGGACGGCAACTCGCAGATCGGGCTGCGCGGCGTTCCGGCCAACCCCGTTGTCCTCGGCGGCATCACCGGCATGGACATCGCCGGTCACATCCGCATCGGCTCGCCGAACTTCATGCCGAAGTTCCAGCACACCAACCAGGTGCAATGGATCGACAGCCTGAGCTGGGTCAGGGGCCGGCACCAGGTCAAGGCCGGCGCGGATCTGATGCTGCCGATGAGCAACGAGTACTTCGACGTCGCGCCGACCCGAGGCAACCTGTCGTTCACGGCCCAGTACACCGGCAACGCGTTCGCCGACTTCCTGCTCGGCTACGTGCAGCGTGCGCAGCTGACCAACGTCTTCGTCGTGGCGCAGGAGCTGCACTCGCAGTCCTTCTTCGCGCAGGACGACTGGCGCGCCAGCGACAAGCTGACCGTGAACCTCGGGCTGCGCTACGACTACATGACGCCCGCGGTCGAGAAGAACAACCGGATGGCGAACTTCGATCCGGCCGGCGCCGGCGCGCTGGTCTTCGCCAAGGACGGTTCGATCGAGGATCGCGCGCTGGTCAATCCCGATCGCAACAACTTCTCGCCGAGGGTCGGTTTGGTCTACAAGCTGACCGACCGGACGATCCTCCGCGGCGGCTACGGCATGTTCTATAACCAGTTCGAGCGCATCGGCTCGGAAGATCAGCTCGCGCTCAACCCGCCCGGACTGCAGAACATCGACATCACGGCTCCCGGCTCGCCGAGCACGACGCCGGTGTTCTTCATGCGCGACGGCTTCCCCGCGAACTTCCTCGATTCGTCGAACATCGTTCTCAGCCGGCTGATGATCCGCACCTCCGACCGCAACAACCCGCGGACGATGGTGCAGCAGGCCGGCGCCGGCATCGAGCAGCAGGTGGGACGCGACTTCGTGGCGTCGGTCGACTTCGTCGGCTCGACCACCGATCACCTCGCCGTGCTGCGCAACCTCAATCAGAACCTGGCGGGCACGCGCGACGCGAACGGCCCGCTGCCGTACCCGAACTTCGGCAACGTGCAGTGGCGCGAGATGGTAGGCGAGGGCAGCTACAAGGGCGTCGACCTGTCGTTCGAGAAGCGGATGAGCAAGGGCTACAGCTACCGCGCGTCGTACACGCTGGGCAACGCCCGCGATCAGGCGCCCGAGCACCTCAATGCATCGTCGCCGCGGCCGCAGAACGGGCGCGACCTGGCGGCGTGGGAGGCGGCGAGCGACTTCGACATCCGCCATCGCCTGGTCGCCAACTTCATCGCCGAACTGCCGTTCGGCGAGGGCAAGCCGTATCTGCAGCAGGGCGTCGCCAGCAAGATTCTCGGCGGCTGGCTGGTCACCGGGATTTACAGCGCGCGATCCGGCCGGCCGATCACCGTGGTGCAGGGCAACAACAACGTCGGCGCCGGGATGACCGGCCTGCCGAACCTGACCGGCGATCCGCAGGGCGCCGAGACGGTCGAGCAGTGGTACAACCCGGCCGCGTTTACACAGGTGCCGTCGGGCATGTTCGGCAACGCGGGGCGCAACATCCTGCGCGGGCCGGGCTGGGTGACGTTCGACATGAGCGTGCAGCGGCGGCTGAACCTGACCAACCGCGTCAACGCGACGCTGCGCCTGGATGCGTTCAATGTCTTCAACCGCGCCAACTTCGGCCTGCCGGACACCAACATCGCCAGCGCGACGGCGGGCGTCATCTCGACGCTGGCCGGCGATCCGCGCGTGATGCAACTGTCGGTGCGGCTGGGGTTCTAGCGCGCGATTGCCAGGAGCAGCAACCAGCTTCGAGTAGCCACGAAAGACACGAAGGCCACGAAGGCCACGAAGGACACGAAGAAGATCATTCTTCTCTCGTTTCTTCTTCGTGAACTTCGTGCTCTTCGTGGCCCGAGAAGCTTGTTGTCGCTAGCAGGTCACGCAGCCGGTTGCCGATATTCTCTCGCGCTCCGTCCGCGGCCGCGCCACGCGATGAAGCGCCGCAGCGCCAGCGCGAGGCCGGTGTAGACCAGCACCGCGCCGCCGAACGACGCCACGCCGGCGATCGCCTGGCCCGCGAGCCCGTAGAACTCGCCAGTGTGGACGAACCGCAGCCACGTGCGCAGGCGTCGCCCGGCTGACAGGCTCGAGTACGGCTCCCAGCTGACGATTTCCCCCGACGCGCGATTCAACGTCAGCGTGCCGCGTTTCTGCGGCTGCCCCGCGTGTCCCCGGTCGATCGTGAACACGACCGGCGCGTTCTCACCGGCCGGGATGCGGACGTTGATCGCCCGCCATCCTGCCACCTGCTGCTCGGCCTTCGGCCACGCCGCATCGAGCCCGGCCAGCGACGGCTTCCGCCGCTCGCCGCCGCCCTCGCGGCTGCGCTCGCCTCCTCCGGCTGCGGCCTGTGCTTGCGCAACCGCCGGCGGCCGCGCGCGCGGCGGAGGCTCCTCGCCGACGATGCGGTACGGGAGATCGCTCGCCCATGGGTACGAGATCACGGTGGCGCCAAGCACGACGACGAACAGCGGAACCGCCGACCAGAAGCCGATCGTGTTGTGCCAGTTGAAGTCGCGCGCCTTGCCGCGCAGGCCGCCGTTGAAGAGCGTGATGTTCCGCAGCTGCCCGCGGGTCCACGTCTTCGGCCACCACAGATACAAGCCGCTGCAGACGATGAACAGGAAGGCGAGGTTGCAGGCGCCGGTGATCGCCTTGCCGACGGCCCGCTGATCGCCGGTGAGCGCGAGCGTGCGATGCCAGTCGGTGACCACGCGGAAGAAGCGGCGCACGCCAGGCGACGCCTGGCCGAGGATCCTGCCGTCGTACGGATCGACGTAGACGATGCGCTGGCCGGCCGCGAGCGCGACCGGCGTGCTGGCGCCGGCGCGAACCGTGATGCCGGTGAACACGGTTTCCGGTTCCGCATCCTGCGCCCGCGCGACCAGCGCTTCGAGCGGCAGCCGCGGCGCGCCGGAGGCCGGCGCGGCGACATCGAAGCCGCGCGTGTCGGCCCAGAGCACGATCTGCTTCTCGTACGCGAGCAGCGCGCCGGTGATCGACATGATGAAGATGACGAGGCCGGCGAACACGCCGCAGGCGAGGTGGCACCAGAAGACGAACCGGCGAAGAGTCATGCGCGCGCTCGAATTGAAGTACTGAAAATGAGACTCAATCTCAGAAGAATGGTGTCAGTATATCCGACCAAATCGGTCGGTCAAAGGAATTCCTGAGCTTAGAGAATGCGCGCGCCGTGCGCGTCGAACGCCAGCGTGCGCTCGGGCGGGATGCGAACCGACACCCGCTGTCCGGGCTCGAACATCCGGTCGGCGCCGACGCGCGCGACCAGCCGCTGGCCGCGGAAGTCGAGCGTCACCAGCGTTTCGCTGCCCATCGGCTCGACGACGACGACCTGCGCATCGTCGCCGCCGTCGATCGCGGCCGGTTGCAGTTCCACGTCCTCGGGCCGGACGCCGATCGTTGCGCGGGCGCCGTTCGACCCGGCCTCGGCCGGCCGCAGCAGGTTCATCGGCGGGCTGCCGAGGAACGTGGCGACGAAGGCATTGGCCGGCGCGCGATACAGCTCGAGCGGCGAGCCGGCCTGCACCACGCGGCCGCCCTGCATGATCGCGACGCGGCCGCCGAGCGTCATCGCTTCGCCTTGATCGTGGGTGACGTAAATCATCGTCGTGCCCAGCTCGCGATGCAGCTTCTTCAGCTCGGTGCGCGTCTGCAGCCGCAGCTGCGCGTCGAGGTTCGAGAGCGGCTCGTCCATCAGATAGACCGCGGGGCTGCGGACAATCGCCCGCGCCAGCGCGACGCGCTGCTGCTGTCCGCCCGAGAGCTGCGCCGGGCGCCGCGCGAGCAGCTCCGCCAGGCCGGCGCGCGCCGCCGCTTCGCGCACGCGGCGATCGATCTCGGCGGCCGGCGTGCGGCGGGTGCGGAGCGGGAAGGCGATGTTGTCGAAGACCGAGAGATGCGGGTAGAGGGCGTAGTTCTGGAACACCATCGCGACGTCGCGCGCCGCCGGGTCGAGCGCGTCGACGCGCCGATCGCCGATCCAGATCGCGCCGGCGTCGAGCCGCTCGAGTCCCGCCACCAGCCGCAGCAGCGTCGTCTTGCCGCAGCCCGATGGTCCGACCAGCACCAGGCACTCGCCGGCGTCGACCTCGAGGTCGACGTTGTCGACCGCCGCGTGCGCGCCGAATCGTTTGCTCACCCGCTCGAAGCGAACGCGCATTGCCGCCGCAGTATACTGCGCACCTATGGCCGCACCTGAGGGACCCTGGGACGTCGTCGGCGTCGGCGCGAACTCGGTTGACTTCGTCAACCTGCTGCCCGGCTATCCGCAGCCGTTCGGCTCGTTCGCGAAGATGCAGATCAAGGATCGGCGCGTGCTCTGCGGCGGCCAGACGGCGACGGCGATGTGCACCTGCGCCAGCCTCGGCCTGCGCAGCAAGTACGTCGGCGTCTCCGGCACCGACGAGAACGGCCGCCGGATCCGCGCCGAGCTGACGCGGCGCGACGTCGACATCTCCGATCTCATCATCCGCGACGCCGAGAACCAGTTCGCGGTGATCCTGGTCGACGAGACCACCGGCGAGCGCATCGTGCTGTGGGACCGCGACGACAAGCTGCGGCTGCGCGATCGCGAGCTGCCGATCGAGGCGCTCAGCAGCGCCCGCGTCGTCCACGTCGACGACGTCGACGACGATGCCGCGATCCGGGCGGCGGGAATCGCGCGCGCCGCCGGCGCGCTGGTGACCAGCGACATCGATCGGCTGACGCCGCGGACGCGCGAGCTGGCGGCGAGCGTGACCCACGCCATCTTCGCCGAGCACGTGCCGACCAACCTCGCCGGCACCAACGACATGGAGGGCGCGCTGCGGACGCTGCGGCGGACGCTGAACAACGTGCTGGTGGTGACGATGGGCGAGCGCGGCGCGATGGCGCTCGAGAACGACCGCTTCTACCACGAGCCGGCGTTTCACGTGCACGCGCTCGACACCACCGGCGCCGGCGACGTCTTCCGCGGCGGCTTCATCTACGCGCTGGTGCAAGGGCAGCCGATCGAGCAGGCGCTGCGCACCGCCAACGCCGCCGCCGCGGTGAGCTGCACCCGCCTCGGCGCGCTCAACGGCGTGCCAAACCTCGAAGAAGTCACCGAGCTGCTCGCCTCGGGCAAAGTCCGGGCCTAGCGCATGAAGGCGGGCGCGCTGGCGCTGCTCGCGATGGTCGCAGCCGCGCTTCGACCCGGCAGCACGCAGCCCGGCGCCGCGCCGATCGTTGTCGCCGACGCGGCGATCGAGCTGACGCGCCCGGCGGAGCTGCGCGCCGTCGTCTCGGCCCAGTGCTCCGCGTGCGCCTGGGACACGCCGGGCCGCGAAGCGGCGGTTCTGGTGGTTCGCGTCGACGGCCGCTACTCGCAGCACCTGCCGCTCGTCCGCGGCAGCGGCGACTACCCGATCATGCTCGGCGACGCGGACCCGGGGCGCCACACCGTCCGCGTCGAGCTCGATCCGCAGGCGAGCGCATCGGCGCTGAAGCATGCCGGCGCGGCGACCGCGCGGATCGCGGTCAGCCCGGTGTTCCAGGACGCAGCCGACCACGTCGCCCTGGCGCTGGCGCCGTTCGTCTACGCGCGGCCGAACACGGTGGGCCGCTTCACCGACGTCCCCGTGCTGATGTGGTACGAGCGCGAGCCGACCGAGCGCGGCTCGCTGTACCGCTACTCGGTGATCTTCACCAATGAGGACGGCGGCACGCCGACCGATCGGTTGATGGCCACGTGGGGCCGCACCACCGACATCGAGTACATCTACAGCATCGAGGTCGATCGCGCCGGCGGCATCGTCGGCGACGAGTATCAGGGGCCGGAGCACAAGGTGCTGGCGTTTCGCGGCAAGCGCGAAGGACGCCATCCGCTGCTCTGGGTGTCGACCGACAACAACATGGTGCGCGACACCGGCGAGGTGGCAATCCGTTACGCGCCCGCGCCGCAGGCGGCGGCGCTCGCGAACGTGTCGCGCGAGGCGGTGATGGACGCCAACCCGTGGCTCTACGCGGTGATGGCGCAGGAGCTGCGGCGCGAGGGGAAGATCGCGCTCGATCCGCCGCCCGGCGAGGACAAGATCGCGGATCCGCGCCGCTTCGCTTACGTCGAAGCGTGCGCCGAGGTCGGCAGCGCGGCGCTGGCGTTCGCCGTCCGCGCCGGCGGCGCCTGGGTGATGTCGGACCGCGGCGCCGGCCTTCGCATCACGCGCGACGGCTGCGTGCGCAGCGCGACGCCGCTGCCGCAGGGCGTTCGCGCCGCCGATGTCGACGCGCTCCGCGTCTTCGCCTTCGAGCGGCCTTCGTCGGAAGGAAAGGCTCCGGTGGCGCCGACGCCGGTTCACCTCACGCGGATCAACACCGTGTTCATGCTCGACGAGCGGTACGTGCCCGGGCCGCCGATCGTCCGCTGGCAGGGCAGCGAGACGATTCGCCCCGGCGGCACGCCGTTCGAGGTTGCGCGCCGGTGACCGCCGCCACCGACACGCCCGTCCTCGAGATGCGGGGCGTTCGCAAGACGTTCCCTGGGGTGGTGGCGCTCGACGGCGTCGACCTGACGCTGCACGCCGGCGACGTGCACATGCTGCTCGGCGAAAACGGCGCCGGCAAGTCGACGCTGATGAAGATCCTGAGCGGCGCCTACCGCAAGGATGACGGCGACATCCGGATCGACGGTCGTCCGGTCGCGATCGACAGCCCGCGTGACGCCCTCGCGCTCGGCATCCGCATCATCTACCAGGAGCTCAACCTCATCCCGCACCTCTCGGTCGCCGAGAACATCTTCCTCGGCGAGCTGCCATCGCACCGTCTCGGCCTGGTCGACTGGCGCGGGCTCTACGATCGCGCGTCGCGGTTGATGGCCGACCTCGGACTCGATGCCGCCTCGATCGATCCGCGCACGCCGGTCGGCCGCCTCGGCATGGCGCAGCGCCAGATGGTCGAGATCGCGCGCGCGCTGCGATCGTCGGACGCTCGGATCCTTGTCATGGACGAGCCGACCTCGTCGCTGACCAGCCGCGAGGTGACGCAGTTGTTCCTGCTGATCGAGCGGCTGACGGCGCGCGGCGTGTCGATCGTCTACATCACCCACCGGCTCGACGAGGTATTCCGCATCGGCAAGCGGGTGACGGTGCTGCGCGACGGCCGGCACATCACCACGCGGCGGCTCAGCGAGGTGGACGTTCCCGAGCTGGTGCGGTTGATGGCGAACCGCGATCTGAGCGAGCAGTTCCCGAAGGTGCGCGCCGCTCGCGGCCGCGAGCTGCTGCGCGTGGAACACGTGAGCCGCGGCACCGCGCTGTCCGACGTCAGCCTCTCGGTGCACGCCGGCGAAGTCGTCGGCGTCGCCGGCCTGGTTGGCGCCGGGCGCACCGAGCTGGCGCGCGTGATTGCCGGCGCCGATCGCTGCGAGCACGGCCGTCTCATCGTCGACGGCCGCGATGTCCGGCTTCGCGCCCCGGCCGATGCGATCGCGCACGGCATCGGGCTGCTGCCCGAGGATCGCAAGGCAGAAGGGCTGGTGCCCGGGCTCACCGTCGCCCGCAACGTCGCGCTGCCGCACGGCCGCCGGCTCGCGCGCCTCGGCGTGCTGCCGCGGCGCTGCGAGGTGGCGCTCGCCGGGCCGATCGCCGAGGAGCTGCGGGTGAAGGCGACGGCGACGCAGCCGGTGCGGCTGTTGAGCGGCGGCAACCAGCAGAAAGTGGTGCTCGGCAAGTGGCTGGCCGGCGACGTCCGGCTCTTCATCTTCGACGAGCCGACGCGCGGCATCGATGTCGGCGCCAAGGTCGAGATCTACAACCTGATGAACCGGCTGACCGGGCGCGGCGCCGGCATCCTGATGATCTCGTCGGAGCTGCCGGAGCTGCTCGGGATGAGCGATCGCATCCTGGTGATGCACCGCGGCCGCATCCAGGCCGAGTTCGACGCCGCGGACGCAACCGAGGAGCGCGTGTTGACCGCAGCGCTCGGCCTCGCACCTGCTCTAGACCGTACCGAATGAAGAACGCCCGCCAGTTCGGCACGCTGATCGGGCTGGCCGTGCTCTGCGCCATCCTCTGGATCCTCACCCCCTATTTCCTGACCGTCTCGAACCTGCTGAACGTGGCCGAGCAGACGAGCATCAACGCAATCGTGGCCGTCGGGATGACGTTCGTGATCCTGTCGGGCGGCATCGATCTCTCGGTTGGATCGATCGTCGCGCTGTCCGGCGTTGTCCTCGGCGCCAGCCTGAAGAGCGATCAACCGATGCTCGTCGGAGTGATCGTCGCCTCGCTGGTCGGTCTGGCCTGCGGCCTGGGCAACGGCGCGCTGGTCAGCTGGGGCGGCCTGCCGCCGTTCATCGTCACGCTCGGCACCATGAGCATCGCCCGCGGCGCGGCGCTGCTCTTCACCGAAGGCCGCCCGGTGTCCGGATTCGACGCCGGCTTTCGCGCGCTGGCCACCGGCCGCGCCGGCTTCATCCCGGCGCCGGTGATCGTGATGCTGCTCGTCTACCTCGCCGCACACTTCGTCCTCAGCCGCACGACCTTCGGCCGCTACGTCTACGCCATCGGCGGCAACGAGGAGGCGACGCGGCTGTCCGGCGTCGCGATTCGCTTCCACAAGACGATGATCTACGGCGTGTCGGGGCTGATGAGCGCGGTTGCGGCGATCATCCTGACCGCGCGCCTCAACTCGGCGCAGCCGATTGCCGGGATGATGTACGAGCTCGATGCGATTGCGGCGACGGTCATCGGCGGCACCAGCCTGATGGGCGGCGAGGGATCGCTCGGCGGGACGCTGGTCGGGGCGCTGATCATGGGCGTGCTCAGAAACGGCCTGAACCTGCTCGGCGTCTCGTCGTTCCTGCAGCAGATTGTCATCGGCGGCGTGATTGTCGTGGCCGTGCTTCTGGATACGATATTGAAGCGGAGAAACCGTTCGATATGAAAAATGCCCTGGCTCTCATCCTGATCGCCGCCGCGTCGGTGTCGTGCAATCGCGAGGCGCCGGCCGACACCAGGAACAGCAAACCGACCGTCGCGCTGGTGCTGAAGACGCTCAATCACCCGTTCTTCGTCGACATGCGCCGCGGCGCGCAGGAGGCGGCGGATCGCCTCGGCGTCAACCTGCAGGTGCAGGCGGCCGAGCGGGAGATCGACGTCGAGAAGCAGATGCAGATCGTCGAGAACCTGATCCAGACCGGCATCCAGGCGCTCGCAATCACGCCCAGCGGCTCGCGCGAGATCGTGTCGGCGCTGGTCAAGGCGCGCGACGCCAAGGTGCCGATCATCGTCGTCGACACGCGCGTCGACGAGAAGGCCGCGGCCGACGCCGGCGTGCACACCGAGACCTTCGTCGGCTCGGACAACTACGAGGGCGGCAAGCTGGCCGGCGACTACCTGCTGAAGGTCAGCGGCGGCAAGGCGCGCGTCGGCATCCTCGAGGGCATTCCCGGACACGAGACCGGCGACTCGCGCCTGCGCGGGTTTCGCGACGCGGTCAAGGCGACGCCCGGCGTCTCGATTGTCGCGTCGCAGCCGGCCAACTGGGAGCGCGACCAGGGCTTCAACGTCTTCCAGAACATGCTGCAGGCCCACCCCGACATCGACAGCGTGTTCGCCTGCAGCGATCTGATGGCGCTCGGCGCGATCGAGGCGATTGCCGCCGCCGGCAGGACCGGCAAGATCCGCGTCATCGGCTTCGACGCGCTCGATGATGCGAAGAAGGCGATTGGGGAAGGGTCGATGGCGGCGTCAGTCGCGCAGTTCCCATCGGAGATGGGGCGGGTGGCGGTGGAGAGCGCCGTGAAGGTGATTCGCGGCGAGACGGTGCCGGCGCAGATCAAGGTGCGCCTCGAGCTCGTGACCAAGGAAAACCTGCAATGAGGCGCCGTCTTGCCGTCGGTCTCATCGGCGTCGGCCGTCTCGGCCGTGTCTACGCGCGCGATTTATCGGGACGCATCCCGGAGACGCGGCTGGTCGCCGTGGCCGATCCCGCGGGCTCGCTGGCCGAGGAGGTCGCGGCCGAGTTCGACGTGCCGCGCCACTACCAGGATCCGCTCGCGCTCATCGACGATGCATCGGTCGATGCCGTCGTGATCGTGACGCCGACGCACACGCATCGCGAGCTCGTCATCGCCGCCGCGTCGCGCAACAAGCCGACCTTCTGCGAGAAGCCGCCGGCGCTGTCGCTCGATGAAGTGGCCCAGATGCAGCGGGCCATCGAGCGCTCCGGCATGTTCTTCCAGATGGGATTCATGCGGCGCTTCGACGCCGGCTACGCCGCCGGCAAGAAGGCGATCGACGAGGGGCGCATCGGCACGCCGCTGGTGTTCAAGGCGACGTCGCGCGATCCCTTCCGGCCGAGCCTCGAGTACGCCAACCCGAAGAGCAGCGGCGGCATGCTGATCGACATGGGCATCCACGACTTCGACCTCGCCCGCTGGTTCATGGGCGAGGCGGAGAGCGTGTCGGCGATCGGCGCCACCATCGCGTATCCGGAGTTGAAGACGGTTGGCGACATCGACAACGCGGTGGCCAGCCTCAAGTTTGCCAGCGGCAAGCTCGGCGTCGTCGATCTGAGCCGCAGCGGCATCTACGGCTACGACATCTCGACCGAGATCCTGGGGTCGGAGGGCACGGTGCGCATCGGCTACCTGCGCGAGACGCCGGTGATGTTGATGACGAAGAATTCCGTTGCCCACGACACCGTTCCCTACTTCATGGAACGGTTCCGCGATGCCTACACGACGCAGCTGCAGAACTTCGCGCAGAACGTGCAGCAGCAGAAAGCGCCGCCAATCACGATCGCCGACGGCCTCGAGGCGCTTCGGTTGGGCGTCGCCGCGACGCGGGCGCAGGAGAGCGGCAAATCGGTTGTCGTTGCCGACGTCGCCGGGTAGTTGGCGTCACGCTGCGATCGGGATCTTGGATTAACCACAAAGACTCAGAGTCTCAGAGACCGACGATGTGTCGGCGCGCTTCTGCTTTCTGTTTTCTCCGAGCCTCTGAGCGTCTCCGTGGTTCAACCCGTTGACGTGGTTACAACTGGTTGACGATCTCGATCGTTTGGATCTGATGCGGTTTGAGGCGTATCGCGACGGT
>Ga0068861_100002692_pt1 | contig 11635 bp, 32 predicted proteins | sample KBSSwiS42_FD_66593 | JGI IMG/M metagenome (GOLD analysis project Ga0068861, IMG submission 66593) | Switchgrass rhizosphere microbial communities from Kellogg Biological Station, Michigan, USA - KBS Switchgrass S4-2 | ecosystem: Host-associated > Plants > Roots > Rhizosphere > Soil ...
CCCAGACCTCCACCGCGACGTCCGCCCACGAGCCGCCGCAGCCGACCCGGCCCCAGCCGGAGTCGCCGCGATACGCGCCGTCCGCAGTCAGGTAACCCCAGTGCAGGTGCGCGCCGACCGTTGGCCGCAGGGTCGGCTCCTTGTCGTACGCGTAGGCGCAGGAGTACACCGCGTCGCCGTTCATCCGGTGCCAGCCGGCCTGCAGTCGCTTGCCGCCCAGGTTGCCCTGGTAGAAGGCTCCGAGGGTGAAGTCGGCCCAGGACGACATCGGCGACACGATCTCGACCGCCGCCTCGTCGACGCGGGTCTCGGCCTGTCGGTCGGTGATCACGGTATAGGTGCCCCACGCCATATAGGCGGGACGGCCCTCGGGCTTGCACTGGTGCCACACGAACGCGTCGAAGGTGTTGCGGTCGTCGGTCGCGTCGTCCTCGGTGGCGCCGAAGCCGGTGTCGACGGCTGGCAGCGAGCACGCCAGCAGGAGCACGAGCCCGGACCGGATCACAGCGACTCGATCATGCGGCGCAGCTGAGCCGCGACCGCCTCGCTCTCGGCGATCTTGGCCAGGATCTCGGTCTTGGTGAACAGGGGCTGCCGGACGGATGGCTCGGCCGTAAAGGGAACCTTGCCGTGCACCGATGCCAGGGGAGCAATCAAGACTGCACCTCCGGGTCCCGTGTTGTCGGCCACGTCCGCGCCGAACTCCGGCTGCGGCACGTCGTCGCCCACCACCTGCTTGATCGCGCCCGGCCCATAGGCGTGCACGCCGCCGATGTTGTCGGTCCAGCCCAGCGTAGCGGCGTCGACGCCGGCCGCCATCAACGCCTCCGCGTACCCGACCTGCTTCGCCCCACTGTGGGGCTGCAAGCTGAGCTCAGTCAGCGGGATCGTCGCGCGGTACGCGTCGGGCAGCTGGAGCTCGGCGGGCGGCTGTCCTTCGCGCTCCGGGTAGAAGCCGACATCGGCGGTCTGGTCCGCGAAGTTGACCTCGTAGACCTTGGCTTTCATCTGGACCGTCGGGTCCTCGTTGTCGCGGATGTAGACGTCGCTGCCGATCTTGGTAGGGACTTTGACGTTGAGGGGTTTGGTCATGGGGTCACTTCTCTGCGAGGCAGTCGCCGCTGGTGTTGTAGGGGTCCATGCTGAGCGGGCAGGTGCGGCACGCGTCACAGGTCTCGCAGGTGTAGACGTGGCCGTCTTTGTCGGCGTAGTCTGCGTGATCGGGAAACTCGGTCAGCAGCTCGGCCTTCATGCGCGCGAGGTCTTCGTCGGTGAGCGGGGTAAGGCGGTCGGCAGTCACAGACCCACCACTCGGTCTGAAGGGATCTGCTTCGGCACGGCTTTCAACCGCACCACGTCGGTGCGGAACACTTCCTCGGAAGGCGCCGTAGCGAACAGCAGTGTGCGCCACGTCTTCCCGAACCAGCCAGGGTTATGCACCAGCACGACTGTCTTCAGCATCAGCTGCTCGGCGACATCCGGGGAAATGTCTTCGTTCTCGCGCAGGTCCGCGATGACGAGCTCGCGCACGTGATTCGCGTACGCTTGCACGTCGCTCAGCGACCACATGACGTTGCTGACCTTCATGGCTTCCATCTCCACTGCCGATTGTTGTCGGCATCCAGGTAGTATTCGGCCTTGCCGGCTTTGACTGCCGCATCTCGGGCGTAGGACGTCATTGGCCAGAGGGCCGGGAGAACGGTCGTGAAAAGAAACGCGCATAGGATAAACCCAATGCACATCCCCACCAAGATGTACGGACCCGGGTTATCGTCGATCTTGCTCACTCAACCCTCCCGCCAGCCTTCTGATACGCGTCGAGCCACGCCTCGAACAGGTCGGTGCCCTCCGGGTACGGGCAGGTGACCTCCAGGTCCTTCGGACCCTTGGCCGCGGCCCGGCCGTACGCCTTGGCTTCGGCAATAGCCTCCGGCGGCGACGCGGCCGGCATATTGCCGCCACCGGCGCCGAACCCTTCCATCCACTTGGTGTACGGCAGGGTCCCCGGCCGCATCGGGCAGGCGCTGGCCAGCCGGCCGAGCTTGGCGGCATCGACCCCCATGCCGAACGCGACGTCGCCCGAGATCGCGCGGCCAACGCCGACCCCGGTGCTGCCGATCATCGCCGCGAAGTCGCCGCCCGAGCCGAGGTAGCTGCCGTTGTCGGGCCGGGTGGTCGCCAGGGCGTGCCCGGGCCCCTCGTCGTCATCGTAGACGATCGCCGCGCGCTTGGGCTTCTCCGGCTCGGTGACGGCCACCGCCCGCGACGCCGACTCGGTCGACAGCTCGAGCTGCTCGACGGCGACCAGCTTGCCGGTCTTCGGGTGTGGCACCTTCGCCTCCTTGCGGGCGATGATGGCGAAGCCCTCCTTCTCCATCAGCTTGTCGAGCTGCTTGGGGGACAGCACGTCGAGGGCTTTGCCTTCGCCGAAGTGCTGCGGGCTGACGTAGACGAGTTTGGTGGGCATGGGTCGAATACCTCTCCATAGTCCTATAGCGGTTGAGCAGCGAGCGTCAAGAGTCGCGAGACCGGGCGGCTTTCGCGTCAGTAATGGTCTGCTGCACCATTCGTTCGACCGCTTTCTCTCCCTTAGCGCGATGAGCGACCAGCCCGAAATCCTCCACCTCGGCCCGGGCCCAGGCTTCCGCCTGCCGCAATTCGTCGACCCACATGTACGCGCGGACCTTGAACGGGTCCGCCGAGGTGGCTGACGGCAGCTTCAGCCACATGTCGCTGCCGATGATGAACAGAGCCTGCAGGGCTTCTCGCGCCGGCAGCACGTTGACGGCCGACGCCTTCGCCACCAGAGGCTCGCGGGTTGGCGTCGTGTACAGGGTGTAGACGAAGAACTTCATGCTTTGACTCCAGGTTGATTGACGACCTTGCCGCACCAGACGCAGACGTCGCCGTGGTAGCGGCTGTGATCGCCGCGTAAGGCACGGACGACCTCGCTTTTCCGGCGCTCGGTAACGAAGAACATCGTCTGGATCAGCGTGTCCTCGTCGAGCGGGGTAGTGCCGGGGACGTCCGTATGGCGCGCCTCGAACCGATGCTGCTGGCCGCCGTTGTAGCAGCGAGAGGGAAAGAGCTTCACGACTTTCCTTTTGCGCGAGGAGGGGCTGAGAAACTGATGAGGGCAACCGCCAGCAGAAACCACCACGCGGACCATCCGCGCTGGTCGATCAGATACACCGTCCCCACCAGGACGCCGGCGTCGAACAGCAGCGTGAACACGTAGTTCACGCTAGCCACAGCAGCCACCAGCGCTTCTTCGTCGACACGGGGGTGATCGGGAAATCGGTCGCGAGAAGTGGCGGCGGCATGACAGCCGGGGTGGGGTCGGCGACGGGGGCGTTCGGGTCGAACCGGATGAACGCGGTCAGCATCCGGGCCTGTGCCGCCGTCGTGTCGAACGGGTAGAGACCCTCGCTCAGGGTTGCGGCGCGGACCTCGGATCCCGAGCTGTACACAGCCCAGAACTTCGCCCAGAGGTCGGGGTTTTCCCGGTCGTGCTCGTTGGCGCTCGCCAGCAGCGACACGAACCAGTAGCCCGCATCCTGCTCTACCGCGTCCATGGCCCCATCAAAGCCCGCATCGCGTGCGCTGTCGTTGAGATACTGTCCCATCAGCTCCTCCGCCAGAATTGCCACCACCGCTTCAACGGCGGGGCCGGTGCGATGACCAGGAACCGGTCGGGCCGGACGGCTTCGACCGGGTTGCCGTCGTGCATGACGACCGACCACAGGCCGTCCGGCTCCAGCCGCGCCAGCACCGCACGCTCACTGACGTACCGGCGCCAGAACGTAGAGTCCTGGTTGTCGGCGGAGACCTTGACCAGCAGGGTACAGCCGGGGGTAGGAGGGATCATTCGCGGACCGCCTCGCGCACGGCACGAAGGATGGCGGCGTCATGCTTGAGGTGGCGGATCGCGCTCCCGACGAGAAGGGAAAGATCCCAGTCTCGGAACCCTGCACCGGTGAGACCGACCGCGGCGCGCAGGTCGATGATCTGCTGCACGTCCGGCACCGCGTCGCGGAGCGCGTCGCGTTCTGCCGTCACCGCCTCCAGCATGCGCTCCAGCTCCTCGACGCGGGCAGTCTCCGCGCCCACGAGCACCTGCTTGACGCCCTTCAGGGTCAAGGTCACACCCGCCTCCCAGGCGAAAAAGTGCTGCCACCGCTCCTGGATATGCTGGATCGCAGCCAAGGGGGTGTCGGCGTCGATCTCTTCCGTCCGGTCATACGGACCGGTCGGCAGGATCTTGCGGTCGATGGAGAAAGTGACGGCGTAGCGGGGCATGGTGGGGTCCTTCAGTGCGCCGGCGTCTGCTGCGGGGCCTTCACACGCCGCTCGCGCGTACCGGCTTCCATCAGCGGGATACCCGCCTCGGTCGGGACGTAGATCACGTCGTTGCGGCCTTCGTGCAGGTTGTTGATCCACAGGTAGTGCAGGTACAGCTCGTTGTTCTCGAGCGACTTGCCGATGATCTCGTTGGCCTGCGCCACACCGCGAGCGCGGGCCACCTCGGCTTCGGCCAGCATCTTGGCGGAGTCGAGCTTCGCCTGCGCCTCCAGCACCGCCACGCGGCGCGTGCTCTCGGCCTTCATCAGGTCGCCCTGGCCTTCCTTGTCCTTCAGGTACACGCTGTAGGAGGGGCAGCCGGTCAGGCACCCGATGATCAGGCCCAGCACCAGGACGATGGTCAGGGTAATGGTGATCTCGCCTTCGGCGCGACGGGGGAGGTTCAGCATGGGATAGTCCTAGGAGCTCTTGGTGTTGTCGAACATGCAGTTGGTGAAGGAGGTGCCGTTGGTCGCGCACAGGCTGCTGAGGGCTTCCAGGGCGGCGGTCTTCGCCGCGTCGCACGCCGGAGACGCCAGGATATCGTTGATCGCCGCCCGGGCCTCCTGGATCGTGTCCTTGTGGGCTCCGACGTGGACGAAGGGTTGTACGGCGCGCTTGGCCATGGGAGACTTCCTTGGGTGGGTAGTGATGCTGACGCGGATCAGCCGCCGAGCGGCGTCACTTCCTCGGTCGTGGAGGTGCGGCTGCTGCGCTCGTGCTGCGTAGGGTAAGTCTGTCCCGGCACCACGACCGGAAGGCTCTCGCGGCTGTCCTGCGACAGCACCCGCTTGAACGCGGGAGTGCGGAAGATTTGGCTGACGAGGTCGATCACGTCAGTCTTGCCCTGCAGCGCGGCCTTCTCCTTGATGTCGGCGATCTGCAACTGGTGCCGCAGTTCGCGCTGGCTCTCCGTCAGCAGTTCCCGGTCCGTCGCGAGCTTGGCCACCGCAGCGTCGAACTCCTCCTGCTTCCGCACCAGGGAGTTGGCATGCTTGACGTCCGCTTCGAGCTTGGTGATGCGCTCCATCTGGGTGATCACCAACGCGGCGTCGCGATCGGCCTGCCGCAGACGTGCCTGCAACGCGGCGCCGACCTGCGCGGGCAGGTGTTGGGTGATCAGAGCGTTCAGTTCGGTGGTGAGGGCTTCGGTGGCCATGGGAGACTCCGTAGGAGGTATGGACAGCAGTCCTATTGAGCGGCTAGGGAGGGTCAAGGGGGAAGTTTCTCGCTCACTATGGGAGTCAAGGACTGCCCATCCCAGGTGCCAATGGAACCGTCCCGGCGCAAGGCAGCGAGAACAGGACACAGATGGACGAGGCCCCCATGCTGGTCGGTGTGAAGGTTCAGTGTCTCCAGAGACATGATCACGTACCCTTCCGGAAGCCCATACGCCGGGCCGCGCAGGATGTAGACGACGCGGCGCCAGAGTTCCTTGCCGGTGTAGTGCGGTTCGAGATAGACGTCGACGACCGCCATTCCTGGCGGCGCGGGTGGATTGCCGCTAGGAACGTACTCCAGGAGCCGCAGCACATCACCTACCGCGAACCCGCGGTCGTCCTTGCGGAGCTCCCAGGGTTTGAGGCCTTGACCGATAGCGGCGAAGACGTCGGGGTGGGTTTTCAGTTCGTGGAGTTTCACGCGTTCCTCTTTCCGAGCACATAGCGCTCATAGATGCGATCGACGACGTTCGGCCCGATCTCCGTACCGAACAGGCTGCCGAGCTGGATGCGGGACATGGCGTGGCCCATCGACTGGTGGGAACGCTCGACCGATTCGACGTCCGGATGGTTCTCCAGGTATTTATCGCAGTAGTTATCATCTGCGAGGTACACCATCTTCTCGTCCAAGTCGCCGCGCCGGATCGCCCGCGCAATGCCGCCCGGGTCGGTCCGGTGTCCGACCGACACGCCGTCCGGGCCGTAGACCGCGCAGCCGAGATTGGTGCACTCGCCGACACGGTCATGGTTGACGGCACGGAGAATGATGTATTTGCCCCAGATGCGGTCGGTCATCGTACCCTCTTGAGTGTGTTACGCCATATCCAGAAGTGGAACACGACCATCTGGCCGATCGCCAGCGAGTCAACGATCTCCATAGCCTTGCGGGCGTGCACCAGCGATGGCCCGCGATTGTGCTTGCGCGCCTTCGCCCGGTTCATCCGGATGAACCGGTCCAGGTTCTGCAAATGCGACCACTTGCCTTCCTCAGAGTCGAACACCTTGAAGGCGCGGTGCTTGCCGGTCTGGCGCTTGAACCGGCCGTGCGGGACGGCGGTGAAGAAGCCGAACAGGCCGTTGTCGTAGTGGCCGACGGTCTTCAGCAGGCGCATGCCGGGCAGGAAGGGCTTGTGGTACGAGGTGCGCTGCGCCCGGGTCCCCCGCTCGATCAGCGCGTCGAACTCGGTCTCCGATACGACAGGCGCTGGTTGGTCGGCGGCGAACAGGTCGGTAGCGGGCGTCTCAGGACCCACGTGCACGTTGGCCGCCGTGATTCCGCCGCTCTGGTTGTGGCTGGTGACGTGGGTATCGGTCATTTCTTGGCTCTCTTCAGTGCATTGGTACGGACTATGCCTCGGAGCGCGACGCACTTCCCGGTCTTAGGGTCCACGCTGAGCACCATGGGGAGCTTGGCCTGCTTCCTGGGGATCTTGACGCGCTTGAGTAGGACGTAGGGGTCGGTCATGACTCGGCGTCCTTTACCGGCGCCGCAGTTCCGAACACCGCCTGGATGACCTCCCGCACCATGTCGCCGCGATCCTGGTAGTTGTCGGGGTCGCACAAGTAGCGCTTGAGTACCACACCCGCGCGCTCGACTTGCTCATGGGAGATAGCTTTCGTACTCATCTCCTTCGAGTAGTCGCGCCGGTCCCAACAGATCGCCGAATGCCCCCGCAGTCGCGTCTGCACACGGCTGAGTTTCGCGATAATCGCAGTAATGTCGGCCTCGTCCCCGAACTCCTGCGCGAAGGCGTCACGCAACACGGCGAGCGTCAAACCCATGTCGCGAATCTCCGCTACGCATAGCCACTCCATTGCGATGACGCGGCCCTTGCGATAGAGCCACACCAGAAGCTTCAGCGCGGTGGCCATCAGCGCGAAGGCGAGAATGAGCGCGATGGCGGTCCAGACGCCGGAGCCGGTGTACCAGAAGATGAGGTCGGGGGTGGTCATGCTTCGAGATCCTTCGCGGCCTTCTCCAGCTGCTTCGCGCGATTGACGGCCGCCTTCGAGCGTGGCTCGATCCACGACTGCGCGTGCGCCGGGCTCGCGTTCATGGCGCGCAGCTGCTTGGCGGTGTTCTTGAGGAGACGAATCAGCTTGGCGTGGGGATTGAAAGGTGTGTAGACTGGCGGTACGGGAAACATCGTGCTCGCACGATACTTGGACGTGAGCATGGGCATAACGATCTCCATCATGGGTTATAGGCTTCGATGCGGCGATGCTTCTCGTCCGTGGTGTGACCGTCCCACGTGTACAGCTTCGTCGGCAGGTGGACGAACAGCATCGCCGACGACTTCGGCACGTGCCACGACGCCTGCCCGGTCGGCAGGTTGACGATCACGACCGGCCAGTCGGGCTCCTTCGGGTCGTGCTCGATCGACGACGGGAACAGCTTCGACAGCAGGGCGACGAGGCGGTTGCGTTCCTCGTACGCAGCGTTGAGGCGCTGCTCTGCGCGGCATTCACTGCATTCGCCCTGGGGCGTGCGGCCGTAGGGGTCGTGGTTGCAGATCATGCCGGTGTCCTCGGTGGTGCCGGCAGCTTCGCCCAGCCGAGCACTTCGCGCGCCTCGTCGATGTAGGCGGCGCACTGGGCGCAGTGATGGTCGACGTCATTGTTGGCATGCATCGCGGGGGAGCCGGAGGCGATGTGTTCGAGGGCGACGCGGAGGGCTACCGGCACGGTACCCGTTCCCTGGCACGCTACGCAGGTCATCTGAAGACCTTGGATCTTCCGTACGCCGTGGCCGAAGCAGATGAGGCACTTCTTCATGCCGGCCTCACCCAATTCGTCCACACGCCCTTGAGCCAGGACAGGGTGTACAGGATGCTCAGCGCGAAGATGCCCCACTGCTCGGCCTGCCACGTGGTGTAGAACCAGAACGGCTGGGAAGCGAGGCCAAACAAGCAGGCGAAGCGGCGGACGCTGGCGCGGCTGTCCTGCGTCAGGTAGATGGCGATCACGCCGAGGATGCCAAGGGCGAGCTGGGAGATCATGAGCGGTCCTCTGCCGGCGCAAATCCAAGGACTACGCGCTCTGTCACCTTCACGGGAACTACCGGGCGCCAGCACGCAGGTTCGAGCGGCCCGCAGTCGACGCCATTGATATTCAACGTGCCTTCGTACACGTACAACTCGACGGTTGTCGGCCACGCCAGCATAGCGCCTTGCTCATGGTCAATCACCTTCCCGCCTACCGGCTTCACGTGCTCGCGGATGATCTCGACCAATTGCTGCCGATTGGTCACCTCGAACGGCCGTCCGTAGTCGCTCTTCTTGGCGTCCAAGATCGGATGCCATACGGGCATAGTGCCGAATGGTGTGTCTGCATATTCGCGCGGGTAGGTCATATCGTCTTCGTCACCGGATTGACCGTCGCTGGCTTGCGCCGACGCTCCAGCATCATAGCGTCGGCGACGGCATATGCCCGCGCGGCGATGCTCTCGTGGCGGTAGTCCTGCGACGCTCTCGGCATCAGGAGAGTCGCCGCTATCTTCGCGGCGAAGTAGTCGCGGAGATCCATGCCTTCGTAGAGCACGGGCTCCATGTGGGCAGTGAGACCGGTGCGCTCCATGCGCGTGGTCGGGAATGCTGGTTGGTGGGGCAGGCTCATGACGGCTTCACTCCGTTGGTGTAGACCTGTGATGGCTTCTTCCACTCCGCGTTCAGCTGGACGCGGCGCGCGACAAACCAGTAGAGCACGGATTTGCCGCCGTTGCGCTTCGGCGCATCGCAATCGTTCCCGGCTTGCGTGGTGCACCACGCGTCTTCGATACGAAAGCCGTTGCCGATGAAGAACGCCTGGATCATCTTGTAGTCGGTGACGTGGATCCCATGCCCCTCCCACCCCGCCACCGGCGACTGCCCGATGAAGTGGCCATTCAGCCTCACCATGGACGCAGCGTTGACGTACGCCTGATGCGCGTCCCAGACGTGCTCCAGGGTGCCGAGGTTGAAGACGGTCTCCCAGGCCTCGCAGTGAAGACCCCACTCATCGGCCATGTCCTCGCCGAGATCCAGCTTGAAATCCCCGCCGTCCAGGTCGAGCGTCTTGTACTCGCACGGGAACCGGAAGCTGCTCGTGTTGGTCTGGCGGCCGAGCATCAGCATGTCGGGGTGGCAGTATTTCCGGAGACGGGTGAAGGACTGCAGGTGGTCGTTGGTGATCATGTGTCGGAGTTCCTGAAGAACCGGTCCATGGTGTAGCTGAAGACGAGCCAGACTGCCACGAATACCGCGATAGCGGTGCCGAGGCGGTACGAGACGTAGAGGAAGGCGCTCATCCGAGAAACTCCAGCGCCTGATTGTGGTCGGAAATCTCCGCCGCGTACTCCGGGTACAGGGCCGGCGCCTTGTCGGGGCAGCGCTGAAGCGCGTGCAGCAGGCCGCAGGTGCAAAGTAGGTGGTGCTTGTGGTAGAACTCGCAGTCGACGTCGTGGATCAGGAAGCTACTCACCGCGGTGGTGCGGCGCCAGTGCGAGAAGTGGTCGTTCGCCGCAGCCACGTACTCGTCGTGGCTGACCCACGCGCCCGTCGGCGACTCTTCCATGCTGGTGAGGATCGGGATCCGGCCGTGGCCGTTGATGGTCAGGTACAGCTCGGCGAGGTTGTAGCGCTTGATGGTCATATGATGCCCAAGTACCAGTTACGCTTCCGCTGTGCGCTAACCGCCAGCGCGATAGCCGAGCCGCCGACATAGCCCGGGTCGGAGCTGCAAGCATTGTCGAGAGCTCGGAACGCTGCCATCGCTCGCTTCCGGAAGAACCGCAGCCGGGCTTCCTGGCGGGCGGCGATGGTGCACTGGTGGAGGGCTTCGCGGTCGGCGGAGGTGATCATGACTTCTTCGCCTTTCTCGGCTCCATGAGGTCGATGACCCAGTCCAGGGACTCCAGGTAGCAGCCATAGTCGCGACGCTTGCGCGCAGACTTCTGCGCGAAGCCTTCCTCGGCGACTTCGCTGCGCTTGCGCCGGACCGCAGCGACGAGTGCACGGCATTTGCGTTGGTAGGGGCTCACGACTTGCTCACTTTCACGAGGTCGAGTTTGCAGAGACGGCGATGGCTGACCTCCAGCTCGCTGTCCTCGGACTCCAAGGCTGCGATGCCTTCGCTGGCGCCTTTCGTCGTGTTGTACTCATAGTGCGGGCCGAAGATCATGTTGTCGGGGCCGCGCACACGCGTCTGGAAGTCGACGATGGTGTACATGTAGCTGCCGGGGTACGGCTTCCAAGCGATGGCGAAGCGGTAGCCGACCGCGGTGACCCGGTAGGGGCGCTTCTCGCGCTTGAAGTGAAGCAGCGCGCCGACAACGACGCCGTCGGGGATCATGACTTGTCCTTCACGACTTGGATCTTCTTGTCCAGGAGGCCGATGTGGTCGCCGACGATCTTGTCGTGCGTCCCCGCCTTGGCGTCGGCGAGCCCCTGCTCCAACTCCGATTCGCTGGAGTAGTGCAGCTTCATGTCGACGCTGGTGCCGTTCTTCAGCCGGAAAATGACGAACAGGATGTAGCCGTCGTCCGTGCACTCGGTGTAGAACAGCACCTGCCGGTTGCGAAGGATACGGATATGGGCGAAGTCGTTCATGGCTGCCTATCCGGGTTGTAGGTGGGCGCGTTCAGGTACTGGGACTCGGGGGAGGCCGGATCGGCCAGCTGCTTGGCGACGGTGTTGAGCGCGGCCGCGAGTGCCTCGGCGAAGCGGCCAGCGATGCAGACCGAGCGCTGCAGCTCGGGGGAGGGGCGGTCGTTCATCTCAGGTCTCCGAAAGTTTGACGAGGTAGTAGCGCTGGCCCTTGATCTCGACGTACGGATACATGCGCACCGCCACGCCGTCGAGAGTGCCGGGTTGGCTGGCATTGAACATGACGCCGAGCACGCCCGTTGGCCGCGCGGGCAACTGGTCTTCGTTCTCGTACTGCACGCGCAGTGTCGGCCGAACGCCCGACCCACCGCACTCCTGGCACTTGTCGCCGTCCGGGTTGCCACTGTCGGCGTCGATGGTGGACTGGTCGGTGCCGGAGCCAATGCACGCAGGGCAAGCGGTCTCCACGACGCGGCCCCGCATGATGTGGTC
>Ga0068861_100002702_pt1 | contig 11612 bp, 4 predicted proteins | sample KBSSwiS42_FD_66593 | JGI IMG/M metagenome (GOLD analysis project Ga0068861, IMG submission 66593) | Switchgrass rhizosphere microbial communities from Kellogg Biological Station, Michigan, USA - KBS Switchgrass S4-2 | ecosystem: Host-associated > Plants > Roots > Rhizosphere > Soil ...
CCGGAGACGATCTCGGCCCCGACCAGCTCCGGCGTCTGCCCCGCCGCGACGGCCAGGTTCACCTCCGTCGGATGGCGGCAGAGCACGCCGTCGAAGAACCGGTCTTGTCTTTGGAGGTCGCGGCAGATCGGATACGACATCAGGTTGACGCCGGCACCCCTGCCCCGCGCGTGCGCGAGCGCGTTGCCCTTCCAGTCGACGAGGACGAGCCGCTCCGGCTCCCGCACGGGCAGGAGGCGGAGGAGCACCTGGTCCAGGAGCGAGAAGATCGCCGCGCTGGCCCCGATGCCGATGGCCAGCGACGCGACGGCGGTGATCGTGAATCCCGGGCTCCGCGCGAGGCTGCGCGCGGCGTAGCGGGCGTCTCGGACCGCGTCCTCGAGCCAGCGCCAGGTCCAGGTCTCCCGCACGTCTTCCTGGACCTGCTCGACGCCCCCGAGCTCGATGGCGGCCTGCCTCCGCGCGTCATGTTCGCCCAGGCCCGCCTGTCGCAAATCCGCGACCCGCCGCTCGAGGTGATCGTGCAGCTCGCGCTCGAGGTCCCGTTCGAGCCCCTGCCGTCTTTTCGTCAGGAGGTTCAGGAGCCGCCGCACCGCTACCCCCGCCTTCGAAGATGAGGCGGACGGCCCGCGTCAGTCGCGCCCAGCTCGATGCGCCTTACCCCGACCTTCGATTGCATCAACCTTCGAGGTATCAAGGTAGACGAAGGGCCGGCGATTCGTCAAGAGGAAATCTGCGGTCCTGGAAACGAGCCGGGGATTCGTAGCAGAGTCCTGCTCGAACGTCATGCCGCCGCGTCGTAAGATGGCGCGGTGACCGTTCGAGCTCTCGCCGTTGCCGCCGTCGCGGCCGCTTTCCTCGCTCAATCCACGCCGCCCACGCCACCCGGCGATTGGCCGTTCTACGGTCACGACGCCGGCGGCATGCGGTATTCGTCGCTGACCCAGATCACTCGCGCAAACGTCGAACGCCTCGCCGTCGCGTGGACCTATCACACCGGCGACATCTCTGACGGTTCGCGCGGCATGCAGCGCGGCGGCTTCGAGACGACGCCGCTCGTCGTCGACGGGACGCTGTATCTGACCACCGGCTTCAACCGCGTGATCGCGCTCGATCCGGAAACGGGACGCGAGCGGTGGACCTACGATCCGCTCGTCGAACTGCAGGGCGACTACGGAGACGGCCTGATCAACCGCGGCGTGGCGATCTGGCTCGATCCCGCGCGCCGCGCCGGACAGCCGTGCCGTCGGCGGCTGTTCGAGGCGACGCTTGACGCACGGCTCGTCGCGCTCGACGCGGCGACGGGATCGCCATGCGCGGACTTCGGATCCAAGGGACAACTCAACCTGCGCCACGTACCCGGGTATCAGGCCGGCTGGTATCACATGACGTCGCCGCCGGCCGTGATCGACGGGCTCGTCGTCGTCGGCTCCAGCATCAACGACAACGCGCGCACGAAGCTCACCTCCGGCGTCGTCCGCGCGTTCGATGCGCGGACGGGCGCGCTGAAGTGGTCCTGGGATCCGTTGCCGCCGGATGTCGCCGCGCAGTCCGGAGCCGCGAACGCGTGGTCCGTGATGGCGGTCGATCCCGAGCGTCATCTCGTCTTCGTGCCCACCGGCAACGCGAGCCCCGACTACTACGGCGGCCTCCGTCCCGGCGACAACAAGTGGGCGAACTCCATCGTCGCGCTGCGCGCGCAGACCGGCGAGCTCGCATGGGGCTTTCAGCTCGTGCATCACGACTTGTGGGATTACGACAGCGCGTCGCCGCCGCTGCTGGCGACGATCGTCCATGACGGACGCTCCATCCCCGTGGTCGTGCAGGGCAACAAGACCGGATTCCTCTACGTCCTCGATCGTGAAACCGGCCAGCCGGTGTTTGATGTCGAAGAACGGCCCGTTCCCGCGAGCGACGTGCCCGGCGAATCTGCGTCGCCGACGCAGCCGATTCCGACGAAGCTTCCGCCGGTCGTACCGCAGCGCATGACGGCTGACGATCTGTGGGGTCCCGATCGCGACGCGTGCGCCACGGCGATCCGCGATCTGCGCAACGACGGCGTCTTCACGCCGCCCAGCGTCCGCGGTACGCTCGTGATGCCGGGCAATCTCGGCGGCATGAACTGGAGCGGATCGGCGTTCGACCCGCCGCATCACCTTCTCATTGTCAACGCCAACGTCCTGCCGGCCAAGGTGCGGCTGATCCCGCGTGCCGAGTTCGCGGACCGCACCCAGCGGACCGAGGACGGCGACTACGCGACGCAGGCCGGTGCGCCCTACGGCATGTTCCGACGATTCATCCAGGGACCATCGCGTCTACCCTGCAATCGCGCGCCGTGGGGTCTGCTGACCGCGGTGGATCTCGAAGCCGGTGCGATCAAGTGGCAGGTGCCGCTCGGATCGATGAAAGGCTTCGGCGGCGCAAGGGCGGATGTGCCACTCGGATCGATCAGCCTCGGCGGACCGATCGTCACCGCCGGCGGCCTCGTCTTCATCGGCGGCACCGTCGATCCGTTCCTGCGCGCATTCGACGTCGAGACCGGACGCGAAGTGTGGAAGGGCGCGCTGCCCGCCGCCGGCCACGCGACGCCGATGACGTATCAGCTGACGCCTGGTGGCAAACAGTTCGTTGTCATCGCCGCCGGCGGTCACCCGAAGATTTCCGAAGAGCCGCTCGGCGACGCGCTCGTCGCGTTCGCGATGCGTTGACGCGCGCGGCTTCACCGCGCCGGGATCAGGCAGGCCACTGCGGAGACAGGATCGACCCCGCCTCCGAGTTGCTGGCATGGTTCCTTCCGCAGCAATGAGGCGCGGTCAATACCGGCTCATCTCCCCACGCGGTCGTGAGGCACGACGCACGTGGCCGTGCCCATCGATTCGTTGCCGGCCACGTCGCGGGCGAATGCGCTGATCACGTACAGACGGCCGGGACCTCGATCGGACCGCTCCGCCCGTAACCGGACGACTCCCCCGCCGATCACGACGTCGGGGGCGATGTCGCCGAGACCCAGGCCGTATTCGGCCTCATTGCTCTGGGCCGTGACCTGGAACGATCCGCGGGCCACGCCCGAGAGCGCGTCCTGCGCCGAAACCGAGGCGACGTCGACCAGGCGGTGGTCGGCGGGCCACAACGTGCAGCCGGCGGCGGGTAGCCCGCTGAGCAAGGGCGGGCTGCGATCGATGCGGACCTCGAGGCTCTTCGGTGCCTCCACGTTGCCGAACGCATCCGTCGCGAAGTACGTCACCGTGGTCACGCCTTCGGCGACCACCTCGACGGTGCCGGCGTGGCCGGCGATCACGCCCATGCCGGTCTGGGCGCCGCTGAGGCGCAGCGCGATCTCCTTGACACCCGCCCCCCGTCCCGGGTCGACGGTCGAGAGTGCGATCGTCACCTTGGACGCTTTGGTCCAACCGCTGGCGCTGGCGGACGCCGTCGTCACCGGCGGCTCGGAATCGATCGTGGTCGTGATCGGGAACGGGCCGAGCATGGCGGGGACAGAATCGGCCAGCACCACCGCCGAGCTCGTGACGGTGTCGCCCGCGCGGGGCCGGTCGTTCGGGTCGCCGGGGAACGTCTGCGACTTCTTGATCTCGACGATGTTGCTCACCCCGTCGCCGTCGGAGTCCGTCGCCCCGACGGGATCGATCAAGAGCGTGCCGCCCGCGACATGCCCTTCGAGCGCGCGCAGGGCGAGGTCGATCTGGTCGGGAGTTGCGGCCTGGATGCTCTGTCCCTCCGGCACGAGCTGCCGGAGACGGTCGCGGAACTGGAGCCCGTAGATCGAGAGGTTCGTTTGCGTCCCCCGCCCCGTGCGGTGGCACATGAGCGTGCAGTCGGGGTGGCTGTCGGGAGCCGGGCAAGAGAGCGGCGTCGGCGGGTCCGTCAGCTTCGAGCCGTTCGCCTGGGGGTAGCGCACCCGGAACTGGCACAGGAAGCTCGGATGGGCCAGCACGGGCTCCGCACGATAGACGGAAGCGCCGAAGGCGAGGCCGGCGGCGGCGGCCAGCACGAGGATCCGGATCAGGCTCTTCATGGCATCTTTCCTTTACTGAGCCTTCTTGTTCGGTCGCACCACCATGGACACGTCTACTTGCGAAAGAGGCGACAGCGCGCCGAAGTTGCAGATGACTTTCTTGGCCGCGGTCACCGTACACTCGCCGGCCGTGGTGGCCAGCGATCGGAGCTCGACTTCGCTCGACAGGGTGTGCACGACGGCGACGTTCGAAGCCTCTTCCGCGCCGCTCTCGTTCTTGATGACGACGTCGTAGGTGACGTCGGCGCCCTCCGGGGAAGGGTCGGGAGTGGCCTGCTGGACGATCGACAGCAGCGCCGATCCCGGCGTCCCTTCCACGAGCCTGCTCACGAAACCGTCACTCCGGCCGAGGCCGCTCGAGGCCTGCGGCACCGTCGGGAAAGCGTAGGGAGGGTTGCCCGTGGTCGATTCCGTCTCGCCGGCCACGTAGACCGCGCCCGCGGAATCGAGCGCGACCGCGTGCGCGCGGTCCGCGTACGCGCCTCCGAGCAGGGTCGAGAACTGCAGACCCCCCGCGGGAGCAAGCTTGGCCACGAAGGCATCTTCGCGGTTGTCCGACGAGGGGCACCCGCCGGCGGCGGCCGGCCGTACCACGGGAAAGGCGGCGACGAGCGGAGAGGAGCAGTTGACCGAGGTCGTCCACCCGACCACGTACGCACTCCCGTCCGCACCGACGGCGATGCCCGTGGCCGCCTCGTTCGGATATGGATAGGTCTCGGCGGCCCCGCCCAGGAACGTCGAATAGATCAGCGCGGACCCCGCCGAGCTGAGACGGGCGACGAACGCATCGTTCGAGCCTCCCGCGTGCACGTTCTGGAAGGCGTTCGCCACCGGGAAATCGGCGGCCGTGGTCTCGCCCGCGACGTACGCTTCGGTGTCCGTGCTGCCGTCCCGTCGGGTCAGCGTGCGCACGGCGATCGCGTTGCCCGCCTCTCCATCGGAGACCTCGACCCCGCCACCGAGGTAGGTGGACCAGGCCAGAGCGCCCGAGGGCCGGACCTTGGTCACGAACGCATCCGAGGCTCCCTTCCGCTGGTCCTGCAGCGGATCGAAGCACTGCTGCAGCGGGCCGCCCAGAATGGGGTTGCACCCGCCGCGCGTCGGGAAGTCCGAAGAAGCCGTCTTCCCCGTGACGTACGCGTTCCCGCCGGCGTCGACGGCGATGGCGCGGGCCTGGTCGTCGCCCGCGCCGCCGAGGTACGTGGAGTAGGCGAGGGCGGAGCCGGCCGGGTCCAGAGCGGCCACGAACGCGTCAGCACAAGGCGTGTCGCCCTCGCAGGGCGTCAAGGCCACTTGCGCGGCGCCGAACGTGACCGGAAAGTCGTTGGAGCGCGTCTCGCCCGTCACATGGGCGCGGCCCGCGTCGTCGACCGCGATCGCCCGCGCCACGTCGTCCTGGCTGCCGCCGAGATACGACGAATAGACCAGGGCCGTGCCCGCGGCGTTGAGTTTCGTGACGAACGCGGTCCGAGGGGGGGGAATCGGGCCCCCCAGAGGACCGCAGTCCACGCAGAGCGCGCCCATGCCGAGGCCCCCGTCCCGCTGATAGGCCCCGCTGGTGGTGGGAAAGTCCACCGACCTCGTCTCTCCCGTCATGTAGGCCTGACCGCCCGCATCCACCGCCAGGCCGTGGGCCAGGTCATCGGCGGACCCGCCGATGTAGGTGGAATAGACGAGGTCGCCCGCGGCATTGAACTTCGTCACGAAGGCGTCCTTCTGCCCGCGGTTGTCACGCTGGTACGCGCAGATGGAGCCGTGGAGGCCGCAATGGACAGAGGGAAAGGTCGGGAAGTTGTCGACCGAAGTCGATCCCGCCACGTAGACGTTGCCGGCGGAGTCGAGGGCGATGCCATTGGCGCGCTCTTCGTCCGGCGGTACGTTCGGGTCCTGGGTGCCGCCGCCCAGGAAGCGCGAAGCGGTGAGAACGGGGTCGACCACGAGCGGCCGGGCCCGGTCGTAGCGCTCGAGCTCCATGCGCACCGTGCCGCGCCGATCGACGTGATAGGCGCCGCGCACCGGCCGCCGCGATTCTCCATCGAGCTGGTAGGCGATGGGGGCGGCGAGCTCGAGCTCCCCCGCCGCGGTGCGCAGGGTGAGCGCTCCGCTCGCGTCCGGCCCTTCGACGGCGGCGCCCTCGAAGGCCATCTGGACCCGCTTCGGATCGCCACCGGGACGGACCACGAGGTCGAATTCGACGTGCCGTCCGCGCCCGTAGAAGAGGACGTCGATGCCGGGGTAGACCTCGTTGGACCTCACCTTTCCGTAGAGGGGCACGCCGGTCTGCCAGCGGCGGGGATCGCCGCCGGTCAGGTAGTTGGCCCGGCCCGCCCGCTCCTCGATCCCTTGCATGTCCGGTGCGGAACCGCCGCCGAGGAACCTCATGCGGACGGTGGCGCCCCTGGCCGGCGGCCCGGGCGACCGCAGGCCGACGATGACGGCCGCGGGTTGGAGCTGCAGCGTGTAGCCGCCGGCGCGGGCGAGGTATCTCACTTCGGGAGCGGCCTGCCCGAGATTGGCCTCGAAGGACAGCGGCCGGTCGAAGGTGGCGGCAGTCACGGCCCCGGAGGTGACGCCCGCCTGCGGGTTCGCCGCCGCCGCGGGCGCGAGCGCGGCCGCGAGAAGGAGCAAAGAGAGGGCATGCATGGGCGTGAAGATAGGCGCGGAGAGCAGTGAAGTCTCAGGCGTGAGATAGGGATTCGTCAGGTTCTAGGCTGGCCTGTAATCCGTCAACATGCCGCCGGCAGCCGGCGCGCGGCTCTCTAGTCCGGCCTCGAACTGCGCCGCGTCGACTGGACGTTGCCGCGAGTGAGAGAGCCGCTCACGGCGTTCACCACGTTTCCGCGAGCATCCTTGATGACCAGCGAGAACGTATCGCGGCGGCTTCCCGGCTCGCCCTGATCCGTCGCCGAGGCCTCGAACGTGTAGCCCCCGCGCCCGTTCCATTTCCCAATGCCACGGAATCGAACGGTGTCGACCGCCGGTCGCGGTCCACGGCCCGGCTGGAATCCCGGATCGTCGGAAAAGGTCACGCTGTCGATGGAGGTCGCGTCGAAGTGCCTCGGCGGGCTGCGATGGTCGCGGCCGAAGTCACGGTCGTGCTCACCGGTGAAGCCGGGGGTGCGGTCGGAGTCGTCATCCGGCCCACAGCGGCGCGGGTCGTTGTCCCAGTACTCGAGGCGACCGTACTCGTGGTTGCGGATCTGCGCCACGCGGAACGTGAAATGACGATGCGTGCCGCCCTGGTCGATGAACCCGGCGCCGAACATCCTGCCGTCAGGCGGCACCGTCAGCGGAGTCACGGTGACCGTGAACGTGACCGAGCTGCCGTTGTCCGCCCTGTCCCTCGCGGTGCACAGCACCGGCGTGAGCCCGATCGGAAACACCGAGCCGGACGCGGGCAGGCAGCCCGATGACGCGATGCCGCTCCCGGTCTCGACAATCGTGGGCGGCGGATAGCTGACGGCCGCACCGGCCGCGCTCGTTTGCGAGGCCATCTGGTCGGGCGGCGCCGTCAGGAGGGGCGCCGTCACGTCGATATTGATGCCCTGGACGAACGCGGTGGCGCGGTTGCCCGCCACGTCGACACATGTCCCGCCGACCGATTGGCCCGCACCGTCGGATGACCGGATCGTCGGGGCCGGAGGACTGCCGGCCGCCAACCCCGAAAGCGCGTCCGTGCATTGAAAGCTGACGGTCACGGGCGTGTGGTTCCACCCGCCAGCGTTCGGCGCAGGGGCGGCCGTCCCGGCGATCGTGGGCACCGTCTGGTCGAGCCGGGCCGTCAGCGTTTTCGGGCCTTCGACGTTGCCGGCGCTGTCCGTTGCAAAGTACGTGATCACGCTGATGCCTTCGACCGTCACGGGTATCGATGCCACGCCCCCGTCGACGGTGGTGATTGGCACCACGTGGGCCCCGCTGACGCTGTACGTGATCTGCTGAACACCCGAGCCGCCTGGATTGTCGACCGTGGTCAGGGAGACGGCGATGGCCGTATCGTTCCAACCCGCGTCATTCGGCAAGGGACCGAGTCCCGCCGTTGTCGTGGGCGGCACCGTGTCGTCTGCCCCGTTCACGGTGACGGTAACGGTGTCCTCCGCGAGGCCGCCCTTCCCGTCGTCCACGGTGAGCGTGAGCTCGTGCACGCCGACGCCAACCCTCGCGTTCACCTGCGCGCCAGAAAGAATGCCGAAGGGGCCGGCCCACCTGAACTCGAGCGGGTCCCCGTCGGGATCGCGCGAACGCGAGCCATCGAGCACGAAGGTGGCCTTGCCGGACGAGTCCGCATCCGCGGCCTGGTCGGAGCCCGCGTCGGCGACGGGCGCGGAGTTCGCGAACGCGACACGCCCGTGCGCGCTCAGATCGAAATCGTGCGGCGCGGCACGGCCCGGTTGGGCGTCTCCCGATTGAGAGATGTGCTCGGTCACATGTTCGGCGCTGTTCACGGAATAGACGTGCACCGTGAAGGGGCCGCTGTCCGTGCCCGTGCTGCGCAGCGTGTAATTGCCAGGCTGCGGAAACTGAATGATGTACAGGCGAGGATGAGTCTGCGCGCCGGTATCGTGCGCCTGCCCGCCGAATTCGTTGATGGCTTGCCCGTTCTGGACTCCGACGCGTCGCCCGAGGGCGTCGGTGAGCACCACCTCCACCGGCGAATCAATGCGGATGATCAGAGCAGATAGTTGAACCTTGCCGAGTTGCGGCGGAAAAGCTCCCAGGCCTCGCGGGGCGGCCAGGCCGGTGGCCACCTCGACCACGTCTACGGCTCCCGTCGCCTGCACAACTCGGCCCGAGGCAGCGATCGAGCCGAACAAACCGTTCGGGGAAGCGGCCATTCGATCGGGCCATAACTGGCCCCCCAGGGAATCGGTGTGGTACCCGTCATAAGAGCTGAACGACGTCAACACCCCGGTCCCGGCCACCGGGGTGAAATTGACGATGGGCTCGGTTCTGCAGCCGGTTTCCGGGCGTGCAAAATAACTTTGCGCGTCATTCTGCGGGTCGAGGTCGAACAGGGATTCGTCCAGGTGGCCGAACCAACTGTTGTCGTTCACCACCAACCCCGAGTTCTCCTCGAAAATGACACCCATCGACGAAAGGCTCGTATAGGAGCCGCCGCCCGGCTGTGGACGTATCGGCCAATCGCCCCGGGTGGGCGGGGAAGGATTGCAGCCAGAGGGAGCATTGGGCAGCGTGACATCATCCAGGATGAAGCCGGTGTGAGGGAGGTTGGCGGGGTTGTTGGGCATGTCCGTGAACCCGGCGAAGGCCTGCACCCCGAACTGCACGGTGCCGGCAGAGGTATTCGCGGTGAGCTGCACTTCGAACGGCTGGTGGATGCGCCGCAAAACCCCACCCCCCGTCACGTAGGTCTTCGCGACGGGCGCCGGGAAGCCCAGCAGGCCGAGAAACGACACGGTCTCGGTCTTGGAATGGAAGAACATTTCCGGAAGCAGGTCGTACTCCCCGACGTTCACTCCAACACCAACCGGAGAGATGTCATCTTCCGCGAAGAGGAGAGACTCCGCATCCAGGCTCAAACTGCCGATGTGTCCGCCATTGTGACAACAGGTGCCTGGGAACATGTCCACCGCAAAGGCGAGAACGTATTTCTCTTCCGTGACGATTCGCGGATTTCCGTCGTTCACGTTGTCATCGATGAGGACGTGCTTGGTTTTCCGCAGGTGCAGGCCACTGACGGGCGTTCCGGCCACAAGAGGCCTTCCCGGAAGAGGCACGGGCCAGCCCGGGTCCATGTAGCTCCCTTGAGGGAAGATGGCAAGCTGCTCGGGCGGCTGCCCGGGAGAACTGCAGCGCAGGAGCCCCCAGCCATTCTGGGGAGCTGGACTGAGGGGGTTGCTGGAGCTCAGCGGGGCGAGGAACGTGACTCTGCCCTTCGCATCCACCACGATCTGATCGGGCCTTCTCCAAAACACGGGTTCCCCAGGTGGCACGGGAGAAGTGACGGGATCCCGACTCTGGCAGAAATCGCTGACCGAGCCGCCGCGAATTCGTTGCACGGCCCCCTTCGTTTGGATGCCGAAAACCGTGGAAGCCGTAGGCTGCACCCCCACGAAGAGGTCCCCGGATCGCAGGTCGGTTACGAACACGTCGGCGGTGGCCGTGCCGACGTTGCCGAACACATCGGCGATGCGGAAGGTCACCGTGGTCGTTCCGTGCGGCAGGAGCGTCGTGTCGTCCACGTCCGCGCCATTCATCTGGGGCGGCAAGTGCGTGAAGATGGCGGTGGAATTGTCGCTGGCCGTCGCGCTGTCGAAGAGGAAATGGTGCAGCTCGGATGAGGCGGCGCCGGTCGCGCCGCCCCCCTCGGTGGCGGAGACCGATTCGTCGTCCGGCGGCGTCACCGTCGGCGGGGTGAGATCCACCTGGACCCTCACGCGGACCGAATCGCTGGCCGTATGGCCCTGGCCGTCGTTGACGGTCAGCGTGATGTCGAACGTCCCCGGCGGAAACGTGGGCCGAAAGTTCACCTGGTTGGTCGCCACGCCCAGAAGGAAGGCGCATTTTCCGTCCGTGGCCGGGTCGGTACAGTCCCACTTGTAGGTCAACGGATCGCCATCGGGATCGGATGAACCGCCTCCGGCAATCGTCTGGGCGATGCCGGTGTCGGCGGGTCCGATGAAGCGCGTGACCTGGCTGAGCACCTGTCCGGTGTTCGGGTCCACGCCCGCGGCCGCCACGGCCTTGGGCGGCTGATTCGCGTAGGCGGACGGCGCGAGGATGGCGAGAACCACCACCCCGACGATCGTCGAGACCACGAAGACTGCGCGACGCATACCCCTCCTCTAGACCGCGACCGTCTGCGGCACCTGCATCTCCAGCGGGAACACGGAGTCGGCGTGAAGATAGGCCCGGAGAGGAGTGGAGTCTCAGGCGTGAGACAGGGATTCGTCAGGTTTCGGGCAGGCCTATAATCCGTCCACATGCCGCTGGCAGCCGGCGCGCGCCTAGGCCGCTACGAGCTGCTCGCTGCCCTGGGCGCGGGAGGCATGGGCGAGGTCTACCGCGCCCGCGACACCCTGCTCGGCCGCACCGTGGCCATCAAGGTCATCGCGGCCAAGTCCACCGGCAACGCGGCGCGCTCCGAGCGTTTCCAGCGCGAGGCGCGGGCGATCTCCTCCCTGAGCCACCCCCACATCTGCACCCTCTACGACTTCGGCCAGGAAGACGGGACGGCGTTCCTCGTGATGGAGCACCTGGAGGGCGAGACCCTGGCCGACCGGCTGGAGAGGGGCCCGCTGTCGATCGAAGAGGTGCTGCGCTACGGCGCGGAGATGGCGGAGGCGCTCGACGCCGCCCACCGGCAGGGCGTCGTCCACCGCGATCTCAAGCCCGCCAACGTGATGCTCACGCGGGACGGGGTGAAGCTGCTGGACTTCGGCCTGGCCAAGCTCGGATCGGAAGAGCCGGCCTCGCATTCCACGGAGAGCCTGACCCAGGCGGGCATCGTGGTGGGGACTCTGCCCTACATGGCGCCCGAGCAGCTGGAAGGAGGACCGGTCGACGCCAGGACCGACATCTACTCGCTGGGGACGGTGCTCTACGAGATGGCGGCCGGAGG
>Ga0068861_100002704_pt1 | contig 11606 bp, 8 predicted proteins | sample KBSSwiS42_FD_66593 | JGI IMG/M metagenome (GOLD analysis project Ga0068861, IMG submission 66593) | Switchgrass rhizosphere microbial communities from Kellogg Biological Station, Michigan, USA - KBS Switchgrass S4-2 | ecosystem: Host-associated > Plants > Roots > Rhizosphere > Soil ...
CCCGCTCGAATTTTTAGCCGGCACGTACCGGAAAACCTGCACACGGTGATTGTAGGAATCCGTTACGTAAATCCGGTTCTCACGATCGACGAACAATCCCGCCGGCAACTGGAATTCTGCCGGCCCGTCGCCGCTTTTCCCGAAGTAATAAAGCAGTTGTCCCTTGCGATCGAATGCCTGCACCGTGTCGAATATGCCATCGACAACGTACAAGCTTCCCTCGCTGTCCACGCCAACACCCTTGGGACGGAACATCGTACCGTTCGTCTCACCGATGCCTCCAATTTCATACAGAAACTGGCCTGAGCGATCGAGGACTTGCACTCTGAAGTTCATCGCATCCACAACGATCAGTTCGTTGCCGTGCAATCGCAGCTCAGTGGGAAAATTGAATTCTCCCGTGTCTACCCCCCGCTTGCCGATCGTCTGCAAAACATTCCCCGCGAGATCGAGCACAAAGATCTTGTGTCGCAGTGTGTCACTCACAAAGATCCGTCCTTGCTCGGAATCGACCGCAATTCCTGTCGGACGTTTGTAATATCCCTCCCCACCCTTCAGGCTTCCAATCACTCGACGGAACTTGCCGTTCGCATCGTAAACAAAAATCTTCCCGGCTTCGGAATCCGTGATGTAGATGTTGTCCTGTGCATCCACTGTGACGCATTGGGGCGCCATGAACGCGTCTTTCCCGTCGTAGCGTGAGATGAACTTATATTTCTGGCTGGCAAAGTCAAAGATGTGCACGCCCTTCGCATCCGGATCACTAACAATGATCCGGCCGCGAGAATCGGTTACCACGCTATACGGCCGGACCAGGAAGTGATAGTCAGGGGCTCCGGCGACAAAATCGATGACGCGGGTCCAGAAGCCCTTTTTGAGCTTCACCTCGCGTTCGGACGAGAAACTTCGCTCGTATATCAACGAACGACCACCTGCAAGCTGCAGGGAGGGAACAGTTGATTCAATGGCTGGTTGAGTCTTCGGTTTGTGCGCTGCGCTAAGGCTGACGGCCAGTACCAGGACGATTGTCGTCACACCGCACACCCGCTTTGTCGTGCGCATCACATAACCTGCTAGAAAATGTCGAAGTGCCGCGAAACACCAAAGTAAATTACGTTGATTTTATCGGGATTATTGAACAGCGCACCGATTCCCTGAGAAATGTGCGCGCATCCACCGTTGAACGTCATCTGCCGCCACCGATACTCCGATCGGATCTCAAACCGGTCCGACAAGCTATCGGTGATGGAATCCACATTGTCTGTGTGGTATTGCATATGCGAGTAACTAGCCGTAATTTGTAGCCGCCGTTGTGGGTGAATACCCGCCGCAGCACCCCAAGAGTTTCCGCGATAAACAATTAGGCCCGGAATAACGGGTGGAAGCGATCCCCCGCCGCCGAACGGAAGACTTGTTCCATAATTTTTCGAATAATTGCCGCTGACCGAGAATCGTGGCGAAGAAAGGGTCGCATTGTAGGACTGAAGCATCGATTCTCCCTCGGTCAGTCCATTGATCCTATTCTTCCCGTACGTCGCTCCGATACCCGCGTGCCATCCCCGCCACAACGGATGTGCAATGCTCAGATTCGCGCTGTAACCATCCTGACTGTATCCAACGAGTGCGCTTGCAACATTGTGTGACACCTGCCCGCCAACCCCTGTGTTGAACCCTAGCACCTCTCGCGTGTAACTGGCCGACGCGGAGTGGCCCGTGGAACCACTGTTGCCGGTATTTGTGTCGAACCAGGAGAACCCATAGTGCATGCCAATATTCCCGCCCCAAAGGCCGCGGCCGTAGCTCACGCCAGAGCTGAACACGTCACTCGTGGTCTTGATAGTGCTTTGCGAATATTCTTGCTCTCTGTGGTCCACTCTAGCCGTCAGGGTCAGTTGACGGGTGAACGAATAACCGGCGTTCGCACCGTAATCGAGGTATTTGGATAACAAGTTCTGCGTCACTGGAGCCGCCTGCGCGGCCGTACCATTCGTCTGTGGCCCGCCGATGATGCCGGATATGATCTGAGCGTTCAAGTTGCTCGAATAGTTCGCAAACACGTCCACGTTCAGCTTGGATGTCGGCATCATGCTCAAGTCGGTATTCACTACGCTAAAGTTCGCGTTTGTCGGATTGAGCACGTAGTCGGTGTCGACATGATTCCGCGAATACACTCCTCCCCAGCGCATCCAGTCGAGGACTTTGCGGGTGGCGGAAACAGTCACGCCCTTTTGATAGGAATTCACCTTCTCACCGTGGAACCCTGATACTGCCGGCAAGGTATTTCCGATGCGATTACTAACGAACCGCCCCGAAAGGTCGAAGCCCGCGAGAGTATAAGAGCTTCCCATGGTGAGGAAGCGGGAGTCTCCGCTACCGGTCGTATCTGTACCCAGCACTTCGAAGTCGGATACGGATTTGCCGACGCTGATGTTCAGCGTCGGATAATCTTCGTAATACAAGCCCGCGTTCACGTCAAAACTAGTGGTATCGCCGCGGCTTTCATATGTACCGGTGGTGCCGGGGAAATTTATCTGATTTTCCGCGTCGTACGCCTTTTGGAAATTGAATTCGATTGGAGTCTTGCTTCCGCCAAACAGGCCGGCGCTGGCGTTCAGTCCCTTAGCGGATGAGATCGAATTGAAGTTGGAATTGAACCGTGATTGGTTGTAGTAGGGATTAATTCGCCAGTTGAGAAACTTCGGGTTGTAATAAGAGCCCGTTAGAATGCCGTTGAATCCGAATGAAAGGTTTGACGTATCCTCTCCATCCCACTGACCGGTCCACCCCACTGAGGCGTCACCGCTCAAGCCCATCTCCACGTTGTCGCCCACGTTGACCTGTGCGTTACTGATCAGTCCCCATGTTACAACCACCAGCAGGACCGTGATCCACTCGCATTTTCTGGTCCTGTTACGCATCTTTCTATCTCCTGAAGAGCGCCTACAGTTGCTCGATGTGGGCGCTCTTCCTCAACCTGGACTCAAGCGCCTTCTGAACCACCTGCTGCTTTTCCGTTTCCAGTTGCGATTTCAGCGTTGGCTGAACCTCCTCGAATGGCACGAGTTTTGTTTCTTCCCTCGCGTTTACCCTCGCGATGCACAGCGAGTCTCCTGTATCGATCACTTCGCTCACCTCGCCCGCCTTCATAGAGAAAACAGCCTTCTCTACTGGAGCCGGCATTCGTCCGCGATGGATCGACTTGTGGTCGCCCATCATCACCCGCCAGTCGTCCTCGGAAACCTTCTCAGCGAGTAGACCGAACTCTTCGTAGTTCTTCGTGGCTTTCGCTTTTTTGAGCGCGTCTTCTGCCCGTCTCCGGGCATTCGCCTTTTGCTCTCTGCTACTGCCCTCCGGTATCACAATTGAGATCGTTTGGATCGATACGCTTTCCGGCTTCTGAAATCTCTTTGTGTTGGCGGCGTAGAATTTGCGAAGGTCGAGATCAGATACGCGAGACTTATTCTTCACTTCCAGCCGAAGCAGATTGTCGATCAAGATGGCGCGCGTGATCTTCTCGCGCAGGTTCTTCATGCTTCCACCTTGTTCGTTTCGTAGATACTCCTGAAACTCCGCTGGAGAATCGAACTGTTTCCTGAAATCGGAAACGGCCTTGTTTAGCTTTGCTGGCGAAACTGCCAGCTTCCGGCGCAACGCTTCCTGGTAAACCAATTCTTCAAAAACGATGTTCTCGTATGCCTTTTGCCGGATCTGAGGTTCGGAATCTTTTGGGAATTGCCCGCCATGCTGACGCGCGTAAGGAAACAGATTCTGCATCTCGCGAACCAGGTCGCGTCGAGAGAGCACTGTTCCATTTACCTTTACGAGTGGACGGTCCATCTCTTGCTGCGACGCTGTCGCGTGGGGAGCGCTCGCTGATTGCATGGTGGGTGAGTGGCTTGCTACTTGGGCGCTCAAGCCGGCTGCCACGCTCATGATCGCGGTCAGGTGTAGGAATCTGTTTTTCATCGCCTTGCGCCTCTCTAACTTGCGCTTCTCGCCAATTTCAAAGTTGAGGGGGAGGCTTGAGGCTTCCCCCTCGGCATGTACTAGGTCGTTGGGACCGTCACGCCTACGTACTCATTCGACTTGCTGAAGTGGCACTGCCGGCAGAACTGGGTCGCCGAGTTGCTGCTCGGGACCTCGTTGTACCAGCCACGAATAAACCACTTCGATGGCACGATGTTGCCAGCGACGTTGGCGACCGTACCCTTGTACTTATTTTCCAGGTGCGGGTTGTGGCAGGTCGTGCACTCGACCATCGCCTGTCCGCCGTTGTTCTTCGTACCGTAGAAGCGAACGGTGCGGCCATAGCTGGTCTTGAAGGCGGTGCTGTTCGCGTCGGTACCCCAGGTCAGGGTGCCGTTTGCGTCGATCGTCACAGGCCAGTTGTAGGTGCTGGCTGTGTAAGGTACGTGCACCGGGTGGTCGTTTTTCAGATCATCGTTGGCGAGATAGGTGGTGATACCTGTCTTGCCATCCACATCTTCAAGACTCTTGCCGGTCATGCCAGCCACAGTCACAGATCCGTCATGGCAGGACATGCACGCTGCGGTGTGGAATAGCGGATCGGTCTCGTCCGTAATGATTGCCGGGACCGAGATTGTGGTTCCACCGAATACGTTGTAGGTAGCCGCCTTCAGATTTCGGCCCCACAGATAAACGTCGCCCTGCGCCGCATTTGCGGATGTCGGATCGAGTCCGGCCGGGCCGCTGTGTGGTGCGTGGCACGAAACGCAACCATGACCATTGACGTTATGCGGTCCCAGTACGTCCTGGGCCGCTGCCACGCCGATGGCGAACATGACTGCTAGCAGGATAAACAGTGCTTTTTTCATATTGGTCTTAAGACCTCCTGATGGATAAAAGAACAGCTGTTTTAAGAGCTCCGGAAAGCGCATTCTGCGCCTGCCGTCTTCGACGCTCGTAGGCGTTCCTTCCCACAACGCGACGAAACCTGTCCCGTTCATTGCTTCACCTCTGCCGTCTTCTGCTCGAATTGCTTTGTACCTGTTGCGGAAGCCGGCGCCTCGGCTGCCTTCTCCTTGGCCGCTCCGACTTTCGCTGCCGCATTTTCGGCGTCAGTGATGTAACGGAAAATTTGTATGCGTCCTCTCACTTGGTCGCTCACGATCGCGCGATTGTTCTTATCAATCGCAATTCCAGCCGGTAACCCAAATTGGCCCGGCAACCCTCCGCCGTACCCGAAATAGGCCAGCAGGTGTCCCTCTTTGTCATAAATCTGCACATTGCACTGCGACGCATCGACTACCCAAATGTGTCCATCGCTATCGATTGCCACGCCCTTCGGGCGCTGGAAGGTTCCCGGCGCATCGCCAGCCTTGCCGAACATGGAAATGAACTTTCCATCGGCATCGAAAATCTGAATTCGGTTGTTCAGCGTGTCCGAGACGTAGACGTTCCCGTCTTTATCAAGTGCCACGTTCGTCGGTTTTGCGAATGTCTCCGGATCGTCGTCATTCAATTTCTTGGCGGGACCGCCGAGCTTGCGTAGCAGCTTGAAATTGTCTGCATCGAACACAAACACCGTTTCGTTCCCTGTATCAACCACGTATACGAACCGGTTCTCGTTGTCGACCGCGATCCCGCTGGGCCGCTTTAGTACTGTGTCGCCAAATGTGCTTTCGAGCTTCAATTCCGAATTGAACACTGAGACCTGGTGCATGGCCGCGTCTGCCACGAACAGCCGGTCGCTGTCGTCCAGAGCTAGGCCGATGATGCTGCGGAATGCTGCTTCGTGTCCGTTTCGCAGGAACGTTACTTCTTTCTTTTCAGTGTTGAAAATGAAAACGGCGGCGACAAATGTGTCTCCAACGAACACGCGCCCTTTGGAATCCACTGCGATGCCGTAGGGCTGCCCAAGCGTGTGGGAGGGCTCCGTCGGATCGCCACTCTCGCGCTGCTGGACACCCGCCATTCGGTCCATCCAGCCTTGCTTTTTCTTTTTCGGCTTCGCCTCTACCGGCTTCGGTGGTTCCCCGAAGTGCTCGGAGATGAATTTGATCCGCGGAAGGTCCGGTGGCAGTGGCCAGACAAGCTTGCTTGTGTCGATCTTGCTCCGGTCGATGCCTTGCTTCTTTGCCGGCACAACTTCTTGCTGTTTCTTCTTGTCTTTCTTGCCCGCATAGCTCGCCGGAACCAGTAGCAGGGCCAGTCCCGCAACCAGCAACCAAGTAATCCAGGTACGGAATTGTGGTCTCGAACTGATGTTCGTCGCGTAGATCACTGTCCCACCCCAATTATTCCTTTGTGACAGCTTTGGCAGAACGCCATCCCTGGGTTTACATCGCCTACCAGCATTGCCCGTCCGCCGCTCGCATGAGCCTGATGGCAGCTCAGACAGCTCACTTGTGTTTTCACTTTGGTGAGATCCATTGAATCCATCACGTTCTGCACGGGATGGCTCGGCGTTGGATGTCCCACTCCTCCCGTTATCTGGAGGCGGCTCACTTTGTTCTTGCGGAAGTAGTCCTCGGGCAACCTCACCTTGCCTCCGAAGATGGTGATCAAGTTAGTGTTTTCCACCTTCGCCGGTTTGGCTTCCGAGCTGTGACACTCGACGCACAACGCGTTGCCACTTGCCCGCAGTAATTTGGGAGTGTCGCTGCCGTGTCCTTCGTGGCATGTGGCGCATCCCTGCTGGAACGCCGGTTGATGGTGTGATTTCTTTTTTGCGCCTTCCGCGATATCGGCGTGACAGCTCAAGCAGATGTTGACAGCGTCAGTCTTCGGCAGGCCCGGTTGTGCGCTGGCGTGCGGGTTGTGACAATCTGTGCAGTCGCCTGCCGCGCCCGCGTGCGGCACCTTTGCGGTTTCGATCTGTTTCGCTTGCTGGTCGTGACACGTGATGCACAGTGCTTTTACGTCTTTTTGCGCAAGCACCACTTTTCCGCCCTGCGCTGGCGCATGGCACATCTCGCAACTTTTATCTGCAAATGGCGGGTGCGCGTAGGCCTGTATGAGCTTTGGTCCGGTGGACTGGTGCGGATCATGACAGGTTAGGCAGTTTGCGGTTTCAAACGGCTGATTCTGATGTGCCTTTTGTAAGCCGGCGTCCTTTGGATCGTGACACCCGATGCATAGAGCCGGAGCAGACTTGGTCAGATGAAAACGATTCTCCGTGGTTGGTTCCGCGCCAGTTTTGTGTGTTGTGTGGCACGTATCGCAACCCATATCGAGCGCCGCGTGACGGCTGCCCTTGGCGGGAACGTTCAAGCCTTGCTTGTGGCAGGTAAGGCAGAGGTTTTCTTTCTCGCCGCCACTTGTTGCTTTCAGCAACTGGTTCTTGTTATCCGCGGCATGCGGATCGTGACACTTCAGACAGTCCCTTACTGCCGGGCTGTGAACCGTACCCTTGATGTCGGAAGCGTTCTTTTCGGAATGGCAGGTGATGCAAAGTCCGGAAGGGGTGGTCGTGATCAGCTTGACGCGGGTGATGTCCTTTGTGACGCGAACCTCATGACAACTTAAGCAACCGGTCGCGATTGCTGAGTGGACTGCCTTGCCTTTGGTTTTGTCCGCGTGGCACTCCAGGCACTTGGCGCCGTCAACGTTTTTTTCCAAGGGAACCGGGTGAACTCCCGCAAGCGCTGGCCAACTCAGGGTGATAACTGCGATGGCCATCACCGCAACCGGGATTAGCGAACTCGCGACACGAGCTACCGTTCCCGCCGTTTTTGCTGTCGCGATTTTCAACAAGGGATTCATGCGAAGTCCATGTCGTATTTCTGCACGAAGCTCGCCGTAACTATGCGTGGCAGGAAGTTTCCGGCTCATCCCTAGAAGTGATTGCAGGAGCGCGAGTTGTAGCCAGCGGAGCCCGGTGTTGCGAATTTCATCTGTCCAAGGGAGGTGCGGGAATGGGCCATCTGCCGCACCGGCACAGGTGAAATGACCCAAGTAATGATTGGGCGTGTGGGCGCGTTTGCGAATTGGCGGCGAAATGGATATTGACGACAACATTCCCATCCCCAACGCCATTGAAAAGCACAAAGTCGTTCGCGGGATGCGGTGCGAATCACGACGGCGAGTGATCTGCGTCACTAAATGGGAGAACACTGCTTCGAAAACGCACGATTTCCAGCGTTTAGGGGAGGCTAGCTGGGCCGAATCCCGCGATTATTTGCCGGGAGATTGAGTGATTTGGCACAGGCCGGCCGACTTCAGAGAATTCACCAAGACGGTTCCGTCCGTGATATCAGCGACTTAACGTCGGTGGATCTTCTGGTGCCCCACGTGCATTTCTCAAAGTGGGAGATGCAGTTCTATGACCCTGTCAACGCTGGGAAAGAAACTTTGGCTCACGCTGAGCTCGATCAAGACCGGAGTCGTTTTGCTGATCATAGTCGTGATCCTGGCAGCTGTAGGAACGATTATTCTCCAGCGCCCCGTGACGGAGCCCGACGAGATGCAACGTGCGTATTCGGCGCACGCGTTGCGTATCTTTGACGCGCTCGGGTTGACAGACGTGTTCCACGCATGGTGGTTTGTGGCTTTGCTCCTGCTGGTGAGCGTGAGCATCGTGGCTGCTTCGATTGAGCGTTTTCCGAACGCCTGGCGATTCTTCTCGCGCCCTTACAAGTATCCAGACGATAGTTTCCGACGCTTCCTTCCAATACAAAAAGAATTCTCAATCCAAGACGAAGAGACGGGATTGGTTGCTGCCGAGCGTGCATTTCATCTTGCAGGATACAAACCCGAACGTGTGGTTCACGAGTCTCACTTCTCGTTGTTTGCCGAACGGAATCGCATTTCAGAGATGGCGGTTTACATCGTGCATGCAAGTCTGCTGCTGATCTTCTTGGGCGGCATCATGGATGCGCTCTGGGGATGGCGCGGCACGCTGAACCTCACCGAAGGCGAAACGTCCAACGCGGTTGAGATGCGCGACGGCACCAAAAAAGTACTGCCATTTGCAATCCGTTGCGATCGCGCAGGTCAGGAAAACTACGCGGACGGAACACCCAAAAAATGGTGGTCAAATTTGGCGGTAGTAAAAGACGGTCAGGATGTTGATCGCAAAGAAATTGTTGTGAACGATCCGCTGGTGCATGGCGGCATTCGATTCTATCAATCCAGCTTCGGAACGACCGGCAGGGTGGAAAAGCTTGTACTGACAGCGACTGCGACAGCCAACGCGTCGTCCGAGAAGCAATCGCTGACACTTTCAGAAGGAAAAGATTTCGCCATTGATGCCGACACATACGTTCGCTTGGCGGAGTTCATTCCAGACTATGTGGTGCGTGACGGAGAGGTCTATACGCGCTCGAGCCGCATTGAAAATCCGGCAGCGCATCTGGTTGTGACGTCGCGAAAAACTGGCGTGCAATTCAATTACTGGCTCCCAGCAATTGAGGAAGTTGCGCAAAACGCGAAGTCGCCATATCAATTCGAAGCGCAAGACCTGAAGATGTTCCACTTCACTGGATTGCAGGTTTCGTTCGAGCCGGGACAGTGGGCTGTTTGGACGGGCGTGGTGCTGATGGGAATCGGCCTCGCATTTGTCTTCTACGTTGCGCACTCCCGCGTGTGGGCAGTGCCGGTATATGGCGTATCCGGCGAGCTTACGTTGTGGGTAGGCGGTGCAGTGAATCGCAATCGCGATGCATTCGGCGAAAAGTTCCAAGACATAGCTGAAAACATTCAAGCACAACTGAAATCAGAAACCGATACGGACCGTAACTCGCATATCGCTTTGATTTCAGGACATTAACTCAACCCAGGGAGGGTGAAGTCATGGCTCGTGAAAGAGTCGAACAGCAACCGGCAGCCACTGGAAGCACACTGATCGTCATGGTGGGACTGGGAATCGCGTTTTTGCTGTTCATGGCGTTCCTGAATGTTGTGAAGAGCGGGAACCTGTTGAACGAATCGAATCTGCTCTACGCAGCGTTGATTTTCTACTCGGGTGCCGGAGCTCTCTATCTCGGCTTCGGAGTAACCGGCGTCGAGTCGTATGTGAAGTTTGCGTCGTTTGCAACCTGGGCCGGCTTGATCGCAAATACCGGCGCGGTTGCTCATCGCTGGTATGAAGCAGGGCATCCACCTTTTGCGAGCGTCTACGAAATGCTGCTTAGTTTTGTGTGGACGCTGGCCGTTCTGACGCTGGTTGCGGAGAAGAAGTTTGGCGTGAAGGTGATTGGAACCGTCACCATGCCGGTGGCAATCGTTGGTGTGGTGCTGATGCAATTGCTGCGCAGTGATGTGCGGCCGCTCGTCCCAGCGCTTCAATCGACGTGGCTGCACGTGCACGTTACGCTTGCGATGCTGGCCTACGCAGCTTGCGCGCTCAGTTTTGCCTTGGCAATGATGTTCCTGATCCAGGACAAACTCGAAACGGAAATGTTTTTAGCGACGACCTCACTGTTCACCATTGCTATTTATGCGGGGATTTTAACGCGTTTCGAGAAGTGGGGCGGTCTGGCCGTGGTTGGGTGGAATGCCGATGAAAAATCGGAAATGTTTCTGCAGCGGGGAGTGCGCCTGTTGGTCGTCATCCCGGATCTTGGGTGGCTGATGCTGTTGGTGGCGTTGGTGGTGGCCGCACCTTTTGTTTGCTACTTGCTGGCGCGTGCGCAAAAAAACAACGCCTTGATGACAATCGGGAACCGCGCTGTATTCGTAAGTATCCTCGTCCAGGTGCTGGCATTAGGCGTATTTCTACTTCGAGCACGAAATGGCAGCTACGGGTCGCTGGACGCAGAGGGCCTTTTTCCGACGAGTCTTGCGGCGAGTCCGTTCATTCTCTCGGGGCTGGTGGGCGGCATTTTCGTTTCCCTGCTTTACTTGTTGCTCCTGTGGCGGCGTGCGGACCTCGAGCGATTATTACCATCGTCCGACGATCTTGATCGAATCACGTACAAAACTATTTGCGTCGCGTTTCCGCTACTCACTTTGATGATTGCTGCGGGCGCATATTGGGCTAACCGTACTTGGGGTTCGTACTGGAGTTGGGACCCGAAAGAAACGTGGGCGGCGATTACGTGGTTGGTTTATGCCGGTTATCTCCACATGCGGGTGACAAGGGGATGGAGAGGCCGCCGGGCTGCGTACTTCGCGATCCTAGGCTTCGCGGTCGTTATGTTCACCTTCTTCGGAGTGACGTATTTGTTGCCCGGTTTGCATGCTTATGCCTAAGACCCAAGCGCACCGTGGAGAGTCGGGCCCTTCGCTGGTCCAACCGGGCACCCAGGCGATGGCGAAATCGGTTGGTATTGAGGGGGACGAGAGCATGCGTTCGTCGGGACGGGTTTGGGGTAGGCAAGCCTCGGTGGTAAAGACGAGTGCGGAGGGGGTGCGAGTGGGTTCCGTGCGGGTTAATTGGGAAATCAAGGCGATCTTGCCGGTCGCATTTGTCCTGTTGAACGGACTGTTGCTCTTTCTCCTTTCAACGATTTCCCTGCGTGATCCGGAGCGTCATGCGGTGCTAGTGGTAGCCGGTGCTGGGGCAGTTGCAATTTGCGCCGTGCTGATCGTTGCGTTGGCTTATCTCATTCAACGTCCGATGGTTGAATTGCAGGAGCAGATTGCCCGTGTCGGTAACGGAGAATTCGATGCCGAAGTCAGCTTCGCGAAAAGGAACGATGAGA
>Ga0068861_100002705_pt1 | contig 11606 bp, 7 predicted proteins | sample KBSSwiS42_FD_66593 | JGI IMG/M metagenome (GOLD analysis project Ga0068861, IMG submission 66593) | Switchgrass rhizosphere microbial communities from Kellogg Biological Station, Michigan, USA - KBS Switchgrass S4-2 | ecosystem: Host-associated > Plants > Roots > Rhizosphere > Soil ...
TTGAGTCTGGAAGGTCTCTGCACCACCCGCGGTGCCAATGCCGAATCCCTGGCCAGACGTTTCGGGTTTCGCAAAGCCACGACCGATGCCGGCGAACTGCTTCGCGATCCCGAGGTAAACGCGATCATGGTGGTCACCCGGCATGACAGTCACGCCCGTTACGCGGCAGCCGCATTAGAGGCGGGCAAACACGTTTATGTCGAGAAACCTCTTGCCCTGAGCGAAGAGCAACTCGCTCCGGTGATTGCTGCGCTGGGCAAACGCCCTGCCGATGGGCCGACGCTTTGGGTCGGCCACAACCGCCGCTTCAGCGCACTGAGCCAGCGCGCGCTGGCCCATTTCAATGGCATCGATGTGCGCCAGATTACCTGCACGGTACGCGTGGCGGGAGTCCCGGGGGACAGTTGGTACCAGGATGGCGTCGAGGGTGGCGGAATGCTTTTCGGCGACGTTTGTCACTACATCGATCTGGCAATTTTCCTTGCGCAAAGTCTGCCAATCGAGGTGAGCGCCTTTGCCACGACCGATCCCGGCCATCGCGAGGATAGCTGGGTCATTTCACTGCGTTTCGCCACGGGTGGAATCGGCGTGGTGCACTATACCTCTGGCAACCAGAAAGGACTGGTGGGAGAAACCATCGAAGTCCTCGGGGGCGGACGCTCGGCGCAGATCACCGGTTTTCGCCGTCTCGTACTTCACGGCGGTTCCGGCGGCGGCATGCGTCAGATGCAACCCGATCGCGGGCAGAAGGCCATGTTGCACGCCATGGTCGCGCAATTTTCCGGTGCGCCCGGCGCCAATGACTTTACCGAAAGCTTCCTCGTTTCGGCGCAGGCACTGCTTGCTGCACAGCGTTCCATCACGCAGCGGCGTATCGTGACCATGGAAGCGCGCTACCCTTTCAATATCAACTAAGGGCGAGTCGAGATGGATATGCGTCCGCCCCAGGCCATTTCACCGCTTGCCGCAGACCAGCGCGCGGTTGGCGCCGCGCTGCGACCGCGGTTACTGGTGATCGGACCGCTACCGCCGCCATTGGGCGGCGTGCAACTGGTGATCGACATGCAGCGCCACTCGCTGCTTGCACAGCAGTTTGAGTTGCAAGTACTGGACACATCGAAGAAACAGTTACGCTGGGCGGTCGAAAATCCAACCTGGAAAACACCGCTCTATTTCCTGCGCGATTTTGTCCGCCTGGTAGGTGCCCTGGCGCGCTTCAGACCCAACGTGGTGCTGGTTCATGCCGCGCCCAGCCTGTCGTTCCTGCGTGACTGGGCGATGATGGCGACGGCGCGCCTTGCCGGCGCCAAGGTCATCTGTCACTACCATGGGACGTTGCATGCCCGCTTTCCCTCCGGCGAGACGCGTAGCGGCCGTGCCATCGGGCGGTTGCTGATGTCGATTGCTCAGCAGGTGATTGTGCTGGGACCCACTTACCAGCGCGAGATGGGCAGGGCATGGAAACGCGAGCTTGCCTGGGCGCCGAACATGGCGGACATCGCGCTATTTCAGAATTCGCGTGTCACGCCGCACGCACCCTGGCTCACACCCGGCCAGCGCGCGATATTATTTGTCGGACGTCTGTCCGCCCCCAAGGGCATTTACGATTTGTTCGACGCAATCCCGCACGTGATCGCCCGCCATCCGCAGGCGAAATTCGTGCTGGTGGGGGTTGCCGAGAGCGACGCGATGGAATTGGTGATCCGGCGCGCCGCCGAAAGTCGCGGCATTGCCCCGCATATCGAGTTCGTGGGTTCCCTCGAGGGACACGACAAAAGCACAGCTTTCCTGACTTCGCACATGCTCGTCGTGCCGTCGTGGACCGAGGCGTTTCCTCTGGTCATCCCGGAAGCGATGGCGGCCGGGCTGCCGATTGTCGCCACACGGGTGGGCGCGATTGCGGATTTCGTGATGGACGGGGAGGACGGGTTCCTGGTCGCGCCACGCGATGGCCCCGCATTGGCCGATCGCATCTGTCGCCTGCTGGACGATGAGGGCTTGCACGGGAAGATCAGCGCCAGAGTGCGCGCGCGCGCCCCCAGGGAATTCGCGATTGAAATTGGGTGTGCGAAGGTGGCCGAGGTGGCCTGGAGCGCGCTGGGTAACAAGCTGAAAGCGAAACCTGCGCATTATCGCAATCCGTCGTAAACGCTGCAGCGTTCGGTTCCCATGGCATCGACCGCTGTCGACTTGCGGGTGCCAGCCCTGCAGGCGCCCTCGCGGCAATTTCGGCCACGCGCTGTGGCCTTGGCTTGTTCGTCGCGTTCTCCAAATGCATCCTCATAGGCGCTCATGCCTCCGCCAGACCGTCCATCCGGCTTATGGTCAGACCGTAAAGGGCTACACAGTGTTGTCGCACTATGGCGACGTCGCCGTGTAGGACGGGAACCGCGCTGCACGGGATCAGTGGCGAAGTTTGCTTGAACCGGGCGAGTCTGTGAGAAAAGCAGGGTCGCCGGGAACGATGCGGTGGAGCGGGTGACTAGCTAGATGGTCATCTGCTCCTTTGGAAGTTCCTCGACGCTGGGAGCGTCAAGGCGTTGCGCCGGTCCTGAAAGCGCGTACCGGCAGGGGGCAGAATGTGCGGCATAGCAGGATGGATTGCAAAACCGGCGCTTACCCAGGACACCCTGCGGTCGATGCTCAGCGCGATCGCGCATCGCGGCCCGGATGACGAAGGCATGAGCCAGTTCCACTGCAGTGGCACCGGCCACGAAGTGTTTCTCGGGCATCGGCGCCTCGCAATCATCGACCCCAACGGGGCACGTCAACCGATGTGCGATGTCGACGCCGGCCTTGCGGTGACTTTCAACGGGGAAATCTATAACTTCCGCGAACTGCGCGACGAACTGTCCCGGCTTGGCTACAGTTTTGCGCGCGATTCCGATACCGAAGTCCTGCTGCGCGCCTATCAGCACTGGGAGTGCAAGGTGGTCGATCATCTGCGGGGCATGTTCGCATTTGCGATCTGGGATGCCCGCAGGGAACGCTTGTTCCTGGCGCGCGACCGTTTTGGCGAGAAGCCGCTGTTTCTGCACGAAAACGCCAACGGACTTTACTTCGCATCGGAAATCAAGGCGCTGCTGCGCGTGCCTGGCATCAAGGCAGAGGTGAATCCGAAGGCGGTCTGGGACTATCTTTCCTATCGCTACGTGCCCGGGCCGGGAACACTGTTCGGCGGTATACGAAAATTGATGCCCGGCACGATGGCCGTGTGGGAGCGGGGCAAGCTCACCGAGTCGCGCTACTGGTCCGCACCCGACCGCAGCGTGAATGCTTTCGAGCAACCAAAGGCCGATGTCGTCGAAACTTTCCTGTCCCGCCTGGACGAAGCGGTGAGCCTGCAGATGGTCAGCGACGTGCCTTTTGGCGCCTTCCTGTCAGGCGGATTGGATTCTTCCACGATCGTGGCGCTCATGAGCCGGCACAATTCGAAGGTCAAGACTTTCTCGGTCGGCTTTGGCGACGACGGTTTCAGCGAACTGGGATACGCGGCGCAAGTCGCGCGCCACTTCGGGACGGCCCATCACGAACTTACGGTCACGGAACGCGACATGGTCGAGCGTCTGCCGGCGCTGGTTGCCTTCCGCGACGCACCGGTATCGGAGCCCTCCGATATCCCGATCTATATGCTGGCATGCGAGGCTGGCCGCAGCGTGAAGATGGTGCTGACCGGCGAGGGCAGTGACGAAATTCTCGGCGGTTATCCGAAGCATGTGGTGGAGAGCTACACTCGGCCCTACCAATGGTTGCCGGGCAGTATTCGGCACCGTTTGATCGAGCCGCTGGCGCATGCGCTCCCCTACGGTTTCCGCCGCATCAAGACGGCTGTGACCAATCTGAACATAGAGGATTGGCGCGAGCGTTACATTCGCTGGTTTGGCGCACTCAGCTTCAACGAGCGCGACCGCCTCGCGCTTCGCCAGTTTCCGCGCTCCGCGACAAATCACGATGTGCCGTTCGATGCCGATCCGGACGTCAGTTCATTGCGGCGCATGCTTTACTTCGATCAGACCAGCTGGTTGCCCGACAATTTGCTCGAGCGCGCCGACCGGATGACGATGGCCGCTTCGATCGAGGCGCGAGTTCCCTTCCTGGACCATGAACTGGCGGCATTCGTCTCCTCTTTGCCAGACCGTTTCCGGATTCGTGGCCGGCGCACCAAATGGATACTCAGGGCAGCGGCCAGGCATCTGCTACCCGAGCGCATTCTGAACCGGCCCAAGGTGGGCTTCCGCGTGCCGGTCAACAAATGGTTTCGCGGACCGATGCGCGATTTCCTGATGAATCATCTGCAAGGCGCATCTTCGATGACGCGATCGTATTTCGATCCAAAAGTGCTGGACCGAATACTCGCCGATCACATGAGCGGCAGGCAGAACAGCGAAAAGCTCCTGTGGTCCCTTCTCAACCTGGAAATTTGGCATCGACACTATGCCCGGACATGACGTTGCAGGACCCGGCCGCATCGAGACGGCCGCCGCGGTCACCGGAATAAAGGACTGGCTGCGGTGGCGCATCAACCGGGTGCGGTGCATGACGCTCGCGGAGGTGCCGCATCGATTGATGCGCGCGCTGTCTGCGCACGCGGAGAGCATCGTGTGGTTCTTCGGTCCGATGATCGTGCCGGCGCCGAATCTTGCAGTCGCTTCGAAGTTCTGGGTTCACGAAACAGCGCGGGTGGATGCCGCACCCTACCTGGACGCTGCCGATCGTGTCGCCGCTGGCAGGCTAGACGTGTTTGCGCTGCGCGACATCGACCTGGGCTCGCCGCCGTCCTGGAACCGGGACCCGAAATCCGGCATCGAGGCGCCGCGCAGCTTTGGAAAGCTGCTCGACTACCGCAACCCGGAACTCGTTGGCGACATCAAATACTTGTGGGAAGCCAACAGGCATCTTCATCTCGTAACGTTGGCGCAAGCCTACGCGCTCAGCCGCGACGAAAAGTATCTTCAAGTCATTCACCAGCACCTGGATTCATGGTTTGCGTCTTGTCCTGACCGCATGGGGGCCAATTGGTCGAGTGCGCTCGAGGTGGCGATCCGGCTGATCAACTGGTCCGTGACCTGGCAACTGCTCGGAGGGGTCAATTCGCCGCTGTTCGAGCATGCGCAAGGGGCGCGCTTGCGCAGGCGCTGGCTCGAATCGGTGCATCAGCATGCGCAATTCATTAGCGGTTATTTTTCGCGCTACTCTTCCGCCAACAACCATCTCATCGGCGAGGCAGCGGGACTTTTCATTGCTGCGCTGACATGGCCGCACTGGCCCACCTCAAGGATCTGGCAGACGACGGCGAAAAACATTCTGGAGACGGAAGCCCAGCGGCAAAATGCTCCCGATGGGGTGAATCGGGAGCAGGCGGTGGCCTATCACCATTTCGTGCTCGACCTGCTGCTGCTTTGCCTGCTTGCCGGCAAACACAACGGGGTGTGGTTCTCGGTGGCCTACGAAACGCGCCTCGAGGCGATGCTCGAATACCTTGCCTCGATCATGGACGTCAGCGGCAATGTCCCGATGTTCGGCGATTCCGATGATGCTCAGGCCGTCCGATTTACGCCGGCTGACGATTTTTCCTCCTATCGATCCTTGCTCGCGACCGGAGCGATTCTGTTCCGCAGCGGCGAGTTCAAGCGCAAGGCCGGCGCCCTCGATGACAAGACGCGATGGCTGTTGGGCGGCCAGGCCGATGGCTTATTCGATTCTCAAAGCGTGGAGGCAGCCAGGTTACCGCTGCGACAGAATTTTCCGCTTGGAGGCTACTACATTCTGGGTTGCGATTTCGAGACGGAACACGAACTGCGTCTGACGGTCGATGCCGGGCCATTGGGTTTTCAGACCATTGCCGCACATGGGCATGCGGATGCCTTGTCGTTCACCTTGTCGGCTGGCGGCCTCGAGTTCCTCATCGACCCGGGCACTTATGCCTACCACACGCAAGGCCCGTGGCGCCGGTACTTTCGGGGCACGGGCGCTCACAACACAGTGCGGGTGGACGAACAGGACCAATCGGAGCCAGGCGGTAATTTCATGTGGCTCAGGAAGGCGGGGGCAGGATGCACCCAGTGGGCGAGCACCCCGGGGGAGGATCTGTTCGAGGGTTGGCAGAACGGTTACATGCGGCTCGAAGATCCGGTGATGCACCGGCGCAAGATTGTATTGCACAAATGGGAACGTCTGGTTGTGATCGAGGATACGCTGCAAATGGCGGCACAGCACGACATAGAGTTGCTCTTTCATTGCAGTGAGCGCTGCCAGGTGGAGGCCGCTCCAGGAGGCTACGCGTTGAGACAGGGCAACAAGACGCTGTTGCTCAGGCTTCCCTGCATCGAGGGAGCGAGTTCACAAGTACTCATCGGTGGCGTTTCGCCTATTTTCGGGTGGGTTTCAAGACGGTTCGACAATAAGCTCCCGGCGCCGACCATCGTCTGGAAGGGGCGACTCAAGGGCGAGATCGTGTTGCGTACGGAAATCTCCTGCTGATTGGCGGGCGCGGCGGTCCCTCCGGAGCTTTCCATTCGCGCACTCCCTCGGGATTTGATTCCCGCATGGGCGGGGATCGGATTGCGCCCGCATCTGCGGTACAAGTGTTGCGCGCCAGAACCCTGGGAATGCATCGTGCAAACCCTGCTGGTCCGTCCGGACTAGTCAAGTCTTTCACGGGCGTCAAGGCCGCCGCCTATGCTGGTTACGTGTAGTCCGGAAAAAGTGCGCACGCGCCGCAAGGGGGCTCCGGACGCGCAAATCCGTGGGTCGTTCCGTTGCGGTAAATCGAGGAGAGTCATGAAGATCAGCGTATTGGGCCTAGGGTACGTCGGCACGGTATCGGCGGGCTGCCTGGCGCAGCAAGGTCACGAAGTTCTGGGTGTAGATCCAGAGCCGAGGAAAGTGGACCTCATCAACGCCGGCAAGTCCCCCATCATCGAGAAAGACATCGGTGGCATCATCGAGCGCCAGGTTGCAGCGGGCAATCTCGCGGCGACCACGGACGTTATCGACGCGGTGCAGAGGAGCGACCTCGTCCTGGTTTGCGTAGGAACGCCCAGCCGCGCAAACGGCGACATTGATCTCAAATATATACGCCGTGTCTGCGAAGAAATCGGCGAGGCGATACGTCATCATCAAGGCGCACCGGCGGTAGTCATTCGCAGCACGATGCTGCCCGGCACGATGCGCGAGGTGGTCATTCCCACGCTCGAGGCTTGTTCCGGAAAGCGCGCAGGGGTCGAGTTCGGTGTATGTATCAATCCGGAGTTCCTGCGCGAAGGCACCTCGGTGCACGACTATTTTCATCCGCCGAAGACGGTGATCGGCGAGCTCAACCAGGCGAGTGGCAACCTCGTGGCAGGTCTCTACGGTCATCTGGATGCGCCGATGGTGCGCACCGATATCGAGACGGCCGAGATGGTCAAGTACGCGGACAACGCCTGGCATGCCTTGAAAGTTGGCTTCGCCAATGAGATAGGCAACATTTGCAAGGGACTCAATGTGGACGGTCATCGGGTCATGGATATTTTCTGCCAGGACACGAAACTCAACCTGTCGCCGTACTATCTGAAACCGGGTTTCGCCTTCGGCGGCTCATGCCTGCCGAAAGATTTGCGCGCTCTTCTCTATAAGGGCAAGACCCTGGACCTGTCGCTACCGATACTGGCCTCGATTTTGCCGAGCAACGAGCAGCAGATCGAGCGCGGCGTGCGTTCGGTGATCGAGAAAGGACGCAGGAAAGTCGGCGTTCTGGGCTTCAGCTTCAAAGCCGGAACCGACGATCTGCGCGAAAGCCCGGTGGTGGAGCTGACGGAGCGCCTGATCGGCAAGGGTTTTGATCTCAAGATCTACGACAGCAATGTCAACATCGCCAAAATCCATGGCGCCAACCGCGACTACATCCTCAACCACATTCCGCACATATCGCGCTTGATGGTTTCAAGCATCGATGAGGTCATGGATCACGCGGAGACCATCATCATCGGCAATGCCGCGCCGGAATTCCGCGACGTGCCCCAGCGTCTGACGGACCGCCAAAGCGTAATCGACCTGGTGCGCATCACGGATGCGCGCAGCGTTTCCGGCGTTTATGAAGGAATTTGCTGGTAATGTCGAAATCGGCTGCCACAGGGAGGGCGGGCAAGTCCAAACGGATTTTGATCCTTGTCGAAAATCTGCCGAGCCCGTTCGACCGCCGCGTGTGGCAGGAAGCTTCCACGCTGCGGGACGCGGGTTATGGCGTCTCGATCATCTGCCCGACCGGTAAGGGTTTCGAGAGCAAGTTCGAGAAGATCGACGGTATCTCCATCTGGCGCTATGACCTGCCGGTCGAAGGCGAGGGCACAAGAGGCTACGCGGTCGAGTATTCCGTCGCCTTATTGCGAACCTTCGTGCTTTGCTGGCGGGTTCTTCTGACCGAAGGTTTCGACGTCATACAGGCCTGCAATCCGCCCGATCTGTTCTTTTTGATTGGCCGCTTTTTCAAGCTGCTCGGCAAGAAGTTCGTCTTCGATCATCACGACATCAATCCGGAACTGTATGAAGCAAAATTCGGGCGCCGGGATTTTTTCTATCGATTGCTGCTGAGGCTGGAACGCTGGACATTCCGGACCGCCGACGTTTCGATCGCGACCAACGAATCCTACCGGCGCATTGCGATACAACGCGGTGGCATGGAGCCGGACCGGGTGTTCGTGGTCAGAAGCGGTCCAAGCCTGCAGCGCCTTAGGATGGGGCCGCCGCAGGAGCACCTCAAGCAGGGTCGGCGCTATCTGGTCGGCTACGTCGGTGTGATGGGCAAGCAGGAGGGGGTGGACTATCTGCTGCGCGCGATTCACCACCTGGTGGTCAAACTTGGCCGCAACGACATCCATTTCGGTTTGGTTGGCGGGGGCACTTCGCTCGATGCGATGAAGTCTTTGTCCGCGGAACTGGGAGTCGACGGCTTCGTGACTTTCACCGGACGCGTTTCCGACGAGGAAATGCTGGCAATGCTCAACACCGCCGACGTTTGCGTCAATCCCGATATCGCCAACGAGATGAACGACAAGTCGACCATGAACAAGATCATGGAGTACATGGCGCTAGGCAAGCCCATTGTGCAATTCGATCTGGCGGAAGGACGTTTCTCGGCGCGGGCGGCTTCGCTCTACGCGAACAAGAATGACGTTGTCGACATGGCTCTGAAAATCGTCGAATTGATCGACGATCCGGAGCGCCGTCTGGAAATGGGCACATACGGCCGCAACCGCGTGGAGACGGAACTCGCATGGCACCACGAAGCGCCGAATTTATTGGCGGCCTACGAACGCCTTTGGAGCGACCGGAAGGCTGAACTCGTAAACAGATCAGCGCATCAATCTGCCGTCGATCGGGCCCTAGTCGGCCAGGATTTTCCGGAATAACAATCAAACTACAGTTCATGTGCACGGAGGCTGCCATCAAACACCTATCTCGAACCATGTTGTCCTTCGTGGCGCTATTGGCATTGGCGGCATGCGGAGGCGGCGGGGGAAATTCCACGGGGATAGGCCCTCACCCGGCGCCAGGGCCGAATGTCATTGCAAGTCAGGTTATCGGTCCGAACGGAGGCAGCGTGTCCGTGACGGATCAATCATCCCCGCTGGCCGGTACCCGGGTGGTGATTCCGCCAGGCGCTTTGTCGGCGTCCACGCTGATCACCATCGGCTACGCGTCCGGCTCAACGGGTGTCCCGGCTGACGTGGTAGTAGCGGAGGTAGGCCCGCGCGGCATGGTCTTTTTGCTTCCCGTCACCGTCACGATGCCCTATACGGCGCAGTACCTTGCAAACAATGGCATCACGGATGCGACCGCATTGAAAATGGTCGCATTAAATAGCGCCACGGCGAATGAAACGCTCCGCACCATCGCACAAGACACCATCCAGAACACTGTGACTGCGCAGACGACACACGCCAGCAATTTCGGCGTGATGGGCTACACGCTTGCTTCGCTTTCGGGCGACTACGCCATGAACTTCACCATGATCGACGCCAGATTGGGGCCCTTGGTAAGAATTCCAGTCAATGTTCCCGCCGTGCCGTACAGCGGCTTGCTGAATGTGCCGTTTCCGGCGTATGGGTTCAGAGACGAACAGGGGACCGTGACATTTGACGGGGCGGGCAGCTATTCGTGGACGGCAGTGCGCAACGTGGCTGGTACGAGGACGAACGAATTCGGCAGCGGAACCTACACCGTCAGCCCGGACGGCGATATGAGACTGGACTTTGGAGTCGAGGGCACCGTGCTGGCCGGCGGGAGTACCTTCGTGCTCGCAGCCACCACAGGCGCGGCGGTCATCGAGATGGGCGTGGGCGTGAAGAAAGGCGGAACGTTTGGCAATGCCAGTCTGAGCGGCAGCTATGCAGTTGCCTTGTACTATTCCGACGCCTCGGCCGGGACTCCCAATACCATCAATCTCGTTGTCGACATGACACCGTTCAGCGGCACCTTCACTGTGCCCTTTCCCGGCTACGCGCTCAACAGCGAACTGCGCACGATGGTCTTCGACGGCGCGGGCAATTACACATGGTCCGGAACGCGAAACACGAGCGGCGCATCGACTGCTGTGTCGGGGAGTGGAACCTACGCGGTCGGCTCAGACGGCTCACTGGCACTCGATACCGGGCTGACGGGGCACCTGCTCGCCGGCGCAAGTACCTTCATTCTGACGACGCCGAGCGGGCTGGTGCAGATGGGAGCCGGAATAAGGAAAGGCGGGACATTCAGTACGGCCAGCCTGGGTGGACGCTACACAGTCGCTTACCATTATTCGGACGCGAGCGGCGGGCCGCCCAACTCGATCAATATCAGTATTCCCAGTGCTCCGCACCTGTCCGGCATTGATGTGCCCTTTCCGATGTATGGATTCAACAGCGAAGTGCGAACGATAACGTTCGATGGTACCGGCAGCTACACGTGGACAGGACGGCGCGACAAAGGCGGCGTAGCGTCCACGGGATCAGGCAGCGGATCTTATTCCGTCGACGCCGCCGGCGTACTGACCATGGACACCCTGATTGCCGGGAACGTACTCGAAGGCGGAAGTACCTTCATTCTGGCACCCACGAGCGGACAGGTCACGCAGATCGGAGTCGGCATCCTGAAGTAGTAATAAGGCGTGCGTCCCTTGTTAGCGGCGACGCCACAACCGCCGGCACAGACTCGTGTCAGACCTGGTGTTGCCGCGAAGGAACCTGCCGCAAAGGACTGGGCTGCGAAATGGTTCTTGCTGTTGCAACCTGTTGCCGGCCGTTTCAAAACGCTGGCCTTGTTGTGGGACTTTGACGGATAGCCGGTGAATTTGGAGTGCGGTTTTCCCGATCAAGCAGCCGCGGCGCTGCTGGCTTGCAGAGCCGACTTCCGACTGCGCCAGACGTCGCGAAGAGGAAGATAGAGTCGACCCTTGATTGTGACCGGCACCATGCATTTGTAGGTGCGCTCCACGCGTCCGCCGAAGCTTCTTTTGAAGGCGTTGATGCCAGCCCGCTCAGGTGACGATTCATCCTCGAACAATCCTCCCCAGTCGTAGCGCGCCATTCCCGAATGCTTGAAGTGCAGCATGTCTTTCCAATGCAGCCAACGATTGGCACGGCCGACCA
>Ga0068861_100002710_pt1 | contig 11591 bp, 10 predicted proteins | sample KBSSwiS42_FD_66593 | JGI IMG/M metagenome (GOLD analysis project Ga0068861, IMG submission 66593) | Switchgrass rhizosphere microbial communities from Kellogg Biological Station, Michigan, USA - KBS Switchgrass S4-2 | ecosystem: Host-associated > Plants > Roots > Rhizosphere > Soil ...
AGCACGGTCTTGGCGAGGACTTCGTCGCTCCAGTCGAGCTTGAGCGCGCCGTCCTTGACGAACAGTTCCAGCAGATTGAGTTGATTCTTCGCATACAGCTCGCTGGCGTGCTCGCCGAGCAGGCTGGGCACGTTCAGCGGCGCGACGATGGTCACCTGGCCGACCTGCACGGTCTCGCCCGGCTTGGTCAGCTCGCAGTTGCCGCCGCCCTCCGCGGCGAGATCGACGATCACGCTGCCCGCCTTCATGCCTTCGACCTGCGCCTTGCTGATCAGCTTCGGCGACGGCCGGCCGGGAATCGCGGCGGTCGTGATGACGAGGTCGGCCTGCTGGATGTGCTTGGTGATGACAGCCGCAACCTTGTCTTTCTCTTCCTGCGTCAGCTCGCGCGCGTAACCGCCCGCGCCGCGTGCGTCGACGCCGGTGTCGACGAAGCGTGCGCCGAGCGATTCGGCCTGCTCCTTCGTTTCCGGACGCACGTCGTAGCCTTCGGTCCGCGAGCCGAGGCGTCTCGCGGTTGCGAGTGCCTGCAGGCCTGCAACGCCGAGTCCCATCACCAGCGTCATCGCCGGTTTGAGCGAGCCGACTGCCGTCGTCATCATCGGCAACATGCGCGCGATGCTGGTCGCGCCGAGCAGGACCGCGTAGTACCCGGCGAGCGCCGCCTGGCTCGACAGCGCGTCCATCGCCTGCGCGCGCGTGATGCGCGGAACCAGCTCCATCGCGAACGTCGTGATGTTCCGGGCGCGCGCCAGACGGGTCAGCTCGGGTTCCTTGTGCGCGTACACGAAGGAAATCAGGATCGCGCCTTCCCTCATTGCCTGCACGATCGGCAGATCCGGCGGCTGAACGGACAGCACGATATCGGCGTCACTCACCATCGCGATCGGATCGGCATGCAGCTGAACATTCTTGTACGCCGCGTCCGCCAATTTGACGGCGGCGCCGGCGCCGGCCTGCAGATGGATCTGCGCGCCGAGCTTCGCCAGCTTGTCCGCGACCGCGGGAACCATCGCGACCCGCCGCTCGTGCGACCGGGTTTCTTTGAGCACCGCAATCTTGACTGGCATGCACGCTCCGACGAACAAAGGGCGCAATTGTGGATGCCTTGTCCCGACTGGGCAACACGCGCATGCTCCCGGCGATGCAATTTTCCCCCACGCGGCAGGTGACGACGGCCTGCGCGTTCGCCTACCCGCTGGTCGCTCATCTGGCCGTCGCCCGCAGCAGCGCCACGTTGACCATCGCCGCCGTCGCGTTGCTGGCGCTGTCGGTCTTGCTGCGCTCCCTGGTCGAGGGCCGGCTCGCAGCCTGGTTGACCATCCCGGTGCTGATCGGCGCCTGCTGGTGGCTCACGCGCAGCTCCATGCACGTTCTGCCCTTGTATCTGCCGCCGGTGCTGGTGCCGACGTTTCTCGCCTGGATCTTCGGGCAGACGCTGCTGCCGGGACGCACGCCGCTGATCGAGCAGATGGTTCATATGCTGCACGCCCCGGATGCCGTGCCGGAGGATGCCGCGCTCGTGTATGCGCGGCGCCTGACCCTGGCATGGACCGTCCTGTTCGTCGGGCTCGCAGCGACGAACCTGGGGCTTGCGGTGTTCGCCGAGCCGGAGCAGTGGTCGTTGTTCGCAAACCTGATCGCCTACGTGATCGTCGTGGCGTTTTTCGCGGTCGAGTACGCTTACCGGCGCCGCCGCTTCCCGCAGCAGCCCTATCGCAACATGCTCGAGTTCGTGCAACGGCTGCTCGCGAGCCTGCCTGGCCTCGTCGGTCGCGCGCCGCGATGAGCAAGGCAGCCGTCCATCGCACGACCCTGCGCATCCCCGCGACCCATCCCGCGTTGCCCGGTCATTTTCCCGGCCGGCCGATCGTGCCGGGCGTCGTATTGCTGCAAGCCGTGCTCGACGAGGCCGAGCGCTGGCTCGGACGCGAGCTGTCGGCGCGCTCGCTGCCGCAGGCGAAATTCTCGGCACCGCTCCTGCCGGAGCAGGATGCCAAACTGGAATTGCGGTTGGCGAAGAGCGAGCTGCGTTTCAGCGTGACTCGCGCTGACCAGATCGTGACGCAAGGCATGTTCGCGCTGGCGGGACCTGCTGCGTGAGGCAGGAGTGGCTCGATCGACCCGAAGGCGGCACCACGTTCGGGTACAAGCTGATCAGCAGCTTCGCGCTGGCCTGCGGCCGCACGGCGGCGCGCATCGCGCTCTATCCGATCACTGCGTACTTCCTGATCCGGCGCGGCCCGGAACGGCGCGCATCGCGCGAGTATCTGCGGCAGATCACCGGGCGCGCTGCGTCGCTGTGGGCGGTGGCAAAGCACATCCACTGTTTCGCGGCTGTCACGCTCGATCGCGCGTATCTGCTGTCGGAAAGCTTCAGGCGCTTCGACGTGCGGACGTTCGGGCTCGAGCAGCTGCGGCAGGCGTGGGGGCAGGGACGCGGCGTGCTGCTGCTCGGCTCGCATCTCGGCAGTTTCGATGCGTTGCGCGTGCTCGCCGACTTCCGCTCGGACATCACGCTGCGCGTCGTCATCGATGTCGAGCAGAACCGCAGGCTGTCGCAGCTGCTGAACGCGCTCAACCCGCAGCTGGCGAAGTCGATCATCAACGCGCGACAGGAAGGCACCACGACCGCGCTCGCGATCAAGGAAGCGCTGGACGAGAAGGCGCTGGTCACGCTGCTGGCGGATCGGGCGCGGCCAGGGAACCAGGTCATGACGGCGGATTTCCTCGGCCGCTCCGCGCCCTTCCCCACCGCGCCGTGGCAATTGGCCGCGGCGTTGAAGGTGCCGGTGGTGCTGTGCTTCGGCCTGTATCGCGGCGGCAATCGCTACGATCTGCATTTCGAGACGTTCGCCGAGCAGCTGAAGCTGGAGCGCGGGCAGCGCGCTGCCGAGCTGCAGCAGACGATCCAGCGCTTCGCCGACCGGGTGGCTCACTACGCGCGCAGCGCGCCGTACAATTGGTTCAACTTCTATGACTTCTGGCGCGCCGATGATTCGCAGAATCCTGTTCCTGCCACCGATGCTGCTGCTCGCGACGGGAGCCGCGGCACTCGACGCTGACGCGCTGATCGCCAAGCTCGCGCGGCCGGCGCCGGCCAGCATCGCCTTCGCCGAAGTGCGCGTGTCGCCGTTGCTGCGCGAGCCGCTGGTCGTCTCGGGCGAGCTGGAATTCTCGGGACCGGCGCGTCTCGATCGCCACGTCCGCGAGCCGTACCGCGAAGACACTTCGATCCGCGGCGAGTCGGTGCGGGTCGAGCGCGAAGGCGAGCAGCCTCGCAGCTTCGCCCTGAAACGCGCGCCCGAGCTGCGCGGCCTGCTCACGGGCTTCTCGGCGCTGCTGACCGGCGACGTGCCTGGCTTGAAGCGCAGCTTCGACGTGCAGGCGCAGGGAAGCGATGAGTCATGGGCGTTGCAGCTGGTGCCGCTCGACTCACGAGCGCGCCGCCGCCTGCAGAAGATCGAGATCACCGGGCACGAGTCGACCCCGCGCTGCTTTTCGCTGCTCAATGCCGACGGTGGCGCGAGTGTGATGGTGTTGGGAGACGCTGCCAGCCGCGTTGCAAAGAAGGCGTCGCTGGAATCGCTCAAGGAACTCTGCCAAGGGCGCGGGGCTTGAAGCGCACGCCGCAAGCTCTGCTGCTGCTCGCCGCGTGGATCGTGGCGCTGGCGATTCTCGGCTGGTTCGTGCAGCGTCAGCTCGTGGTCGGCGCCGACTTGCGCCTGTTCCTGCCGAGCCCGACGACGCCTGAACAGCGGCTGCTGCTCGAAGAAGTCGGCGAGGGTCCGGCGTCGCGCGTGCTTGCGATCGAGCTGGAGGGCGCGCCGCCCGAGCAGCTCGCAGATATCTCGCGCGAGCTGACCGCGAAGCTGCAAGGCAGCCGCGAGTTCCGTCTCGTCACGAACGGCGAGTTCACTCTCGATTCGGTGCCGGACGAGCTGCTGCCGTATCGCTTCCTGCTGTCGCCGACGCTCGATCACCAGCGCTTCGATGCGCAGTTCCTGCACGCCGAGCTGCTGGCCCGCGCGCGCGATCTAGCGTCGCCCGCGGGCAGCTTTCTCGAGCCCTGGCTGCCGCGCGATCCGACGCTGGAGATGTTGAAGCTGCTGCAACGCTGGCAACCGATGCAGGAGCCGCGTCGCGAGTACGACGTCTGGTTCGACCGCAGCGGCCGCCGCGCGCTGTTGGTTGCCGAAACGCAGGCGCCGGCGTTCGATCCGGATCGGCAGCGAGCGGCGCTGAGCGAGCTGCAACGGGCGTTGACCGCCGCAGCGAGCGGCGCACCCGTGAAAATGGCGGTCAGCGGCGCCGGAAAATTTTCGGTGCTGATGGAAGCGCGCACTCGTGGCCAAGCGCAAGCTCTCGGCACGGCGGCGACCGTCGGCATGATCTTGCTGCTGCTGATCGCGTATCGCCGCATCGGCAGCATCGTGCTGAGTATCTTGCCGCTGGCGAGCGCGGGACTGGTCGGATTGGCCGTCGTGAGCGCGTTGTTCGGGACAGTGCATGGCATCACGCTGGCATTCGGATTCACGCTCATCGGTGTCGCGCAGGATTATCCGCTGCATTTGCTGAGTCATCGGCGGCCCGATCAGGAGCCCGCGCAGATCGCACGGCACTTGTGGCCCACGCTCGCGACTGGCGTGGCGAGCACGTGTATCGCGTACTTCACGTTCCTGTTCTCGGGCGTGATCGGTCTCGCGCAGCTCGCATGCTTCACCGTTGCCGGACTGGCAGTCGCGGGCTTGACGACGCGCTTCGGCCTGCCGCCGCTGATGGATCGCGCCGCGCAGGACTTCGGCGACTCGCGGTTTCTCGACCGGCTGTGGAACCGCATCGAGGCGCTGCCGCGGATGCGCTGGATCGCGGTGATCATCGCCGTCGTCGCGCTCGCAGCGATCGTGCTGGCGCCGCAACGCTTCTGGGAGAACGACCTCGCGCGGCTGACGCCCGTTCCAGAAGATCTGTTGGTTCAGGACCAGCGGCTGCGCGCGGAGCTCGGCACTCCGGACGTGCGTTACTTGCTCGTCGTGGACGCGCCAGATAGCGACGCCGCGTTGCGCCAGCTGGAAACTCTCGATCCGGCGTTGCAAGCATTGGTCGCGCGCCGCGCGATCGGCGGATACGATCACGCAGCGCGCTACGTCCCGAGCGCCGAGACGCAGTTGCGTCGCCGACATCGTCTGCCGAATGACGACACGCTGCGCGATGCCATGCGCGCCGCGCTGGCCGACACGCCGTTCCGACCGGATGTGTTCACGCCGTTCGCGCAGGACGTCCAGCGCGCGCGCCGGCTGCCGCCGTTGTCGATCGAGAAGATGCGCAACACCAGCCTCGGCGCGAGCATGGACATGCTGATCTCGCAGCGGCGAGAGCGGACCAGCGCGCTCGTTACATTCAGCGGCGTGCAGGACGTCGCGGCCTTGCAAGCCTTCGCGGCTGCCGCTGGCAACAACGTGCGCCTGCTGGATACGAAAGGGGAGGCGGAAGCGCTCGTGGCCGCACAACGCACACGCATGCTGTGGACGCTGGCGGTCGCGGCGCTGCTGCTAATCAGCGTAATCACGATTGCGCTGCGTTCGAGATCGCGCGTCTATCGCGTGCTGGCGCCGATGGCACTGACGACGCTCATCGTGCTCGCTGCGCTGCGCGTGAGCGGCGTGTCGCTGAACTTGTTTCACCTGATCGCGCTGGTCCTCGCGGCCGGGCTGGGGCTGGATTACGCGTTGTTCTTCGAGCACGCCGCAGCGGATCGTGCCGAGCAACGCCGCACGCTGCATGCCGTGCTGGTCTGCTCGCTTTCGACGCTGATGGTCTTTGCGCTGCTGATGATCTCGGACGTGCCGGTCCTGCGCGCGATCGGCGTGACGGTGACACTCGGCGTGGTGTTCAACTTCGTGCTGGCGTTGCTGCTGACGCGCCCTGCTGCCAAAGAAATGCGGCCGGTCTCGATTTCTTCCCTCATCCCGCAGCAGGGCTCGATGTGCCTGCTCGAGCGCCTGGTCGATTGGGACGAGCGCCGCGTGGTGCTGGAGACCGATACGCATCGGGCGCCGTCGAACCCGCTACGGGTCGGCGACAAGCTGCGCGCAATTCATCTCTGCGAATACGGCGCACAAGCAATGGCTGTTCACGGCGGGCTGCGGATCGGTTCGCGCACGGCGGCGGACGGTATGTTAGTGGCGATGCGCTCAGTCACCTTCACGCGCGACTGGATTCACGATCTACCGTCGAGTCTGCGCGTCGAGGCGGAGTGTCTGCAGCACGATGCAGCCAGCCTGCAATACACCTTCCGTGTCACTCATCGCGGCGAGTTGCTGGCGGAAGGTCGGGCTGCGGTGATGCTGCAGGCTCCGCGAACAGCGTGAGTCACTGCGATCCACTCACTTGCGCATGCAGCAGGCAGTGATCGCTCAACGCGAGGACGACGCTGGCCGGAGTCGAATGCGCGAGTGCTTCGAAGAACGGCAGACAAGGTGCAAGAGCGTTCTCCGCAACGAGCGCTGCCGCGCCTGAGCGCGCCTGCGTGATGTCAGCCGCACTGCCCTGCTCGACACGCAACGCCAACGTGCGCTGGGATTCGCCGCGCGGCGGCGCGAGCACCAACGCGACACCGAGCAATCCGGTGCTCGGCGCAACAGTGCCGAGCGGGCCTTTTGCTTCGACGTCGAAGGCGACACACACGACTGGTTGCTCGTCGCACACGACCTGCGTCGCCGCTTCCAACACGGCGCTCGCGAACGTGTAGCGATACGCGCTGATCGCCGTGTAGGACGCGTGACTGGCAGTGCCGATACTCCAGTAACCTGCGGCCGCGTTGTGGACGGAGTTGTGGAACTTCGTCGGCGAGATGAGCGTCGGTGTGCCCGCCAGCGTCGCGCACATGTAGTCGCTGATCCCGAGATCGCCGTACGTGGACGCGAACACCGAGCGCAATTGCGCGGGCGAGCGATCCGCCGCTTCGCACGCGCGCGCTGCAACTTCGAGCGCGAGCGCGACTGTGTCCGGCGCACGACGCCGTTCTGTCGGCGCGAGCAGGCCCGGCGTCGGTCGGGGCGCGGGAGTTGCAGACGCGTCCTGCTCGCCGCGAATCACCGCACGCGCGATCGTCCAGCCGGGCATGCGCGTGTGCCAGAACGCGACGCCTTCGATCGCAATCGGCGGCAGCGCGCTCACGTGAGATCACCGCGGCCGAGCGCCAGCACGCAATTGCTGCCGCCGAAACCGAAGGAGAAACTCAGCGCGCGCTGCGCCCGCCGCTGCTCGTTCTCGCGGCGAATCTGCGGCCCGCACGCGGGATCCAGTTGCCCGGTGTTGAGCGTGCCCGGCAACCAGCCGCTCTCCAATGCAATGAGACTGATCGCAGCCTCGACGATGCCGGCTGCACCGAGCGTATGACCCGTCCAACCCTTGGTCGAGCTCGCGAACGTGCGCGACGGAAACAGATCCGCAACGAGCCGCGCCTCGACTTCGTCGTTCTTCAAGCTGGCCGTGCCGTGCAGGTTGATGTAGTCGATGCTCGCCGGCGTCAGCTGCGAAGATTCCAGTGCATCTTGCAAGGCGCGGCGCGCACCGACACCTTCCGGATGCGGCGCCGACATGTGATGAGCATCGCTCGACTCGCCGTACCCGAGCAGCCACGCGCCGCTGCCCGCTTCGCGCTCCAGCAGCGCGAAACCCGCGGCTTCGCCGATGTTGATGCCGTGGCGGGCCACGTCGAACGGCCGGCAACGCTCGCTCGCTATCAGCTCCAGCGAGTTGAAGCCGAACAGCGTGCTGCCGCAGAGCGTATCGACACCGCCGACGACCGCCGCATCGGCGAGCCCGGCACGAATCAGCCGCTCGGCCTGGCCGAAAACTTTCGCGCTCGACGAGCACGCGGTCGCGACCGTCACGGCGATGCCGCGCAGCGCGAGTGCGTGCTGCACGAAATCACCGAGCGAATGCGGCGTGTGAACGATCGGCCGACGCAAGTCGGCGGGATAGCGCCCATCGGATTCGAGCCGACGATAGGCATCTTCGCTCGCACCGATGCTCGCCGTGGAAGTGCCGATCAGCACTGCGATGCGCTCGGCACCATAGCGCTCGCGCGCCGCCGCGACGGCGTCGACGAAATCATCGGTGACGAGCCCGCGCCACGCGAGGCGGTTGTTGCGGCATTCCCATTCCGCCCACGCAGCTGGCAGTGCTTGCTCCTCGAGCCCGGGCACGCGGCCGATCCAGGTCGCGAGCGGACTCGCACCGAAGTCGTTGGGCGTGAGGCCGCTGCGCCGCTCGACGAGCGCGCTCAGCGTCGCAGCACGGCCGGTTCCCGCCGCCGAGCACACCGTGTAAGCGGTGACGCGCAACGGCCGGAATTTCAGCGTCGACATGTCAGGTGGTGCGATGACGCTCGATGTGGGCGGCGAGCGAGCGCAGCGAGCGGAAGATGCGCAGATTGTTCTCGTCGTCCGAGCGCAGCTGGAAGCCGTAACGCTTGGAGATCTCGAGCGCCAGCTCCAGCGCGTCGATCGAATCCAGGCCGAGGCCGGTCTTGAACAGCGCGGCCTCCGGCTCGATGTCGGCGGGCGCGACGCCTTCGAGATTGAGCGCGGTCACGATGAGTTCGGCAAGCTCGCGCTCGCCGGCCGACTGAATTGCTGACATGAATAATTTTCTTGACGACGGTGTGGCGCCGCGGGCGAAGTGTATCACCCCTGAAAATTCGGGTTCACTAGTGCGGCCAGCAGCGCTGCGCGCGGCAGTTTGCCGAGCTCATTGCGCGGCAAGGCGTCGACGAGCAGCAGCGGGCGCGGCAGGAATGCGGGGTCGACGCTCGCGGCGAGCTGCTCGTGGATCTGCTCGACGCTGCGGCCCGGCGCGACGACCAGCGCGGCCAGCCGGCGAATCGTCGCGACCGCTTCCGCGCCCGGCTGAAACACTACTGCGTCCTGAACGCCGTCGATAGCGAGCACGCGCCGCGTAAGATCGGCCAGCGATGCGCGTTTGCCTGCCACCTCGATCAGGTCGGCGTTGCGGCCTTGGACGCGAAATTCGCCTGTGCCGTGCAGCTCGACGTGATCCTGCAGCAGGATCGGTTGACGGTTCCACGGCGCCGCGACCAGCGTGCCCTCGGCTGTGGATTCGAGTCGCACGCCATCGTGCAATTTCCACAGCTCGTCCTGCGCCGTGCGACGGCTCGCGAAGGCGCAAGTCTCCGTCGAGCCGAAGATCTCCAGCAGACGTCCACCGAGCTTCGCCTCAACCTCCCGGGCCAATGCCCGATCGAGCGGCGCGGTTGCAGAAACGGTCAACGCGACTTGCGGAAACGGCTGCGGCGACTCGACCAATGCGCGCAGATGCACGGGCGTGCTGACGAGCACGCGCGGCGTCGGCAACTCGTTGAGCGCGCCCGCGACATCCGCGGGAAACAATGGCCGGGCGGCGTGCACCGCCATGCCGGCGATCAGCGGCAGCAGCACGCTGAATTCCATTCCGTACGTGTGCTGTGGAGGAACGGTCGCGAGAATCCACACTGCCGCGTCATCGGCGACATCCAGAGCAGCGCGAATCGCCCGTGCATTGCACGCACTGCTGCCGTTCACGCTGCGCCAGTCCTTGGAGTAGCTCTGCGGTCGCCCGGTACTGCCCGAGGTGAAACCGATGGTCGCGATCTGTTCGGCCGCAATTTCCAGGTCGGTCGCGGCAGCGGCCTGCGACGCCGACAAGGCGGCATCGACGACGGCGTCATCCCAACGATAGCTGCCCGGATGCGCGGCTTCGATCTCCTTCAGGACCTGCTCGGTCCGGGTCGGCGGCAGCAGCGCTGCGTGCCCGACGCTCAGCGCGGCTGCATAGGCCGCGAGAAATCGATAGCGATCCTCACAGAGATTGAGCATCGCGGAGCGAGCGGGCAGCGTGCTCGCGACGGCTGCGACGTCGAGCGCAAATTCGCCGAGTTGGATCTCTCGACCGTCGCGCCACGCAATCGGACGCGCGGCCAGCGCCGGCGCGAACAGCGGCAGCCGTGTCAACACAAGCCGCCGTTGACTGCGATGACCTGTCGCGTGACGTAAGAAGCGTCGGGAGAAAGCAGGAAGGCGACGACTGCAGCCACTTCCTCGGGCGTTCCCGCGCGTTGCGCCGGAATCGCGTCGCGGATGTCCTCTGCAGGCACTTGCTCGTCGATCATGTCGGTCGCGATCAGGCCCGGCGCCACGCAGTTGACCGTGATCTTGCGCTTCGCGAGCTCCACCGCGAGCGCCTTGGTCGCGCCGATGATGCCGGCTTTCGCGGCGCTGTAGTTCACCTGGCCGCGGTTGCCCATCATGCCGGACACCGAAGAGATCGTGACGATGCGCCCCGGCGCATGCCGTCGCACCATCGGCATCACGCACGGCTGCAGCACGTTGTAGAACGCATCGAGATTGGTACGGATGACGCCGTCCCACTGCTCATCTGTCATCGCGGGGAACGCTGTGTCCGCGTACGTGCCTGCGTTGCACACGACGCCGTAATACGCGCCGTGAGCTTCGATGTCACGCGCGAGCGCATCACGGCAGGCGGCGCGATCCGCGACGTCGAATTGCAGCACGCGCGCCTTGCGGCCCATTCCCTCGATGGCACGCGCAACCGCGTCGCCTTCGTCGCGATGCGAATGGCAGTGGACGACGATGTCGAAGCCGTCGGCCGCTGCGCGCAGCGCGATCGCGCGGCCGATGCCGCGACTGGAGCCTGTGACTAGAACCGTATCAGCCATTGCCGACTCACGCCGCGCACAGCTTGGCGACCATGTCGAGCCGCCGCTCCGGCTCGGCGACGAACGGATTGGTTTCGTCCCACGCATAGCCGGCGAGGATCGAGCAGATCATGCGCCGGATCTCCGGCGGCTGCGTCTTCGCGAACATGATGTCCTGGAAGCGCCCGTCGTACCACGCGCGCACATAGGCACGAAACGTATCGACGCCTTTACGCAGCGGCACTTCGAACTGCGCCTGCCAGTCGACGGCTGCGCCGCGCAGCTGGGCGTCGAGCACCTGCGCCGCCATGCTGGCCGAGCGCATTGCAATCGTCACGCCGGACGAGAACACGGGGTCGAGGAACTCCGCGGCATTGCCCAGCAGCGCGAATCCCGGGCCGTACATCGATTTGACGTTCGCCGCGTAACCGGACAGGCCGCGCGCCGGCGTATCCCACTTGGCATTCGCCAGAACGCGCGCGAGAAACGGCTCTTCGGCAACCAGCGCCCGCAGCCGCGCGTCCAGGTCGCTCGGATACGCGTCGAAGAACTCGCGGCGCGCGACGCAGCCGAGCGAGCAACGTCCCTGCGGAAACGGAATCAGCCAGTACCACACGTCGCGGTGGCGCGGGTGGATCACGACCTGGATCTTGTTGCGGTCGAACGAATCCGCCGGCGCGTGATCCGCGACGTGCGTGAACACTGCGTTGCGCACGGGAAAGGCAGAAGGCGTCTCCAGCTGCAGGAGCTTCGGCAGCGTGCGGCCGAAGCCGCTCGCATCGAGAATGAAACGCGCTTCGACGTCGTACTCGCGAGTCCCATCCTGCGCGCGCACGCGCGGGCGCGGCCGTTGGTTGTCGACGGCAGCGAC
>Ga0068861_100002711_pt1 | contig 11591 bp, 10 predicted proteins | sample KBSSwiS42_FD_66593 | JGI IMG/M metagenome (GOLD analysis project Ga0068861, IMG submission 66593) | Switchgrass rhizosphere microbial communities from Kellogg Biological Station, Michigan, USA - KBS Switchgrass S4-2 | ecosystem: Host-associated > Plants > Roots > Rhizosphere > Soil ...
CGTGGAGATCGCGACGACGAGCGCCTGAGCACGCGCGCGCCGGGCGGTCCGGCACCGTCACTCCGGGCGGCCAGGGCTCGCGGCGCCTGCTCCCCCGCCGAGCCAACGACGGCATTGAGGGGGCGGCCCTTGCGGAGCACACCCTTCACCGCTGCCGTTCGTCGAGCAACCCCGCGGCCAGGGGACCGGCGGTCACGCGCGGGCGGGGGATCTCCGGGCGCGCGCTTCTGGGCCGGAAGCACTGTCGTTCCCGGCGCAAACGGCGGGAGGGCGGCCGGCCTCTCCCCGGCCGCCCTCGCCCGTTGCTCCGGTCAGGCGGCCGTCAGCGCGCCTTCGCGAGTCGCAAGCGAGGCCCGCGCGGGAGCCGGAGGCACACGCGTCGCTTCGGCGGAGTGCGCGGCGACCTGAGAGCCTGCCGGGGCAGTTTTTGCAGTGAGCACAGCGGCGAGCGCGAGGCGCTGGCGCTCGGTGAGCGTCCCGACCTGCTTGTTCTCGGGAACTCCGAGCGAGACCAGCAGCCTCCGGCAACGAGCTCTTCCCCAGCGCTTCTGGCTCATGAGCAGGTCGCTGATCGACATGCTGTGAGCCTGCCAGGGGCAGCTGAGGATCACCTCAGCGGCGAGGAGCTCGCCCGCTGCGATTCGACGCTTCATCCGAGCCCGGGCGAGGCGTACGCGATTCGCGTACTCCAGCGCCTGCAAATGCTGCTCTTGACCAGCGTCGATCGTGGCCGGCTTGCCCATCAGACCTCCCCGCACTACGTGCGATCTCGAACACTTCGGCAGATAACCCCGGTGCCATCGGAGCCGCCTGGGCGAAACACGTGAGCGGGTGGGCCAGACACGTGTTTCCGGTGCTCCTAAGGCCGCGGCCCATCAAAACCGCTCTCGGCCTGAGCGTCAACCACCGGTTTGGGCCGTCGGTCGCTAAGAGCGGGCTTTTCGTGGGTAAGGTCAGGAGTCATGCGCTCGACGAAGATCGTCGCCACGATCGGCCCCGCATCGAAGGATCCTGAGGTGCTCGAGCAGATGATCGCGGCCGGCATGGACGTGGCTCGACTCAACTTCGCGCACGGGACCTCGGAGGAGCACGCCGAGACCGCCGCGGCGATCCGGGTGGCGGCCGAGCGCGTCGGGCGCGACGTGGCGATCCTCGGCGACCTGCCCGGTCCGAAGCTTCGGATCGGCCCCGTGTCCGGCGGGGTGGCCGAGCTCGCGCGGGACTCGAGCGTCGTGCTCACCGGCGAGTCGGTCGAGGGGACGGCCGACCGGCTGGCGGTCGCCTGGGAGGGCTTCGCCGAGCTCTGCGAGACGGGCGACGTGCTCTACCTCGCCGACGGAGCGGTGCGGCTGCGGGTGAGCTCGGTGGACGAGGGCGACGTGGTCACGAGGGTCGAGGTGGGCGGGAGCGTCGCGTCGCGCCAGGGCCTCAACCTCCCGAACGTGACCGTCTCGCTCCCGGCGGTCAGCGAGGAGGACATCAGCCTGGTGGACGCCGGCCTCGAGATGGGGGTCGACTTCTTCGCGCTCTCATTCGTGCGCCGTCGCGAGGACCTCGACCCGGTGCGCGAGCATCTCGCCGCGCGGGGCGTCGAGGTGCCGCTGATCGCGAAGGTCGAAAAGCCGCAGGCCGCGGCCAACGGCGAGGAGATCATCGACGCGGCCGACGCGATCATGATCGCCCGCGGCGACCTCGGCATCGAGCTGCCGATCGAGGAGGTGCCGCTTGTCCAGAAGCGGCTGCTGGCCCTCGCCGGGCGGCGCGCCAAGCCGACGATCACCGCGACCCAGATGCTCGAGTCGATGGTGCACTCGACACGCCCTACGCGCGCCGAGGTCGCCGACGTGGCGAACGCGATCTTCGACGGGACGGACGCCGTGATGCTGTCCCAAGAGACCGCGGTCGGCAAGCACCCGGTGCTCGCCGTCGAGATGATGGCCTCGATCGCTCAGACGGTCGAGCGTGAGCTGCCCTACGGGCGCTGGCTCGCCGAGCGCGGCCCACAGGCGAACAACCAGTACCACGCGATCGCGTTCGGCGCGGTGGGCGCCGTCTACCAGCTCGGCCTGAAGTGCATCGTGTCGCCGACCAACACCGGCACCACCGCCGCGCTGATCTCGGCCTACCGGCCGAAGGCGCCCGTCCTGGCGCTGTCGCCGCGCCTGGACGTTGTGCGCCGCTGCCGGCTGCTCTGGGGAGTGCACCCGCGCCTCAACGAGGAGCCGATGGACACGCTCGGCCTGATCGAGGCGTGCGCAGAGTTCGCCCAGCGCGAGGGCTTTGCGCAGACCGGCGACAAGATCGGGATCACCGCGGGCCTGCCCGCCGGCAGCGCGGGCGGCACGAACCTGTTCAAGGTCCACACGCTCGAGTAAGGGCTAGTGGCGCGGGCCGCGCTGACGCGCGCGGAAGGCCTTGGCCTTCTCGATGTTGCCGCACGAGTCCATGGAGCACCAGCGCCCTGAGCGGTTCTTCGACTTGTCGAAGAAGGCCCACTCGCACTCCTCTCGCGGGCACGCCTTGAGGCGCTCCCAGCGGCCGTGCTCCACGGCCGCGGCCACGATCGCCATCAGCCGCGCGATCGCGCCGTCGACGCCCGTGGCGTCCGTCACGAGCTCCGGGTCGCGCCCCGCGGCGAAGCGGACGCGGACCGCCGCGCGGCCGACCGCGCGATCGAGCCGCTCCACGCTCTCCTCGTCGAGCGGCAGCCCGTTGTTCTGAAGCAGCACCGCGCGCAGCCCCTCGCGCACGTCGATGGCCCGTCTGAGGTCGGCGGCGCTGACCCGGTCGTCGGGGTCCATGAGGCCGCGCTCGGCGAACCAGTCGCGCAGGGCGTCGGGGCTCGACAGCTCTTCCTCGCCGCTCTCGAGGTCGACGCTGTTGACGAAGCGCTGGACGAGATAGAGCGGCTGGGGTGCCGTCTTCGCGGGTGTGGACTCTCCCGGAGCCATAACTATCAAAAGAGTTTAGCTGGTGATATTATTCCGGCATACTGATTTAGACGGTTATCTCACAAGGAGTGCGCGGCAGGCGTTAGGCACTCTGAGAAAGGAGCTCGTATGAACGCGGCACTCAGTTGGGCCGTAGCGATGTCGGCGCAGTCGAGGGCGAAGCGGGGCCGCCGGTAGCCTAGGTCGCTTCATGACCGAGGGCAGCTACAGGGACGGCATCAGGGCGATGATGCCGCTGATGCCGGCGATCGTCGCGTTCGGCGCATCGTTCGGCGTGCTGGCGCGGGCGGCGGGCATCGACGCGCTCGCCGCGATGGTCATGTCGGCGACCACGTTCGCCGGGTCGGCACAGTTCGCGGTGGTGTCAGTGCTCGGCGCGGGGGGCACCGCGGCCGCGGCGATCGGCGCCGCGGTGCTGCTGAACGCGCGCTACGTGCCGATGGCATTCGCGGCCGCGGGCGCGTTCCGCGGTGGCCCTCTGCGGCGCCTGCTCGAGGCACAGCTGCTCGTGGACGAGAGCTGGGCGCTCTCGAGCCGTGAGGGCGGCTTCGACCGGAGTGTGCTGGTGGGCGCGGGCGGCCTTCTCTACGTCGGGTGGAACGCGGGCACGGCGGCCGGGGTGCTCGCGGGCGACAGCCTCACCGACCCCGCGACGCTGGGCCTGGACGCCGCGTTCCCCGCGCTCTTCCTTGCTCTGCTCGCCCCGATGGTCCGGTCGGATGCCGACCGGACTCCGCTCGCCGCCGCGATCGTGGGTGCAGGGATCGCGTTGTTCCTCACGCCCGTCACGCCCGCGGGGGTGCCCGTGATCGCGGCCACCGCCGCGTGCCTGCTCGGCTTCACTCGCCCGCGGCGGCCCTCCCCCAAGCGCGCCTCCGCCCCGCGCGTCCAGGAGGCGCGTCCGGGAGGCGCGCCGCGCGTCCAGGAGGCGCGCTCGTGAACGTCGTCTGGTTGTGCGTGCTCGTCGTCGGGGTGGCGACGATCGCCATCAAGGCGAGCGGCCCTCTGCTGGCCGGCGGGCGCGAGGTCCCGCAGTCGACCGCCCGAGTCGTCGACCTGCTGGCTCCCGCGGTGTTGGCCGCGCTTGTGGCCACGCAGGCCTTCGCCAGCGACGACGACCTCGTGCTCGACGAGCGCGCGGCGGGCCTCCTCGCCGCCGGGATCGCCATCGTCCTGAGAGCCCCGCTGCTCGTCGTGGTCCTCGTCGCGGCCGTGACCGCCGCGCTGTTGAGGGCCCTCGCTTGAGCACGCGCGGCTGGGCGCTGTTCGCGGCCGCCTCGGTGATCTGGGGGATTCCCTACCTGTTCATCAAGATCGCCGTCGACGAGCTCTCGCCGAGCGTGGTCGCGTGGTCGCGGCTCGCGCTCGCCGCGGCGGTCCTGCTGCCGGTCGCCTGGAAGCTCGGAGCCCTGCGCGGGCTGCGCGAGCGGTGGCGGATCCTCACCGTGTTCGCCGCGGTCGAGATGGCCGTGCCGTGGCCGCTGCTCGGCTTCGGCGAGGTGCACATCAGCTCGTCGCTCGCCGCGATCCTGGTCGCCACCGTGCCGCTGTTCGTGGCGCTGCTCGCCACGCGCTTCGACCACTCGGAGCGGCCCACACTCACCCGATTCGTCGGGATGCTGATCGGCCTGGCCGGCGTCGTCGCGCTGGTGGGCATCGACATCGGCGGCAAGCGGGACGAGCTGCTGGGCGCGCTCGCGATCCTGGTCGTGGCCTTCCTCTACGCGATCGGCCCGATGATCGTGAAGCGCCGGCTGTCGGACGTGGACCCGCTCGGCCCGGTCGCCGCGTCGCTGGGGATCGCGGCTCTGCTCGTGACGCCGTTGGCGCTCGCGAGCCTGCCGGACTCGACGCCGTCCGCGGACACGTTCGCCTCCATCGCGGTGCTCGGGCTGGTGTGCTCGGCGCTCGGGTTCCTCGTCTTCTTCCGCCTGATCGCGGAGATCGGGCCGGGCAGGGCCACCGTGATCACCTACATCAACCCGGTGGTTGCGCTCGCGCTCGGCGTCGTGGTCCTCGACGAAAGCGTCACGACGGGCGTCGTGGTCGGCCTGCTCCTGATCCTGGCCGGCTCGTGGCTGTCCACCGACGGGCGGCTCCCGCCTGGTCTCGCGGGCCTTGCCGCGCGCGTGCGAAGCCGTACCTCTGCACGAGGTTCCGAGGCTCCCGGCTAGCGAACCGCTGCATTCCTCAGGGGGAGATGACGTTCGCCGGGAGTTGGGGATATGGTCCGCCGCGCACGGGGTACGGACGTACTCAGGGGAAGCTGTAACCAGAGGGGGGAACCTCAGGGATGAAGGTCCGTGGAGTTGTCGTTGCGCTGACCGCGCTTCTCGTGTCCCTTGCAGCCACCGGCACCGCTGGAGCGGCAAGCAAGCATGGACTCGACATGTACACCGCGAGGGCGGATGCCAAGTCGCTCAAGGTGATCCGCAGCGGCGGGTACGACGTCGCTGAATCCGTCGCCGCCGGCGGATCCACCGTCGACCTCGTGCTGACCGCGCGCGAGGCCGATCGCCTCCGGGGGCAGGGTGTCGACCTCAGCCTGAAGCGGAACGGCAAGGGCCAGACGGTCCGTCAGCAGGCCGATGCCATGGCGGCGGGCGGATACAACGTCTACCGCTCCTACGACGAGCAGGGCGGCATCCGTGACGAGCTCTATGCGCTCGCGAAGAAAAATCCCTCCATCGTGAAGCTGAAGGTCATCGGGCACACGCTCCAGGGCCGCGAGATCATCGCGCTCAAGGTCACCAAGAACGCCAACCAGCTCGCGGACGGAGCGCGGCCCGCGGCGCTGTACATGGGCACGATCCATGCGCGTGAGTGGATCGCCACGGAGGTCGACCGCCGGCTGCTGCACCACTTCGTCGACAACTACGGCAAGAACGCCGAGATCACCGATCTCGTGGACACCCGCGAGCTCTGGTTCATGCCGGTGGCGAACCCGGACGGCTACCAGTACACCTTCGACACCGAGCGTCTGTGGCGCAAGAACCTGCGCGACGTCAACGGCGACGGCCAGATCACGGCCGGGGACGGCGTCGATCTCAACCGCAACTACAACGAGCGCTGGAACTACGACAACGAGGGCTCCTCGACCGAGTCGGCCAGCGACACCTATCGCGGCACTGGCCCGGCTTCCGAGCCCGAGACGCAGGCGCACCAGAAGCTCATCGACGACCTCAAGTTCAAGTTCCTGGTCACCTACCACTCGTACGGCCCGCTGTTGCTTTACCCGTACGGCTGGCAGATCCAGACTCCGTCGTTCGACGACCCGCTCTTCGTCGAGTACACCGGCACCGATGCGCACCCGGCCGTCGAGGGGTTCGACCCCGGCGTGGGCGCCGACCTGTACACGACCAACGGCACCACGGACGACTACTCGTACTCGAAGACGGGCGCGCTCAGCTGGACGCCCGAGCTGGAGGAGGGCTGCACCGGCTGCGGCTTCGTCTTCCCGGACGACGAGGCGCTCGTGCAGGCGGAGTTCGAGAAGAACCTACCGTTCGCGATGCGGCTCGCACGGTCCACGCTCGATCCCGCCAACCCGGTTGGCGCGACGATGAAGCCGTTCTACCTCGAGATGGCGAGCCTCGACCCCGAGAAGAACGGGAACCCGCTCGTCAACCTGAAGTTCAACGTCTCCTACGGCGACCCGCAGCCGGTTCAGGTGATCGCGAAGCGCAGCCTGGGCGCGGTTTCGCTCAAGTACAAGATCAACCGCGGCACCGCGCAGACGGCGTCGACCTCCGAGGCCTCTGGCGGTAAGCGGTACGGCACGGGCGGCGACGTGTACTACCACCTGATGCGCGGCGAGGTCACCGGGACCAATCCGGGCGACCAGGTCGAGGTCTGGTTCGAGGATGCGGATAACCCGGCCGCGAAGAGCGACGCGTTCACGTACACCGCGCGGTCGGAGACCGGGCGGCGCGTGCTCGTCGTGTCTGCCGAGGACTACAGCGGCATCTCGCCGCCGTACAAGAAGCCGAATCCGCTCTACCTGTCCTACTACCTCGACGCACTGGCGGCCAACGGCATCCAGGCCGACGTCTACGACGTCGACGCGAACGGCCGCCGGGCGCCGAGCCCGCTGGGCGTGCTCGGCCACTACGACGCGGTCGTCTGGTACACCGGCGACGACATCATCACGCGCGACAGCGGGATGGTGCCGGGGACGGCGTCCCGGCTGGCGAATGACGAGATGCTCGCCATGCGCCAGTACATCGAGGAGGGCGGCCGGCTGATGTTCACCGGCAAGTACGCCGGGACGCAGTACGCGCAGGGTTACGAGTTCGACCTCGAGCACGGGCGCGCGTGCGACCCGAGCACGGCGGCCGACGGGTGCCAGGTACTGTCGGATGACTTCCTGCAGTACTACCTGGGCTCGTACCTCTACAACGAGGACGCCGGCACGAAGGCGAACGGCGGCCTCTACGACGTCATGGGCGTCGCGAACCCGTTCGAGGGCCTGTCATGGTCGTTCGGCGGCAACAGCGCGAACAACCAGGATCACAGTGCGTCGTTCATCGCGACGAGTGGGATCCTGCCCAAGGACAAGTACCCGCAGTTCGACAGCACGGCGTCTGCCAAGTACGTCCGGCCGGGCGGTCCGTTCGACCCGCACACCGGGACCTACTACGCGTACTCCCAGATAGCGGATGTCTCGTACAAGCGCCTGACACGGACGGTCGACCTCACCGGTCAGTCGAACGGGAACCTATCGTTCTGGATCTCTCGCGACACCGAGCCGGATTGGGACTTCGTGTTCGTCGAGGCCCATACGGTCGGCCAGGACGACTGGACGACGCTGCCCGACGCGAACGGGCATACCAGCCCGAGCACGGGGCCGAACGACCCCGATCTCTCGAGCTGCGCGGGGGGCTGGCGTGACCTGCATCCGTGGCTCGACCACTATCAGACGTTCGACGGGGTGGGTGCCTGCACACCGACCGGGACGACCGGTCAGTGGAACGCTGCCTCCGGACGCTCGAACGGCTGGGAGCAGTGGTCCATCGACCTGTCCAAGTACGCCGGCAAGCAGGTCGAGGTGTCGATCGCGTACGCGAGCGACTGGTCGGTCCAGGGGCTCGGCGCGTTCGTCGACGACACCACGGTCTCCACCGGTGCGACGACCTCGTTCGAGAACGACCTCGGCGGCTGGACGGTGACGGGTCCGCCCGCTGGCAGCGGTCCGAACTCGAACAACTGGACGCGGACCACCGCGGCCGGGTTCCCCGAAGGTGCGACGATTACGACGCCGTGGTCGATCTACACGGGCTTCGGCATCGAGGGGATCTCAACGCCGGCCGCGCGCAACGCGGTGGTCGGCAAGGCCGTGAACTACCTGCTGGGGCAGTAGACGCCTACACGGGCGGCTGGGCCGTCTCGACCTCGCCCTTGACGCGGCCAAAGGCGTCAAGGGCGCGGTCGAGGTGCTCGCGCTCGTGCGTCGCCATGACGCTCGTGCGCAGCAGCGCCCCGCCGCGCTGGACGGCGGGGTAGATCGCGACGTTCACGTACACGCCGGCGTCGTAGAGCGCCTTCCAGAGCATCACGGCCTTCCAGTCGTCGCCCACCAGGACCGGGACTATCGGCGTGATCACCTCTGAGCCGTCGGGCATCCTGTTGGGCTCCATCACCTGGTAGCCGAGCTCGGCGAGCCCATCGTGGAGATAGCGCGCGTTCTCGAGCACCTTGGCCATCAGCTGCGGCCCCTCGTCGGAGCGGATGATCTCGAGGGCGCCCATCGCCGCTCCGACGGCGGCGGGCACGGCCGCCGCGGTGAACATGAACGAGCGCGACTGCACGCGCAGGAAGTCGATGACGTCGGCGGGGCCGGCGATGAAGCCGCCGCACGAGGCGAGCGACTTCGAGAAGGTGCCCATTCGCAGGTCGACCTCGTCCTCCACGTCGTACGCCTCGCACGCGCCCGCGCCGCGCGCGCCGAGCACGCCGACGCCGTGGGCCTCGTCGACCATCAGGCGCGCGCCATGCTCGCGGCACAGAGCGACGATGTCGGGCACGGGGGCGAGATCGCCCTCCATCGAGAAGACGCCGTCCACCACCACGAGCACCCCGCCGCCGTCGCCCTCGGCGCGCTGAAGCATCGTCTCGAGCTTGTCGAGCCGGTTGTGGCGGAACGGCCGGATGCGGGCGCGCGACATCGTGACCGCGTCGAGGATGGAGGCGTGGTCGCCGGAGTCGCAGACGACGGTGTCGCCCGGGCCGAGCAGGGTGCTGATCGCGCCCGTATTGGCGAGGTACCCGGTGGTGAAGACGAGAGCGTCCTCCGTGCCCATCCAGTCGGCGAGCATCCGCTCCAGCTCAAGGTGGAGCGAGAGCGTGCCGTTCAGGAAGCGCGAGCCCGTGAGCCCGGTGCCGAAGTGCTCGAGCGCGTCCCGCGCGGCGTCCTTCACGCGCGGGTCGCCCGTGAGGCCGAGGTAGTTGTTCGACCCCAGCATGATGCGCCGGCGTCCCTCCATGTCGACGACCGGTCCCGCCGGGCCCTCGAGCACGCGGAAGTAGGGCATCAGGTCGTGATCGCGTGCAGCCTGAAGTTGCTCGAGCCGCTCGTGGCGGCGTGCCTTGTCGAATAGATCGATAGCAGTAGGCATATACAGTCCCGCGCCGTGTCAGTCGACGTGCAGCCCGTCGCCTCGCGCGGCGATATGCGCGAGTTCATTGAGCTTCCGTTCCGCCTGCACTCTAACGCGGGACAGTGGATTCCCCCCCTACGCATGGAGCGCCGGCTCTTTCTCAGCCCCCGTTTCAACGCGTTCTTCAAGCACGGCGAGGCCGAGCTCTTCCTGGCTCGGCGTGACGGCCGCGTGGTGGGGCGCATCAGCGCTCAGGTCGATACCGCCTTCAACGACTTCCACGACAACGCCTGGGGGATGTTCGGCTTCCTCGAGCTCGAGGACGATTCGGAGGCGATGGGCGCGCTCCTGGCCGCCGCGGAGGAGTGGCTGCGCGAGCGTGGGCGCGACCGCATGGTCGGCCCGATGGACTTCACGATGAACGACGAGAGCGGCGTGCTGATCGAGGGCTTCGACCACGAGCCGATGGTCCGCCAGGCCTGGCATCCGCCCTATTACCAGCGGCTGTGCGAGGACGCCGGCCTCGAGAAGGCGGTGGACACGTTCATGTGGTCGCTCCACATCACCGGTCGCGACAAGGTGATGCCGATCATCTGGGAGCTCGCCGACCAGCTGGAGCCGAAGCACGGCATCCGGATCCGGAAGATGAGCCGCCTCCGGCTCCGGCGCGACCTGGACGCCTTCGCCGAGATCTACAACGAGGCCTGGGCGCGCAACTTCGGCTTCGTGCCCTACGCGAAGGCGGACCTCGACGCCTATGCGCAGGAGCTTCAGCTGGTCTACGACAAGCCCTGGTTCATGATCGCCGAGGACGGCGAGGGGAAGACCGTCGGGATGGCGATCACGGTGCCCGACATCAACCAGGTGCTGAAGCGGATGAACGGGCGCCTCTTACCGACCGGTTGGTGGCACTACCTGAACCGGCGCCGCATCGTCGACCGCTGCAGGGTGGGCTTCCTTGGCGTGAGGCCGGCCTATCAGCACACGGGCGTCGCGGCCGGCCTGTACGCGGAGCATTTCGACATGGCCGAGGTGACGAGGGTCAAGTGGGGCGAGATGGGCTGGATCCTCGAGACCAACAAGGCGATGAACCGGGCCATGAAGGCGATGGGCGGCGAGATCGTCAAGAAGTACCGCGTATACGAGCGGACCCTCTGATACGTTGGCGGCGTGTCGGACAATCTGCCCGTTCTCGCCGAAGCGCGACCCATCGAGCGCCGCCCAGAGGTCTCGCTTCCGGCAGCGGTAGCGGCCGCGACGGGCGGCTTCCTGCTCGGCATCGCCGCCTTCCTGATGGTGCGCGTGCTGCGGCGCCCCAAGCCTGCGGCGCTGCGAATCGGCGGCGGGCGCGGTCGCGGCAAGAAGGTGGACGTCGCCGCATCGCGCTCCTTTCTCGTCGACATCCACCTCCTGAAGGACCGATAGCCACCGCGGTCGAGCACGACGTCGTGCCCGCCGGCCCGTACCGCCTTCCGGGACCGGGCCGGGACGGGGTGATGGTCGCGCGCCAGGGCGCGCTCACCAGGGTGATCTGGGCGGCCGACGAGGAGGTCGTGGTGCGCGCCTGGGCGGCCGGAAGGGCCGTGCGGATCCGCGCCGAGGCGGAGTCGAGCGAGGCCGCCGCGGTAGGCGTGGAGCGGATGCGCTTCGCGCTCGGCACCGATCACGACCTGGGCGCGTTTCACCGCCGCTTCCGCTGGGACCCGCTGATCGGGCCGGTTATCCGGCGCACGCCCTGGCTGCGCCCGCGGCGGCGTCCCGAGCCCTTCGAGGCGCTCGCCTGGGCGGTCTGCGAGCAGCTGATCGAGTCCGGCCGTGCGGCGGCCATCCAGCGCCGCATCGTGCGCCGCCACGGCCGCAGGAGCGCGTGCGGCACCCTGCGCGCGCCGCCCTCGGCCGCCTGGCTCGCCGGCCGCTCGCCCGCGGAGCTCGACGCCTGCGGGCTCGCGCCGAAGCGCTCGATCGCGCTGGTGCGCGCCGCCCGCGAGGTGGCCTCGGGCCGCGCCGACCTGAGCCAGCACGAGGCGTCCTGGCGGCGCCTGCG
>Ga0068861_100002719_pt1 | contig 11582 bp, 9 predicted proteins | sample KBSSwiS42_FD_66593 | JGI IMG/M metagenome (GOLD analysis project Ga0068861, IMG submission 66593) | Switchgrass rhizosphere microbial communities from Kellogg Biological Station, Michigan, USA - KBS Switchgrass S4-2 | ecosystem: Host-associated > Plants > Roots > Rhizosphere > Soil ...
AGCGCACCGCGCAAGTCGACCATTCCGGCCCCGTCTTGCAGGTCTCGTTGATGCAACTCCTGCACTCCCAGCAAGTGATCGCGCAGCCGCGCGACCACCGCTCGTGGCAGCAGCGTCACCCGATCGGTCCTTCGAGCGGGCGCCCCGTGCAGCCCTTCCACGTCGCAAAACATGGCGAGCGCCAGGCGCTCGCCGGGCAGCGGCACGCGGCGCTACTGCGATCGCACCGTGGTTCTCGAATCCTCGCGAGGTCGCGCGGCGCCTCTCGGCGGGGCGGAAAGGCTGCGAGGGAGGGTCATCGGCGGCGGTGTTGCTAGTAAACTTCTCTCAGACTGTTCGCTTCTGCGAGGTTGCAGCGGCAAATACGGGGAAAGCAGATCGGTAAGAGCCCGGCATGCAAGGGAGCGTGGTGGGGCTCGTGGCGTCGACGAGCGGCGGCAATTTGACGGCGGACATGGCGGTGGGAGATGCTGCAGAATTGAGAGTTATGCAGGCCGGCGCGGGGTGGCGCTCCATCCTACCGATGTGACCGCCTCAAGTGGACGTGGCGGCGAGGCTTGTTGGCAACATGGATCTTTTCGGGCGCCGCACGCGCACCTTTTCCCACTGATCGGACGCCTTAGTTCCTTTAATGTGCGACTTAGCCTCTCGCAATCCGTCCGTCCGTGCATGCGGTCGGCTCGGTCTTCGAACTGCCCCCGATGACGACCGCCGGAGGCCGATGAATAGTTGCACTATCACAACGAATTGCTCCAGTGAGGTTCAGGCAGACATCTCGATGGCCCTTCGCAATTGCGCGGATGGGACAATTACGATCTCAGGTTGCGACCTAACCCCTGCAGACACGGTTTCCCTGCGGCAAGGAAAGCACGAAAATACTCGAATAGAACTTGTCGGCACCACAGGCGACCTCATGCTGGCAGCGAGCACGCTAAAGGAGGTGATTGTCCGAAATCCAACGTTGAGGCGCGCCGATCTGTCCCACGCCACCATAGGACACGTCGCCATCGTCAACGATGGTTTGCCGGAGGCGTACGATTCTAAGCCGGTTGAGGTGGAGTTCCGAGGTAGGGCAAAGATCGAGGAGATCGAGGCGTATGCGCTGAAGGCCGACAATGTTGAGCTGCGCGGACTGCATGCACGATCGATCAACATATGTCATCTGAGGGTGGATGATACAGTGGATCTGTCGTGGACCCGCGTGGACTCCCAGCTGAATCTGGGATTCTCTGACATCACCATCCTTGAGGCACCCAAGGTGGTCGCCGACAGTGTAAGGCTCTTTGGTGCCAGGCTATCGCAAGTCAGCATGAAAATGGGTTGGTTCGGAAGTGTCGACGCCACAACAGCGTCGGTCGACCGAGTATTGAGCTTCGACAGGACTGTTATTAGAGGACCGCTGGATGCGTATTCCATGTCCGCCGGCGTCCTCGAGTTGACGCTACTTCAGGGCGACCGCATGACTGCCGGCAATGCGCGCGTAGGCCTCTTGCTGCTTCCGGCCGACGGGGTGCCGCCAGTGCAAGCTGCGCGGCAGTTCGAGATGGTTGGTGGAGGCATGCGTATCGATCTCGTACAGGGCGGACCACATGCGTTGGTGCAGGCCTTGATGGCTGGCGGAATCGAGAAGAACAGAGATACCATTCTTGGACTTGAGTCCACGCTCCGCAAGGCTGGCAACGGATTCGAAGCAAACGCGGTCGCCTACCATGTGGCACCGCTCCAAGCTATCGTTTCGGGAAAGGTACCTGGTCTCGGTGTAGGGTGCATCGTGCTACTCTTCGTGGTGGCGGCAGTTGCGGCGTTCAAGTGCTGTCGACCATGCGGTGAGATCGGCATCTGGCCGCGAGTGCTATGCGCGATCGACATCGTTCTGCCTGGTCTGATCGATATCGGCGCGCTCCGCGCATGGACCGATTACGAGGACACATCGCGCGATGCGCCGGACATTTCTGTGTCGCACCGAGGTGTCGCTTTTGCAGCTCGCTTGATCGGAACACTTATCGTTGGCTATATGCTGCTGTACGTAACGACACTACGAGCGGGCTGACTTCGGGAGGCTGGACAATTTCGGACATTTCTGCTGACGTGGCCCTCGCTGCGCTCGGGACCACGCAGCAGAATGCCAGCCGTTAACCAGACGCGGACTCGCAACGGTGGCTGCAAGATGTAGGGCATGCGCGGACAAGGCGAGACCGCGATTTCATCAACGATCCGCATCGAGAACGTAAGCGCGTCACAGAGCAAGAAGGCAGCCCCTCCGTTCTCCGCGTTCGTTTAGATCGACAGCGGCCGACGCAATCTTGCTCAGGTCTGGTTCCGCGTTGACGATGCCGACATCGGTGACATCGTAGGTAGCAGCGTTGACAGTGGCGGTAAGCACATTCCCCTCAAGAGGTGGCACACCTGGCGGTGCATGGCGAGCCGCGAGGGGACGCCGCCCAACTCGCTCATCGAAGAGGCCATGCAGCGACCGTCTTGCCCGAGAGCCGCAGTTGGAGCGATGCTTACGGACCTTTAGGGCGTGGAGGACCGGAGTGATTCCCGTCGCTGGAGCGGCGCGCACCGAGCGCAGAGCCCCCTTCACGGTCACATTGCCCACGCAGTCACAGCTACACACGACACCGCCCGCAGAGCGCGAGCCGGTACTCTTCCCACACGAAGCCCCATGCCGCCGATTTCTGGACATGGTGCTCCGGATGTGATGAAGGTCACTGCCTCCGGCATGATCTCGGAGCCCCCGAAAGCCTGGAGTTGCAGCTCCGGGCTTTCGTTTTTCGACGGGACGCGCCCTCTACGCTGTCCCGGCGACCCGGGCCCAGAATGGTGAACGGCGCGGATCGCCGGGCCGCGCTCTTCACCGATCGGACGCGGATCCTGATGCTCGTCGAGACCTGACTCGCGCAACCGCCGCGGCCCATCCGTTCTCTGGGCACGACTGTGCCGTGAATACATCGACAGCACAGCAACGCGCCGATGACGGTGGCATTTGCTCCGAGCGGTCCCTGAGGGTACATTTCCCACCCGGAAACATGAAACCGCCCAGGAAACAGATCGAGGTGGCGCCGTCGTTCGAAACCGAGTTGCGGCAACGCGAAGTGCAGCTCCTGATCAACATCGCTCAACCGGACCCCGAGTACCAGCCGTTCATTGTCACCGATGAGGCATCACTGCTGGACGCCGTGGGAACCGAACCAGACGAGATCGCAAGGAGATTGGAGGTCTACTTTGGTGCGCCCCTTCGGCTGGACTTGCGGTCGCCCATCTGGCGTCTGGTCGACGCGATCAAGCGACTTCGCCCTGACTGGCCTGAAGAGCCGGAGCCGAGCTGACGTGGCAATGAGCTGGCTAACGGGTAGCGTTTTCGCGGCGGCGCAGCGCAAGCGAACGCAGTGAGCGGCGCGGAGACCGGCGCTACCCAGCGGCTTTCGCGTGTTGAATGGACTGTTCGCTGGTCCTTTGAGCGCGTACTCTCCATTTGATTTCTCGCCGTTCAGCGCGGCTAGGTTTGCCGAGGCGGTCCCGTCATTCAACCGCATCCAGTCGCCGCAACACACAACCCCTCTGCGCAGATCTGGGACGGCAGGCAGTCTCGGTCCAAGGTGCAGGGAGCGGCTTCCTGCGCGACGCAGCGACCCTGCACGCACTCGTTCCCACCAGAACAAACGATGCCGCCGAGGACGTCGCAAGCCTCTCCGGCCGCAACGATCCGGTACTCTTCGCACACGCCTGAGCTACGGCAAAAGAGCCCGCCCCAGGCGTCGCAAGGGTGCGCGTCGGAGCAGGCGTCTCCCTTGCGTCCCGTCGGCGCGCAAACGCCGTCGCTACACTGCAAGTTCGGATCGCAGTCAGAGCTGCAGCGGCAAGGCTCGCTTTTCTTCCGGGTTGAAAGGCAAGTGGTAGAGCTGGCTGCGACGCCGCAGAGCGAACAGACTTTGCCCGGGCCGCATTGGTCTGCCTCCGTGCACGATTCACCCTCTTTCGCGGTGAAGGCACAATGCCCGCACGCGGCGCCGGGCGCCTTTTGACAATAGGAGGTCGCGCACTGCAGGTTGTTTCGACATGGATCACCCTGGTCGAGTGTACCCGCGTCGTTATCGAGGCGCGGGCCCGGCGAGCGTCCTTCTAACCATTCGCACGACCTGTGGGCGAGCCGAGCCGCGTCCGCGCGATTTCTTTTCGCAGCGTTCGTGACACCAGGAAGACTCGACGTGGCGGTGCACCCGCGTTTTGATCGCTCGACGCACGACCTGTCGTTGCCCCAGCCGACAGCAAACACAAACGGCATGCAGGCGCTCATGCTTCGGCACGTTGCTACGGCAAGCTCCTCGCAGCCGTCGTCGGCAGATCGAGTACTGATGGCTGGCTGCGAGGCGCGTGGCTCGGGGGCTGTTCCCCCTTGGCATCCGTCGATCGCGAGAACCGCGCCCAAAGCCGATCCAACCAGACGAGGGACCCCTCCACGCATTGCCGGGGAGGCTACAACGAACAGGCGGCGCCTGTCCGCAGCAACGAGGGCGGGCCGTGCAGGCCGCTACAAGTCCGCTTACACGACCTTACGTCGCTCCCGCACACTAGGAATCCACACTTGCAGACCAGTAGGCTTGCGGCCAGCCGCATCGTGTCACGTCGGCTAATCGAGTCATCGGTTGTCCCTTCGGATCGCTGGGCAGACGCGGGATAGCGGTGTGACAAGGCGGAGCGCTTTCGAGCGGATGCGCTTGACGCACCAGGATGCTGTAGATCAGCACCTCGTCGCGGCGCTGGGGCGGCGACTCGGCATAGTCCGCCCATCGTAGGATGGCGAGGCCCCGCCGCACGACAGAGCAGCTCGGTGAGAAGGGTGGCGCGGAACAACGCCGCTGCGAGCAGCCCGCGGAGCTCGCGAGGATGCTCGACAGGGTGGAGGTCGCCTGCGGTTTCATCGCGACAGAACCGAGATTTTGGCGCGATCGTCGATGGGGATGAAATTTCGGAGCCGCCGGGCCAGCGGTGAGGCAGAGTAGCGATCGTCCGTCATGTCTGCGCGCTGCATCACTGACCCCGATCAAGCCGACGTCGATTGGCTCACCGAGGTGTTGCTCGAGGCGGGTGCGTTGCGTGACGGCCGTGTGGCTGCGGTCGCGCGGGACTGCCAAAGCTCGAGCTGGTCGCGGAGCATCTGGCTCGAGCCTCGCTACGAGGTGGGGGCCCGCGGCGAGAGGCCGAGCTCGCTCTTGCTGAAGATCTGCGCCGACGCCGCCGAGTCGTTCGGCCCCTCCGAGTACCACTACTACACGCGAGACTACCGCGGATATGCTGCGGCGCCGCTCGTGCGGTGCTACCACGCTGCTTACCAGCCAGCGCCGCGCGGCTATCATCTGTTGCTGGCAGACCTGCGCGCCACGCACGGTAATGGGTTCGAGGTGGCCCCGAGCCTCGAGCTCGCCTGTGCGAGCGCGGACGCGCTCGCACGGCTGCACGCTCGCTACTGGGGTACGGCAGGGCTGGCGGAGCTCGGGGTCGGCCTCGCGACGCCGGAGGAGCTCCACGGCTATTTTTCGCACATCGAGCCCGGCCTCGAACCGTTGCTGGAGGACCTAGGGGAGGCGTTGCCGCCAGCTCGACGCGAGCTTCTGCGCCGCATCTTCGGCGAGCACCCGCGGCTGTTGTATGCGCGGCTGCGGGACGAGCGCGGATTTACGCTGGTGCACGGCGATCTCAATCCCGGTAACCTGCTCTGGCCCCGACAGGGCACGGAGCCCGTCTATCTCATCGACCGGCAGCCCTTCGATTGGTCGCTGCAGCGTTGGCTCGGAGTCTCCGACCTGGCCCGACTGATGATCATCCCCTGGGCTCCCGAGCTGCGTCGCGAGTGGCAGCTGCCCGCGCTGCGGCGCTATCAGGAAGTGCTCGGGCGCTCCGGAGTGGAGCTGCCGTGGCCGCTGTTGCTCGACGACTACCGTCTGGCCGCGCTCGAATCCGTGCAAATTGCCGTGGAGTGGTGCGCGGACCCGGTCACTCGGGTCGAGAAGCGAAGCCTCTGGGAATGGATGCTCGGACGTGCCCTACAGGCCGTCGACGATCTTGATTGTGCGGCGCTGTTGGCCTAGACGCAGGACGCGATTGAATACGCTTTTCGAGAAACTGGACGGCGGTCTCACCGGGATTCGTCTCTACGGAATCGCTCCGCCGAAGCTAGCGACAGATCCCGAGCGGCTGCGTGAGATCGCGGCTCAACAGGTCACCCGACTTCGCGTGCTCGCGCCCGACGGCTTGGTCGTCTACGACATCCAGGACGAGCCGGGACGAAGCGGGCAGGCACGACCATTCCCCTTCCTACCCACCGTCGCTCCTGAGGTTTACGCGTTCGACACACTCGCCGAGCTCGCGATTCCCAAGATCGTGTACCGATGCGTGGGCGCCCAACCGCGCGAAGTGTTCTCGAGCTGGCTCGACACGGTACGAGCAGCGGACCGGCGCCTCTGCGTCTTCGTGGGCGCACCACGTGGTCGGTCGCGCATTCCGGATTTGCCGCTGGCCGAGGCGTATGCACTCGCGCGCGCTGCTCCCAATCTGGTCCTCGGTGGAATCGCCATAGCGGAGCGACACGTCGCAAAAGAGGATGAGCACCAGCGGATGCTCGCCAAGCAGGACGCCGGCTGTCGCTTCTTCATCACGCAATCGGTGTACGATGCCGCTTCCACAAGGTCGCTTCTCTCCGACTACGCACTGTCATTGCAGGCGAGCGGCCGCTCGCCGGTCCCTTTGGTGCTCACGTTCTCGCCGTGCGGCTCGGTGCGCACGCTCGAGTTCATGAAGTGGCTCGGCATCTCGTTCCCGCGATGGCTAGAGAACGAGCTTCGCCATTGTGCCGACACGCTGGAGCGCTCTATCGACCTGTGCGAGAGCGTCTTCACCGACGTGCAGCACTACGCGCGCGAAAAGCATTTGCCCATCGGCATCAACGTCGAGAGCGTCTCCATTCGCAAATCGGAGGTCGACGCGTCGGTGGAGCTCTTTCGGCGCTTGAGCTCGCACCTCGGGCGGTAGAGCATTGGCGCCTCGAGCTCGAGCAGCCGCGGGCAGCGGGACAGCCAGATCCGCCAGTAGCTGGCAGCGCGCCTGATGGACGAGCTGCACCTCGCGCTCAGCCCGCAGCTGCTCGGCAGCGGCGAGCACCTGTTCGCGGGTCTCGATCTGCGCAAGCTCGGCTACACTTGCGTGCGTCATCTCGGCTCGTCGAGCGCCTGCCATCTCGTGCTGGCCAAGGCTCCCGCCAGCGAGTCTGGCAGCCTCGCATAGCTCGTTCCTGGAGATCCGGGAGGGCTCGCCACCAATTCAACCACAGAGCAACTCCAGTATGCCCCCACTCGGCGTCCGCGGGCACGACACCGACCGAGCCCAGCTTGCGAGGCTGTTCAGTTTGTGTGGCAACGGTCGCCGTCACGCGCCATCACCCGCTGACCAGCGCCGGAAGCTGCGGCAGTGCGCGCATCTCGTGGGCGATAGAAGCGACGCAAATCCGAATTTGAGACGCTTCGAAGGACGCACGCGCGTACGCCGCATCAGCAACTTTCCCGTACGGCAACGAACGTGGTGAAAAGACGACCGTGCGGACTCGAGCTGGCTTGATCCGAGCTCGTCCAGTCTTCACACTCGCCAGCCATGATGAAGAAGTGGCTGGTGTTCGGGGGGCTGCTTGCCGGCTGTGCAAGTCCAGTCAGTAAGCCCGGTCCTGATGGTTCGACGACAGCCCTGCCAGCATTCTCGATGGGCGAGGGCCCGGCGCGATCCGAGGTCGGCGAGGGCCCGGCTCCAGTCAGTGGCGGCTCCACAACGGGCTTTGCCGCTCACCTACCCGCCGCGCATGTGACGCCTCGGATAGCGAGGCTCACCCATTTCCAGTGGACCAACAGTGTTCAGGACCTGTTGCGCCTGGATCAGCCACCTACTCTGGCTGCTGAGTTTACTCCCGACGCGATCATCGGTTTCGACACGAACTCGGCACAGCTTCGCATGTCGAGCTCGCTCCGCGAGGACTACCAGCGCGCTGCGGAAGCGCTCGCCGCTCGGGTGGTCAATGACCCGGCGGCACTGGCGCGGCTGATACCGGCGGACGCACCCGACGAACCGACGGCTCGTGCTCGAGCCTTCATCGAGAGTTTTGGGCCAAGGGCTTATCGTCGACCGCTGACGGATGAAGAGGTGAGCCAAAGCCTCAGCCTGTTCGAGCAAGCTCCCGAGCTGGTTCCGGAGCTCGACGCGTTCTCGGCAGGCGTGATGCTCAACATCTCATTGTTCCTGCAGTCGCCCTTCTTTCTGTATCGGACGGAGCTGGGGCAAGAGCAAGACGGCAGCGGCCGGGTTGTCCTGAACGGCTACGAGGTAGCGACCAAGCTGGCGCTGGCGGTCACCGGCAGCATCCCGGACGACACCCTGTTGGCGGAGGCCGCAGCGGGTGCGCTGGATCCTGAGAACAGACAGGCAACCATCAGCCGCGAGGTCGAGCGGCTACTGGCCACGCCCCGGGTCAAGGCGATGGCGCTACATGCTCACACGCAGTCGTTGGCGCTCTCGCGCTACTCCTTGATCCAGCGGGACCCGAGCGCGTATCCCGAGTTCACCTCGACCACGCCGAATTCGATTCGCGCCTCGGCCGAGTCGTTCTTGGGTGCGCTCTACGACGAGGGCCTTGGCCTGAGGTCGATCCTGACCTCTACGGAAGCGTTCGTCGATGCGAATCTGGCGCCTATCTACGGAGTTCCGGGCACCTTTGGCAGCGAGCTCGAGCGCGTGGATCTTTCGGGTCTGCCGCGCAAAGGGCTCTTGACGCAGGTGGGGTTCTTGGCGCTGTTCGCTGGCGAGCACCAGCCGGATCCGATCCACCGCGGCGTATTCATCAATCAACAGATCTTGTGCGTCGACATTTCGCCGCCACCCAACATCACTCTTCCGCCCATACCCATGAATCAGCCCAACCAGACGAATCGCCAGGCCATTGAAGCGATCAACGGCCGGGGCACCTGCGGCCAGGGCTGCCACGCCACGATCATCAACCCGGCGGGCTTCGCGTTCGAACACTACGACCCGCTCGGGCGTTACCGGACCACCGATAGCGGGCTGGAGATCGATACGTCGGACACCATTTCGCTGGACGGCGCCGAGGTGAAGTTCTCTGACGCGATGGAATTCATCGATCTGCTCGCCAATAGCGACGCGGCTCATCATTGCTATGCGCGCAACTTGCTCTCGTACCTCAACGGGCGCCTGGCAGACGCGAGCGACGCGGCCACTCTCGAGGCTGCAATGGCTCAATCAAAGGCCGAAGATCTCTCCACCAAGGACCTGATTCGCAGCCTCGTGCAAAGCGAATCGTTCCTCACCCGCCTCGCCATGGAGGAGCCATGAAGAAGACCCCCACGCTGTCTCGCCGCTGGTTCTTGAAGGGCGCTGGTGGAGTAACTCTCGGACTGCCGCTGCTCGACGCCTCGCAAGCAACGGGCGCGACTGCTCCGCCCGCGCGCTTCGCACTGTTCGTCGTCGGTGCAAACGGTGTCGCCATGGCGGACCCGGGCCGAGGCGAGCCGGAGACCTTCTGGCCCACCGCGACAGGTCCGGTGACGACGGAGTCTCTGCGAGCCGAGGACACCCAAAACGGGCGAACGCTCGGTCTCTTGGCGCCCTACGCATCCCGGCTGCTGCTGGTGCGCGGCGTCAACCAACCCTACGGCAGCGCCGGTTGCGATCATCAGTCGGGCGACAACATGTGTCTCACCTCTGCAAAGATCTTCGGCAACGGCAACTCGTCGTTGTCGATGGGTGAGTCGATCGACAACCGCATCGCTCGAGAGCTCAACCGGCCTGGGCGCGAACCTCTCACCCTGAGGGCGGGCTGGCGACCCAACGATGGCACGGGCTATGACAACCCCGGCTTCATCTCGTACGTAGGGGAGAGGCAGCCACGCGCCGCTGAGCCGAGCCCCCTCCGGGCCTATCAGCGCATGATTGGCCTGGCCGACGGCGGGATGACGGGGTCCAACCTGCCCCTTCGGCGGTCCAGCGTCAACGATCTGTTGCGAGCTCAGATCAGCGGCCTGATGGCAAGCCGTGCGCTCAGCGTGGACGATCGCCAGCGTCTGCAGCAGCATTTCGACACCATCCGCGACATGGAAGTCGTCATGACGACGGCTCAGCTCGAACAGGGCGTCTTGGACAGCCTCGCCCTGGTCGACAACAACGTGCTGAGCATGGACAACCACCCAGAGGTGGTGCGGCTGCAACTGTCGCTCTTGGCTTTTGCGGTGACGTCCGGGTACAGCGCGACGGGCACGTTGAAGATCGGTGATCGCATCGACTCGCAGCAGTGGACCGTGGACGGCGTGAAGTTGCCTCAGTTTCACATGATCTCGCACCGCAACTTGAGCGACGCGAGTGGCGGTGCCGTCATCCCCAACGCGCCGGAGCTGCACCGCAAGATCGATCGCATTCATGCGGCCGACTTCCTCTACCTTTGCGATCGCCTGGCGAGCGTGGAGACCCCGACAGGCCCCCTGATCGACCAGGGCTACGCCGTTTGGACCAACCAGCTAGCGACGGGCTGGCACCAGCACAACAATCAACCTTTCGCCATCGTCGGTTCGGGTGGCGGCTACCTGGCGGTAGGTCAATACGTCGATGCCGGAGGCGTCACGTTGAATCTCATGCTCAACACCCTGCTCAACGCGGCAGGAGTGAAGGCCAGTGACGGAGGGCCCGTCGAAGACTTCGGCGAGCAGACGCTGTCGAAGGGCCAGATTTCCGCCCTGATTGCCTGATTCTGTAGGACGCGCTGAGCCGCCATTGCCCGGCGCGCGGGCTCAGCCCACTCGTGTTTCCTATCAGAAGGGGCAGTCAGTGGCTTGAGACGTGAACTTCGGGTCGTCTGCCGCTTGCAGCCAGTCGACGAACCAGATGCAACCGTCGCGCGCGGGACCGGCGGGGATCTTCATGCAGTTCTGTCGAACGCACGCCTTCTTCTCCGAATAGGCGCCGGTGCAATTGGTGAGAAAGCCGCCGTACTGCGCTCCGAGATCGTTCGTGTTCCACTGTCGGCTGCAGGCGTTGAACAGGCCCACGCCGCCGCCGGGGATCATCAAGTCGAACTGGTTGCCGGCGACGTCGCTGCCGGTGTTGGACACCTTGACGATCATCTGCCTGCCCTTGATCGCCTTCGATCCCGGGTCGTTGGCGTTGTATTGCCCTTCCCCCGTGAACTGGATGCGGTAGCAGCCACCGCAGTTGGGATTGGCCTTGGCGACGTATCCGTACGAGAGGCAATCCGAGACGGCGTGCGGGGACTCGTCGTAGCACGCGAAGGAACCGCCACCCTGACACGAGCTCTGCGTGTTACCGGTCCGCGTGACGCCGTCCTGGTTGCAGCGGTGACCGTCATTCTGGGAACATGCCGTCTGGCAACAGTCCCAGTAGCGCGTTGCATAGCCAGCGCCGCCGGTGACGTTGGGCAGCCCTGCCCCGGAGCAATCCACGGCGGGGGGACGCGGCGTTGCACCTTCCGGCACGCACCGCCCGCAGCTCACATCGCAGTAATTGGCGAACCACGC
>Ga0068861_100002727_pt1 | contig 11570 bp, 13 predicted proteins | sample KBSSwiS42_FD_66593 | JGI IMG/M metagenome (GOLD analysis project Ga0068861, IMG submission 66593) | Switchgrass rhizosphere microbial communities from Kellogg Biological Station, Michigan, USA - KBS Switchgrass S4-2 | ecosystem: Host-associated > Plants > Roots > Rhizosphere > Soil ...
ATGCTGCCGCACGCCAACGCGAGCATGTCGCCGGCGCGCCATCCGGTGCGCGCCCTGGTGATCGCGCCGACGCGCGAGCTCGCCGACCAGGTGGCCGACAACATCAAGGGCTACGCCGCGCACTCGAAGCTGCGCTGCGCGGTCGTCTTCGGCGGCGTCGACATGAAGCCGCAGACGCTCGAGCTGAAGCAGGGCGTCGAGGTGCTCGTCGCCACGCCCGGGCGGCTCCTCGACCACATCGAGGCGAAGAACTGCGTCCTCAACCAGGTCGAGTACGTCGTCCTCGACGAGGCCGACCGGATGCTCGACATCGGCTTCCTGCCCGACCTGCAGCGCATCCTTTCCTACCTGCCCAAGCAGCGCCAGACGCTGCTCTTCTCGGCGACGTTCTCGCCCGAGATCCGGCGCCTCGCCGAGAGCTACCTGCAGGACCCGATCATGGTCGAGGTGGCGCGGCCGAACGCGACGGCGAGCAAGGTCGAGCAGCACTTCTACAGCGTCTCGACCGACGACAAGCGGCGCGCCGTGCTGAAGTTGCTGAAGGAGCGCTCGATCACCCAGGCGCTCGTCTTCGTCAACTCGAAGCTCGGCTGCGCGCGCCTGGCGCGATCGTTCGAGCGCGACGGCCTGCGAACGACCGCGCTGCACGGCGACAAGTCCCAGGACGAGCGGTTGAAGGCGCTCGAGGCGTTCAAGAACGGCGAGGTCGACGTCCTCGTCGCGACCGACGTCGCCGCGCGCGGCCTCGACATCGTCGACCTGCCTGCGGTCTTCAACTTCGACGTGCCCTACAACGCCGAAGATTACGTCCATCGCATCGGCCGTACCGCGCGCGCCGGCGCGTCGGGCCTGGCGATCACGCTGGTCTCGCGCGACGACTCGCGCCTGGTTTCCGACATCGAGAAGCTGCTCGGCAAGAAGATCGAGCTCGAGCCGCTCGAGCTCGACGAGCCGCAGCGGCCGCCCTTCCGCGAGCGCGTGCGTCGCGACGACGACGAGTCGGGCGCCGGCGACCGCGACATCCGCGCCGCGCGCGAGTCGCGCGAGCCGCGCTCGGCGGCGACGTCGCGCGGCCCGGCACGCGAGCCGGTGCGCTCGAACGACCCGTTCTTCGACAAGCCCTACGAGCCGCCGGCAACGGCGTCCGAGCCGGCGTGGGAGCGGCGCGCCGCGCCGGTCGCGCGCGGCCTGTCGCCGAACATCAAGCCGAAGAAGAAGGTCGCCGCTCTGTTCGGCGGCAAGGTCCCGGAAGCGGTCGAGACCTGACGCGCTTTCTCAGCGCGCCAGGAAAGAGAACACTGCCGGGACGTCGTTCGGCAGCGTCGCCGGCCCGCTGCGCCAACGCTCGGCGCGATCGCTTCGAGTCGACTCGCCGGCGAGCGTCAGGCCGACGCTGACCGAGAGCATCGTCGCCGGCTGCAACTGCGCCAGCAACGCGCCGAGCAGCGCCGCATTCCGATAGGGCGTCTCGATCATCACCTGCGTCTGCGCCAGGCGCCGCGACGTGGCCTCGAGCTCGCGAATCCGCGCGGCGCGCGCCTCCGCCTCGATCGGCAGGTAGCCGACGAACGCGAAGCTCTGCCCGTTGAGGCCGCTCGCGGCGACGGCCAGCGTGATCGAGCTCGCACCGGGCAGGGCGACGACGCGAATGCCGGCGGCATGCGCGGCGGCGACGAGTTGCGCCCCGGGATCGGCGACTCCCGGCAGTCCTGCTTCCGAGATCAGCCCGACATCGCTGCCCGCCACTGCTGCCGCCAGCAGCCGACCGCCTTCGAATGCGGCAGCGTCGGGGCGGCCCTTGGGCGGACGCGGCAATTCGATGATCGCGATCTCCTGCAACGGCCGCTCGAGGCGGCAGACGGCATCGACCCGCTTCAGGAAGGCACGCGTCGTCTTCGCGTTCTCGCACACCCAATGGCTGAGGCGCGCCGCCAAGCGCAGCGTGCCGAGCGGCAGGCGCTCGGCGAGGTCGGCGCCGGCGTCCGGAGTTCCGACGTCGAGCCCGTTCGGGACGAGATAGAGCGTGCCGTGTGACGTCACGGCCGGCCTTGCTCGCCGGGCGCGCCGAGCGGATCGATGCCGGCGCGGCGCAGCAGCTCGCACGTCCTGATCAGCGGCAGGCCGATCAGCGCCGTGGGGTCGTCGGAGCCGACGCTCTCGACGAGGGCGATGCCGAGCGTCTCGATCTTGGCGCTGCCGGCGCAGTCGTACGGCGTCTCGGCGCGCAGGTAGCGCTCGATCTCGGCGTCGCTCAGCGCGCGCATGCGCACCGTGACCGGCACCAGCGCCGACTCGGCGAATCCGGTCGCAGCGCAGACGACGGCGACCGCGGTCTGGAAGACGACGATGCGGCCGCGCATCGCGCGCAGCTGCGCGGTCGCGCGCTCGTGGTCGCCCGGCTTGCCGACTCCCTCGCCGGCGAGGTCGGCGACCTGATCGGAACCGATGACGACCGCGTCGGCGTGGCGCGCGGCCACGGCGCTTGCCTTGGCCAGCGCCAGCCGTGCCGCGGTCGCCGCCGGACCTTCGCCCGCAAGCGGACGCTCGTCGACCTTGGGCGCGTCGACGTCGAACGGCAGGCGCAGGCGCGCCAGCAAGTCGCGCCGATACCGCGAGGTCGAGGCGAGGATGAGGCGGCGGCCGGGCATCCGTCATTTTCCATCGCCGCCGTGGGTGGTTCGCTCGCGCCCTAAACTGGCCCGATGGCTTCCTCGACGCGAGACCTCGACCCGCATCGCCTCGATGTCGGGGCGTTCGCTTCGGCACGCGGCGAGCTGGCGGGCGATTGGGCCGCGGATCGACTGACGCGGTTGACGGCGGCCACGCTGGCACCCGAAGACGGTACGGCCCGGTCCACCGTCGGCTGGCGCACCAGCGGCGAGCGGCGCGTGCTCGCCGGGGCGGGCCTGCAGCCTTCGCTGGCGATCAGCGCCGACACCGAAGTGACGCTCGAGTGCCAGCGCTGCCTGCAGCCGATGCGGGTGTCGCTGCACGCCGATCGGCGCATCTTCTTCGTCGAGGGCGAGGCGGCGGCGGAAGCGCTCGACGCCGAAAGCGAGGACGACGTCCTGGCGCTGACCCCCGCGCTCGATCTGGCCGATCTGATCGAGGACGAACTTCTCCTCGCCTTGCCGCTCGTGCCGCGCCACGAGCACTGCCCTGAGCCGCTGCCGCGCGCCTTCGTCGAGGACGACCCGGCGATCGATCCCGCCGACAACCCGTTCGCCGTGCTGGCGGCGCTCAAGCGCGGGCCGCGGCCGAACTGAGCGCACCGTCTCGCGAGAGGCGCCGCTGCTACAATGCCCGGCTTTTCCGCGCCTGCCCGGCCCCTGCCGGAGCCCCGGTCGCGCCGCTCGCCCGCATCGGGCTCCGGGCGGGTTTCAGGAGAATTCCATGGCCGTTCAACAGAACAAGAAGTCGCCTTCCAAGCGCGGCATGCACCGCGCGCACAACGCGCTCGCCAAGCCGGGCCTCGCGATCGAGCCGACCACCGGCGAGACGCACCTGCGCCACCACGTCAGCCCGACCGGCTTCTACCGCGGCCGCAAGGTGCTGAAGACCAAAGTCGAAGCCTGAGCGAGATCCGGGTCGAGCCGTTCGCGTGAGCACGCCGGGCCGCCGCAGGGCGAACGCCGGTCCGGCCGGCGCGAAGGCCCGCCGATGAGCCCGGCCGCCGAAGCCGCTTCGACCGTCACGCACCCCGCCATGGCGGCCGATTCCGCCCCGCCGATCCGCCTGGCCGTCGACCTCATGGGCGGCGACCACGGCCCGGCCGTAACGCTGCCGGCGTGCCGTGCCTTCCTCGCCGCGCACCCCACGGCCGAGCTCTTCCTCGTCGGCCGCGACGACGCACTCGCGCAGGCGGCCAGCTGGCCGCGCTGCACCCGCGTCGCCGCCAGCGAGGTCGTCGAGATGACCGATTCGGTCGAGACGGCGCTGCGGCGCAAGAAGGATTCGTCGCTGCGCGTCGCGGTGAGCCAGGTCAAGCCGCACGCCGACCGCCCCTCGCTCGCGCAGGCGTGCGTCTCCGCCGGCAACACCGGCGCGCTGATGGCCGTTTCGCGCTACGTCCTGAAGACGGTCGACGGCATCGACCGACCGGCGATCGCGACCGTGATGCCGAACGAACGCGACGGGTTCACGACCGTGCTCGACCTCGGCGCCAACGTCGACTGCACGGCAGAGCACCTGCTCCAGTTCGCCGTGATGGGCAGCGCGCTCGTCGCCGCGGTGTGGGGCAAGGAAGAGCCGACGGTGGGCCTGCTCAACATCGGCGAAGAGACGATCAAGGGCAGCGAGTCGATCAAGGCCGCGGGCGAGCTGCTGCGCGAGGCGGCGTCGGCGGGGTTCGTCAACTTCCACGGCAACGTCGAGGCGACCGACATCTTCAAGGGAACGACCGACATCGTCGTCTGCGACGGCTTCGTCGGCAACGTGATGCTGAAGACGGCCGAAGGGCTGGCATCGATGCTGACGACCTTCATCAAGCAGGAGTTCAAGCGAACGCCGCTGACCCGGCTCGCCGCGCTCGCCGCGCTGCCGGTGCTGAACCGGTTCAAGCACCGCGTCGATCCGCGCCGCTACAACGGCGCCGCGCTGCTCGGCCTGCGCGGCCTGGTCTTCAAGAGCCATGGCTCGGCCGACGCGTTCGCCTTCGAGCAGGCGCTCAACCGCGCCTATGATGCAGCGCGAAACGGCCTGCTCGACCGCGTCCAGCTCCGCATTCGCGCCACCCTGGCGGCGATGCCCGGGGCGGCGGGACACGGCGAAGCGACCGGGTTCGGCGACACCACCGCCTTCGGCTCGATCCAGTCCGCATGACGACCGCCCTTCCTCGCCATTCGCGCATCAGCGGCACCGGCAGCTACCTGCCGCCGGATCGCGTCAGCAACGCCGAGCTCGCCGCGCGCCTCGCCAAGGACGGCATCGCGACCTCGGACGAGTGGATCGTCGAGCGCACAGGCATCCGCTTCCGCCACTTCGCCGCGCCCGACGTCGCCGTCAGCGACCTCGCGCTGATCGCGTCGCGGCGTGCGCTCGAAGCCGCCGACTGCGACCCGGGCGAGATCGACCTGATCATCGTCGCCACGTCGACGCCCGACATGGTGTTCCCGTCGTCGGCGTCGATCCTGCAGGCCAAGCTCGGCGTCGCCGGCTGCGCCGCGTTCGACGTGCAGGCGGTGTGCTCGGGCTTCATCTATGCACTCACCGTCGCTGATTCGATGATCAAGACCGGCGCCGCCTCGAAGGCGCTCGTCGTCGGCGCCGAAGTCTTCTCGCGCATCCTCGACTTCAGGGATCGAACGACCTGCGTGCTCTTCGGCGACGGCGCCGGCGCCGTCGTCCTCGAGGCGAGCGCGACGCCCGGGATCCTCGCGACCGAGCTCCACGCCGACGGACGCTACGTCGGCATCCTCTGCGTCCCCGGCCACGTCTCCGGCGGCAAGGTTCTCGGCGATCCGCTGCTGAAGATGGACGGGCCGGCGGTGTTCAAGCTCGCGGTCGGCGTCCTCGAGAGCGTCGCCCGCTCGGTGCTCGAGAAGGCGGGCAGGCGCGACGCCGATATCGACTGGCTGATCCCGCACCAGGCCAACATCCGCATCATGCAGAGCACGGCGAAGAAGCTGAAGCTCACGCCCGAGAAGCTGATCGCCACCGTCGACCGGCACGGCAACACCTCGGCGGCGTCCGTCCCGCTCGCGCTCGACGAATCGGTTCGCGAGGGCAAGATCAAGCGCGGCGACACGGTCATGCTCGAAGGCGTCGGCGGCGGCTTCACCTGGGGCGCGGCGCTCCTCGACTACTAGGCCTCTAATGACCCCGTTCGCATTCGTCTTTCCCGGCCAGGGCTCGCAGTCCGTCGGCATGCTCGACGGCTGGGGCGACCATCCGGCGGTGCGGCAGACGCTCGACGAGGCCGCGGCGGCGCTCGATCTCGACGTCGCGCGGCTGATCCGCGAAGGTCCGAAGGAGCAACTCGACCTGACGACGAACACCCAACCGGTGATGCTGGTCGCCGGGGTCGCCTGCTATCGCGCCTGGCTGGCCGAGACGAAGGCGGCGCCCGAGGTCGTCGCCGGCCATTCGCTCGGCGAGTACTCGGCGCTCGTCGCCGCCGGTGCGCTGAGCTTCGCGGAGGCATTGCCGCTGGTGCGCTTTCGCGCCCAGGCGATGCAGGAAGCGGTGCCAGTCGGAACCGGCGCGATGGCGGCGATCCTCGGCCTCGACGCCGCCGTAGTCAGCGAAGGCTGCCTGCAGGTTGCGCGCGACCTGGGGACGATCGTCCAGGCGGCCAACTTCAACGATCCGAAGCAGACCGTCATCGCCGGCACGAAGGCGGGTGTCGACAAGGCCTGCGAACTGCTCAAGGCAGCGGGCGCGAAGCGCGCGCTGCCGCTGGCCGTATCCGCCCCCTTCCATTCGGCGCTGATGAAGCCGGCGGCCGAGCGCCTGCGCGAGCGGCTGGCGACGACGCCGATCGACGCGCCCTTCATCCCGGTGATCGACAACGTCGACGTCAGGAGCGAGAGCGAGCCCTCGGCGATCCGCGATGCGCTCTATCGCCAGGCGTTCGGCGCGGTTCGCTGGGTCGAGACGATCCAGGCGATTCGCGCCCGCGGCATCACCCATATCTTCGAGTGTGGTCCGGGCCGCGTCCTCGCCGGCATGGTCAAGCGCATCGCGCCCGAGGCGGTCTCGGCGGCCGTCTTGGAGCCCGAGTCGCTCGCCGCGGCGGCGGCATTGCTGCGATGAGCAATCCGGTCGAGGCTTCCGGTCAGGTCGCGCTCGTCACGGGCGCGTCGCGCGGCATCGGCCGCGCGATCGCGCTGGCACTCGCCGCCAAGGGCTTTCGCGTCGTCGGCACGGCGACGACCGACGCCGGCGCCGCTGCGATCAGTGAAGCGCTGGCGGCGCACGACGGCTGCCGCGGCATCGTCCTCGACGTCACCGCCGGCGACGCCGCCGCTGCGGCGATCGACGCCGTCGTCCGCGACAGCGGCGCCCTGCACGTGCTCGTCAACAACGCCGGCATCACGCGCGACACGCTGTCGATGCGGATGAAGGACGACGACTGGGATGCGGTCCTCGCGACCAACCTGACGGCGGTCTTTCGCGCCAGCAGGGCAGCGCTCAGGCCGATGATGAAGCAGCGCTACGGGCGGATCGTCAACATCACGTCGGTCGTCGGCGCGAGTGGCAATCCGGGGCAGTCCAACTACGCGGCGGCGAAGGCCGGCGTCGCCGGCATGACGCGCTCGCTCGCTCGCGAAGTCGGCAGCCGGGGCATCACCGTCAACTGCGTCGCCCCGGGCTTCATCGAGACCGACATGACACGCTCCCTCGGCGAGGCGCAGTCGGCGGCGCTGCTGGCGCAGATCCCGCTCGGCCGGCTCGGCCAGGCGAGCGAAGTCGCTCATGCGGTGGCGTTCCTCGCGTCGCCGGAAGCGTCCTACATCACGGGCACCGAATTGCACGTCAACGGCGGCATGTTGATGTCCTGAAGACGGCTCGCCTACCCGGGCGCGGCGGGCGCCACGCCTTAGAATCCGCGTCTACTTTTTCACAAAGCTCCCGGAGGAGTCATGAGCGACATAGAAGCACGAGTCAAGAAGATCATTGCCGAGCAGCTCGGTGTCCCCGAGGCCGACGTGACGAACGAAAAGGCGTTCGTTGCCGACCTGGGCGCCGATTCGCTCGACACGGTCGAGCTCGTGATGGCGCTCGAGGACGAGTTCGGGATCGAGATCCCTGACGAAGAAGCCGAGAAGATCACGACAGTTCAGCTCGCGATCGACTACGCATCCAAGCACCAGAAGGCAGCCTGAGCGACCGCTGCCCTCGCGTCTCTCGATGAATTCCCGCCGTGTCGTCGTCACCGGGCTCGGCCTGATCAGCCCGGTCGGCAACAGCGTCGCCGAAGGCTGGAAGAACCTGCTGGCGGGCCGTTCCGGCATCGCCGACATCACCAAGTTCGACGCCTCGGCCTTCGCTTGCCGCTTCGCCGGTGAGGTCAAGGGCTTCAACGTCGAAGACTATTTCCCGGCCAAGGATGCGCGCCACATGGACGCGTTCATCCACTACGGCCTGGCCGCCTCGATCCAGGCGATCCGCGACGCCGGCCTGCCGACCAACGACGATCTCGGCGCCGAGGAAGCGCAGCGCATCGGCTGCCTGATCGGATCGGGCATCGGCGGCCTGCCGCTGATCGAAGACACCAAGGCCGAGCTCGAGAAGCGCGGGCCGCGCCGGATCACGCCCTTCTTCGTGCCGGCCTCGATCATCAACATGATCTCGGGGCACGTCTCGATCATGTTCGGCTTCCAGGGCCCGAACCTGGCGATCGTCACCGCCTGCACGACCGGCCTCCATTCGATCGGCATGGCGGGCCGGATGATCGAGCACGGCGACGCCGATGTCATGATCGCCGGCGGTGCCGAGGCGACCGTCTCGCCGCTCGGCATCGGCGGCTTCGCCGCGGCGCGAGCGCTGTCGACGCGCAACGACGATCCCGCGACCGCATCGCGCCCCTGGGACAAGGACCGTGACGGCTTCGTCCTCGGCGAGGGCGCCGGCGTCGTCGTGCTCGAGGAGCTCGAGCACGCCAAGCGGCGCGGCGCGAAGATCTACGCCGAGCTGATCGGCTTCGGCATGGGCGCGGACGCCTTCCACATGACGGCGCCGAACGTCGACGGCCCGAAGCGCGCGATGGAGGCCGCGCTGCGCTCGGCTTCCCTCAACGCCGACCAGGTCCAGTACCTCAACGCGCACGGCACTTCGACGCCGCTCGGCGATGTCAACGAGACCAACGCGATCAAGCTCGCCTTCGGCGATCACGCCAACAAGCTCGTCGTCAACTCGACCAAGTCGATGACCGGGCACTTGCTCGGTGGCGCGGGCGGCATCGAGTCGGTCTTCACGGTCATGGCACTGCACGAACAGGTCTCGCCGCCCACCATCAACATCTTCAACCAGGATCCGGAGTGCGATCTCGATTACTGCGCCAACGAAGCGCGGCCCATGAACATCGAGCACGCGGTCAAGAACAACTTCGGATTCGGCGGCACCAACGGTACCCTCGTCTTCAAGCGGGCCTGAGCGCTCGCGTCGGCGTCGGCCATGCGCGAAAGCGTGTTCTTCGAGCTGAGGCTGCGCCGCTTCGGGGTGTGGCAGGTCGCGGTCTGGCTGGTTTGCGGCGCCGCCGTCGCGGCAATGGCGGCGTGGGCGGTGACGACGTTCGATTCGCAGCCGGAGTCCCGTCGCCCGCTCGTCGTGGCAGTCGCTGCCGGCCTCTCGCTGGCGGCGATCGGCGTGGCGCTCTCGCTCGCGCGCGTCGAAGGCGGGCTTCTGAGCTGCAGCGACGGCCTCTGGGCGTTCGTGCCCGACACCGGCGCGCGCCGCACCGGGACCGTCGAGGTGGCCATGGACCTCGGCGCCTTTCTGCTGCTTCGACTCGTCGAGCGGCGCCGGACGAGCGTCTGGCTGCCAGTCCAGCGCCGCGGCGTTGAGGTTCAGTGGCACGCGCTTCGCTGCGCGGTATATTCGCCGCCCCCTCTCGCCGCGGGCGCGCCGACCGCCCCTGCACTTCCGTCTGAATGAACGCTCCCGACGCCGATGCACCGCTCGTCGAGCGCGTCAAGCAAGGCGACGTCAAGGCTTTCGAGATGCTGGTCGTCAAGTACCAGCGCAGGATCGAAAGACTGATCGGTCGAATGGTTCGCGATGTCGACCTCGTGCCCGACATCGCGCAGGAGACCTTCATTCGCGCCTACCGCGCCTTGCCGCAATTCCGCGGCGACAGCGCGTTCTATACCTGGCTTTATCGGATTGCCGTCAATACCGCCAAGAAATCGCTGATGGAGCTCAAGCGCGATCCCCTCGTGACCGAATCCGCACGTGCGGGCCGGGACGAGGACGACGACAATCCACGCGTCGAAAACGAACCGAGCGATGCTGCAACCCCGGACGCCGTCCTGGCGAGCAAGCAAATCGCGTCCGCGGTGAACTTTGCGGTGGAAGCGTTGTCCGAAGATTTGAGGCAGGCGATCACGTTGCGGGAAATCGAAGGCCTCAGTTACGAGGAAATCGCCGAACTGATGAACTGTCCGATCGGCACGGTCCGGTCGCGGATCTTCAGGGCGCGCGAAGCCATCGCAGCCCGGCTGCGACCGCTGCTGGACACCCGTGAAGGCGACCGCTGGTAGCCAGCCGATGCTGTATCAAGACGAAATTTGGCGATAGATCTGGAGAAATAGGATGGCGATAGACGGTTTTGGCGACTCGGCGAAAGAGCGCTTGTCGGCCCTGGCGGATGGCGAGCTCGACCGCCCCGGGTCGACGACGTCGTGCGCGGCCTGGGCCGGAGACGCCGCGCTGCGCGCCGACTGGCACGCCTGGCACTTGATCGGCGACGTTCTTCGCTCCGAAGACCTGGCCTCGAATCCCGGCCACGATCGCGACTTTTGCGCGAAGTTGCGGCTGCGCTTGCAGGCCGAGCCCGTGGTGCTCGCGCCGATGCCGGCGATCGCCGAGCCGGCCGGCGGGCGCTCCGACCGCCGGGCGCGCCCGTCGCGCTGGGCAGCGGCGGGCGCGGTCGCTGCCGGCGTTGTCCTCGTCGTCGGGACGTTCGCTGTCGTTCGCCCGGGCGAATGGCCGACGGCGCAGGTTGCCGGTGGGGACGCCCCGGTGTCGATCGCCGCGTCGCCCGTCGGCGCCGCATCCACCGAGGAGGCTGCGGTGCAGCCGGTCGCGATCGTCGCCGACAGCAAGGTCTTCCGCGACGCCCAGCTCGAACGCTACCTCGAAGCCCACAAGCAGTTCGCGGGCACGTCGGCGCTCGGCGTGCCGTCGGCATTCCTGCGCAGCGCGACCGTCGATTCCGCGGCGCGTTGACGCGCGTCCGCGCCGTGCTGCTTCGCGCTGTCGCCCTCCTGACGCTCGCGTGCGCCGGGATGGCTCACGCTGCGCCGACGTGCAGCCAGACCGTCGCTGCGGCGTCGCCGACGGCGCCGAGCGAAATGCGGGCCTGGCTGCTGCGCATCCACAGTGCGGCCAGCGGCCACAACTTCCAGGGCACCTTCGTCGTCAGCGGCGGCGGGAACGTCGCCAGCGCACGCATCGCCCATTTCTGCGAAGGGCCGAACCAGTACGAGCGGATCGAGTCGCTCGACGGCCGGCAGCGCCGCGTGTACCGGCACAACGACGTCGTCCACACGCTCTGGCCGGCGAATCACGTGGCGATGATCGAGCAGCGCAGCATGCTCAGCTCGTTTCCGGCCCTGCTGCAGGCAGGCGACGACGGCATCGCAGAGTGGTACGAGGTTCGCGCCGAGGGCGGCGAGCGGGTCGCCGGCCACGAGGCGAACGTCCTCGCGATTCGCGCCCGCGACGGGCTTCGCTACGGCTACCGGCTCTGGGCCGATCGCGCTTCCGGCCTGCTCCTGCGCGCCGAGGTGGTCGGCGAGCGCGGCGACATCCTCGAGACGTCTGCGTTTTCCGACGTCGTCATCGGCATCCGGCCGCAGCCGGAGAGCGTATTGAACGAGATGCGCAGGCTCGAGGGATATCGCGTC
>Ga0068861_100002728_pt1 | contig 11565 bp, 5 predicted proteins | sample KBSSwiS42_FD_66593 | JGI IMG/M metagenome (GOLD analysis project Ga0068861, IMG submission 66593) | Switchgrass rhizosphere microbial communities from Kellogg Biological Station, Michigan, USA - KBS Switchgrass S4-2 | ecosystem: Host-associated > Plants > Roots > Rhizosphere > Soil ...
AGCCGCCGAGGCGGTCGGCTGCCTCGACGGGACCATGGCGTTGGCGTAGTCCAGCACCGGCTGGCTGGTCTTGAGCCAGTCCGTGGTCGCCTTGACCGTCAGGCCGATCAGCCAGCGATCTCCTGCCGCCAGGTCGATCGTTAGGCGCGCCGCGGGATTCGCGCCGCTCGCGTCGTAGGGAAGCACCGAGCGGTAGGCGTCGATGAACTCCTGCAGGCGTGCGGTGTTCGGGGTGCGGTTCTCTTCGTAATCGATCTCGATCCCCACGCCCATTCTTTGGGCGACTTCAGCCGCATTGAGCCCCAGCTGCGCTGCATTCTCGGCCAGCGCCTGATTCCACGCGGACACGTACGTGATCCCGCCAATCGACAGCATGACTCGGATACCACGAGACTTGAAGTAGTCGACGATCGCCTGGGTCATCCCGAGCGGGACCCCGTTCACGGTCTGGGCGTCGTTGGTCTTCTTGAGCAGACGATATGGATGCACGAAGCTCAGAATGACCAGATTCACCGACGGCCGCCCGTCACCACGATCGATCAGCCAGTGGTTCTTGCCGTCGAATTCGGTCAGGTCCCTCACCGTCGCCCACGTGCAGGCATCGTTGCCGCAGTGCCAGGACCCATAGACCTGAACCGGGGTCGCCGTCGCGCCGATCGAGGCTACCGTCACCGAGGGCGGTGACTTCGGTGGCAGGGACACGGGGTCGGCGCAGCCGGTCGAGAGCACCGCGGGGATGAGCCAGCCCAGGTAGCGCGCTCGCACAGGGAGCTCCTTGCTGTGAGATAGGTTGCGTTGAGGCCGAAAGAGAATGAAGCGCGCTTCTCGGCCCGTCAATCGCGGAATCGTCGGCGGATTACCACGGTGATCACCGCAATGATGGAGATCGCCACGACCGCGGCGGTCGTCACCAGACATACGAGAATGTAGCCGAGCCCCACCATGTCACCGCCGACCAGCTCGGGGTGCAGGAAGACCGGCACGTACAAGAGACAAGCGGCAACGAAGAGCGCGGTCGAGAGGCCCAACGCGATCTTTGGCGCACTGGCGCCGTGAGCGGGCAGCCACAGTACCGCACACACCGCATACGGAATGACCTGACTCGCGAAAACGAACGGATTGCGGTGGTAGACCGCGCTGCCTGGCCTGACGTGAATGAGGTACGCTGGCGTCATGAGAGCGAGTGTCATCGCCCCCAGGAGCAATAGCGCCGCGTAGCGCTTCAGCTGATTCATCGAGTCGTTGCTCGCGATGGCTGTGGCGCGCTCGCAAAGGTGGGCACGCGACGGCGAGTGCCCTCGAGTAACCTGGCGCGGCCGACCGGTTCGATCAACCACGACCGGCCATATGGCGTACTCACTGCCGCCGCTGTTGTTTCTCTCCACCGAGCCTTTCCCGCTTCCGTCGCTCCACCCTCGACGCCCTCATGAACCTTTCGATCTCGAATCTCTCGAAGACGTATGCCAACGGTGTACGCGCCCTGCAGGACGTCTCGCTCGACATATCCGCTGGCATGTTCGGCTTGCTCGGGCCCAACGGTGCGGGGAAGTCGACGCTCATGCGCACGATAGCCACGCTCCAGGAACCGGATTCTGGCTCCATCCGGCTCGGCGAGATCGACGTCCTCACGCAGCCCGACGACGTCCGAAAGATTCTTGGCTACCTCCCGCAGGAGTTCGGACTCTATCCGAACCTGAGCGCCGAGCGGGTGCTCGATCACTTCGCGGAGATGAAAGGCGTCGCGAACGGCGGCGAGCGTCGCGATCTGGTGCACGCGCTGCTCATGCAAACCAACCTGTGGGACGCGCGCAAGAAAGCCGTCGGCGGATTCTCCGGCGGCATGAAGCAGCGACTCGGCATCGCGATCGCGCTCGCGGGACGTCCGCAACTCGTCATCGTCGACGAGCCGACGGCGGGCCTCGACCCTAACGAGCGACACCGCTTCCTCAATCTGCTCTCGGAGATCGGCGACGAGGTGATCGTCATTCTGTCGACGCACATCGTCGAAGACGTGCGCGAGCTGTGCCGCCGCATGGCCATCATCAATCAAGGACAGGTCGTTCTTCAGGGCGATCCGAGCCAGGTGCTCGACGAGGTGCGCGGCCACATCTGGCGCAAGCGCATCAGCAAGTCCGAGCTCGTCGCCCTCCGGGAGACGCTGGACGTCATCTCGGTGCGCCTCGTCGCCGGTGATCCGGTGATTCACGTCTACAGTGACGCGACGCCCGGAGATGGCTTCGTAGCGGTCGAGGCGAATCTCGAGGATGTGTATCTGCACCGCGTCGGCACCGCCGCGCTCGCGGAGGCCTGACATGTTCTGGACCGTCTTGAAGTTCGAGCTGTCCTATTGGTTCAGACGACCGCTCACGCTGTTGTTCTTCACGCTGTTCTTCCTGATGGCCTTCTTTTCGACTGCGTCGGGCGCGTTCCTTCTGATTGCGACGGGACAGATTCATCGCAATGCGCCCTTCGTGCTTGCAACGGCGATCGGGATTCTCACGGCAATTGGCCAGGTCATCACGACGGCGATCGCCGGGACCGCTGTGCTTCGCGACGCGCAGCTCGGGACCGAGGAGCTGTTGTTCACCACGCGCGTCAGCAAGTCCGGATATCTGCTCGGCCGCTTCATCGGCGCGTTCATCATCATGCTCGTGATTTACTCGGCCCTGCCGGTCGGTTTACTCGCTGGCAGCGTGATGCCGTGGGTGCCGGCCGAGCATATGGGGCCGATTCAGATCGCGGCATATTTCCAGCCGTTCTTCATGATCGCCGTGCCCAACTTGTTGTTCGTCAGCGCCCTGCTGTTCGCCGTCGGCGCCCTAACGCGAAGGCTGTTCGCGGTCTATGTCACTGGCATCATTCTGCTCGTCGCATGGCAGATCACGCAGACGATCGTTGGGCAGCTCGACAAGCTCAGGCTTGCGTCGCTGATCGACCCGTTCGCACTGACGACGGTCGATGTCGCGGTCCGGTACTGGAGCGTCGCGGAGAAGAACGCGCGGCTCGTTCCGCTTGCTGGTCCGATGATGCAGAACCGGTTGATCTGGATTGCCGCGGCAGTCGCCGTGTTCACCGTGGTTGCTACGGTCTTTCGTCTTCGGCTTCAGCAGGGGCGGGCGTTACGGCGAGCGAAGAAAGCCGCGGTCGCCGCGCGGGCCCAAGTGCCGCCAACGCCGATCGTTGCATTGCGCTACGATCGCGCGAGCTGGGTGCGCGCGTTCTTTTCGCAGAGCCGGTTCCACCTGCGGTCGATTCTGCGTGAGCCACCGTACCTCGCCATCTCGCTCATCTGCATCATCAACCTGATGGTGAACCTGTGGTTCCAGATGCGACCGCAGGAATCGGCGCGGTGGCCCGTGACGTCGTTGTTTGCGCCGATCGTCGGCAACGCGATGTTCGTCTTCACGGTTCTGCTTGCGACGCTGTACGGCGGTGAGCTCGTCTGGCGTGAACGGCAAATCAAGGCGGATCAGCTCCAGGACTCCACACCGGTTCCAACGTGGGTGACGTTCGGCGGCAAGATGGCTGCGGTATTCCTCGCCATCACCGTGCTCGTGCTGATCGCCAATGCGGGATCGATGCTGATGCAGTTGTCGCAGGGTTACACGCGGCTCGAGCCCGGGGTGTATCTGCAGGTCATCGCGCTCGTCGCATTGCCGTCAGCGCTCGCGATCACAGCGCTCGCGATGGGTGTGCACGCGCTCGTGAATCAGAAGTTCGTCGGGCATCTCATCATCATCGCCTACTGGGTGCTGCTTCCGGTCTTGAGCAATTTCGGATTCGATCACCGGCTCTATCAGGTTGGTCGGCTGCCCGATTTCACGTATTCGGACATGGCGGGTTGGGGGCCATACACGCCCCGCATTCTGACCATTACCTACTACTCCGTCGCGTTCTGTTTCACACTGGCGTCACTTGGGCTGCTCGTGCTCGTGCGCGGCACCGACTCCACCTGGTCCGCGCGCCGGAAGCTTGCCGCGCTCCGGTGGCGTCGCGGCGGTGCGCTCGCCACAGGCGCGTTCGCAGTGGCGGCGATCGCGTTCGGCTTCGCGTTCTTCCGTAATGCGAATACGCTCAACGCCTACACCGAGGTGCATGCGGCCGAGCGTGGAGTGAAGGCGTGGGAGGTCAAGTACAAGCCGCTCGAAAATCTCCCAAGTCCTCGGCTCGTCAGTGTTTCGCTGCGACACGACTACTTCCCGGAGCGGCGCGCCGCCGCGTGGCATGGTACGCTCACCGCGGTGAATCGTGATGCCCGGCCGGTCGACACGCTGTTCGTCGCGCTGCCGCCATCAGCGCCCCGCCCCACGAGTCTCTTCGAGGCGACGTCGAACACCGGCGTGGCGCTCGACTCGTTGGTCTTCGACCGCGAGGCGCAGCTCGTGCTCGACGACACGCCTAACGGTGTGCGCCTCTATCGGTTGGCGAAGCCAATGGCGTTAGGTGACACACTCACCGCGCGCTTTGGCGGCCGGTTCGAGCCGCGTGGCTATCCGAATGACGCGTTCAACAACGACGTTTCGGCCAATGGCTCGTTCATGAACCTGCAGTACGTGCCGAGCTTCGGGTATCCGGAGGGCAACGAGCTGTCCGACGACGAAGCGCGCCGGCGGAACGGCCTCGCGCCGAAGCCGAGGATGAAGAAGATCGATGATCCGGCGGTGCGCGAGACGAACTACATCTCGCGAGAGGCGGACTGGATCACCTTCGACGAGACGACATGTACGGCCGTCGATCAGATCTCGATCGCGCCGGGGTATCTCGAGCGCGAGTGGACCGAGAACGGACGTCGCTGCTTCCAGTACAAGATGGACAGGCCGATCCTCAACTTCTACGCGACGTTGTCAGCGCGGTACGAGGTTACACGGACCGAGTACAACGGCGTGAAGTTGGAGATCTACCACCTTCCGGAGCACGCGTTCGCGCTACCGTCGATGCTGCAGGCGTCCAAGGACGGATTGGATTACTTCGGGAAGAACTTCTCGCCGTATCTCTATCACCAGTACCGCATCATCGAGTTCCCGCGTTATGCGGGATTCGCGCAGGCCTTCCCGAACACGATCCCGTATTCCGAGGGCATCGGCTTCATCTATAGAAAGGAAGAGGGAGACGACAAGATCGATTTCGCGTACTTCGTGACCGCCCACGAGCTCGCGCACCAGTGGTGGGGGCATCAGGTCGTCGGCGGCAACGGTCAAGGCTCGACGATGTTCTCCGAGGGACTGGCCGAGTATTCGGCGCTGACGATCATGGAGAAGCGGTTCGGTCGCGAGGCGGCGCAGAAATTCCTGCGGCGCGAGCTCGACGGTTACCTGCGCGGCCGCGGGACGGAGCGGAAGAAGGAAGTCCCGCTGCTCTACGTGGAGAACCAGCCGTACATCCACTATCAGAAAGGCTCGCTCGCGTTCTACGCGCTGCGCGACTACATCGGTGAGGACGCGATGAACTCCGCGCTCAGCGCGTTCCTGGCAAAGTGGGCGCTCAAGGGCCCGCCGTATCCGACGGCCCGCGATCTCTACACAGAGCTCGACAAGGAAACGCCCGACTCGCTCAAGTACGTGCTCAAGGACCTCTTCGAGGAGATGACGTTCTACGACAACAAGGCGGACACCGCGACGACCACCAAGCGGCCCGACGGGTCATGGGGCGTGCATCTCGTCTTGAAGGCGACGAAGCTCAAGGGCGACTCACTCGGAAACACCAAAGACGTGCCGATCGCGGATTACGTAGATGTCGGCGTTTTCGGTGACCGCGTGCCGGGGCAGAAGCTCGGCGAACCGTTGCTGGTGACGAAGGTGAAGATCACGCAGCCGGTGACCGTGTTGGACTTCGTCGTGCCGAAGGAGCCGAAGAAGGCGGGGATCGATCCGTACAACAAGCTCATTGATCGAACGCCGGAGGACAACGTGATGGCAGTGTCGCTGCGTTAGGTCCGTTGTGGCGGGCCTTGTGGTCCCTTCCTTTTGTTGTCATCGTGCATCGCCGTTCTCGGCATGAGGCGTACTGCACGGTAGAAGGACTGCCTAACTGCGTTTGGTAGCGCCAAGTCGAGGCCGGAAGAAGCCATGACGGATTCGCTGGACCGTCTGCGAGATGCCCTGGCTGGCCGCTACACGGTCGATCGAGAAATCGGCCGTGGGGGAGCCGCGACGGTATTCCTTGGTACCGATCTCCGTCACGAGCGCGCCGTCGCGATCAAGGTCCTCCGGCCCGAGTTGACCGCTCTGGCGGGCCACGCGCGATTCCTTCGCGAGATCAAGATCACGGCCGGCCTGACACACCCCAACATCCTCCCCGTGCTCGATTCTGGCGAGGCGGCCGGTTTCATCTATTTCGTCGCGCCGTTCGTGGAGGGTGAGTCGCTCCGCCGACGGCTCGAGAAGGAAAAGCAACTGCCGCTCGACGACGCGATTCTGATCACCAGGGAAGTGTCGAGCGCGCTCTCCTACGCGCACACGAAGGGGCTGGTCCACCGCGACATCAAACCAGAAAACATCCTGCTCGAAGAGGGTCACGCTGTGGTGGCGGACTTCGGGATTGCCCGCGCGCTCAACATGACTGGCGGGGAACGGATCACGGAGTCGGGGATCGCGGTCGGCACGCCGGCTTACATGAGCCCGGAGCAGGTGGAAGAATCGGATGTTCTCGACGGCCGTTCCGATCTCTACTCCCTCGGGTGCGTGCTCTTCGAGATGCTGGCTGGAGAGCCGCCCTTCACTGGGCCGACAGCACTCCTGCGGACGCAGCACTTGAATACGGATCCGCCCGACCTTGGCCGGTTCCGTCCGACGCTGCCGGTCGAAGTCGCCGACGTGATCAAGACGGCGCTCGCCAAGTCTCCGGCCGACCGCTTCGCCACCGGCGAACAGTTCGACCGTGCCCTTGCCGCTGTTAGGGACACGGTGTCAACGCGGACGATGAAGGTCTATAAGGCTCGGACGTCGGCGCTTGAAGCCGTCATACCGAGGCGCCTGCGACGTGCGGCGGCGTTCGCGGTACTGCTGATTCCTTTGGCGTTTGTCCCTTGGGTGAGGCAGGCGGTCGGCAGGCTGCTCGAGCCTACGCCGCCTCCACCGCGCTGGGTCGGAGTGCTGTCGTTCAGGAACGCTGACTCCGCAGACGCCGCGTTGGCTTCCGGACTGACCCAGTCGTACACGCAGTTGGTGATGGCGCTAACGTCTCGCAGCGGCACGCTCTGGGTTCTGCCCTTCGAGGACATGGTGGACGCAGGCGCGAGGTCACCCGTCGCCCTTCGCAAGAGCTATCCGCTGGACCTGGTCGTGACCGGAGAGGTACAAAACAACGGAGGGAAGCGGGTGCTGCGGACCGACCTGATCGATTTCCGTTTCGAGCAACCGAGAATAGTCTCGTCTCTGTCGGTCCCCGACCCATCGGACTCGCTCTCGCTGGCATCTGTCCGGGCCTTGCTCGGTCAGGCCGTGGCTCTTTCCGCTCCTCCGCCCTCGAACGACTCCCCTGCCGTCTGGGCCTCGTCTCCCGCGCGGCGCTCTTACCTGCTCGGCGCCGGGTTCATGCAGCGCGCCTACGATCTGAGCAGCCTTTCGGCGGCAATCGACAACTTCCAGACGGCCATCGATCAGGATGCGCGCTTCGGTCCGGCCTACGCCGGGCTATGTGAGGCGCTTTGGGAGCGCTATCTCCAGACGGGACAGGCGACACTCGCCGGAGACGCGACCAGAATGTGCGACAAGGCGAGCGAGCTATCTCGAAACGATCCCGCAGCACTGGTCGCACTCGGGAGGACCCAGTTGTTCCACGGCCAGTTGGATGGTGCCGAGCGGACCCTGCGGGACGCCATCCAGCAGGGCGCCGGGGCAGATGGCCACAGCTGGCTTGGCCATGTGCTCGAGGAACAGGGGAAGTTCGCGGATGCAGAGCGCGAACATCGCAGGGCCATCGCATTGCGTCCCGAATTGTGGATCTACCCAGCTGCGCTCGGGCAGTTCTACATGAACATCGAACGCAACCAGGACGCCATCGAGCTCCATCGCGAGGTCATTCGACTCTCTCCCGACAACTACATCGGCTACAGCAACATGGGCGCGTCGCTGATGCTGATGCACCGTCTCGACGAGGCGGAGGCGCAACTGCGGCGGTCGATAGCTGTGCGACCCACGTCGCTGGCCTATCGTAACCTCGGATACCTCGGCCTCCTCCGGCAGAGACACGACGACGCTGTCGTTGCCCTGAGGGAAGCGATCCGGTACGGCCCCGAAGACTGGTGGAGCTGGCGGTGGTTGGCCCACGCCTATCACTGGAGCGGTGAGAAGTCGCAGGAACGTGAGGCCTGGCAGCGCGTCGTCGACTTGCTGCGCTATCGTCTCGATTTCAACCCGACCAATCAGGACATGCAGTGCAGCATGGCCGAGGCCTTGATTGGCCTCGGCGACACCGCGAACGGTCTCCGGCATCTGAATCGCCTAACGTCACGCCCGATCATCAAGGCATACGATCTCTACTGGATAGGTCGGGCGTACGAAATGGCTGGCCGAAGGAAGGAGGCAGTGCAGTACATCTCGCAGGCACTCGCACTCGGATTCGATTCGCATACCGTCGCCGGCGATCCCTGGTTACGCGCACTGCGCGCCGATCCGGCGTACAACGGACCGCGGGAGCAACGTTGACCGCCTGAACGGACGTCACCGCCTCAACACGGGAGTGACAGATGCCGAACGACGAACAACAACGCGAGCCGTATAGAGAGTACACGAACCTGTCGATTCGCCTGCGCGATTTCGACGGACAGCGGTTCGCCGTTGAGGTGACGGACAGCCCTGTCGGACGGATGAGAGATCCTGACTATGTCATGTTCGATTGGGGCGTATTGCCCCTCCTGCAGAAGCACGACGAGCTGAATGACGAAAAACAGGAAGACCTTTCCCTGAGGGACCTTCGGGAGCTTGGGGAGATGCTGGGAGGCATGCTCTTTCCCCCAACGGTTCGGGAGGCATTCCGCAAGAGCATGGTATGGGTCATCAGAAAGAAGAAACTCTACAGCCCACCGGAGGAGGAGCCGTCTCTACGAATTATCCTGGACATCGACGATACGAGGCTCATGTCCTTGCCGTGGGAATACACTTACATGTGGGAATACGGCCAGCTCGCTCGGGGTACGCTCGGCACGTCGGAGCAGGTCAAAGCGACCTTGAGTGCTCCGCTCGCGGACAAGGACAAACAAGACAAAATCGAGGGGCTTCGCGAGAAATCTCAGCTCGACGGCTTTCTGATCCGCGACCCAAGGATCTCGATGGTGCGACTCGAGCCGTTCATAGTGGATCCTGACGAGGCACCGTACGTAGGGCTCAGCGGCAAGGCGGACGACCAGGGGCCCGGAGACAAGGCGTCCGGGCTGAAGCCCCTCCCGCGGCTCTGCATCGGCATCGCAGATCCGGCCGATATGGAGCAAGTGTACGACGTAACCCTGCAGGCCGCTGTGATCGACGCATTTCATCGTGAGGAGGTGAATTTCTCCTCCTACGAGTACGATGCTAAGCACCCCGATAAACCCGGTCCCCCGATCGATTGGGCGAACAAGGGTGATCGACTAAAACGGGGGTCCGATGAGTCGGTGATGTTTCGCAGGCGCCTTCGCGATCTGGGCAAGCGATGGCTTCTGCCCGACGATGCCACGAACCGTAAGGGGTGGAAAGCCTTAGTTCTTGATTTCCTGAGTTTGGAATCGATGGAGGAGACGTCCACGTCGCAAGTCTTCGATGTCTTCCACTATGCTGGCCACGGTGGTGTGATCGAACCCTCGATGGTGGAGGAGGTGCCCAGGCTCGAGGAAAAGAAGGATCAAGCTGACCACAAGGATTCAGATCACAAGGAATCTCTTGGACCATACCACCGAATTCTGTCGGCGATCCTCAAGGATGGTCCACCGCGGTCGGTCGTGGATTCCACGCTTGGGCCATTCAATCCCATGGGCCCGTTCAATCCCATGGGCCCGTTCAATCCCATGGGGCCGTTCAATCCGATGGGCCCATTCAATCCGATGGGCCCATTCAATCCGATGGGCCCATTCAATCCGATGGGCCCATTCAATCCGATGGGCCCATTCAATCCGATGGGGCCATTCAATCCCATGGGGCCATTCAATCCCATGGGGCCATTCAATCCCATGGGGCCGTTCAACCCTATGGGGCCGTTCAATCCTATGGGGTCTTGGTCTATGCTAGACCCTGCGTCTCAAGCGGCGCGGTGGCAACAAATGTCCCATCCGTCGGGCGCCCAAGTCTGGAGTGCGCACCTCGGTAAACGCCCCGAGGACTCTTGGCGAGGATTCATCGCTCTGGAGGGCTACCCGGTCTGTCCCGACGACACGAGCGCGCCGAAGGGCGAGACGAGAGCATTCCACTACGAGATGAGCGCATCAAGAGAGCCCCTCTCAAAAGATGTCTTGCGGAAAATCGAGGATACCGCCGAAGTGTGGTTGGCGATGTTGGCGGGTCGCCCACTACCGCGCTACCCCCTGGAGTTGGAGGACGTCGACAAGCTCCTGAGGTGGTCCCGCGACCACAAGCAGCCGGGAAGTCTTGGCGACTGGATTGAGGGGCATATTTACCGGATCGACCGAGCGCAGGCACGAGCGGACGAGCAAGAGCAGAAGAGGCTCCAGCCTTTGCTGAAAAAACTCCGTGAAGCGAAGAAGTATGCGGACGAGCAGCGAGAAGACAGACGAAAGAACTTCATGAAGCGATGCTCGGCGGGGCATACGGGGCACGACCTCGTTTTCGCCGAGCGCGTTGCCCGCATGGTGCGGGACATGAACGTCAAAGCCGTTGTTCTGACGACTTGCAGGGGCGGTGTGCGGGGGGTTTCGAGGTGGAGCGGCCTGGCGGCAGCGCTTCTTCGCGCCGGTGTCCCCGTCGTTGTAGCCATGCAATTCGCAATTTCCATCGACGCGGCTAAGAGGTTCTCGTTGGGCTTTTATGACGCCCTGGCACTTGGGAAGTCGATCGACGAGGCGGTCACCGAGGGCAGGAAGAATCTCCAACGGGATCCGGGGCAAAAGGGATTCGACGATTTCGGCCTGCCCGTCATCTACTCGCGCTTGACACGTACTGTTAGCCTCAGACTCCCCAACATTCCGTCTCCGCTTTGAACCGTCCAGCCGCGCCGACCTGCTGAACGGTGGACTCCTCGTCACCGCTGCATTCGTCGGCGCGTCTGGACCAGCAGCCTAACGTATCGTTGCTCCTGACGAGCGGTCGCCTGACGCGGCTGCGCGGCACTCGTTCCGGTACGCGGCGTTTTCACCCATCCAACCATAGAACTTGGGCGTGATCTGGCCGCGTCGTTCGATGAGGAATAACGTGTCGAATCGTGAAAGCTGATCGCGCAAGTCGCACCGCTCACTTCGTCGCGCTCGGCCGCGCCCTCGCGGATGCCGGCCTGTCGCACGTGCCCGGTTTTCGCGATCCGACCGCGCGCGTTTTTCTGACCGAGAAGGGAAAGCAGAGCTTCGAGAAGACCGAGCGCGCGTTTCGGGAAGGGAAGCGTGGACTCGCGCCCGACGCGGCGCGGGTGATGGCCGACCTGATC
>Ga0068861_100002729_pt1 | contig 11563 bp, 11 predicted proteins | sample KBSSwiS42_FD_66593 | JGI IMG/M metagenome (GOLD analysis project Ga0068861, IMG submission 66593) | Switchgrass rhizosphere microbial communities from Kellogg Biological Station, Michigan, USA - KBS Switchgrass S4-2 | ecosystem: Host-associated > Plants > Roots > Rhizosphere > Soil ...
ACGGCAGCGCACGTGGTTCCGGGGCCTCGAAAGGGCTATGTGGATCAAGGTGGCACCGGATGAAGAGCCGGAGAGCACCGCCGAGCGGGTTCTGCGCGCCTTCACAGAGAATGATAAGCTCTCCCGTCGCTTGAGAGAGCGGGCGTAACTCAGCTGGTAGAGTGTCAGCTTCCCAAGCTGAATGTCGCGGGTTCGATTCCCGTCGCCCGCTCCAACGCCCGTCCCGCCAATGAGATCGGGCTTCAACCAACGGTTGACAAATCCGGCATAATTCGTTTAACTGCTTTGTCTTAATTTGCCTCAGCCTCTCGGCGTTGGTGACCTATTTTTGGAGTCCCCGTGCACATTCAGGACGTACTTCCAGGTTCCCTGGCCGCCCAGGCCGGCATCGCCTCGGGCGAAAAAGTGACGGCGGTGAACGGCCGTCCGGTGCGGGATTTCCTGGACCTTCACCTGTGGCTGGGCGACGAAGAGCTGGATCTCATTTTGGAGAAAGCCGGCCAAGCCCCGCGTCGGGTACGCATCCAGCGTGAATACGGGAAAGAACTGGGGCTGGTTTTTCCCGAACCGCAGATTCGCCGCTGCGGCAACGATTGCCCCTTCTGCTTCGTCGACCAGCTTCCGGAAGGCCTGCGTAAAAACCTCTACATTCGTGACGACGATTACCGGTTTTCTTATCTGTATGGTCACTTCATCACGCTCACGAACCTCAAGGAGAGCGAATTCGAGCGGATCATCGAGCAGCAGCTATCGCCGCTCTACATTTCGGTGCACGCCCTCGATCCGGTGGTTCGCGAAAAGCTTCTCGTGAGCAAACGAGCCGGGGAGATCCGGTCGAGAATCGAACAGCTCCTGAAGGGTGGTATCGAACTCCACACGCAAATCGTCGTCGTTCCCGGCGTGAATGACGGCGACATCCTACGCCAAACCATCTTCGAGCTGGCCGAATACTACCCGGGCGTTCAAAACGTGTCCGTGGTTCCGGTCGGCCTCACCGCGCATCGCGACAATCTGCCCCAAGTGCGCACGCTGACCCGCCGCGAAGCGCGTAACATCGCCCATACCGTGCGCCGGTACGGCCGCGCCATGCAGCGGCGCCTCGGTGCTGAATTTTGCTACGTGGCCGACGAGATGGTGCTCGCCGCCGGACTTCCCATGCCCGGCCCCGCGTACTACGGCAACTTTTCGCAGCGAGAGAATGGTGTGGGTCTCGTACGAAGTGCGCTCATGTTCTTCGAGCGGGCAGAAGGTCAAGGCGCGGCGCTACGCCGGCGCGGCATCAAGCGGGCCGTCATCCTCACCGGTGAGAGCTTCGGCCCCATCCTCAATGACACGCTGCCTCTTCTCAAGGCCAAGCTTCCCGAAATCGATCTCACCGTCGTCACGGTGGAAAACAAACTCTTCGGCCGCCCGACCACGGTTGCCGGCCTGCTCGGCGGCAACGATATCCTCGAAGCGGCGCGCCTTATCGTCAAACCCGGCGATCTCGTGCTCGTTCCCGACGAGGCGGTGAGCGAGCGTGGCGTCTTCATCGACGACGTGCGTCCGGAAGACATCGCCCGTGAGCTGAAGGTGGACGTCACGGCAAGCTGGGGGCCGCTTCTCACCGAAACCGAATACGAATCCGACACGGAACTGGAAGAGATGGTCGAGGTCGCCTCGTGAGACGCCGGCGCCTACCGCTCGTTGCCGTGGTGGGCCGCCCGAACGTCGGCAAATCGACCTTCTTCAATCGCGTGATCGGCGGCTCAACCGCGGTCGTGGACGATCTGCCCGGCGTCACGCGCGATCGCAGGGAAGCCGAAGCCTCCTGGAATGGCGTTCCGTTCATGCTCGTGGATACGGGCGGCCTCGTGCCCGGGACCAAAGACAGCATGGAGGACGCGATCCGCCAGCAGGTGGACGTTGCGCTCGAGACTTCCGCACTCATTCTGTTCTTGATCGATGCCCGCGAGGGCCTGACCGAGCTCGATCGTGACATTGCCAAAAGCCTCCGCCCCCACACGGATCGTGTACTCCTGGTGGCCAACAAGGTCGAGAGTCCCGAGCAGGAGACCCTCGCCCTGGAGGGCGCCGAGCTTGGCTTCGGCATTCCGCAGACCATATCGGGACAGCACGGTCGCGAAGTCGGTGATCTTCTCGATGAAGTCGTGAAACGCATTCCCAAGAAAGCGGCCGATGAAGACGACGACGCCATTCGCTTCACGCTGGTGGGACGTCCCAACGTCGGCAAATCCAGCCTGGCCAACCGGCTCCTCGGCGAACCGCGGCTCATCGTGCATCACGAAGCGGGAACCACCCGCGACGCGATCGACGTGCCGTTTCGATTCGACGGCAGCGATTTCGTGCTCATCGATACGGCCGGCCTTCGCCGCCGAAGCCACGTCACCACCGGCATCGAGTATTACTCCGCCTTACGCACGCAGAAGAGCCTCGAAAGAAGCGACGTCGTGCTGCTTGTTCTGGATGCCACCGAAGAGTTGAGCAACCAGGACGCGCGCATCGCACATACGATCCTGGAGCACGGCAAATCCTTCGTGTTCCTGGTCAACAAGTGGGACCTGGTGGAAAAAGACGAGCACACAAGCGCCGCGTTCTCGAAGAAGCTCTACGAACAGCTGCCGCTTCAGGGTGAGCCGCCGATTCTCTACGTATCCGCGCTGACCGGCCTTCGGGTGCAACGTATCCCGGGCCTCGTGCGCGAGCTCTATGAAGAACGCCACCGCCGTATTTCCACGCACGAGCTCAACGACGTGCTTCAGGAGACCCTGAACCGCCTTCAGCCTCCGGTCACTAAAGCCGGCAAGCCGCTCAAGATGTATTACGTGACTCAGACCGGAGAGGCGCCGCCCACCTTCGCCGTGTTCACGAATGCCCCGCGAGAGGTGCCAGCCTCTTACGAAGGCTTCTTGCGTAATCGCTTCCGTGACCGTCTTGGCTTTCGTGCCACGCCCATCCGGATCGTGTTCAAGCCGAGGCACTGAGCATGTGGTACGCGTTCGTTCTCGTCGTGTCGTTCCTGCTTGGATCCTTGCCCTGGAGTTTGTGGGTAGGGCAGACGAAAGGCGTGGACCTGCGCACCGCGGGGAGCGGCAATCTTGGCGCGACGAATGTCTACCGGGTGTTGGGTTGGAGGCTGGGCCTCATCGTTCTGGTACTCGACGTTCTCAAAGGTCTGATTGCGGTGGAGTTCAGTCGCGGCCTGGATCCCAAAGCCGGCTGGCTTCCCGCCGCCGGCGGCATGTGTGCGGTGCTCGGTCACATGTACAGCCCCCTGGCCGGTTTCAAAGGCGGGAAGGGGGTCGCCACCGCGTTCGGCGTGTTCATTGGTCTCGCCCCCATTGCGTCGCTATTGAGCTTCACGGTTTGGATGGCCTCTCTTGCCCTGGGGGGTTGGGTGTCGGTCGCATCGTGTTTGGCTGCGCTCATGCTGCCGGTCTTCGTCTTCGTCACCCGTGACGACATTCAATCCCGATTTCCCTGGGCCTTCGCTCTCGCCATCATGATCGCGCTCCTCGTCACCCTCCGGCATACCAAGAACTGGGATCGCCTGCGTCACGGCGCGGAGCAACGCATCTGGGAAAAACGCGTCGAGACACCGGAGCGGGGAGCCCTCCCGCGATGAAGATCGCCATGATTGGGTTGGGCTCCTGGGGAACTGCGCTCTCCGTGCGGTTGGGTGCGCGCCACCAGATCAAGGGCTGGACCCATGATCCCGCCCAGCGAAACGCACTGCGACAGGACACGGAAAATCGCAAATACCTCCCCGGCGTGCCGCTTCCCAAGTCTCTCTCCGTCGTCGATGAGATCCAGACCGCACTCGAAGACGCGGAGCTCATCGTGCTCGCGGTGCCCAGCTTTGCCGTGCGGGAGACCGCACGTTCGTTGCATCCGTTGGGCCGCATCCCGGTGGTGAATGTCGCAAAGGGACTCGAACAATCCACCGCCAAGTTCTTGCTGACCGTACTGGCGGAGGAGCTGGGCGTAGACCATCCCATCGCTTCGCTCGTCGGTCCCAGTCATGCCGAAGAGGCGGCGCGGAACCATCCCACCGCGGTAGTCGCCACCTCGCACGATTCAAAAGTGTCGCGACTCGCACAAGATGTGATGACGGACGATCGCTTTCGGGTGTATACGAATGATGACGCGGTGGGGGTGGAGCTGGCCGCATCCCTCAAAAACGTGATCGCTCTCGCCGCAGGAATTGCCGCCGGGCTTGGCTACGGCGACAATACGCTGGGTGCGTTGCTCACGCGTGGACTGGCCGAGATGACCCGGCTGGGTGTGCGCTTGGGCGCTCGCGCCGAAACCTTTTTTGGACTGTCCGGGGTGGGGGACTTGGTTACCACCTGCGCCAGTCCACTGAGCCGCAATCGCCGGGTGGGAGAGGCGGTGGGCAGGGGAACGCCGCTCCCACAAGTGCTCGAAGGCATGTCGATGGTCGCCGAGGGCGTGTGGACGACCAAAGCGGCCCGCGAGCTTGGCCATCGCACTGGGGTGGAACTGCCCATCGTCGAACGCGTGCATGCCGTGCTCTTCGAATGCGAACCGGCCGAAACCGGCATTCACATGCTGATGACGCGTGAGCTCAAATCTGAACTTTGATGAGGTGCTGCACATGAAGGACAAACCGGAGAACAACTCCAAGCTCTACTACTCGATCTCCGAAGCGGCCATGGTCACTCAAGTGAAGCCGCATGTGCTTCGCTACTGGGAAACGCAGTTCAAGGCGCTGCATCCTCGAAAGAACAAAGCCGGAAATCGGATGTACCGCAAGACGGACCTCAAGATGGTGATGCTGATCAAGGAGCTGCTCTACGAAAAAGGATTTACCATCGCGGGGGCGAAGAAGAAGCTCACCGATGAAAAAGACGCGATTCGCGATCAGCTCGATTTGAAATTCGGCAGCGTGGATCGCGCGGCGCGCTTGTTGGAAGTGCAGCGCGAGATTCGCCACATGCTCAAGGACATCAAAGGAAGCCTGGACGGCGCCGAGGGGTTGTAGCTCGAACGGGCGGTCGTGTATTCTCTTCCGTCCTCAAGACACCTTTTGGTCGGGGCGTAGCGCAGCCTGGTAGCGCACTTGCTTGGGGTGCAAGTGGTCGCTGGTTCAAATCCAGTCGCCCCGACCATTTTTGACCCCCATCTTAGAGATTTATGAAACGTATCCTCGTCTCCAACGATGACGGCATCGACGCGCCCGGCCTCATGGCTCTGGTGGAAGCACTCTCGTCCTGGGCGGACGTGTCGGTCATGGCGCCGCAAACCGAACAAAGCGCCGCATCGCACGCGTTGACGTTGCAGCATCCCTTGCGGGTGCGCACGCTGGGTCCACGGCGCTGGTCCGTGAATGGAACGCCCACCGATTGCGTGCTTCTGGCGATCAAGGAGTTCCTGCCCGAGCCCCCTGATCTCGTTATTTCTGGGATCAACGAGGGGCCCAACATGGGGGAGGACGTGATTTATTCGGGAACGGTCGCCGCGGCCATGGAAGGGGCCATCCTGGGGTTCCCCGCCATGGCGGTGAGCCTGGCGTCCCGGAAGCTCATGGACTTCAGGGCCGCCGCCGCCGTCACCGCCCGCCTGGCGGCACGGTTACTGGAAACACGCCTGGGGCACCGTTTTCTCATCAACGTGAACGTGCCTGCGGGAGAAGGGGAGGCGATCCGCGGGTATCGCGTGACCCGCCTCGGCTCGCGGGTCTACCATGATGTCATCGTTAAAAATCGCGATCCGCGCGGCCGGGAGTATTACTGGATTGGGGGCGGTGAGCCGGACTGGGCGGAGTCGGCCGAAAGTGATTTCAAAGCGGTGAGTGAAGGCTACGTTTCGCTCACGCCGTTGTTGACTGATCTCACCGCGGAGCCTCAGCTTCGTTTTTTGGAAGGACTCGAGCTTTGATGAAAGAGACGAAAGACTATCCTCAAGCGCGGGACCGCATGGTGCACGAGGAAGTGATCGCCAAGGGGATCCGCAACACGCTGGTGATCCGGGCCATGCAGGTGGTGCCGCGGCACCGTTTCGTGCCCGAAGCATTGGAGCGTGAGGCGTACAGCGCATCGGCGTTGCCGATCGGCTCGGGGCAAACGATTTCCGCACCGCACATGGTGGCTCTCATGACCGAAGCGCTTCAGCTCGAAGGTGATGAACGCGTGCTCGAGGTCGGCACCGGCTCGGGTTATCAAGCCGCCGTGCTGTACGAAATCACCTCGCATCTGATCACCATCGAACGCGTGCCCGAGCTGGCGCGAAAGGTCCAGCGGCTCTTCTCCGAGCTGTATTTGGATGGCATCGTGGTCAAGGTCGGGGACGGAACGCAGGGGTATGCGGAAGCCGCGCCTTATGATCGCATCGTGATCACCGCCGCCGCGCCGCGCGTCCCGCAGGCGTTGTTCGATCAACTCAGTCAGGCCGGCGTTCTCGTCGCCCCCATCGGTACGCGCGCCGAGCAAATACTCATGCGCTATCGCAAGAAAGAGGGTGGGCGGCTTGAAGAGGAAGCCTTGTGCCGGTGTGTGTTCGTACCTCTCCTGGGGCGCGATGCGTTTCAGGAGGAGGAGGAATCCACGTAAGCGCAAACGCGTCTTGCGCCGGAACGCAACGCGCGCGTATAGTTCATCCCTCTTTGTGCCTTCGGGAAGACGACGGCACGTGCTCTTCGGGTCGGGGCGTAGCGCAGTTTGGTAGCGCACCTCGTTCGGGACGAGGGGGTCGGAGGTTCGAATCCTCTCGCCCCGACCATGTATCCCTCTCTGCGCGGAACAAGCCATGGGCCAGGCCAGCCTCCACGCCATCGTTCACGGCCGTGTGCAGGGAGTGCATTTCCGCCATTACGCGGCGCGGGAAGCAGCGCGACTCTCCTTGCGAGGCTGGGTGCGTAACTGTCCCGATGGCACGGTTGAGGTCCAGGCGGCTGGCGATGCGGCGTCTTTGGACGCGTTTCTGGATTGGCTCCATAAAGGGCCGCCCGCTGCTCGCGTGACCGGCGTCGATGCCGCGCGTGGAACCGAAAGCGACTTTCCCCCGGGTTTTCACATCACCGGATAAGAACCTAATGGAACAAGCACCCGAATCGTTTGATGAACGATTGAATCGCGCCCTGGATCGGGGGCAAAAGCAGAGACAACTCCGAAGCGCCGACCTGGATCCATTGCTTACTCATCCCGATTTCGACGCATCCTCGTTCGACTTGTTCCTGGATCTCGCCCGGCAAATGGGGGTGGAGATCGTCGAGGAGGAGCCGGCCCAGCCGGCCGAGCCAGGCGGCCCATCGCTCGATTCCTTCCGGCTCTACTTGACCGAGATCGGCCGCTATCCCTTGCTCACTCCGGAAGAGGAGCAACGTTACGGGCGAGAGATGCGCGAGGGCACCACGCCCCATTATCGTGATGAAGCGCGGCGCAAGCTGATCGTGTCCAACCTGCGTTTGGTCGTGAAGCTGGCCCGTGCCTACAGCGGGCATGGGTTGCCGTTCCAGGACGTCATCGAAGAGGGGAACCTCGGACTCATTGCGGCGGTGGAACGCTTCGATTACCGGCGAGGGTTCCGCTTTTCGACCTATGGCGCATGGTGGATCAAGCAGGCCATGGCGCGCGGGATTGCCAACCAGTCCCGCACGGTGCGCATCCCGTTTCACGTGGTGCAGCTCGTGAACCGTTTTCTGGCCACCGAAACGCGGCTGCGACACAAGCTGGGTCATGCGCCCACGATGGAAGAAGTGGCGAAGGAAATCGACCAGCCTGTTGCGCGACTCAATCGTGTTCGACATCTGATCCACAGCATCAAGAACCTGGATTACGAGAGCTCGTGGGAGATGATGGGTAATCTCGCCGAGACCGAGATTGCGGATCCGCCGGTTGATTTCGAGACGCAAGTCGATCGCCTGTTCGAGTTCGAGCGACTCAACCGGCTCCTGGGACGGTTGTCGCAGCGCGAAGAATTCGTGCTGCGGGTGCGCTACGGATTTGATGATGGCAACGCACATTCGTTGGCCGACACTGGTGACCGATTGGGCGTGAGCCGGGAGCGCGTGCGTCAGATCGAAAAAGTGGCGTTGACCAAGTTGAAGCGCTACATCGAACTCGCCGAAAAAGGCGCGCGCTGGGACGAGATCCTATGAGTCACGTCGATCTTCGGGGGTTCATTCGCGACATCCCCGATTTTCCCAAGAAGGGCATTTTGTTTCGGGATATAACCCCGCTCTTGGCGGAGCCCCAGGCGATGCGGGAAGTCGAACGGCGGTTCGTGGAGGCATGGCAGCATCAGAACGTGAATGCGGTCGCGGGCGTGGAAAGTCGTGGGTTTATTTTTGGTACGTTGATGGCCCGCGCGCTGGAGATTCCCTTCATTCCCATTCGCAAGCAGGGGAAGCTGCCATGGACCCGCATTTCGGAAAGCTACGCGCTCGAATACGGGGAAGGCGTGCTGGAAGCGCATGAAGATGCGCTCAAGGCCAAGGATCGCGTGGTGATCGTGGACGATCTTTTGGCCACCGGTGGTACTGCTGCGGCGTCCGGCCGCTTGGTCGAGCGGCTTGGCGGTCATGTGGTCGGATTCGGGTTCGTGGTGGAGCTGGGATTTTTGGACGGACGGAAAAAGCTCGGGAACACGCCCGTGGTTTCGTTGGTGACCTACGACTGAGAGAGGCCACGTAAGTAACTTATTCACAGCATGCAGCTGCCGGATATTTATTTCGCGTTCGATTGGCGGCGGGGCGAACGCCCACTCTACTTTCATCGTGATCGGGGCGGAGCGATTCTCCGTGTCACCGCCTCGAACCTAATACCAGCCGAGGGGTCGTTACTGATCTACGGGCCCGGAACGCCGGTCTGGGACGATTCTGGCCTGGCTTTCCTGGCTTCTGTGCGTGACCGCGGCGGCGCCGTGCTTCCTTTGGGTGCCATCCTGGAACGATGCGGCTTCCCGAGTCGTATCCGTCGCGAGGACCTGCTGGAGCGTCTCGGCGGATCGCACATCGATCTTGAAGACCCTCGCCGGGAAGGGCGAGAGATTCTGGAGCGCTTGGGAGAGATCCTTCACGATTTGGACGTAGACATAGAAACAGATCGTGCTCTGGTGCAGAAACCGCGAGCACTAATTGTTGCCGACATCATGTGCGCTCCCGATGCCCCCGGGGTATACACGTTCCTGTCTTCAGAAGGCGAAGCCATCTATATCGGTAAGGCACGTTCGCTACGCCGGCGCCTCACCAGTCATTTTCAAACGCGAGGGGGAGAGCCATCCAAACGTGCGGCCTTGATTGCGGGGGCCACTGAGGTGCGTTGGGAAGAAACGGGGAGCGAGCTGGAGGCGCTCGTTCGCGAGCACGTCGCACTTCGTCGGGAACGGCCGGCCATCAACGTGCAGAAGAGGGCGCACCGAAGGCCGCGAGGGTCGTGGCGTGACCGCGCGGTGGCTCTGCTCCTGCCATCCATGACTGCGGAGGACAACGAGGTTGTTCTGGTGGCGGGGGACGGAAGGTTTCACGCGGAGCGTGTGCCGCGCGCAGCAAAACTGCCTCGCGGTTTCTGGAAGCGAGTGAGTGGCTTTCTAGAGGGACAAAGTCCGGGCCGAGGCCCGGAAAGATTGAAGTTTACTGAAGAAGAGCAAGTGGAACTCGCCGAAATCGCCCTGACCTGGATCGTGGGTCATGAGACCGAGGTGAATCAGATCGACCTGACCTACGAAACCCCCTCACCGGACCTCAAACGACGTTTGGTGAGCTGGTTGGCATTGGATCCGACAGAAGAGCGAACCGAGGTTCGCTGACGCTGTTCTGGGACGGGACCAATGCCAGCGCGAGCTTAAACATTATCCCGAGTCTGATGTAGATTCTTATCATGCCATTCAGCCCCGGCACCCAGCTTGGTGCGTACGAGATCATCGCCCCCCTTGGTGCCGGGGGAATGGGGGAAGTGTATCGAGCGCGCGATAAGAGACTTAAGCGCGATATTGCTATCAAAGTGTTGCCTGATAGCGTGGCGACTACTTCCGATCGCGTCGCCCGTTTCGAACGTGAAGCCACGATCGTGGCTGGTCTGAATCACCCCAATATCGTCACGCTGTATTCCATCGAAGACGAAGCCGGCGTTCGCTTCATCACCATGGAGCTTGTCGAGGGGCAAAGTCTTACCCGTCTTGTTACACCTGGTGGGCTTCCTATGTCACAGCTGCTCAACCTGGTTATCCCGATTGCGGACGCGCTCGTAGCGGCCCATGAGCGAGGGGTCGTACACCGGGACATCAAGCCCGCCAATGTCATGGTGACGACTGAGGGGCGGGTGAAAGTGCTGGATTTTGGGCTCGCCAAGCTGGCCCAATCCGAGCAGCAAGGCACGCAGGCGGTGACGATCGCCGGACCGTTGTCAGTCGAAGGGTGCGTGATGGGCACGGCGCCATACATGGCTCCCGAGCAAATTCGGGGGGATGCCATTGACGGGCGCACGGATCTTTTCTCGTTCGGCGTCCTGGCCTACGAGCTCGCGTGTGGAAGCCGGCCCTTTGCCGGCCAGACGTTGGGAGATGTGATCTCTGCGATCTTGCGTGACAGCCCCGGGGCGATCAGAACACTCCGCCCCGAACTGCCGCCTGAACTCGAACGCATCATCAATCGATGCCTCGAGAAACAGCCAAAGGATCGTTTCCAGACCATGGTCGAGGTCTTGAATGAGCTGCGAATGCTGCAGCGGGCGCAGGAACGCGAGACCACGCCGAGTGACACCGCATCCGACAAGATTGCGTCGATTGCGGTGCTGCCCTTTGTGAATCGGAGCGCGAGTGCGGAGGACGAGTACTTTTCCGACGGACTTGCCGACGAACTTCTCAATGTGCTCGCAAAGATACGGGGACTCCGGGTCGCGGCGAGGACGTCAGCGTTTCACTTCAAAGGAAAAGACACCACGATCGGAGAAGTGGGTCAGGCCCTAAAGGTGGCCACCGTGTTGGAAGGCAGCGTGCGCAAAGCCGGCCAGCGAGTGAGGATCTCCGTCCAGCTGGTGAAGGTCTCCGATGGCTACCAGCTGTGGTCGGAAACCTATGATCGGACACTCGAAGACATCTTTGCCGTACAGGACGACATTGCCCAATCGGTCGTCAAAGAACTCCGCGAGACGCTCTTGGGCGAACGCGTGGACCCCAAAAAAGACCACGAAGTCATGGCGGAAGTTGCTCGGGCCGGCCGGGGTCGGGGCCAAAGTACAGAGGCGCACCGGCTGGCTCTGCAGGGCCGGCACATGCTGTCTCTCCTGACCCGAGACGATGTTCTGCGAGGGATTGATTACCTCCGGCAGGCCCTTCAGCTGGATCCACAGAACGCGATTGCCTGGGTGGATCTCGCGCGCTCCCACCTTGTCGCGGCCGGGTATGGATGGGAGCCTATGGAGAACGCTGTGGCATCGGCGCGATTAGCCACGGACCGGGCCCTGGCCATAGAACCCGAGCTGGTTGAGGGTCATGGCGTGCTGGGCCGCATACGTCTCTATTTCGATTGGGATTGGAAGGGAGCCGAGGACTCATATCGCCGTGCGTTGGAACTTGCCCCCGATAACGCTATAGGAATTCACGG
>Ga0068861_100002730_pt1 | contig 11563 bp, 9 predicted proteins | sample KBSSwiS42_FD_66593 | JGI IMG/M metagenome (GOLD analysis project Ga0068861, IMG submission 66593) | Switchgrass rhizosphere microbial communities from Kellogg Biological Station, Michigan, USA - KBS Switchgrass S4-2 | ecosystem: Host-associated > Plants > Roots > Rhizosphere > Soil ...
GCGGTAAATGTAGCATCGCGTTTGGGCCAGCGTGCCCGCGCCGGGGAAATGCTGTTCTCCGAAGCGGTCAAGATCTCGCTGGATGCTACCGGTTTCAATTGCAGTGCCCTGGCGCTGCCACCGCTGGTCCTGCGCGGCCGTACCAGTCCGATCGATATCTACTGCGTGCCGACGGGGCATCGGATCGATTTCCGGACGCATTGAAAGGGCCAACGGGCGACGGGCCTGGGGCTGCGGCAGGAACGGAGAACGAGAATCGACGCACTCCTGCCGCAGCCCCAGGCCCGTCGCCCGTTGGCCCTCCCCTTGCTATCAACCCGCTCGCTCCGTTACATTCAGCCCATGTACTGCCGTTGGCGCTATTACTATTACTTTACCAACCCCCGGCCTGTTCCAGGCGCGGGGCGTGTTGGTCGAATGCGCTGACTTCTCAAGAACTGCCATCTCACTGATCCGCTCCGACACCGCCTGATACTCGCTGGGGGCAAGCGCGCTGAGGCTTCCCGTCGCTGTATACGAGGTGTGTCATGAGTGTTCCCCAGATCGAAATTCCCCCCAATGTGGCCCTACCAGGCCCGGCCCTGCAACGCGACCTGTCGGTCGCAGTAGCCGCCGAATCCACGGCATCGATCGACGAGCGTGTCCGTAAATCTCTCGGCGCCCGCGCCGCCGGGCTCCAGGAAGTCATCGTACTGTCGCAGACGCGTTACCTGGATCTGTCCACGTCGTCGCGGCGGCGCCTGGGCATCGCTCCCGGCCAGGTTCATGTGCAGCTGCGGCTTGTGATTCGCGATCTCGAACGCACATTGTCTGCAGACGAGGCAAATGAGTTGCGCGATGCCGTCGTAGACGTCCTGCACGAAGGGGCGGTGCGAACCTGGGCGTCGCGTGAAATGCAGCTGTGAGGAACCTTCTCATGGCCACGCGATTGCTTGAGGACAATGGCGGCCGCATTGATTACAGTCACCGAGCAGGGCTTGTATTGCCCCCAGGGGGATTTCTACATCGATCCCTGGATGCCGGCGCCTCGGGCCGTAATTACGCACGCTCATGGAGACCACGCACGTAGCGGCAGCGAACAATATTTCGCGGCGGAGCCAGGCGCGGGAATTCTGCGCCATCGTTTGGGAAGCGATCTTCCGCTGCAGCCGAAGGCCTACGGCGAAGTATTCAATATCGGGCCCGCACAGATTTCCCTGCATCCAGCCGGTCATGTGCTCGGTTCGTCGCAAGTGCGAATCGAGATCGACGGCGCCGTATGGGTCGTCACCGGCGACTACAAGCGCGCTGCCGATCCGACTTGCGCCGCCTTTACACCGGTCCAATGCGATGTGCTCGTCAGCGAAGCGACGTTCGCTTTGCCTTGCTACAGCTGGCCGGATACACGCGGTGTGGTCGCTGAAATCTATCGTTGGTGGCAGGCCAATCGCGAGCAGGGTATCGCTTCCGTGCTGTTCGCTTACGCTCTCGGCAAAGCACAGCGAGTGCTGGCGGAGCTGACTGCCTTCACTGACGAACCCGTCTACGCACACGGCGCCGTGCTGCCGGTGGCCGAAGAATATCGACGCGCCGGCATAACGATGCTGCCGACATTGCCCGTCGAAAAAACCAGGAAAGCCGATTACGCAGGCGCACTCGTGATTGCGCCGCCCAGTGCTGCCGGCAGCCCCTGGATGCGCCGCTTCGGCGATGCGTCGACTGGATTCTGTTCGGGCTGGATGCGTATTCGTGGGGCACGCCGCCGCCGTGGCTACGATCGCGGTTTCGTGTTGTCGGATCATGCCGATTGGCCGGGACTGTTGCGGACCGTCGCCGAGAGTCGTGCCAGGCGCGTGTTGCTGACTCACGGCTACAGCGATGCGCTCGTTCGTTATCTGCGCGAACGCAACGTCGATGCGGATGCCTTGCGTACCGCTTACGGCGACGAGGAATGAAAGCGTTCGGCGAGCTGTACGAGCAGCTCGATTCGACCACGTCGATCAACGCCAAGCTCGCCGCACTGGTCCGCTATTTTCGTTCGGCGCCGGCGCACGATGCCGCTTGGGCCATTCATTTCCTGTCGGGTCGAAGGTTGAAGCGCGTCGTCGGCAGCGCCACCTTGCGTCAATGGCTGCTGGACGAATCCGGATTGCCCGAATGGCTGCTCGAAGAAACGTATTCGCAGGTAGGCGACCTGGCAGAGACCATTGCATTGCTGGTCGAGCGGGACGGCGCACATCAGCCATCCGAGCTGTCGCTGTCGGCATGGATCGAACGGCTGCTGGGATTGCCTGGGATGACGCCGGCCGAACAGCAAGGCAGCGTCGTGCACTGGTGGAAAGAACTGGATGCCCGCGGCTGTTTCCTGCTCAACAAGATCCTGACGGGCGAACTGCGTGTCGGCGTATCGGCCGGCATGGTGGAGCGTGCACTCGCCGAAGTCACGCAGCTGCCGCGGACGGTGATCGCTCATCGCCTCATGGGCGTGTGGCAGCCCGGACCGAAGTTCTGGGCGTTCATCAATGCGCCTGCCGATGCGGGCGATCGTTCGCGTCCCTATCCGTTTTGCCTGGCCTCGCCGTTGGAAGCGCAGCCCGAAACGCTCGGGCCGGTCACGGACTGGCTGGTCGAATGGAAATGGGACGGAATTCGCGCCCAGGTGATGCGCCGCGACGATGGTACTTACGTCTGGTCGCGCGGCGAAGAACTGATCACCGATCGCTTCCCGGAAATCGTCCGTCGTGCGGCAGCGCTGCCACCGAACACAGTCATCGATGGAGAGATTCTCGCGTGGCGCGATGGGGTCAGGCCGTTCGGCGAGCTGCAGCAGCGCATCGGCCGCAGGAAACTGACCGCGAAAATCCTGGAAACGACGCCGGTGCAGTTGCTTGCCTACGACCTGCTCGAACTCGACGGCGTGGATCTACGTTTGCGGCCGATGAGCGAGCGGCGCGAACTGCTCGAACGATTGCTGCAAGGACGCGATAGCAGTTTCGATGTCTCAGCGTTGGTCACAGCGGACGATTGGGATGCGCTGCGCGAGTTGCGTTCCGGCTCACGCGAACGATTCGTGGAGGGCATGATGCTGAAGCGCCGCGATTCGGCGTATGGAACCGGCCGCCAGCGCGGTGCCTGGTGGAAATGGAAAATCGAGCCGTACACCTTCGACGGTGTGCTCGTGTACGCCCAGCCCGGTCGCGGCCGACGCGCCAATCTTCTCACCGACTATACGTTTGCCGTGCACGACGGGGACAAACTGGTGCCGGTTGCCAAGGCTTATTCCGGGCTCACCGACAGCGAGATCGCGCGTGTGGATCGTTGGATACGCCAGAACACGGTCGAGCGATTCGGGCCGGTGCGCTCGGTCAAGCCCGAACTGGTGTTCGAGATCGCCTTCGAAGCCATCAACGAATCGGGCCGTCACAAGTCGGGCGTCGCCGTGAGGTTTCCTCGCATAGCCCGTTGGCGTGAAGACAAGCCGGCGGCCGAAGCCAATACACTCGCAGACCTGCGTGGACTGTTGCGTGTCGACTCATCCAATGCAGATGGGAATGCAGCGGGAGCGGCAGTGAGCGCCGGGCATCACGCTAAGGCGCTGCGCTTGTCTGCGATGGACCGCATCGAACGCTGGTTCGCCACTCGGGGCTGGCATCTCGCCGCGTTTCAGAAGGAGACCATCGCCGGCTATCTCGCAGGTGAATCAGGACTGGTACATGCGCCCACGGGTAGCGGCAAGACACTTGCCGCCTGGCTCGGCCCGTTGAGCGCCGAAATGCAAAGCGCAGCGTCGGGCGTGGGCCTGAGAGTGTTATGGATCACACCGCTGCGAGCGCTCGCCAACGACATTCATCGCAATCTCGTCATTGCGACGGAGGCGCTCGGCGTGCCTTGGGAGATCGGTCTCAGGACCGGCGATACGAGCAGCACGTTGCGAAAGAAGCAGCGCGAGCGTCCACCGCAGGGGTTGGTGACGACGCCTGAAAGTCTATCCGTGCTGCTCAGCTTCGCCGATTCGCACGACTCGCTGCGCACTGTGCAGGCAGTGATCGTGGATGAATGGCACGAGCTGATGGGCAGCAAGCGCGGCGTGCAGCTGGAGCTGTGCCTGTCTCATCTGCGGGCACTCAATCCGCGCTTGCAGACTTGGGGATTGTCGGCGACGCTCGGCAATCTCGATGAAGCACTGACGGTGCTGATGGGGCGGGAAGGAGTGGGTCGCATGATTCATGGCCCGCGGCCGCGCGAGGTGTCGATAGAGTCGGTCCTGCCGCCGACCATCGAACGCTTTCCCTGGGCGGGCCACATGGGCACGCGCTTGCTGCAACCCGTTCTCGAAGCGATCGACGCAGCGCAGACGACGCTGGTGTTCACCAACACGCGATCGCAAGCCGAGATCTGGTATCGCGCCATTGCCGAAGCGCGGCTCGACTGGATCGACCGGATGGCGATTCATCATGGTTCGATCTCGCTGGTGCTGCGGCGTCGTATCGAAGCCGCGGTGCAGGCGCGGCAGTTGAAGTGCGTCGTGTGTACCTCGTCGCTGGATCTCGGCGTCGACTTCGCGCCCGTCGACCAGGTCCTGCAGATCGGCAGTCCGAAAGGCGTGGCGAGATTGTTGCAACGGGCGGGGCGGAGCGGTCATCAGCCCGACGGCCGCAGCCGCGTGTTGTGTGTACCCACGCATGCGTTCGAACTCGTCGAGTTCGCAGCAGCGCGGCTAGCGCAATCGTTACGGCGAATCGAAGCTCGACGGCCGCTGCGCCGCTCTCTGGATGTCTTGCTGCAACACGCGATGACGCTGGCTGCCGGTCCGGGATTCGCTGCGGATCGGCTGCTCGCCGAAGTTCGCAGCTCCCATGCGTTCGCTGAACTCACCGACCTGGAGTGGCAGTGGGTCCTGGATTTCCTCACTCGCGGCGGCGATGCCTTGCAGGGCTACCCTCAATACCGTCGTCTCGATCTCGACGACGGCGTCTATCGCGTCGGCGATGCGCGGCTGGCGCGATTGCACCGCATGTCGATCGGCACGATCACCAGCGATGCCGAGATCGCGATCAAGTGGCTGAACGGCGCACCCTTGGGTAGCGTCGAGGAATCGTTGATCGCGCGAATGAAGCCCGGCGCAGCTTTCATGTTCGCCGGGCGGGTACTCGAACTGGTTCGCGTCAAGGACATGGCCGCCTATGTGAGGCTGGCCACGTCGAGATCGGGACGCGTCGCGAAATGGCAGGGCGGACGGCTGCCGTTGTCGAATGAGCTGGCGGACTCCGTGCAGGAGCTGCTCGAACACGCAGCGCATGGCCGCTACGAGCAACCGGAACTAGCACGCATGCGGCCACTGCTCGAATTGCAGCAGCGCTGGTCGCAGTTGCCTACGCCGGACATGCTGCTGATCGAATACACCAGGAGCCGCGAGGGCCATCATGTATTCGTCTATCCATTCGCCGGCCGCACCGTCAACGAAGGCATCGCCACTCTCATGGCGCATCGCTGGGCGCAATTGCAGCCCATTACCTTCTCGATCACCGCGAACGACTATGGCGCCGAATTGCTCACCGGTACGCCGATAGAGATCGATGCGAGCCTGATCCGGCGGCTGCTGGCGCGACCGGACCTGGGCAGCGACTTGCTTGCCAGCCTGAATTTCTCGGAGGTGGCGCGCCGCCAGTTCCGCGATATCGCCCGCATCGCGGGCCTGGTATTCCAGGGATATCCCGGCGCCCGCAAACTCGAGCGACAGTTGCAGGCATCCAGCGGATTGATCTTCGATGTCCTGCGTGAATACGATCCCCGCAATCTGCTGCTCGAACAGGCTCGGCGGGAGGTGTTCGAATTGCAGCTGGAGGAGACGCGACTGGCGCGAGCGCTCGAGGAACTCGAAAAGCGGACGCTTGTCTTGAGTCGCGTAGAATCGCTGACGCCGCTGTCGTTCCCCGTATGGGCCGAACGGTTGCGTTCGCAGATCCTGTCCACCGAAACTTTCCAGGAGCGTATCCAGCGCATGATCGACCGACTCGAACGCCGGGCCGCGCGTGGGTGACGACACATTAGGATTGATGTTGGCCGGCGAGAGCGTGCTGCTCCATCCGCAGCGAGCATTGATCTGGCCGGCGCAGCGCACGCTGTTCATCGCCGACCTGCACCTCGGCAAGGACGAAGTGTTCCGCCAATCCGGCATCGCCATTCCCGAAGGCGGCACCCTGGCAGACCTGCGGCGCATCGATGCGTTGATCGTTGCCCACGATCTCGAACGGATCGTGCTGCTCGGCGATTTTCTGCATGCGACTCCGCGTGGCGCGCCTCGATACCTGCAAACGTTCAGGGATTGGCGGGCCACGCATCGGCATTTGGCCACGCATCGCGATTTGAAATTCGTCGTCGTCGCAGGCAATCACGATCGCCGCGCTGCCGGTCGGGAACTCACCGATGTCGTGCAATGGCAGCCCAATGAATGGATCTGCGGTCCGTTCGTGTGCCGGCATCTTCCTGCGACATCGCCGCATGGCTTCGTGCTGAGCGGCCACGTGCATCCGGTGATCGAGCTGCACGGCACGTATCGCGAACGGGCGCGAGTGCCGGTTTGCTGGCTGCAAGCGGGCTGCGCTGTACTACCATCGTTCGGCTCGTTCACCGGCGGCGGCGATATCGAACCGGCCGATGACGATGAACTCTATGCATTTGCAGCGAATCGAGTGTGGCGCGTGCCGCGCCCGCTTTGAGAACGACACTCGAGGACCATGAATTGCAGGAACCGATGAGACGCTGGATCAAACCCTGTTGTTTGCTGTCGATCGTACTCGCGCTGCTGAGCGGCTGTGTATCGACAGCGCGCAAACCCATTCCCAGCGGACCGCCGACGGTGCGTTACGAGAAAGTCACGTGGTCGCAAGTGGAGGGCTGGAGTCTCGATCAGCCGCAGGAGGCGTGGACTGCTTTCTTGCAGAGCTGCAAGGCGCGAAGCAGCAAGCCCGAGTGGAGAAATGTCTGTGCGGCGGCGATGACTCAGCCCGCAACGGACGCAGTGAGCGTCCGACGCTTCTTCGAAATGCAGTTCGCGCCGTATCGAATCGTGCAAGCCGAGGGCCGCAGTTCCATCGATTCCGGGATCGTCACGGGATACTACGAACCGCTCCTGCGTGGCGCACGCAAAAGTGTTCCACCCTTCGGCACGCCCTTGTATGCGCCGCCGGCCGACATGCTCACCATCGAGTTGGGCGACCTGTATCCCGAACTCAAAGGCAAACGCGTGCGTGGCCGTCTCGAAGGCCGCAAAGTCGTCCCGTACTACAGTCGCGCCGAACTCGACGGCGATTCCACTCTCAAGGGCGTTCTCAAGGGCCGGGAAATCGTCTGGGTCGACGATCCGATCGCGGCGTTCTTCCTGGAGGTGCAGGGCTCGGGGCGCGTGCAACTGGATGACGGCACCACCATTCGCCTCGCGTACGCGGACCAGAATGGACATCCCTATCGATCGATCGGCCGCTACCTGGTCGATCGGGGCGAGATGACGCTCGAACAAGCCTCGGCGCAGTCGATTCGCGGGTGGATCCAGTCGCATCCGCAGCGCCTGCGGGAAGTGCTGAATGCCAACCCCAGCGTGGTGTTCTTCAGGGAGGAACCGCTGTCCGATCCATCGGTGGGACCGCAAGGCGCATTGGGTGTGCCGTTGACTGCGGGACGCTCCATCGCGGTCGATCCGCAGTTCGTACCCTTGGGTGCGCCGGTATTTCTCGCCACCACTCAACCCAATTCAGACATCCCGTTGCAGCGGCTGGTCATGGCACAAGACACTGGTGGCGCCATTCGCGGAATCATCCGCGCCGACCTGTTCTGGGGCTTCGGCACGGCCGCCGGCGACTCAGCCGGACGCATGCGCCAGCAGGGCCGCATGTGGATACTGTGGCCGCGGGATGCAGTACTTCCGCTACCGGTGCCTACAGGGAAACCATGAGTGGATAAATACGGTCTCCCCGCAGTCCGGCATGCGATATCGTTATTGAGGTTGCTGTCGCCAGCTGCCGTGCCTGGCAGGCCGGACTCGCATCGCATCGGGCCCGGTTTCGCGCGTGATAGCATGCGCCCACTCACGCTTTGCAAAAGAACTCTGACGAGATATGGAGCCAGCCCGGAATCCCACCGACTTTGCCCTGCTACGGTCGTTTTCTCCGCTCGACGGAATGAAAGTCGAGACCGTCAACGCGCTTACCCGTAAATCGACGCGTCGTAGCGCACCTCGTGGACGAATCCTGTTTCGCGAAGGCGATACCGAAAAGCAGACATACTTCCTGATCAGCGGCACCGTGCAGCTCATGCAGGAAGGCGAAGTCACCGGCACGCTCGAAGGCGGCAGCAAGGAAGCCCGCAAACCCCTGGCGCATGCATTGCCTCGCTCTTACTCCGCCGTGGTGACATCGGATCGCTGCGAGTACCTGCTCATCGACAGCGAATTCCTCGACATGATGGTGACGTGGGACCAGAGCGGCGCCTATCACGTGTCCGAGCTGGCCAACACCAACGACCAGGTGACGAGCGAATCCTCTTCCGACGACTGGATGACCACGCTGCTGCAGACCAAGGCCTTCCACAAGGTGCCGCCGGCGAACATCCAGGCAATCTTCCTGCGACTGCAGCGAGTCGATTTCCGTGCGGGCGATGTCGTGATCAAGCAGGGCGACGTGGGGGATTACTTCTATGTCATCGTCAAGGGACGTTGCGCAGTCACCCGCGAGACGCCGTTGAACAAGGACGGCATCCGCCTCGCCGAATTGAAAATGGGCGATACGTTCGGCGAGGAATCGCTGATCTCCGAGGCCAAGCGCAACGCGACGGTGATCATGCTCACCGACGGCCAGTTGATGCGGCTGGGCAAGGAAGATTTCCGCACGCTGCTCAACGAGCCGTTCCTCGATTGGGTCGACTACCCGAAGGCGCAAGCCATCGTCGCCGGCGGCGGGCAGTGGCTCGATGTGCGCCTGCCGTCGGAGTTCGAGCAATATCGCACGGCCGGCGCGATCAACATCCCGCTCTATTCGATCCGCCTCAAGCTGAAAGCGTTCGATCGCAACATGCATTACGTCGTGTGCTGCGATACCGGCCGGCGCAGTTCGGCCGCTGCCTACATTCTTTCCGAACGCGGTTTCCAGGCGAGCGTGCTGAAGGACGGCCTGGCGGTCACGGAAGTCGCGCGGAAATAGACGCCAAGGGCGAGGCCAGCCTGTAGGCTATGCGCTGCTCGCCAGCGCTCGCCAGATCATGAAAAACCAGCCTTTCCACGCACGACTCGGCTTCGCACTGCATGGCATTGCCCATGCCTTTCGCGTCGAGAACGGATTCAAATTTCATTCGCTCGCGGCGCTCGGCGTCGTCATCGTGTTGGGTATCACCCGGGCGCCCGCGATCTGGTGGGCGATCGCGGCGATCACCGTCAGCGCGGTCATGGCCGCCGAACTTCTCAACACGGCCATCGAACACCTGGCCGACCACCTGCATCCGCAACGGCATCCGACCATCGGCCTGGTGAAGGACTGTGCGGCCGGCGCCGTGTTGGTGGTGAGTATCGCCGCCGTGGCCGTGGCTGTGGCGTTCGTCGTCGACATAGTGCTTTGACCGTCCCCGCACCCTGGCTCCCGCACCCCTGACTTTAGTCACCCTTGCGGCGCGCACGCCGCTCCATTAAGAATGCGTCTGGGACTGAACCCGCCGGGCCCACCCTCCAGGGAGCACCGGTCGGCAGTGAATCCACCACCCGCTCGGGCCAAGGGGAATGAAACAGCGATCAGCGCGGTGGCGACGATACTGGGAACAGGCGTGCTTGGCCGCCGCGGTTCTGATGCTCCCCTTGTATGCGTTGGCAGGCGAATTCGGCGGTTCCGTCGGCGCCACCACGGACTATGTGTATCGCGGACTGTCGCAAAGCCATGGCGATCCGGCCATCCAGGGCGACGTTCATTATCGCGGCACCCGCCGCTGGGCAGTGGGGGTGTGGGCCTCGTCGGTGGACTTCGACAACTCGAACCGGGGCTCGGCCGAGGTCGATCTTTATGCGGGCTGGGACTGGTCGCTCAACAAGGACTGGGATGCCCGCATCGGCCTGACTCACTATTTCTATCCCGGCGACGATGCCCCGATGAGCTACGACTACGACGAGTTCACCGGCTCACTGACCTGGCAATCCCGCATCAGCGTCACGGTCGCCTGGTCGCCGGATGTCACGCGCCGCACCGCTGGCACGCAGCGCCTGCCGCAAGGCTGGCTCGCCCAACATGAACAGGCCACTTCCTACGAACTGAGCGCCACCCAGCCCTTGCCCTGGCACTTATCGGCGGTGGCGGGGCTGGGCTACTACGACCTGCCCAACGTGCTGCGGGCGGACTACGTCTTCTGGAACGCCGGGCTCAACTTCGCCATGGGCCGGGCCCAGGTGGGGGTGATGTACATTGCCACCGACGGCGTGGCCAAACGGTCGTTCGGGTACGCCGCGCAGGATGGGGTTTCCGCGTCGCTCTCCTGGCGGTTCTGAAGGAAGGGGCGTGGGGCTTGGGGCTCGGGCCAGAGCCCGGAGGGCAGCATGGCTCCTGCCTCCTTCCTGCCCGAGCTCCACGCCCGTGGCCCTTCGTCACGCTCATTGAACTTTGCCCGCCCGACTCGGCACTTACCTCCCCGAATCCACCATGAATTTGCGCCGCTGCCAGCGGTGAGCGAGGAACGTCCGACCGTGTTGCGATCCGTGGGTAACCAGCCTTTACCGGTCCATGAAGGATCCGCGGACGATCGCGAACTGCAGTTGCTGCGGCGAGTGGCCCGGCAGGACCGTGAGGCGTTCAAAGAGCTCTACTTCATCTACCACCGCCGGCTGTTGCGCTTCGTCATGCGCATGACCTCGCGGCAGGACCTGGCGGAAGAAGTCCTCAACGACACGATGTGGATCGTGTGGAAAAAGGCCGGGGACTTTCGCGCCGCCTCGCAGGTGTCCACCTGGATATTGGGCATCGCCTATCGGCAGACACTGTCGACGTCGCGGCGCACCCAGTTCAATGCGCTCGGGGTGGAACCGGAAGAGCTCGATGTCGCCTCGGCCGACGACATGCAGTTGCAGACCGAGACACGCGAATGGCTCGACCAGGGCCTGGCGCAGTTGCCGCTCGAACAGCGCATGGTGATGGAGCTGACCTATTTTCTGGGCCACTCCTGCGAGGAAATTGCCAATATCATGGATTGCCCCGTGAACACAGTGAAGACGCGAATGTTTCATGCCCGCAGGAAACTGCGCACCGGCCTGGCCAAGCTGGCCGGGACGACGTCGGATGTGCGGACGGAGTAATCATGAAGGACTTTTCCGAACGCCTGCGGCACGCCAGCCACCGCGAGTGCTGGGACCTCCTGCCCTGGCTCGTGAACGAAACCCTGAACGAGGCGCAGCAGCGCAGGCTGGAGAGCCATCTCGCCGGGTGCGCCGATTGCCGTCGCGAAGCGGCCGAACAGAAATTCCTGAAAGCGCATCTGCAGCAGGAAGACTCGGTGCTGTACGCGCCGCAGGCATCGCTGCAGAAGTTGCTCGATCGCATCGACGCAGGGGGGCCGATGC
>Ga0068861_100002736_pt1 | contig 11549 bp, 10 predicted proteins | sample KBSSwiS42_FD_66593 | JGI IMG/M metagenome (GOLD analysis project Ga0068861, IMG submission 66593) | Switchgrass rhizosphere microbial communities from Kellogg Biological Station, Michigan, USA - KBS Switchgrass S4-2 | ecosystem: Host-associated > Plants > Roots > Rhizosphere > Soil ...
ATCTGCCCTCTAACAAATTCATCAAGTACGCACGCATTGCGTGCCCGACCGCACAGGTGCGATGCATCTCTGCGTCGGCTTATGAATGGCGTTCGCAGTGAGGAGTAGACGCTATGCGCAGTCTCACGATCATCTCTCTATGCGCTGTTACGGGTGCTTGTTCTGTGGCACCACGGCAGCCCATTTCATTTTCTGGAACTTGGGTCGGGAATGAAGCGGAGTCCGTCATGCTTCCTGGTCAACACGTTCCGAAGAACATGGTTTCAGTCATGAAAGACGATGGACTTTATTTGCAGACAGCGCAGATATTTAAGGACAAAGAAGGCAAAGAGGTCGGGCGTTTCACTTGGAACAGCAGGTGCGATGGCATCGCTAGTCCTATTATTGGCGTAGATCCGCCCGGCGTTGCATCTCTCAGTTGTGAGCGGATTAACGCCGGAGCACTCATCATGACCTTGCAAGACAAGAAGGGGTACAGCCATGTCGAGACATGCAGAATGTCTGCAGATGGGCGTAAGCACACTTGCAGAGGCACGGCGACGCTCCCGGATGGAAGCAAGCACGATTTTGTGTATGCCTTCGACAAACAGTATCTGCGAACAAGCCGTTCGACCCGATCGCGCGTGAAACGCGCTCCGGGTTAACGGCGACGTTCGGCTTGAATGACATGAGACTCGATGATCTAGCTGGCCTTCGACCAACTTTCGTGGTGGCGCAAGTCCTCAGCTGGAACGCGCTTCTGATCGCGGTGAACTCCGAGCGCGACAGAGTTTCTGTCGGAGTACTCTGCATTCTCGCTTCCGCGAATTTCGGGGTGGCTTGCATCAGCGGCTGTGCAAGGCAATCAGAATGGGCACGTGCATTGGCTCTGCGAATCGACAGTGATCCAAGGCGACTGTCAGCGATTCTGTGGCTTATCACGTTCTATAGCTTGTCCTTCTGCATCTTCGGATTTGCCTACGCATGGCAGCTTACTCAGCGGTCTGGTTAGGGCCGAACAATCCGCTGGAGCCGACGCGGTGAAACGTATGCGCCTTTTGTTTATGGTTTTCCGCCGCGCCGCTAAGCGTGGGCGTTATGCGGCACACGAGGTAAGTGCACATGTCGAGTAGCGAGGACTACCGAGCGACCACTGTAAAAGCGGCTTCGGCCGCCATTGTTAGAGGACATCACGATCCAGCGAATCTACGCGAGCTTCTGGTGTGGACTACATCCAAGACAACACGCGCCATGGTCGAGGAGTATTTTCGGAAGCATTTTGATGACCGAGTGCTGTTGGAAATGCTCTGCGCTATCGCCGAAGAAGGAGAAGACTGCGGAGATGCTCCCTGGGCGGCGGCGAACACGATTTCGGAGTTTCCTGTGGCCCTCCTTATGAGTCAACGCACATTTTTGTGCGGACCGTACCGAGCGACCGGCGGAGCCTGTTGTCATGGCAACGGGGAAAGCGGTGCGACATCCGGAACGGAACTCTGCGGCCGGTCGGCATCGTCCATGTGCTCCAGCAGCGCTCCATTCGCCTTCGGCAATTCGCCAAAGACGCAGCCGAAAAATCCCAGGCCGAGAAAGCAGCGCTTTCCCAATCTCACGTAAGGCAGCAGCCCGGAGAACCCGACCGCCTTGGGCTCGGGATTCCACTCGAACTGCTTCGGTGCGGCGCTTGCGGGCGCCTGCGGTTTCGGCCCAAACGATCTTGCTTGTGGCTGCGTTATCGCATGCGCTGCGTCTCGAGCAGCTCGTTCTGCTTCATGTCGCCAATCGACGGAGCGTGCAGGGGCTTCGGGCGGCAAGGAGGCGATGGCCGGCATGGAAGGCGGCTGAATCGAAGGCAATGGAATCGAAGGCAACGTTGGTGAGAGCGCCGCGACATTCGGCCGACCATCCCCTGCGCGAATGGGCGCCGGCAGCAATCTTAGTTTGGTTTCCAACGCGGAGTCGCTGGCCGTGATCCGCTCGGTCCGCCGCACGTGTTCCCAAAGCACGATGAGCAGCGCGTGGCCGACCACCACGGCGATGGCTGCCGCGCAATCCCTGGATGTTCGCTCGTAGCGCCGACGCATCGTGCTCCTCCATGCGCTCCGACAGTTCGCGGTGCACGGAGTTCGGGCCGATGTGGCTCGTTCTTGAGAAACGGCGGGTAGGGCGCAACCAGCGCCACTCGTCACCCCCAAGATCGGGTATAGCGAGGATGCCGCGCCATGACGTCGACGATTGCCAGCAACGGTTCCAGGAAGTCTCCCCGGAAATCTCCCCATAAGTTTGTGACTGCGGCAGCCGCTGCCATCGTCGCGGTTCTTGCATCAGGAATGCCGCAAGCGGAGCCCGCGGCGACATTCCATCTCGAAGAAGCGACCATTGCGCAGATTCAAACTGCGATCCTGGGCAAGCAGATCACGACCGAGCAACTGGTCCGCGCCTACCTGTCTCGCATCAAGGCGTACAACGGTACCTGCGTCAAACAGCCCAAGGGAATACTCGGGCCGATCGAGACCATTCCCGACGCCGGGCAGATCAACGCCATCTCCACGCTGAATCTGCGTCCGGCAAACCGCAAAGCGCTGGGCTTCGACGACCGCAAGGCGCGCAGCATGACCGACAAGGTCGACAACGATCCAAAGATGCCCGATGCCCTGGAGATCGCTGCCGCCCAGGATCGTGAGTTGGCGAAAACGGGAAAACTGGTCGGGCCGTTGCACGGCGTGGTGATGTCGTTCAAGGATCAGTACGACACGTTCGACATGCGCAGCACCTCGGGCGCCGATGCATTCTACGCCAACGATCGCCCACCCGAAGACGCTACGTTCGTTCAAAGACTGCGCGCTGCTGGCGCCATCATTCTCGCGAAGGCGAATCTTGCTGAATATGCATCGGGCCTGCCGCGCAGCTCGTTCGGTGGCGTGTTCTGCAATCCATACGACACTACGCGTACGCCGAACACTTCGAGCGCCGGTTCCGGATCGTCGGTGGCCGCCAACTTCGTCACCTGCTCCATCGGCGAGGAAACCGGTTCGTCGGTTCGCGGTCCTGCCGAAGCCAACAATTCGGTGGGCCTGTCGCCGACCCAGGAACTGGTCAGCCGCAAGGGCATGATCCAGATGGGCGTCAACACTCGTGTCGGACCCATCTGCCGTACCGTCGAAGATACCGCCCGGGTCCTGGATGCTTATGCAGGCTACGACCCGAAAGATCCGCTGACCGTGTTCAGCATCGGCCGCAAGCCTTCGCAGCCCTATCAGACGTTCGCCAACGCGCCTCCCACCCTGAAGGGCGTGCGCATCGGCGTGGTTCGCGAGTACATGAGCAAGAAGCTGTTCACGCTTGCCGATGCCGAGACTATCGACATCGTCAGCCGTGCTGTCGACGACGTTCGCAAACTCGGCGCCACGGTGGTCGATCCGGGTCCGGAAGGCGCGCTGTTCACCAGCTGCCTGCGGAAGTACGTGCCTGCACTCGACAACAAGCTGTTCACGCGAAAGTATCCGGACCTGTTCCCGGTGGACAAGGACGGCAAGCCCATCGGCGATCACGTCGCCAAGCTGGTGGATATGACGATGGATCCAGCGCTCGTGCCGGATAGCGTCAATCTACGCACTCTCGGGCAGGCGCAAGCCGTCGGCGAGGGGCGTTACGAGTTGAATGTCTACTTGCGCAAGCGTGGCGATGCCAACATCAGGAGCAACACCGACCTGATCAGCAAGGCCAACTACTACGAGGATCCCAACTTCGTTTCGCAGAAAGCCGCTCGTGAGAATGCGGACAAGCCGATGGAGTTGAATACGGCAGACCGCATGCAGCGCCGCTTTGCCGTTCAGCAGATGATCCTGCAATGCATGGAGGAGCAGCAGCTCGATGCAGTGATGTATCCGACCAGCAGCGTGCCGCCCACGAAGATCGGCTCTCCCGGAGTGCCGGCGGTCAACGGTCGCAACAGCAATACTGTCTGGACGTTTCTCGGCGGGCAGGGTTTTCCCGCGATCACCGTGCCGGCCGGCTTCACGACGCAGGTCTACGATTACGTTCGCGATCCGTCGGCTCCGGTTCCTGCCGCACCGCCTGACGGCGCGGGCGGCGGTGGCAACCAACCTCGCGAAGGCGTGCGCCTCGTCGGCCCGACCGCTGCCAAGCTTCCTGTCGGCGTGGATTTTCTAGCCAGGCCATTCGCCGAACCGACGCTGTTGCGGATCGCGTCGGCGTATGCGGCCGCGACCAAGCATCGCACGCCGCCGCCCGGGTTCGGCCCGGTGAAAGGCGAGCCGTAACCGGCTCAATAGTCGCAGTCGTCGATCAGGAGGCAGCAGCCCGCTGTTGGTTCAGCGTGACTGCTTCTGTTTCGGGCAGGGCGCCGCTCATCCGCAATCGAGGCAGGCTCTCCGGGTGCTCCCGCTGCAGATACGTAATCAATTTCTCCCTGACTTCGCAGCGCAGGTCCCAGGCGGTACCCGCATCCTTGGCACTCACCAGTGCCCGCAGTTCCACCGTGTGCTGCTTGGTGTCCGTCACTTGCAGCACGGCTACTTTTCGATCCCACAGCGAACACCTGTCCAGGATCCGTTGGAATTCTTCGCGTAGCGGCGTCAGCGGCACCCGGTAGTCCACGTAAAGGAACACCGAGCCGATCAGGTCTGCGGACGTACGCGTCCAGTTTTGGAACGGCTTCTCGATGAAGTAGGTGATCGGAAGGATCAGGCGACGCAGATCCCACAGGCGCACCACCACGTAGGTCAGCGTGATCTCTTCGATCTGTCCCCATTCGCTCTCGACGATGACGACGTCGTCGATGCGAATGGGCTGGGTGAGCGCAATCTGAAAGCCGGCGAGCAGGGTGGCGATGCTCTTCTGTGCCGCGAAGCCGACGATGATGCCTGCGACGCCGGCAGAGGCGATCAGGGCCGTGCCGAAGTGCCGCACGGAATCGAACACCATCAACATGGAGGCCACGGCGACCAGCACGATCACTGCGCTGACGATCTTGCGCAGGAGCAGGACCTGCGTATAGATGGCTCTCGCACGCCGATTGTCGCTCACGCCGATCTGGTTGCGCCGGATGACGAAGGCGGACGCGGTGTTGATGAACTGCAGCAGCAGAAATGCGATTGCTGCGATGAGCGCCATGCTCACTGCATTGCGGACGATGGTTTCGAGTGGCGGAGCCAGCGTCAGAGCGGGCGTGCCGAGAATGATTGCAATCAGCGGCAGGATGACTCGAGCAGCGCGCCCGGCGAATTCAGCTGCGGCATCGTCCCAAGTGGTCGCGGTGCGTGCGGCAAACCAACGTAGAACGTCATCGACCGCTCGGCCAATGCGGGCCAGTAGCCAGACGATCGCGACCAGCGTGCCGATACCCTGTAACACATCGGCGCCTGCAACGATTTCGCCGCTGAGCTTGCTCGGTTCGGGGTCGCCCATCGCGATCGTCACGGCGAAATGCAGTCCTCGCACCCACAGGAGCAATGCCATCGGTGCGATGACGACAGACATGCCGTTCCACACTCGCGTGCGGAGCGTGCCGTGCAATCCGAACAATTGGCTGCTCGACTCGGGAGGCTGTGCCGCCTTGGCCGCGCCTTGTTCGCGCCTGGCCTTGAGTTTCACGATCCAGTGCAGCGTCGCATGCATGAGCATGAGCGCGATCACCGTAACGGTGACGGTGACCCAGGTCGACCTCTGGATGGATTCGAACAGCGAGCGTATCTGCAGCATGGCCAACGTATCCGAGCGGTCGGATCGGCAACGAAAAGGGGCGGGTGAACCAGCCTAACTGCGCCGGGCGGGTCAAAGTTCGATCGAACCTGCCGTCGGATAGAGCGGCTGCATGGGAGGCTCGACGCTTGCGGCGCTTGGTGCAGGGAATGCCCAGCGAGCCGGCAACCGTTGAACTAACATAAACTTGACCAAACAAGCCAGATTGATAAACTATATGTTATGCCTAGAGTTTCCCCCGCCATACTGTCGATCCCCCCGGCGGCCGAGCAGGCCCTGCGCAGCCTGGGGGAGAATCTGGCGATAGCGAGAGTCAGGCGCAGGGAATCGCAGCGTGTCTGGGCCAAGCGCCTCGGCATTTCAGTGCCGACCCTGATCCGCATGGAGCGGGGCGATCCTGGCGTCAGCGCTGGCGTCTATGCGACGGCGCTGTGGCTGGTAGGTACGGTGAGCGGATTGTCCAAACTTGCCGAGCCAGCAACGGACTTGGGAGCGCTGGAGGATGACGTTCGCAAGGCGGTGGCGAGGCGTGCCGTCAGATCGGCAGCTTCGGTCGAGGCCCGCCTGGGTCGCAGGAAGGCCAAGGCTTCCTCGTCATGACAACCCCTGCGAAATACCAGCCAGCCGACCGGCTGTATCTATGGTTGCTGATTCGACCGCAGCAGCCGGTGCTGGTTGCCGAGGTCAACCTGGTTCGTGCCACGCAAGGCGTTTCGCTGCGCTACGTCGATACTTGGTTGCAGCACGGATTTCCGCTGAGTGAAGACCTGCCGCTGATCGACCAGGAATTTCTTCCGGCCGCAAAGAATTCGGCTGCAGGGTCGGTGGACGATGCCCGTCCCGATCGATGGGGAGAGCGGGTGATCCGCTGCATCGATCGCCCGGCCAGGTTGTCCCTGCTGGAGTTCCTGTATTTCGCGGGCGACGATCGATTCGGCGCCCTGGGCATCTCTACTTCTGCGGATGAGTACCTGCCGCGCCGGCTCGGTCCCCTGCCAACTCTTGCCGACGCCAACCAGATCCAGGAATTGATCCGGAAGGTTCTGGCCAACGAACCCGTGCCGCAGGCGCAGAAGCGGTTGATCTCTCCGGGAGTCACCCTCGGCGGCGCGCGGCCCAAGGCCTTGCTCGACATCGAAGGCGAGCAGTGGGTCATCAAGTTCGCCGACGGCGAGCCCACCGACACGCCGCTGATCGAGCATGCATCTATGACCCTGGCGCAGCAGGCGAAAATTCGTGTCGCAGCGACGTTGCCGGTGCGCCTCACTCACGGACATGCAGTCGCCATCAAGCGCTTCGATCGCAATCGTGGGCAGCGCATCCACAGTCTTTCCGCGCACGTGGCATTACGCGCCGCCGGCGAAAGGTTCGGCTATCCAGAACTCGCCCAACTGTTGCGACGTCGCGGTGTGACCGACAAAGACAGTTACATCGATCACATGCGCGAGCTGTTCCGTCGCATGGTGTTCAACATCCTGATCGACAACACCGACGATCATGAAAAGAACCATGCGTTGCTCATGACCGATGCACAACAGTACGCGCTCTCGCCTGCATATGACGTTCTGCCGTCGGGCCAGGCGCTGGGTTTTCAACAGATGCGAGTCGGGACAGACGAAGCCGATTCGACCCTTGCCAACGCGCTGTCGATGCCACGCATGTTCTCGCTCGACCCGGACTCAGCCGCGAAAGAAGCCCGCAAGGTTGCACGGGTCGTGGATGGCTGGAAGGAGCATTTCAAGAAGATCGGCGTCACCCGCAACGACATCGACCTGCATGCGGAGCAGATCGACCGACCGTTCCTGCGTGACCAGCGGCAGGAGATGCTGCGTACTTCACGTTCCTGAAATCGGCTGCGGCATCCGCCCGCACCTGCGCTCAATCCGTATTGCCAGTCTCGGCAGGTGGCACGGTCGGGACGTTACGCGACCCTTCGCGTGGCCCGATCCAAGTCAATCTTGATCCAGTCCACGACTCCTGCATAAAACAGTTGCGTGCGGCCTGGGTTTACATAGTCTTGGCGCTGCTCAGCTCGACTCCCGCAATGTTGCGGCGGTCGACCCACCGGATGGATTCATGATCAGAACTGCAAGTCGATTCCTTTTCGCCACCTTGGCGGTGTTCGCGCTGTCCTTGGGAGCAGCGCATTCCGCGCGATCCGCGGAAGCCTTCGTACGGCCGCCCGAACTGGAAGCCGACATCGCTTTCTGGCGGCGCGTGTACACCGAGGTTTCGACCAACGGCGGCTTGATCCACGATCCGTACGACTTGTCCGTCGTTTACGAAGTGCTCAAGTTCGCGGACGACATGCCGCCGCGGCAACGCGTGAAGTACATCGAGGACACCAAGAAGAAGTACGCGAGGATGCTGGATCGACTGGCGAGCGGCGCTTCGGACCTGTCGGCAGAGGAACAGCGCGTCGAGGCGTTGTGGCCGAAGGGCACGCGGCGTTCACGCTTCGAGGAAGCTGCCGAAGAAGTCCGCTTCCAGCTCGGACAGTCCGATCGCTTCCGTGACGGGATCATCCGCTCCGGCGCGTATCGCGATCACATCGCCGATACGTTTGCGAAAACCGGCCTGCCGCGCGAACTGGCCTCGCTGCCGCACGTCGAATCTTCATTCAACACCTATGCCTATTCGAAGGTGGGCGCCGCCGGCATGTGGCAGTTCATGCGCAGTACCGGACGTCGCTTCCTGCGAATCGACAACACCGTCGACGAGCGCCTGGATCCGTATCGATCCACCGAAGCCGCCGCCCGGTTCCTGGAGCAGAACTACATCATCCTGCAGAGCTGGCCGCTGGCGTTGACTGCGTACAATCACGGCGCCGGTGGCATGCTGCGCGCAAAGAATCAGCTCGGCACCAGCGATATCGCCACGATCGTTCGCAAATACAACAGCCGCAGCTTCGGCTTCGCGTCGCGCAATTTCTACGTTGCGTTCCTGGCGGCGCTGGAGATCGATACCGATCCGGATAAATTCTTCGGACCGATCAAACGCAATCCGGTGGATGACAGCAGCATCCTCACTTTGAATAGTTTCGTGCCCGCGAGCCGCATCGCCGCTTCGATCAATGTCGAGCGCGACACGCTGAAGCGCCTGAATCCGGCGCTGTTGCCGGCAGTCTGGAACGGCTCGCGCCATGTGCCGAAAGGCTACGAATTCCGTATTCCGGCAGGCATCGATACGGTGGCGGCGTTGCAGAAGATTTCTTCGGGCGTGAGCTTCGACGTGCAGGTCGCCGATACGCAGCACCGCGTCGGCAAGGGTGAAACGCTGTCGACGATTGCGACCCGCTACAACCTCTCCGCCAACCGGCTCGCCCAGTTGAACAATCTCAAGCGCCCCTATCGCATCAGCGTGGGACAGGTGCTCGAACTGCCCGCGGGTACGCCGACTGCTCCGGTGGCCGTCGCCCAGGCCGAGCGGCCTGCAGTGGTCCAGCCGACGAAGCCCGCAGCACCGCCGACTGGCGTGGTCGGCACGCCCGAGAGCCGTTACGTAGTCAAGCGAGGCGACACGCTCGCGAAGGTAGCGAAGAAGCATGGCACTACCGAAGAAGCGCTGATGCAGCTCAATAGCATCCGCAACCGCAGCTTCATCTACGAAGGCCAGGTGCTGGCGCTGAATGCCGAGGCTCGCGTTGCACCGCCGGTGGAGGCGAAAGTCCCGGTGGAGCCGGCAGTGATCGCGCCTCAGGCTGAGACCGTTGCGGTCGCCGCCGCGGAAGCTGCGGAACCCGTGACTGAAAAAGAAGCCGAAGACCTGGGACCGACGCTGGTGCCGGGCATGCAGGCGGCGGCATCTGCCGATCCAAGCGACTACACCGTGTCGGAAGATCACTCCATTCGCGTACAGGCAGCCGAAACACTGGGACATTACGCCGATTGGCTCGATGTCCGCGCCAGCCAGCTGCGCAAGCTCAATCGCATGTCGAGTGCGACGCCGGTGGTGATCGGCCACAAGGTGAAGCTGGACTTCTCCAAAGTGAGCCAGGATCAGTTCGAGGCCAAGCGCCTGGATTATCACAAGCAGCTGCAGGAGACGTTCTTCTCGCAGTTCCGTATCAGCGGCGATGTGACGCACGTGATCAAGCCGGGCGAATCCGTGTGGGTGCTGGCGCAGCAGCGCTACAACATTCCGATCTGGCTGCTGAGCCAGTACAACCCCGACATCGACCTGGGTGCGCTCAAGCCCGGCGCCAAGCTGGTGATTCCGACGGTGGTGGCGAATGCGCCGGTGGAGACCCCAGCTTCATGAGCCCCGCGTGAGTTCTTCGATCGGAGTGCGCCGCGCGTCGTCGCTGATCGTGGCCGTCGCGGTCGCGACCCTGACCGGTTGCTTCTCCGTTCAGGGATACGAGGGTGAGAAGCGTGAGGCGGATGAGCTGGCGCGCATCAGCGGCGATCCCAGTATCAATGCGGGATCGCCCCTGACCCTGGTCCTGCGCAAAGTGGACGAGCAGACGCTCAACGTGGCCCAGACCTCCGTTGACGTGTTACCGGGCAAGCACACGCTGCTGGTGGATTGCCGGATCCGGGAAGGGAACCGAACCAGCCGCCATTCGCTCGAAGTCGAGGTCTATGCGGGCGTTCACTATCGCCTGGCTGCCGAGACCGAGCCGGGCATGCAGGGCTGCGCCAGCGTTTCGCTGCAATCGGGAGGTTAGGGGAGTGTCCGGGGTCTAAAAGGGGACAGATTTATTTTCTCGAAAAAAGAAGAGAAGAAAATGAATCTGTCCCCTTTTAGACCCCCGGGCAGGGTTCCCCACTTGCGGGCTTGGTGAACTGCGTCACGCCGCTTTCCCATTCGCCGGTCAAGATCGCCAAACGGTTCCTATCGCAAGAGAACGCCCGTGGCTGAACATAAGCACGCTACACCCGCACGCTATATACTGTGGCCGCTTCCGAGGCGTTTGCATTTGTCCAAGGTAATGGTTCGACTGGCGCTGATTCTCTTTACCTGCATTGCGAGTGCCGCCGCATTCGCGGGTGCGCCGTTGTCTTCGAGCGCCATCGCTTCGTCGGGCGTCGAGGCCGGCTTGCCGGCGGCCGACAATGTGATCGTGCGCAAAGGCGAGCGGCGGCTGTATCTCATGCGCAATGGCACCGTGCTGCGCTCATACAAGGTGTCGCTGGGCCTGCGCCCCGAGGGCCACAAGCTGTTCGAAGGCGATTACCGTACGCCCGAGGGCAAGTACAAGCTGATCCGCCGCAATCCGAACAGCGAGTATTTCCTGTCGATCCTGGTGTCGTATCCGAACGATGCGGACATCGCCCGCGCACGCAGCCAGGGATTGAAGCCCGGCGGCGCCATCATGATTCATGGCCAGCCCAACGTGCCGAAGAAACCCCGTGACTACTACAACCAGGTCGACTGGACCGAAGGCTGCATCGCGGTCAGCAACTCCGACATGGTCGAAATCTGGCTGATGACGCCACCGGATACGCCGATCGAGATCCAGCCGTGACGCCGGTCGGCACGACCCCCGTCGGCGCAACAGTGTCCCTGTCCCAGGCCGACGAGGCCCTGGTCGACGCCCGCGTGTCGCCGCTGGGCAGTCTCGAAAATCTGTCGCAGCGCGAAGTAGAACAACTGCTCTCGGCCGGCAAGGGCGGCGTTTACGATCTGTTTCGACGCTGTGCGCTGGCAGTGCTCTCATCGGGGCTCGAATCCGACGACGTGCGCGCCGTCTTCGATCGCTACAAGGATTTCGAAATCCGCCTCGGCCGGCAGGCCTGGGGAGTGAAGCTCGAGGTGCGCAACGCTCCGTCCAGCGCGTTCGTCGATGGCCACATGATCCGCGGCATCAAGGAGCACCTGTTCGCGGTGCTGCGCGACATCGTCTA
>Ga0068861_100002739_pt1 | contig 11544 bp, 10 predicted proteins | sample KBSSwiS42_FD_66593 | JGI IMG/M metagenome (GOLD analysis project Ga0068861, IMG submission 66593) | Switchgrass rhizosphere microbial communities from Kellogg Biological Station, Michigan, USA - KBS Switchgrass S4-2 | ecosystem: Host-associated > Plants > Roots > Rhizosphere > Soil ...
AACGCGTGCCTTGCACCTGCACAACCTGCCATCGTCCATCTCTCTTGACGAAGATATTGCTGCCCATAAGGCCGCGATCAGTTCGCCGGTAGATCGCGACGTCCTGGTACAACAATAGACTGTCGAACGACGGAGTTGGAACCGGAGTGGAGGCGAGGGAATCGTTGTTCATGATTCCAGTTATCTGTGCGGTCTTATCGACGACGTATCCGTTGCCGTGGATGAACTGAAACTCGTCCGCGTAGATACGCTCGAGCGTTGTTCGATCCTTCTTCACGATTGCCGCGTTTAGGTCGCTAAAGAGTTTTTTGAGTTCGTCCTTGATCTTGTCGTCACGTTCGTTGTGCCCTTGTGGCAGGGCACCCGTTGGCAGGAGCAGCAGTACGGCAATCACAACTAGTATTCGCATTTCGAAACCTCCGTCAGATTTCCATCAGATCTTTACCAACCACGATCCGGCCCTTGAAATGTTTGCGCACGCCTTCGGACCATTGTTCGTCTGTGATCGAAGGATCGTCACCGGGAACAAAGTGCGAGAGCACGAGTGTCTTTACGCCGGCCTGTGCAGCGATCTTGCCGACGTCTTCCGGCAAAGTGTGAGCGGCCATCAGGTGTTCTCGTAATCGTTTTGCGTTTGGCAAACGTCTCACGAGGGCTTCGATACCCGGCAAGTACATCACTTCATGGACCAGAACGTCGGCGCCCTTGGCAAACTCGGCTAACTCAGGCGCGTAAGCGGTGTCGCCCGAAATCACAACTGAACGATCCTTTGCGTCGAAACGATAAGCGTAAGCTTCCGTGATCGGTGGATGGCGTACGCGGCAACAACTCACTCTTACGTCGTCGTTCGTCAAGACAACTCCGGGTTTGTCGATTTCGTGAGTGGTAAGCAGGTTCCGCGGGTCGGGACGGCCTTCATCGACGATGCGTGTGTCAATGTCAAACTTCAGGTAGTTGAAGAAGTCCTGGCCCATCTTCGTCAAACCGGACGGACCGTAGGCGTCGATTCGTGTGGGAATGCCTGTGATCCACGAGTTGTAAACTAGTGGTCCCAACTCTAGATTGTGATCGGAGTGTTGATGAGTGATAAAGATGTATCGCAGCCGGTTTAGTGCGACGCCCGCATTCAGGAGTTGTTTCGAAGTTCCGTAGCCGCAATCGACGACGTACGGTACGTCGTTTATCAGAATAAGTGTTGAAGGGTTGCTGCGACCTGCTTCGCCGACTCTTGGACCACCCTTCGTGCCGAGCAATATCACTCGCGTCGGTTTTTTTCGTTGACCCAGGCTGAGACGATATCCAAGCGAATAGCAGGCCGTGACATTGAGGGCCGCGCGGAGAAACTGTCGACGAGTAGGCTGCATCGTGTACTCTTGGTCCCCTCGGAGGTGACAGTAAAGATGAAGCGACTGTATATCCTGATGTTCGCCCTGCTGGCAACTGGATTTGTGCGGAGTGACGCCAACGTCACGAGCGCGCAAGACCCGCTCAAGGTGAACTCGAACACCATCGTTTTGAGACTCGAAAACGCGCGTGTGCGTGTTCTCGAAGCTACGCTGAAGCCGGGTGATAAGGAGAAGGTCCACTCACATCCTGCTTACGTGATTTACGTCATCGAAGGTGGCAAGGTCCGCACTCACGGCACTGACGGCGCCGTCGTTGAAGCAGACTTCAAAGCCGGCGACGTCATCTACCGCGACCCCGTCACACACTGGGCCGAAAACATCGGAACCACCACGATCCGTTTGGAGCTCGTGGAGCTGAAGAATTAGAGGCTTTGCACCGACATCACTCGCATGAACAAAGTGACTCAATACCTCAGCGTGGTTCTTTTGCTGCTGGTCTGCCTTGCGCTGATCGTGATCGCTGTCGAAGGCCAGACCAGAACAATCAAACGACCACAACCCTGGCGCGCGGTGCATTTGCTCAATTACGAGACCGATGCAGCGTTGGAGGCGTTGGGGAAGGATTTGGAGGGGCTCGCCAGGCAGGGAATTAATGTGATCATTCTCGAGGTTGATTACAACTTCGCGTTCAAGTCACACCCGGAGCTGAGGCGTGGCGCTAATCCGATTACACTCGCAGGCGCACGGAGGTTTGCGGCGCTGTGCAAGCGATTGAACATCCGTCTCATCCCGGAATTTCAATCCGTGGGCCATCAGTCGTGGAAACAGGAAACCTTTCCGCTACTCACCGAATACCCGAAATTCGATCTCACACCGGGTGCGTTCCCAAACAATGAAGGTATCTATTGCCGCGAGTGGGACATTCTCAACGCGGAAGTTTGGCGCGTTGTCTTTCAGTTGATGGACGAAATCATCGATGCATTTCGCGCCGACGCTCTGCACGTCGGCATGGATGAAGTGTTTCTACTCGGCTCGGATAAGTCGCCTTCAACCAACGGTCAAGATCCGGGAAAACTGTTCGCCAAAGCCGTTAACGAGATTCACAAACATCTCGTACGCAAACGTGGCGTCGAAATGTTGATGTGGGGCGACCGCCTTATTGACGGTAAAAAGTACGACCTCGGCGAATGGGAAGCCGCAACGAACGGCACCGCGGCGGCAATCGACCTGATCCCAAAAGACATCATCATCTGCCCGTGGCATTACGAACTGAGAGCAGACGGTTACCCGTCAATCCCGATGTTCATCGAAAAAGGTTTCCGCGTGTTGCCCGCTGGTTGGAAGAACCTTGACGCAACGAAGGCGCTGATTGACTTCAGCCGTACACACACTGGTCCAAAGCTGCTTGGGTACATGTTCACAACGTGGGGCGTAAAGAAGGAGGAACTCCTCGGATTCCCGCCGCTCGTCGAAGGCCTGAAAGTCTTGCAGCAACCGCCCCAACCGCCACGCGAACTCCAATTCGAAATAGAGCATCGCGTCAACGCGCACGGCGACGAATTCAACGGCCTCGCAAAGAGCTCTGACGGGCAATACCTTTTCACCGCAACGGAAAAGGGTGACATTATCGTCTGGAACATCGCCGCAAGCCGCGTTGAACGCACGCTTCACAATCCAACACCGCTTCATCTCGTCGCCTCTCTTGCAGATCCGCGCGAACTCGTCGTGGCGGGTTCATACCACTACAAGCCGCCCCGCGCAGCAGTACGAAAATGGAATATCGAAACCGGCGCCGTCACGGATCTAGAAGGCATCGACGCCGACTCGTTCCCGATTGCCATAGCGACTGAAACGGCGACAAACCTGATTGCTGTAACCACTGCGGAACGAACTATCGCTGTGTGGGATGCGCAAACAAATAGACAACTGGCAACGTGGAAACTTCCCACTGTTCCCGTCGCGGTTGCGCTGCTGGGCCGCGATGTTTACGTAGCCACGATCGACGCAGACCTTCGCTCACCCTACGACCCGCCAAAGGAAAGCGCGATTATCAAGCTTAACGTCGACGATGCAAAGGAAGCACCAGCCGACGTTCTCCGTGTTTCCGGTCGAATGTGGCAGACACTAGACGTCTCTCCTGATTACCGCTTTTTGAGCGCGTCTTATCAGTCTGCCGCCGAAGGATACAGGACCGTGTTGATCGACCCCATTTCAAAGAGAGAAGTCGGTAAGTTAGAAGATTCTTCTCCCACCTGGATCGACGGTTCAAAACTTATCCTTTGGGAATCGTTAGATCCTTCAGAGATCGTCGAGGTCTCGCCCAACGGATCTGCGAGAAGCATTTACAAGTTTTCACGAATGGAAGCGGATACTCGGGGAAGAGCCTTCGATATGACTGGCGCCGTCAGCCTCCCTGACGGCGCTAAAGTGTGGGCCAGCTATCGAAAGGGTCCAGGTCTACTCGAATTTGATCGCGCAACGAACAAGATCAAAACATTGCTCGGTGGTCCATCCGGCGCTTATGCCCTCTCAGTTAACGAAAGTTCAGGAGAGATCCTCACCGGCGGCGCCGATGGCTACGTTCGGCTCTGGAAATTCGAAGACCTCTCACCGATCAAAGAGTACAACGTTGCAAAGAAAGGTTACTTCGTTAGCGAAGCGCATCTCGTTCCAGGATCACGTGCCGCGATCGTTGGAGTCAGGCTCGCGCGTCAACCGACGCCGGACCGGCCGCTTGAGCCGACGGAAGTGATCCGTCTCGATCTCGATACTGGTGAACAAAAGAAACTGTTTGATGAGCACGTCTGGCAATCACAACTTGCTGTAGTCGGAAACGAAATCGCTTACGCGGAAGGCGATCGTGTGCGACTCGTGCGTATAGACGGTGACGGAAGCGCACGGGAAGTAAAAATGTATGGACCGATTGTTACGACGGCCGTGTCCGCCAACAATCGCTGGGTGGCAGTCGTCGATTCCACGGCGCGGATAACTGTTTTTGACTTGAGCACACTCCAAAGAAGAACCATACCGAAGGGCGGATCTGATCCTCCTATCGTGATCACAAACGACGGACGTTACATCTACCAGATGGGTCATGAAGGATCGTTAACCCGCTGGGATGTTGTTACCGGCGCGACAACAAACAGCGTTCTGGCGAGAATTAGGGAGATGCACTCGAACGTCGACTTCATGACGCTCGCAAATAACGATCGGTGGCTGGTCACGGCTGGAAACCACGGCGACGTCGGAATCTTCGATCGCGCGACCGGTCGCCTGGTGGCCTACACGCAAACTGCAGCTTCAGCCTTTTACGTGGAGAAGGTTTGGACCAACGGTAAGCGGATGATTGTCACGACCGACACTGGTGTGATGTACGACGGCATACTCAAATAATTATCCAACCTGAACTGCGAGCATTGACACCGATCCACCATCGACACCCTCGACTGGAAATGTAATTTCGTCATTAGCACGTCTGGTTCCAAGCACGTAAAGCAGCGGCAGGTAGTGGTCCGGCGTCGGGATCGCCAACACTGCGTCACGCCCGAGACTCTCGTAATCGATAAGCGGCTCAATCTCACCGTCCAGCATCAACCGCTTTGCCGACTCTTCAAAGCGTACGGCCCAATCGTAAGGTTCAGGCGTGTGTCTGCCCCAGGCATATGTGTGTAGATTGTGGACCACGTTGCCGCTCCCGATGACCAGGATCTCTTCGTCACGCAAGGGCGCCAACCGCTTTCCCAGATCGAAGTGAAAAGCGGCGGGTTGTTTTTCATCGATACTCAACTGGATTACCGGCACGTCAGCGTTCGGGTACACATGCCGCAACACGGACCACGTTCCATGGTCCAGGCCCCACGAATGATCCAGGTCGACGGCCAAGGGCGCCAACAACTGTTGGATACGGCGCGCCAGTTCAGGCGCACCCGGCGCGGGATACTGCACCTGATACAGCTCGCGCGGAAAACCGCCGAAGTCGTGAATAGTTCGTGGATTCGTTGTCGCCAGTACGAGCGTCGCGGGCAGGTACCAGTGCGCGGAAACGCAAACGATCGCGCGCGGGCGAGGAATAGAACTCCCGATGTGGGCCCACGCATCGGTCCAGTCGTTCTGTTGAAGCGCGTTCATCGGGTTGCCGTGCCCGAAAAAGATTGCCGGCATGGGCTGGTCCATGTTCGTCGCCACTGATCAATGAATCCACGCGGCAGTCTTCAGCGCCCACGTGCTGTCCGGATATCTTTTCTTGAACTCCTCCGGCAGCTCGCCCAACACCGTGTGATCGTTCGTTAGCTTGTAATGGCTGACGCCCTTCCAATAAAGAGCCTCGGGCGCGGCTTTGCTGTTCGGATAACGATCGAGCACCTCGGTATATCCGCGTTCCGCGCCGGCCCAGTCCTTATTCATGAATGCAACACGCGCGAGAGCCAACTCCAACTGCGGGCGTAATTCATGTACCGGAAGATAACCCTCGAGCCGGTATCGTTCGACTCCGTTGTGATCGAGTATGAGCACCGTCGGAGTCCAAACCGCGTCAAAACGTTTGAAGTATGCCGGATGTTCTTTGATGTGTGCTTCGAGCGGAACGAAGGTTTCGTTGATGAAGGATGAAGTTTGATCGTCGCTGTATGATTCGGCTTCCAGCCGAGCGCATGCGCCTCAGGCCGGAGCGGCGCTGAAATCTACGAGCAACGGTTTCTTACTGTCCTTTGCCTCTGCGAGCGCCGCGTCGGCGTCTTTCACCCAATTTACTTTCATGATCCTTTCCTCCTGACACTAAAATGCCTCACTTCAAGCGTCCTATTGTACGCTCGAAGTGAGGCATTCTCGATCCAGTACGCAAGCGTACGTGAATCAATGTTGGTGTGCCGCGGCGCTTGGCGCACCGCCTTGAGGTCCGGGTTGGTGGACTTCAATCACAGTGCGCATCCACGGATGAATGCAGCATTGGAACTTGTGTGAACCGACTGACAAATCGGGACTGCCCGCCGTCGGTCCTTCTTCAGTTCCGCCCGCTGGAATGAAAACTATCGAGCCAAAGTTCAGACATTCCGGCGCCGGAACCGGATTACCGGAAATGCCGTTGAGTTCGTTTACGAATCCGCCGCCGAATTCGGCCACGGGCGTGAACGTGTGTGTTTCACCGCCAACGTTTTCGATAAACGTCGGACGCCCGACGTTGATCAACATTTGACTGGGCTGATTACGCCAGGCGTGTGCGTCCTGGGTCGCTTCGAGTTCTGCAATGAACTCATCAAAGGTTGTGTGCCCATTACCAACGCAGGCTCCATCACCGAGCACAGCGTTGAAGCTTGCAGGCTCACAATCGTCAAGAAGCCGGATCTTTTTGTCACCTTGAAATGCTCCGGCCTTATTAGTCAGACTCAGCATGGTAATGGCTGCAAGGGACACCAAAACCACGACGTGGATAGCAAAGTTGCGGTTCATTGAACCTCCTTGTCACGGCCCGTCTCCGTGAGTGGAGAGCGGGCTAATCTGAAGTCTCTGAGCTAGCGTCGAAAGCCTATACACCCTGTGCCTAGCATTGTCAATGAATGTGTTATATTTCTCCCCTACCATGATGAACAAGCGGTTTGTAGCAGCAATAATCCTTGCACTGACAGTGTTGTTCAGTCAGGGCGGCGGTACTGTGCTGGCTGCGATCTGTCCGCATCTTCGTTCGCTTGCCAACGCGTGTCACGAAATGCCAGGAGCGGTTAGCGACCCTCAAACGCATCACTCAACCGGCGAAACACGGAAAGAGCAGGCCGGGGGCGAGGCTGTTGAGACAATCGATTCCGCGGCCCCGTGCAATCACTGCGCGGTGCACTCGCGTAACAAACGCGATGACTCTTTGCTGCAACAACCCAACCTGGGCCAACGGGCCAACGACCTGACAACTCCCAGTCGTTTATCTATTGCTGCTGCCCGCGGACTCCAAACTGTCGCCTGGGTCGCAAAAGCTCATGGGCCACCCGGCGATAATAGTCGTTTGCACATCCTCATCAACGTCTTCCGCATTTAGTCCACCCCTAAATCTCAACGTCGAAGTGCGCGGCGGCTTTTGCCGAAGCGTGAATCGAAGTCTTTGCTTATCGAGAGAGGTATCAATGAACGAACTAAGAACGATCTGCGTTCTGGCGCTTTTGTTTTTGATCAGTGAGAGCGTCATGGGCCAGCATCAGGGACACGTGATGCCGCCGCAACCGGATACACAACGTACGCGGCGCGAGGTAATACCAGCTGGTCCAGTCATGACGTTGGAACAGTTGGAAGCCATGGCGCTTCAACGCAACCCAACGCTGGCCCAAGCGGAGGCTGCGATTCGTGCTGCTGAAGGCCGGCAAAAACAGGCGGGATTGTTTCCGAACCCTGTCGCCGGTTACTTCGTCGAGGAATTTGCTTTTCGCTCGCCGGGAGAGACTGCGGAACACGGCGCGTTTATCGAACAGACGATTCCGCTCGGCGGAAAGTTGAGCAAAGCACGCAATGTTTTTGCGCGCGAACGAGACCAGCGAGTCATCCAGGCCGAGGCACAACGTCTTCGCCTGACGAATTCGATTCGCGTTTTGTACTACGAAACGCTCGGCGCGCAGCGACTCGTCGAACTCCGTGATGACCTGTCTCAACTAGCTCTTGAAACCGTCGCGATCACGAAAGAACTTTCAAATATTGGCCAGGCCGACCGGCCGGACCAGTTGGAGATCGAGATCGAAGCCGAGCGCGCGGAGATCGATTTTCTGAGCGCACAGAACGACTGGCTGCGCTCGTGGCAAACACTTGCGGCGATGATTGGGAATCCCACTTTGCCGCCTGCACGCTTGGCAGGCAATCCGGAAGACGATCTCGCACCGCTGAACGAGGCGCAGTGGCTCGACACGTTGCTCCAGCAGAGCCCGGACATTCGCATCGCGAAAGCAAGTGTGGAGCGAGCGCAGGCTGTGCTCGTGCGCGCGCGTTCGGAACGTATTCCGGATCTCTTTCTGCGCGGCGGACTCGGCTACAGCTACGAACGTTTCGAACCTGTGTTGCCATCACTAGCCGGGCGCCGGAAAGGTCTCGAAGGGCATTTGGAAGTCGGCGTCAACGTCCCGATCTTCAATCGAAACCAGGGAGGAATAGCGGCGGCTGAAGCTGAACTCGCAATTGCGCAAGGCGATGTCGAGCGTTTGCAGTTGCTGTTGCGCACACGTTTTGCTGCGAACTTTCACGAGTATCGCAACGCGCAGCAAGTGGTCGAAAGATATCGCACGCAAGTGATTCCACGCGCACGTGAGGCGTATCAAACGTATCTGACGAACTTCCGCCAGATGTCTGCTGCTTATCCGAAAGTGTTGATAGCACAGAGAACGCTTTTTCACGCCGAGGTGGAATATGCGAAGGCGCTGATCCAGTTGCGCGAACGCGCGATTGGCTTGCGTGGTTTTCTGCTCGAAGGTGGTTTGGATCGAATCGGAGGGAATAGCGATGAGCGATAGCAGACGAGATTTTTTGAAAAAGTCGGGACTGCTGGGAGCCGGCGTGCTGGCGGGTAACGGAATTGTTTCGGCGCAACACACGCATCCACAACCGCAACCGCAACTGAAAAAAGAAACGCCGCAGGAGAAACAGCCTGCGTCGAAGAAACGCGAAACACCGGTGGCGCCAGTTGAAACGCGAACCAACGCGCCGCTCGAAACGCCCGACGTTCGGAAGTTGCCGTTCACTGTAGACAACGGCGTCAAGGTTTTTCATCTGTCTGCCGAAGTCGTAAAGACGCAACTGCTTCCGGGCATGAGAGAGATGTACGGTTGGGGTTACAACGGGAGTGTGCCTGGTCCAACCATCGAAGCAAACGAAGGCGATCGCGTTCGCATACTCCTTCACAACAAACTGCCGGAAGCGACCAGTATTCATTGGCACGGCATTGAAGTGCCGCCGAACATGGACGGCGTGCCGTTCATCAGTCAACCGATGATTGAGCCGGGCGCGAGTTTCACGTACGAATTCACGCTCCATCAGAATGGAACTTTTTTCTATCACTCGCATGGCGCGATGCAGGAGATGATGGGCATGATCGGGTTGTTTGTGATTCACCCAAAGAAGCCGAACACGCCTTTTTGTCACAAGGACTTCGGTTTGATCCTGCAAGAGTGGGCGTTGCTGCCTAACAACCCTGTGCCCAACACGATGGCTATGGAATTCAATTGGCTGACGATCAACGGAAAAGCTGGTCCAGCAACGACGCCGATGATTGTGAGGCAGGGTGAACGTGTGCGCCTGCGAGTTGTGAACCTGGGCATGGATCATCATCCGATGCATATTCACGGTCACCAGTTTTATGTGACTGGAACGGAAGGTGGACGCATTCCCGAGACAGCCTGGTATCCGGGAAATACGGTGCTTGTCGGCGTCGCACAGGCGCGTGACGTGGAGTTCGACGCTGTGTACCCCGGCAACTGGATGTTTCATTGTCACTTGCCTCATCACATGATGAACCAGATGATCCCGATGGTTGGACCAATGCAGCAGCAGGGCCACCAGATGAGTGCCGCAGACGAAGCACAGAACAAACGGGTGCCGGGTTACCCGCAGGACATGATCATGATCATGGACAAGGAGGTTGCGAAGCCTGAGACGTACGGATTACCGGCGGGGTGGACGGCGTCGATGATGGGAATGATGACGTTGGTGCGCGTGTTGCCGCCGGCTGAGTATGATGAGATTCAACGCCGCATTCGCGAGGGCATTAATGACTAAGTTAGATCCAGTCTGTGGAATGACCGTCGACCCAAGCCGAGCGGCGGGTCAGCACGAATACAAAGGAGAGACGTACTACTTCTGTAGCACGCACTGTCTGCACAAGTTTCGTGAAGATCCGGAAAAGTTTCTGAACCAAACGGCTGCGCCCATACAGATTGCGCCGCGGAGAGTGGCGCCTACCGTCGAAAGTCCTTCTGCGGGCCGGAAGATCGAATACACCTGTCCGATGCATCCCGAGGCTGTTCGCGACGGGCCCGGCTTCTGTCCGATTTGCGGGATGGCGCTCGAGCCTCGCACCGCCACGCTGGAAGACGACAATTCCGAATTGATCGACATGACGCGGCGCTTATGGGTGAGCGCTGCGCTGTCATTGCCTTTGTTAGCGCTCGCGATGAGTGAAGTCATTCCCGGCGATCCAGTGCGAAAAGCAATTGGACCACAGTTTGTTAACTGGGTTTCTCTGGCTCTCGCGACGCCCGTAGTGCTCTGGGGCGGTTGGCCGTTTTTCGTTCGCGGCTGGTATTCGTTAATTAATCGCAGCCTCAACATGTTCACGCTGATCGGTTTGGGTGTGGCGGTCGCTTACGTCTACAGCGTGATCGCTACATTCGTGCCGCAGATCTTTCCGCACTCGTTTCGCGATCACATGGGTAACGTGCCCGTTTACTTCGAGGCCGCCGCGGTGATCACGACGCTCGTATTGCTGGGCCAGGTTTTGGAACTCAAGGCTCGCAGTTCAACCAGTGCTGCTTTGAAAGCTTTGCTTGGGTTGGCGCCAAAAACCGCACGTCGAATTGCTTCTGACGGCAGCGAGCAGGACGTGCCGCTCGATCAGGTGATGAAAGGCGACATGTTGCGGGTGCGCCCGGGCGAGAAGATTCCCGTTGATGGCGTCGTGCTGGATGGCGTGAGTTCTGTCGACGAATCGATGGTGACTGGCGAGCCGATTCCCGTCGAAAAGCGCAAAGGAGATCGGGTTGTTGGGGCGACCGTGAATGGCACGGGTTCGCTTGTGATGAATGCAGAGCGAGTCGGATCGGAAACGCTGTTGTCGCAGATCGTGCAGATGGTTGCGGAGGCGCAACGCAGCCGTGCGCCGATTCAGAGACTTGCCGACGTTGTTTCGGCGTACTTCGTGCCGATCGTGATTTTGATCGCGATCGTTACGTTTGTTGTTTGGGCGATGGTTGGGCCGGAACCTCGTATGGCGTATGCGATAGTCAACGCAGTCGCCGTGCTGATCATTGCTTGCCCGTGCGCGCTCGGTCTCGCGACGCCGATGTCGATTATGGTTGCGACAGGGAAAGGCGCGCAGGCGGGTGTGTTGTTCAGAAATGCGGAAGCGATCGAGGTGCTGCGCGAGATCGACACGCTCGTCGTAGATAAAACGGGAACGTTGACTGAAGGGAAACCGAAGCTTGTCACGGTGTTGCCGGCGCCGGGTTTTGACGAACGTGAA
>Ga0068861_100002740_pt1 | contig 11543 bp, 6 predicted proteins | sample KBSSwiS42_FD_66593 | JGI IMG/M metagenome (GOLD analysis project Ga0068861, IMG submission 66593) | Switchgrass rhizosphere microbial communities from Kellogg Biological Station, Michigan, USA - KBS Switchgrass S4-2 | ecosystem: Host-associated > Plants > Roots > Rhizosphere > Soil ...
CCGACCAGAAGATCCTGCACGTGCTGCCGCAGGAATTCATCATCGACGGGCAGGAAGGCATCCGCGATCCCATCGGCATGTCGGGCGTGCGGCTCGAGGCCAAGGTGCACATCGTGACGGGCGCCGAGTCGGCCGCGCAGAACATCGAGAAGTGCATCCAGCGCTGCGGCCTCGAGGTCGACGACATCGTGCTCGAGCAGCTGGCATCGAGCTTCGCCTGCCTGACCGAGGACGAGAAGGAGCTCGGCGTCTGCATCATCGACATCGGCGGCGGCACCACCGACCTCGCGGTATTTTCGCAGGGCGCGATCCGCCACACGGCGGTCCTGCCGATTGCGGGTGACCAGGTCACCAACGACATCGCCATCTCGATGCGCACGCCCACGCAGTACGCCGAGGACATCAAGGTCAGGTACGCCTGCGCCTTGTCGCAGCTCGCCAACGCCGACGAGAGCATCGAGGTGCCGAGCGTCGGCGACCGGCCCGCGCGCCGGCTCGCGCGCCAGACGCTGGCCGAGGTGGTCGAGCCGCGCTACGAGGAGATCTTCGCGCTGGCGCGCGAAGAACTGCGGCGTTCGGGCTTCGAGGAAATCATCGCCGCGGGCATCGTGCTCACGGGCGGCAGCGCCAAGATGGAGGGCGCCATCGAGCTCGCCGAAGAGGTGTTCCACGTGCCGGTAAGGCTGGGTCAACCGCAGCACATCAAGGGGCTGTCGCACGTGGTGCGCAATCCCATCTACTCGACCGGTGCCGGCCTGTTGCTGTACGCGCGCGACAACGCGTTCGCGGGCAATCGCGGCCAGAGCCTCGCGGGCAACGCCCGCAGCATGTACGACCGGATGAAGAGCTGGTTTCAGGGGCACCTGTGAGCGGGTATGCCGCGCACGGGCCCCGTGTTGAGCGTTGAGAGAACGAAGCTGACAGCTTTCGACTAACTAGTGAAGGAGCGACACTGATGTTTGAACTAATGGATGCTTACAGCCAGAACGCTGTAATCAAGGTCATAGGCGTGGGAGGCGGCGGCGGCAACGCGGTCGCGCACATGGTCACGAGTGGCATCGAGGGAGTGGAGTTCATGTGCATCAACACCGATGCGCAGGCGCTCAAACACTCCAAGGTCAAGACCAGCCTGCAGATCGGCTGCAACATCACCAAGGGCCTGGGCGCCGGCGCCGACCCCGAGGTGGGCCGCCAGGCGGCGATGGAGGATCGCGATCGAATCATCGAGATGATCGAGGGATGCGACATGTTGTTCATCACCGCCGGCATGGGTGGTGGCACGGGCACGGGCGCCGCGCCGGTGGTGGCGCAGGTTGCCAAGGAGCTCGGCATCCTCACGGTGGCGGTGGTCACGCGGCCGTTCGAGATGGAAGGCGGCAAGCGCACGCTGGTCGCGAATCACGGCCTCGCCGAACTCGGCAAGTACGTCGACTCGTTGATCACCATCCCCAACCAGAAGCTGCTGACCGTGCTGGGCGCGAAGACGACCTTGCTGGATGCCTTCAAGAGCGCGAACCACGTTCTGCAGGGCGCCGTGCAGGGCATCGCGGAACTGATCACGCGTCCCGGCCTCATCAACGTGGACTTCGCCGACGTGCGCACGGTGATGAGTGAAACCGGCATGGCGATGATGGGCTCGGGTGTGGCACGCGGCGAAAACCGCGCCAAGGAAGCGGCCGAGATGGCCGTCTCCTCGCCGTTGCTCGAGGATATCAACCTGCAAGGCGCACACGGCATCCTCGTGAACGTCACCGCGGGCATGGACCTGTCGATCGGCGAGTTCCAGGAAGTCGGCAACATCGTGAAGCAGTTCGCCTCCGATGACGCCACCGTGGTCGTGGGAACCGTGATCGATCCGGAGCTGTCCGACGAGATGCGCGTCACCGTGGTTGCCACCGGGCTCGGACGCCCCGAAGTGGCAGCGGTCGGCCGCTCACCCTACGGACGCGACGTGCCGACGCTGTCGAAGGCTGCACCGCAGGCTGCCCAGGCGCAGGCCCCGCACGGCCAGGAACCGCCGATGCGCGTGGTTCCGCGCCGTCCGCTGACGGCTGCCGACTACGCCGCGCTGGACAAGCCCGCCGTGCAACGTCAAAGAGCCGTAGGGGATGGCCTGCATGGCCCGACGGAATCCGAGGATGTGCTGGACATCCCGGCTTTCCTGAGGCGCCAGGCAGACTGATTAAGGCAACTGTGTTACGGTAGCGCCCCTTTTTGGGGTATCGGTGCCGCTGAAAAGCGGCCGCTCCCCCGATCCACCCTCTAGGTGGCGCTACCCGTGCACCGCGCCCTTTGACGACGAGAAGGGACGGCCGGGAGACTCAGGCAAATGCTCGGACAACGCACGCTGAAAAATTCCATCCGCGCCCAGGGCGTGGGCCTGCACACCGGACAGAAGGTGCTGATGACGCTGCGCCCCGCAGCGCCCGACACCGGCATCGTGTTCCGGCGTACGGACATGGATCCACCGTGTGACATTCCGGCCAGGGCCGAAAACGTCGGCGACACCCAGCTCGGCACCACTCTTATTAATGGCAACGGCCGGGTCTCCACCGTGGAGCACCTGCTGTCGGCCTTTGCGGGCCTCGGCATCGACAACGCACACGTCGACGTCAGCGCTCCCGAAGTGCCCATCATGGACGGCAGCGCCGGTCCGTTCGTCTTCCTGCTGCAGTCGGCGGGTTTCGAGGAGCAGCGCAAGCCCAAGAAATTCGTGCGCATCATGCAGCGGGTGCGCGTCGAGGACGGCGACAAGTGGGCCGAGTTCCGCCCCTTCGACGGCTTCAAGGTGAACTTCGAGATCGAGTTCAACCATCCGCTGTTCAAGCGCCGCTCGCAGAAGGCGTCGATGGATTTCTCGACGACCTCCTTCCTCAAGGAAGTCTCGCGCGCGCGCACCTTCGGCTTCATGCGCGATCTCGAGATGATGCGCGCGCGCAACCTCGCGCTCGGCGGCAATCTCGACAATGCCATCGTGCTCGACGATTTCCGCGTGCTCAACGAGGACGGCCTGCGTTACGAAGACGAATTCGTGAAGCACAAGATCCTCGATGCCATCGGCGACCTGTACCTGCTCGGCCACAGCCTCATCGGCGAATTCAGCGGCCACAAGTCCGGCCACAAGCTCAACAATCTGCTGCTGCGCAAGCTGATCGCCGACACCACCTCATGGGAAGCCGTGGTGTTCGAGAAACCGAGCGACGCGCCGATCGCCTACGTGCAGCCGCCGCCGGTGCCGGCGAGCTCGCCGATCTGAGCAACGCACCGCAATCCATACGCAGCATCGTCATCGTCGGCGGAGGAACCTCCGGCTGGATGACTGCGGCTTCGCTGGCCCGCTTCCTGCGCCCCGAGCAATGCACGATCCGCCTGGTGGAATCCCAGGAGATCGGCATCGTCGGCGTGGGCGAGGCCACCGTGCCGCACATCCGCTTCTTCAACCAGTCGCTGGGGCTCGACGAAGCGGACTTCATGCGCAAGACGCACGCCACGTTCAAGCTCGGCATCGAGTTCGTCGACTGGGCGCGGCTCGGCGATGCGTACATCCATCCGTTTGGCGACTACGGCCGCCCGTTCCACGGCGTGCGCTTCCTGCACCTGTGGAATCGCCTGCGGCTCAGTGGCGATGCGACGCTGCTCGACGAGTACTCGCTGCCGGTGATGGCCGCGAAGCAAGCGCGCTTCGCGCTGCCCAGCACCGACCCGGCGTCGGTGTTGTCCACCTTCTCGTATGCGTTTCAGTTCGACGCGACGCTGTTTGCGCCTTACCTGCGCGCCTACGCCGAGAAACGCGGCGTGCGGCGCACCGAGGGGCGCGTCGTGGATGTCGCGGTGCGCGGCACCGACGGCTTCATCGAGTCGCTCACGCTGGCGAACGGCGAGCGTATCGAGGGCGACCTGTTCATCGACTGCTCCGGGTTCTTCGGATTGCTGACCGAAAAGAGCCTGCACACCGGCTACGAAGACTGGACCCACTGGCTGCCCTGCGACCGCGCGGTGGCCGTGCCCTGCGAAAGTTACGGGCCGCTGCTGCCGTACACACGCTCCACCGCGCGCAGCCACGGCTGGCAGTGGCGCATCCCGCTGCAGAACCGCACCGGCAACGGCTACGTGTATTCGAGCAAGTTCGTCAGCGATGACGAAGCCGCCGCGACACTGCTGAAACATCTCGATGGCAAGGCGCTCGCCGAGCCGCGCATGCTCAAGTTCGTCACCGGCCGGCGCAAGAAGACCTGGAATCGCAACTGCGTGGCCGTGGGTCTTTCCGGCGGTTTCGTCGAGCCGCTGGAATCAACCAGCATCTACCTGATCCAGGCGGCCATCACGCACCTGCTGGAATTGTTCCCCGACCGCAACTTCGATCCGGTCATCCGTGACGAATACAACCGCATCATGGATGTCGAGTTCGAGCGCGTGCGCGATTTCATCGTGCTGCACTACCACGCTACCGAGCGCGATGACGCGCCGCTGTGGAACTACGTGCGCACCATGTCCATCCCCGACAGCCTGGCCTACAAGATGGAGCTGTTCCGCGAACGCGGCGAGGTGGTGAACTACAAGCTCGGACTGTTCTACGAGCCGAGCTGGGTGGCGGTGTACGTCGGCCAGCGCGTCATGCCGAAACGCTTCGATCCCATGCTCGAATACCGCCCGATGGAAGAGCTGCAGCGTCACGCAGACCAGACGCGCGCCGCGGTGCGTGCCGGCGCGTCATCGCTGCCCACGCAGGCCGAATTCATCGCGCGTTACTGCGGCATGTGACGGAGGCCGGCCGGTGCAGACAGCCAACATTCCCGTGCGCAACATCCTGATCGTCGGTGACGGCATCGCGGCCTGGCTGTCGGCAGTCATGCTGGCGCGCGCCACCGGTCGCGGCAAAGTCCTCATCGGCGTTGCCGGCGCGCGCGGCGGAGCCGATGCCATCGAGAACGAGTTCGCCGGTTCCACGCTGCCCTCGTTCGGTCCGCGGCACGCCACGCTGGGCTTCGTGGAAGGCGAGCTGATGCGCGCCACGCAGGCCACGTACAAGCTCGGCGATGAATTCCGCGACTGGGATACTCCCGGCGGCACCTACGTGCACGCCTTCGCCGACGTGGGCGCGCGGCTGGACGCGATCGCGTTTCATCACCTGCTCGGGCGTCTGCGGGCCGCGGGCGAGCGCATCGACATCGGGGACTATTCGGTGGCCGCCCAGGCGGCGCGGCTCGGCCGGTTCGCGCATCCCTCGCAGGACGGCAAATCAGCCGCCTCGACGTTCTCTTATGCGCTGCACCTCGATGCGCCGGCGTACGCCCGCTACCTGCGCGCTTACGCGGAACATCTCGGAGTGACGCCGCTCAACGGGCGCCTCGCGAGCGTGCAACGGCGTGAGAGCGACGGCTTCATCGAGGCGGTGCTGCTGGAGGATGGTCGCAGGCTCGCGGCGCAGCTGTACCTCGATTGCTCCGGTGCGGCGGGCGATCTCATCCAGGGTGTGCTCGAGGCGGGATTCGAGAGTTGGGCGCAGTGGTTGCCGTGTAACCGTGCGCTGAGTGCTTTCACAGCGCGACAGGCGCCGCCGCGTCCGGTCACGGAGTTCATCGCCCGGTCCGCCGGCTGCCAGCTGCGCATTCCGCTGCAGCAGGGAAACAGCAACGGTTTCATCTACAGCGCGGCGCACCTTGCGGACGACGAGGCCCAGGCCTCGTTCCGCGCCGGCCTCGACGCTCCGGTCACGCGCGAACCGCACGCCTTCCGATTCGAGCAGGGCAGGCGACGGCAATTCTGGTCGCACAACTGCGTGGCCATCGGTGCGAGCGCCGCGGTTCTCGAGCCGCTGGGATCCGCGGGCCTGCATCTCATGATGAGCGCACTCACGCACCTGCTGACGCTGTTTCCGGACGTATCCTGCGCGGCTTCGCTGGCCACCGAATACAACCGCGTGATGGCAGGCGAGTACCGCGGCGTGCGCGACCTGCTGGTGCTGCACTATCACGCCACGCGGCGCGCAGACAGCGAGTTCTGGCGCCACTGCCGCGCCATGCATTTACCAGATTCACTCGCGCATCGGCTCGAGCTGTTCCGGCATCGCGGCCATTTCACGCTCGACGATGCAGACACCTTCATGGAGCCCGACTGGATGCAGGTGTTTCTCGGCCAGGGAATCTGGCCCGAGCGCACCGATCCGCTCGCGGATTTCCTGGATCTCGACATGCTCCGCCAGAAGGTCGAGCGCATGCGGCAGATCGTGCATCGCACCGCCGAGGGACTGCCGCCTCACGAGTCATACCTGGCACAGCGGCTGGCGCCGCGGCCCGCGCCGCGTTGACGCGCCGCAGTCCGCTCAGCGCCGCCCCAGCGCTCGCATCAGCCAGTCCTTGATGAATGCCGCCAGCGAGGGCGAAGACTCGCCCAGGATGCCGCGTTGTCGCTGGGTGAGATGCGCCAGTTTCGATTCGTCGGCGTGAAACACGTAGTGATCGAACACGCTGCGCCATAACTCGCGCCGCTCCGGCGGCAGGTCGCGCACCGCGAGAATGCCGTGAACCAGCGCCTCGAGCGGTGAGCCGTTCCACGGCCGCGCGTCGTCCCACCAGTAGTTCACCAGCACATTGAAGGTGTCGCGCGATTCGACGTGGTGCCACCACATGTACGGAATGTAGAGCGCGTCTCCCGGGCCGAGCTCGGCGCTCTGTGCCCGGGCGAGTGCCTTGGCGAAAAGCGGATACTTCCCGAGATCGGGATTGGCCAGTTTGACCAGGCTCACGGGCTGGCCCGCGAGCGTGAAATCCAGCGGACCGACGTACATGTTGGGCAGCTCATCGGGGGGAAACAGCGTGAATCTGCGCCTGCCGTGCACCACGCACGCGAGGTTGTCGGAAATGTCGAAGTGCGTCTGCACCGTGACGCGATTGCCGATCCAGATGCGCGGCATCACCGCGGCATCCAGAACGCCGATGGCATTCTGCTGCGTGAAGGCGGGTAACGCGCGCGGCAGCGGCGCCGAGCCGACGTAGATCGCGGGCGGTGCGGGTTCGTCGCGCAAGCGGAGCAGCTGCTCGATCGAATCGACGATTCGCGCCGCACGCCGTTCGAAGTTCACGCCGAGCAGATCGTCGCGATAGAAGAAGTGGCCCTCGATGCCAGGCGGTCCATACATGGTTTCGGCGGACGCGCCCACGTCCATCGCGCGCAGATACGCGGCCATCTCGGCGGCACCGGCGTGTCCGGCGCGCACCGCCGGCCAGTGTTCCGCGACCGCGCGCAGCACCGCGGGCTGCTGCAGCGGCAGGATTTCCGCGCGGAACCGCGCCGCGTCGATGTGATGCCACTCGCGAATCTCCGCGCTCATGCTTCGACGCTCCGGCCTGAATCCGGTCCAGGACCGCATAAATATGTCGAGCAGGGGTGGAGTAATGGTCTGCGTGTCAACTGGGCGTTCCCGTGGGATGGCGAGCGCGATTGTGCGGGAAAAGCGAGAGCATTCAGGTGAATAGCGCTACCACAAACGCCTTGCTGCATCGCAATGTCCCGTTGTCCGGACAGGACAAAGGCCCTGTAGCAGTCCAACAACATCGCGTCGTTGACGTTCCGTCACCCGGCTCGCGGAAATCGCGGAACTCCGCGTGGCCGTTAGGGATTTGCCGTCCGGACATATCGAGCCAATCGGGTTTGCGAAATTGGAACACTTGGGATATTTATACGCCCAAGTACAAGTATTGAGTGCCGGGACCCAGCCCGTTTCGGGAGGAGTTACCGGCACCGTTTGAGTCTCAGGTTTTCGTTACTCACATCAGGGGGGCACTCGTGTCAGATCATCAAAAGCGCGCCGCTTTGGCGGAACTAGTTAGGTCATGTCTGCGCAAGAATGTAATTCGCGCCGGCATGTCGGCCGTCGCACTCGGCGCCATTGCGATTTCGCCCGTGGCGAATGCACAGAGCGACCAGGGCGCAAAAGAGAAGGAAGAAGCGCAGGACATCCAGGAAGTCGTCGTTACCGGTATTCGCTCGAGCCTGGAGAGCGCACAGGAACTCAAGAAGAACGCCGAGGTGTTCGTCGACTCGGTGACTTCGGAAGACATCGGCGCGCTGCCGGATCGCTCCGTCACCGAAGCGCTGCAACGTATCCCGGGCGTGTCGATCAGCCGGTTCGCCGGCGCGAACGATCCGGACCACTTCTCCATCGAAGGCACGGGCGTCGTCGTCCGCGGCCTCAACCAGGTGCGCAGCGAGCTCAACGGCCGTGACACCTTCTCCGCCAACAGCGGCCGCTTCCTGAGCTTCGCGGACGTTCCCCCCGAGTTGCTCTACGCGGTCGACGTGTTCAAGAACCAGTCGGCGGACATGATCGAAGGCGGTCTTGCCGGCACGGTGAACCTGCGCACGCGCACGCCGTTCGACCAGGCCGGACAGCTCATCGGCGGCTCGCTCGAAGCCAACTACGGCGACTTCTCGGAAGAAGTCGCGCCGACCGGCTCGTTCCTGTACAGCAACCGCTGGGAAACCGGCGCCGGTGATATCGGCTTCCTCGGCAACATCGTGTACTCCGAGCTGAAGTCGCGCTCTGACGGCATCCAGGCGTCGAGCTTCCAGCAGAACTTCAACATCGTTCCTGGCCTGGGCGTGTACTTCCCCGAAGGCGCGGCCTTCCGTACGCAGGACTACAACCGCGAACGCACCGGTGGCGCGCTGGCATTCCAGTGGCAGAGCCCCGATGACAGCATGCTCGCGACGTTGCAGTACATGCGTTCGGATGCGACCACCTCGTGGGGCGAACACGCGATGGAAATCGCCACCGACAACGTCAACGGCGCGTTCTTCGTGCCGGGCACCGAGTTCGGCTTCGACGACCGCGGTGTGTTCACGCACGGCACGGTCACCGCGGCGACCGGCTGGCGTTCCGACCAGCAGGACTGCGGCGCGAACTGCACCAATGACTACCGCACTCCGACCTACGGCCTGCAGAGCAACAACATCTTTCGCGCCGTCGACCAGGAGTACATGACCCAGGACATCGGGGCGAACTTCAAGTGGGACGTCAACGAAAACTGGGGTCTGAACTTCGACGCCCAGTTCGTGGACTCGACGGTGGAGAACCTCGACAACACGCTGTGGGGCTCGACCTTCCAGAACGCGGAGATCGACCTGCGCGGCGACCTGCCGAAGGTGCGCTTCCTGGCGCCGGGGCAGAATGGCACGCCGCCTAACTGCGCCCCGCTCGGCGGCAACTGCGCCAGCTATTTCACGGGCACTCACAACAACTTCCAGGATCCGTACAACAGCTTCTGGCGTTCGGCCATGGACCATGCCGAAGACAGCGAGGGCGACGAATTCGCGCTCAGGTTCGACGTGGATCACAAGCTGGGCGACGACGGCTGGCTGCGCAACCTCAAGTTCGGCGGACGGTACGCCGAGCGCGACCAGACCACGCGTTCCACTACCTATAACTGGGGCGCGCTGTCGGAAATCTGGGGCAACAACGGCCCGGTGTGGTTCAACGATCCGGTCGACGGTACGCCGTCCAATCGTGTCGGCTCCACCGGTACGCCGTCGGCCACGCAGACTGCGCTGTTCACGTTCGACAACTTCATGCGCGGCGATTCACCGATCCCGGCCGTCGTGCCGTTCTACAACGGCAAGGTGGTCGGCAGCGGCTACGAAGATACCGCCGCGTTCGCGGAAAGCATCCGCAACGAGTGGGTCGCCGTCCCGACGGGTGGTGCCGGTGGCTGGGTGCGTCTCGACGATCCGCGTCGCGCTCCGGCCGGCGTATCCCTGTCCGGACCTGGCGGCCGCTACCTGCCGCAGGAAATCAACCACACCAACGAGGCCACCGAGTCGCTGTACTTCATGATGAAGTTCGGCAAGGACCTCGATGAAGGGGTGAGCGTTTCCGGTAACGTCGGCCTGCGGTACGTCCGCACCGACTTCGACGCCGAGGGCACCTTCTCGACGCCGCTGCCGAGCCAGATACCGTCGATCGCAACCTGCGCAGCTCAGATGCCACCCGCGACCGGTATCTGCGCGCTGCCGGCGAACGTGCAAGCCGACATGCGCACGTGGTCGACGGGTATCCCGACTGCGATCACGGCGAACAACACCTACGAGAACTGGCTGCCGAGCTTCAACATGAAGGTCGGTCTGTCGGAAGAGGTGCTGTTGCGCTTCGGCTATTCGAAGGCCATGGCGCGGCCGGACCTGGGTCTGACGCGGTTCTATTACACGATCACGCCGTTGGTCACGAACAACGTGTTCCAGTACTTCCAGGCCAACTCGGGTAATCCGTACCTCAAGCCGACGCAGTCGACCCAGTTCGACGGCTCGATCGAGTGGTACTTCTCGAGTGTCGGTTCGCTGACGTTCTCCGCGTTCTACAAGGAACTCAAGGACGTTCTCACGAACTCGACCGTCATCCAGCCGATCACCAACAACGGAATCACTTTCGATGTTGTGGGACCGGGCCCGGATAACGCCAAGCAGCGTGGCACGTTGAACGGTGCAGAAGTCGCCTACCAGCAGTTCTTCGACATGCTGCCGGGCTGGGCGAGTGGTTTTGGTATCCAGACCAACTACACCTACATCAACAGCCATGGTGTTCCGCAGAGCACGCTGAACATCGGTTCGACGACGCCGGCGAGTGCGGTGCAGACAATCGATACCAGCAAGCTGCCGCTGATGGGACTTTCGGAGCACAACGCCAACCTGGCGCTGATCTACGAAAAGGGCGCGATCTCGACCCGCCTGGCGTACAACTGGCGCAGTGAATACCTGCTGACGACGCGCGACGTGATTACGCCGTTCGCGCCGATCATCCAGGAAGCCACCGGTCAGCTGGACGGCTCGTTCTTCTACTCGATCAACGACAACTTCAAGATCGGTCTGCAGGGCGTGAACCTGCTGAACGAGATCACGAAGACGTCGCAGGTGATCAACAGCGACCTGGCGCAGGCCGGACGTTCGTGGTTCATGAACGACCGCCGTATCTCGCTGGCTCTGCGTGTGAACTTCTGATAGTTCGATTCGACAGAAAATTGACGATGTAGTTAGCCCCGCCGGTCGCAAGACCGGCGGGGTTTTTCTTTTCAGGCGGTGCGACGCAGGAAGGTGTTGACCGTGAGGCGGCCGGTGCGCGGATTCGCATCGGGCACGAACGCACGGGGAATGTTGCCGGAGTGCAGGCTGGTGCCGCGATACACCAGCGCGCGGTTGTACTGCGCCTCGTAGCGCGCGATGCGTTCGAACAGCGGTGTGTCGCCATCCACGTACTGCGCGGGCGGCATGCCCCGCTCGCCCACCTCGCGATTCACCGCGCCCATCCAGGTCTCGAGGTTCTGCGGAGTGATGATCTCGAGCTGCGTGCTGCGGTGGCGGTAGAACGAGGTGCCGCCCAGCTCCGGGCCACACAGGTAATGCAGCACCGCGAGCTCATCCGGATTGGTCCCGTCGATGTGCGGTATGCGCTGGATGGGCACCAGCGCTTCGGCAGGAGTGGTCACCAGCGAGAAATTCGCCTCGATCAGCCCGATACCCTGCCAGCCAAAGGCGCGGGCGATGGGCTCAGCCAA
>Ga0068861_100002749_pt1 | contig 11531 bp, 8 predicted proteins | sample KBSSwiS42_FD_66593 | JGI IMG/M metagenome (GOLD analysis project Ga0068861, IMG submission 66593) | Switchgrass rhizosphere microbial communities from Kellogg Biological Station, Michigan, USA - KBS Switchgrass S4-2 | ecosystem: Host-associated > Plants > Roots > Rhizosphere > Soil ...
ACGCGCCGCAGGAGTACATCGACAAGTACAAGGGCAAGTTCGATGATGGCTACGAGGCGTATCGCGAATGGGTGCTGGCGCGCATGATCGGCCGCCGCATCCTGCCCGAGGGCACCGAGCTGACGCCGATCAACCCGATGGCCGAGGGCACCTTCTCCGAAGGCGACCGCGTCCGGCCGTGGGCGTCGCTCGCGGCCGACGAGAAGCGGCTGTTCGCGCGCATGGCCGAGGTCTACGCAGGCTTCTCCGAGTACACCGACGTCCAGATCGGCCGCGTGATCGACTACCTCGAGGAATCGGGCCAGCTCGACAACACGCTGATCTTCTACTGCGCCGACAACGGCGCCTCCGGCGAGGGCAGCCCGAGCGGCTCGGTCAACGAGAACCGCTTCTTCAACGGCTACCCCGACGACGTGCAGGAAAACCTGGCGATGATCGACAAGCTCGGCTCGCCCGACACCTACAACCACTACCCGACCGGCTGGGCGGTGGCGTTCTCGACCCCGTACCGCATGTTCAAACGCTATTCGGGCTACTCGGGCGGCACTTGCGACCCGCTGGTGGTCCACTGGCCGAAGGGCATTCGCGCCAGAGGCGAGATCCGCCACCAGTACCACCACTGCACGGACATCGTGCCGACGATCCTCGAGTGCTGCGGCGTCGAGATGCCGGCGGTGATCGACGGCGTCGAGCAGACGCCGCTGCCCGGCGTGTCGATGCGCTACTCCTTCGACGCGGCCGAGGCGCCGACGCGCAAGCATACGCAGCACTACGAGATGGTTGGCACGCGCGGCATCTGGCACCAGGGCTGGAAGGCGTCGACCGAGCACGGGCCGATGCCACTGGACCGCGGACACTTCGACGACGACCGCTGGCAGCTGTTCCATACCGACGTCGATCGTTCCGAGGCGCGCGATCTCGCCGACAAGCACCCGGAAAAAATCAAGGAGCTCGCCGCGCTGTGGCTCGAGGAGGCACAGAAGTACGACGTGCTGCCGCTCACCGATCTCGGTGTCCACGGCATCCACGAGCTCGAATACAAGTCGGCCGCGCCGACCAGCGGCAAGTATCTCTACTACCCGGGGACCACCGAGATTCCCGAAGCCTCTGCGGCGCGAACGCTCGGCGTGTCGTTCAAGATCCTCGCCGAGGTCGAGTTCGCCGCCAACACGCGGGGCGTGGTCTGTGCGCAGGGTTCGCGTTTCGGCGGCTATTCGCTGTTCGTGAAGGACGGACAGCTCCAGTTCGTCTACAACTTCCTCGGCATTCCACCGGAGCAGCGGCTGCACTGCGCGGCGCCGAAGTCGGGCAAGCACATCGTCGGCGTCGGCTTCGAGAAGAAGTCGATGAGCAAGAACCTCGAGATCCTGGGGACGATGACGCTCTACGTCGACGACGAGGCGGTGGCGAGCGGCGATTTCCGCACCCAGAGCGGCCACTACTCGCTCGCCGGCGAAGGCTTGTGCATCGGCTACGACAGCGGCGACGCCGTCAGCGCGGGCTACCGCGGCGAAGGCAGCTTCGCGTTCGCCGGCGGCCGCATCGTGAAGGTCGTCTACGACGTCGCCGACGACGCCTACATCGACGTCGAGCGGCGCTTCGCGGCGAAGCTCGCGCGCGACTGAGCGCCGCGCGATCTCGGCCTCATGCTCATCGCCGCCGGCACGATCGCCCTGTGCATTGCGGTGCTGCGCTACCGGACGGTGGCGAAGTCGTTGAACGCGTGCCTCAGGGAGGCCTCGGCCGATCCTGAGGCGGCTCCTGTCTGGCGCGGACGCGTGAGCGCCACGCCACGTATGGCGCCGACACCAGCAGCGTGACGAGCACCGCCAGCAACACGGCCGCGATTCGCTGGTTCTGATCGGCGAGGCCGTGGGTGACCGCCAGCGCCATCGCCGGATGGCGCGACGCGCTCGACAAGGCGAGAACAGTGCGCTCCCCGAGAAGCCGAGCGGGTTGATCGACGTCCTGCGCACTCCGACCAACATCACCAGCGTGTTCGCACGCAGCTTCGCGGCGCACACCGCCGAGTCGAAGGCACGCGCGCGCGCCGTGCTGAACCAGATCGGCATCGTCGCGCAAAGCCGCGACCAGCCCGGACCGTTGCGCTTCGACTGCGAGGCGAGCGCGCGCAACAAGGTCTTCCCGCCGGGCCTGACCGCCGAGATGGTGGCGGCCGACCCCGACATGCTGCGGGCCAGGCCGGTCGACCCGTCACGGTTCTGGGACCAGCTCGCCAAGGCGCTCGAGCTCAACCCGAGCGTCAGCGCCGACGACGCGCCGATGGCCGCGCAGGCGCGCACGCTGCTCGCGCTGCGCTCGTCCGACCCGGCGTGGCGGGCGCTGCTCGATCGCGCGGCGCTCGCCGCCGACGCCGAGCTTCACGACAGCACCCGGTACGACCAGATCGGCGTCGACGCCGGCAACGGCTGGCAGGCCAGGAGAACGCCGGCGCCTGGGGCTCGGACTGGTTCGGCCGCGCGCAGGCGGAGATCGTCTACATCTACGCCAACGACTTCCACGAGGCGATCTACTTCATGCGCGGCACCGACGACAAGGGCGCGCTGCTGCAAGGACGCTACCGCTACACGGTGACGTTTCCGAAGGGCGCGCTGCCGCCGGTGGACCGCGACCGCGGCGGCTTCTGGTCGCTGACGATGTACGACCGCGACTACTTCATGCTCGCGAAGAGCTCCAATGGCCGCACCAACATCGGCACGGTGAGCCTCGACGCCGACGAGCTGAAGTTCGCCGCCGACGGCTCGCTGACACTGCACCTGTCGCACGCGTCGCCCGCGGCCAAGGAAGAGCAGGCCAACTGGCTGCCCGCACCCGACGACCAGTTCGCGCTCTTGCTGCGCACCTACGTGCCCTCGCAAGCGCTGCTCGACGGCAGCTACCAGCTGCCGAAAGTGATGCGCTCCAGATGAGCTCTCTTAGCGACCCCAGCCCATCACCAGATTCATGCGGCGATCGGCGCAGCAACAACCACCGCCACCTCGGTCGCCGTCACCGCTTGCACAGGCTCGGGAACTGCTCGCAGTAGCTCGCCACGTTGCACGAGCCGACGTGAATCGCATCCGCAGCCTGGATCGCGCGCATGATCGCGCGCGACAGCGCGTCCGCGGCGGCGCCGCCGATCGAGTTGATGTTCGGCGCACTCGTGATCGCGCCGGTCGCGAGGGCGAACACGGTGTCGCCGTCGCCGGTGCCGTGCGCGATGCGGATCGCGCGCGCGAGGCCGTCGTCGGCCATCTGCGCGACCTTGTTCGCCTGCGCCTTGGTCAGCTTGGCATTCGTCGCGACGACGGCGATCGTGGTCGCGCGCAGGAGCTCCTGGCTGTCGGCCGCGGGATCGACCTGCACCGCGGAGACGATGGGATCGCTCGACGACGCGATGTAGCCGGCGAAGAACGCGCCGGTCGTCGCGTCGAAGGTGCGCCCCGACGAGTTGATCGCGACGATCGCGCCGACGACGACGCCGTTCGGCAGCACCGCGCTCGCGGTGCCGATGCCGCCCTTGACGCCGCCCGAGCGCGCGCCGGCGCCGGCACCGATGTTGCCCATCTTGACCGGGCCGCTGGTCGCGGCGGCGCAGGCGTTGGCGCCGAACGACGCATCGGGACGGAAGGTGAAGTCCGCGCAGCGGCCGGGATCGAAGAGGATCGCCGACGCCACGAGGGGGGCGATCGCGCCGTTCGCGATCGGCGTGCCGACGCCCTGTGCTTCGAGGCACGTGGTGACGCCGTCCGAGGCGGCAAGGCCGTACGCGCTGCCGCCGCTCAGCGTCACCGCGTGGATGGTGCCGACGGCCTTCTGCGAATTGAGCAGGTCGGTGAGCCGCGTTCCCGGCGCGCCACCGCGCTGCGTGACGCCCGCGGTCGCGCCGCCGCGCGCGATGATGGCGGTCGTCCCGGTCATGCCGCCGGCGCCGTTGGTGGCGGTGTAGTGCCCGACCTCGATGCCGGGGACGTCGGTGATCGCGTTCAACGGCCCGGCGGTCTGCGGCAGCGTCTGTGCGAACGAGGCGGAGGCGCCGGCGATTCCGGCGACCACGCAAAGAGCAGTGTGGAGTCGCATGGTGGATGTCCTTCTACCGGCCGTTCTTGCACGCGGACCTGAAGACGTCGCAATAGCTCTGCTGGCACGACGTCGATTGCGCTGCCAGCACCGCATGCACGATCGCGCGCGAGACGACGTCGCCGGCGGCGCTGCCGATCTGCGTGACGACGGAGGCTTCGTCGCCGAAGTTCGCCAAGGCGACGCGCGCGGTCCCGAGCACGAACAGCGTGTCGCTGTCGCCGGCCGTGTGGGCCGGATCGATCGCGCGCGAGATGCCGTCGTCGGCCATCTCGGCGATCTTCGTCGCCTGCGACTTCGTCAGCGCGACGTTGGTCGCGACGACCGCGTTGGTGCCGCTGCGCAACGGCCCCCCGGGCAGGCTCGCCGGCACCTTGTTGGCCTTGCCGCCGGCCTTGGTCAGCACGCTGAACTCGGTGCCGATCCCGAACGACGCGCCGCGCAGGTCGCCGTCGCTGTTGTACGGCGTCCCCTCGGAGTTCACCGCGACGATCGCGCCGACGATGATGCCGTTCGGCAGCACCACGCTCGCCGTGCCGATGCCGCCCTTGACGCCGCCCGCGACCGCGCCGGTGCCGGCGCCGACGTTGCCTTCGGCGACCGCGCCGCCGGCCGCCGCCATGCACGCCTGGACGCCGGCGTTGAAGTCCGGCCGCGACGCCGGCGGACCGCCGCACGTCGCGCGGTCGAACGTCGTCACCGTCGGCACGATCGGCACGACGTTCGGGCCGCCGACCGGGAAGCCGACGCCTTTGCCCTCGAGGCAGCGCATCACGCCGCTCGCCGCCGAGACGCCGAACGCGCTGCCGCCGCCGAGCACGATCGCGTTCATCGTCTCGACCATGTTGTCGGGGCGCATGAGATCGGTCTCGCGCGTGATCGGCGAGCCGCCGCGCTGCGTCACGCCGCCGCCGACGCCCTGGCCGGCGGTGCTCGATCCGATCACGACCGTCGTCCCGGCATCGGCACCGGTGTAGTGGCCGACGCTGATGCCGGGAACATCGGTGATGGCGTTGTTGGGTCCGGGCGCTTGCGCCCAGGCGGATCCGGCGGTTGCTGCGAGCAGCAGCAACGCTGCGCGTTGTCGGCAGGTTGTCATGTGCTGTGCGTTCGATTGAAGGGGGATTGCGGCGCGATGCGCGTCGTGCGTTGATCTTTGCGCAGTCGATTGCGCGCTGTCAATTGCTCCCTCGCGCACTTGCGCGTTCGCATGCGTTGTGCGACTCGCCGCGCAACGCTGCCGACGACGAGGAGCACGCGCTCGAACGACGCCGCCGTTGGCAAACGGGATGCCATACTGGCTCGGTGATTGCCCTCTGGTTGCTTGCCTACCTCGCGGCCGGCGCAGTCGTGGGCTTTCTCGCCGGCCTGCTCGGCATCGGCGGCGGCATGACGCTCGTGCCCGTGCTCGCGACGATGTTCGCGGCGCAGCACTTCGCTCCTGCGCACACGGTGCACCTCGCGCTCGGCACCGGCATGGCATCGATCCTGTTCACGTCGACGTCGAGCGTTCGCGCGCATCAGCGCTTCGGCGGCGTCGACTGGTCGCTCGTGCGGCGCCTCGGGCCCGGCATGGTCGCGGGCACGCTGCTGTCGAGCGCGCTCTCCGGATGGGTTCCGCAACGGGTCCTTGCGCTCTCGTTCGCGGCGATCGTGTACGCCGGAGCGACCCAGATCCTGCTCGGCCGCAAGCCCGGCGCCGCGCGCTCGCTGCCCGGGACGCCGGCCCTGCTCGCGGTCGGCCTCCTGATCGGCATCGTCAGCGGCCTGGTGTCGGCGGGGGGCGCGTTCATGACGGTGCCGTTCATGCTCTTTTGCGGCGTCGCGATGACGACCGCGATCGGCACCGGCGCCGCACTCGGCGTTCCGGTCGCCGTTGTCGGCACGATCGGCTACGTGCTCGGCGGCTGGCGCGTGGCCGAGCTGCCGCCGTTCGCGCTCGGCTTCGTCTACGCGCCGGCGCTGCTCGCGATCGTCGCCGCCAGCATGTTCACCGCACCGCTCGGCGCGCGCGCCGCACATCGCTTGCCCGTGGTCACGCTGCGCCGCGTCTTCGCCGGTCTGCTCTACGTCCTCGCGACCAAGATGCTGTGGACGTACCTCTGACCCACGCATGAGCGTGCGCGCAGCGCGCCCGACTGGCATGGCGGTTGCCTAAGGTTTCGCCATGAAGACGATCTGGCTGCGTTCGCGGCCGGGCGAGACGGAGCCGCCGTCGAGCGCGAGCGAGGTCGACGCCAACGTTTCGCTGCGACGTCGGCGACTGCTCGGTGCCGGCGTCGCACTGCCGTTGTCTGCCGCGGCGAGCGCTGCGGTCATCCAGCGCGAGATGCCGTGGCAGGAAGGCACGGCGAGCGTGCCCGATGCGGCGCAGGGCAAGCCCGCCGGCAAGGACAGCTTCGTCTTCCTGAACGCGGCCGAGGTTGCGTTCCTGTCGGCGGCGGTCGCGAGGCTCATCCCCGCGGACGACCTCGGCCCCGGCGCGCTCGAGGCCGGTGCCGTCGTCTTCATCGATCGCCAGCTCGCCGGCGAGTACGGCCGCGCGTCGCGCTGGTACATGCAGGGACCGTGGGCGAAGGGCGAGACGACGCAGGGCTACCAGAGCCGGTACACGCCGGCGGGGATGTACCGCGCTGCGATCCGCGAGATCGACCAAGCGGTCGCCGACGAGCGGCGCGCCGCGACCTTCGCCAAGCTCGCCGCCGACGACCAGGACCGCTGGCTGAAGGACCTCGAGGACGGCAAGCCCAAGCTGCCGACGGTGGACGCGAAGGGCTTCTTCAAGATGCTGCTGCAGAACACGCAGGAAGGCTTCTGGTCCGATCCGATCTACGGCGGCAACCGCGACATGGTCGGCTGGAAGCTGATCGGATTTCCGGGCGCGCGCTACGACCACTCGGCATTCGTCGGTCGCCACGGCGAGCGCTATCCGCTGCCGCCGGTCGGGCTGAAGGGCCGGCCGGAGTGGACCAAGCCCAAGGGCTGACGATGGCCAAGCGGCTTCCTCCCGTCGATGCGCTGGTGGTCGGCTTCGGCTGGACCGGCGCGATCCTCGCGCAGGAGCTCACCGACGCCGGCATCCACGTGCTCGCGCTCGAGCGCGGCACGTGGCGCGACACGCCGACCGACTTCGCGACGACCTTCGCGCAGGACGAGCTGCGCTACTACTGGCGGCACGAGCTGTTCCAGCGCGCGGCGCACGAGACGTTGACGATCCGCAACAACGCGAGCCAGACGGCGCTGCCGATGCGCGTGCTCGGCTCCTTCCTGCCCGGCACCAGCGTCGGCGGCGCCGGCGTGCACTGGAACGGGCAGACGTGGCGCTTCCTGCCGTCGGACTTCGTCGCGCGCAGCCACAACGTCGAGCGCTACGGCAAGGCCGCGATCCCCGACACGATGACGATCCAGGACTGGGGCGTCACCTACGACGAGCTCGAGCCGCACTACGACCGCTTCGAGTACCTGTGCGGCATCAGCGGCAAGGCCGGCAACCTCAACGGCGCGATCCAGGAGGGCGGCAATCCGTTCGAAGGATCCCGCAAGCGCGAGTATCCGAATCCGCCGATGGAGATGACGTATCCGCCGACGCTCTTCGCGGAAGCGGCGCGCTCGCTCGGCAAGAAGCCCTTCCCGCAACCGTCGGCCAACATGTCGCGCCCCTACACGAACCCGCTCGGCGTCCAGCTCGGGCCATGCACGTACTGCGGCTTCTGCGAGAAGTTCGGCTGCGGCAATTACTCGAAGGCGACCGCGCAGACGACGATCCTGCCGGTGCTGATGCGCAAGCCCAACTTCACGCTCCGCACCGAGGCCGAGGTCATCAGGATCAACCTCGATTCGAGCGGCAAGCGCGCCGTCAGCGTCACCTACATCGACGCCGCCGGCGAGGAAGTCGAGCAGCCGGCCGAGATGATCCTGCTCACCGCCTACATCCTGCACAACGTGCGGCTGCTGCTGCTGTCGAAGATCGGCAGGCCGTACGACCCGGCGACGGGCGAAGGCGTCGTCGGCAAGAACTATGCGTACCAGATCACGTCGTCGGTCAACGTCTTCTACGCCGACAAGATCCTCAATCCGTTCATCGGCGCCGGCGCGCACGGCATGCTGATCGACGACTACAACGGCGACAACTTCGACCACTCCGGGCTCGGCTTCATCGGCGGCGGCTTCATCGGCATCGTGCAGACCGGCGCGCGACCGATCGAATCGCATGCGACGCCGGATGGAACGCCGAACTGGGGCTCGAAGTGGAAGCGCGCGGTCGCGGAGACCTACCTGAAGTCGACCTCGGTCGTCACCCACGGCGCGGTGATGAGCCACCGCGGCAACTGCCTCGACCTCGATCCGACGTACCGCGACGTCTACGGCCGGCCGCTGATGCGGATGACGTTCGACTTCACCGACAACGAGCACAAGATGTCGGACTACCTGACCGACCGCGCCGAAGAACTCGCGAAGGCGATGAAGCCGGCGTCGATCAAGGTCAACCCGCGCAAGGGCAGCTGGGACGTCGTGCCGTACCAGACGACGCACAACACCGGCGGCGCGATCATGGGCACCGATCCGGCGACGAGCGCGGTCAATCGCTACCTGCAGAGCTGGGACGTGCCGAACCTGTTCGTCCACGGCGCGAGCGCGTTCCCGCAGAACCCGGGCTACAACCCGACCGGAACGGTGGCGGCGCTGGCGTACTGGTCGGCGCAGGAGATCCGCTCGCGCTACCTGCGCAGCCCCGGGCCGCTGGCCTGAGCGACCGATGCGCAGCGGGGCCGGATCGGCAATCGGCGCTGGCGCGATCGCGGCGGCCTTCGCGTGCACGCTCGCGCTCGGCCAGCCGAAGTCGTCGCCGCAGACGCCGGCGGAAAGCGAACGCCCGGCGCAAGGCGCCGACCAGGCACTGCTCGATCGCGGCCGCTATCTGACGTCGCTCGGCGACTGCGTCGCTTGCCACACCGAGAAGGGCGGCGCGCGCTTCGCCGGCGGCAGGCCGATCGAGACGCCGTTCGGAACCGTGCTCTCAGCCAACCTCACTCCCGACGACGCGACCGGCATCGGCCGCTACACCGAGGCGACCTTCTACCGGGCGCTGCACGAAGGCATCGACAAGGATGGCCGCCACCTCTTTCCGGCGTTTCCGTACAACTACTACACCAACGTGACGCGCGAGGACTCGGACGCGATCTTCGCGTACCTGCGGACGCTTCCCGCGGTGTCGAAGCAGATCGATCGCAACCATCTGCGCTTCCCGTTCAACATCCGCGCGCTGACGGCGATCTGGAACTGGCTCTACCTCGACCGCGGCCCGTACCGGCCGAACGCGGAGAAGTCGGCGGAGTGGAACCGTGGCGCGTACCTCGCCGAAGGCCTCGGCCACTGCCAGGCGTGCCACACGCCGAGGAACTCGCTCGGCGGCGCGAAGAAGGACGAGGCGTATCACGGCGGCACGTTCGGCGAATGGTTCGCGCCCGACCTCACGCCGAACCACCGCACCGGACTCGGCGGCTGGCAGCGGGACGCGCTGCTCGACTTCCTGCGCGACGGCATCAACGCCCACACTGCCGCCGCCGCCGAGATGGGCGAGGTCGTCGCCTTCTCGACCTCGCAGATGAACGACGCCGACCGAGCGGCGCTGGTCACGTATCTCGGCGACCGGCCGCCATCGCCCGACGCGCAGGTCGTCAGGCCCGCCGACGCGGTGATGGCGCAAGGCAAGGCGATCTGGGAAGACGAATGCTCCGCGTGCCATCGCATGGACGGCTCGGGCGTGCCGCGTTTCTTTCCGCCGGTGAAGGCGAGCGCGAACGTGCAGCAGGCCAACGCGACGACGGTGCTCCACTACATCCTCGCCGGCGCCCACCGCGCACCGACCGACCGTGCGCCGACGCCGTTCGCGATGCCGGCGTTCTACTGGAAGCTCGACGACGACCAGATCGCCGCCGTCGCGACCTTCGCACGCAACAGCTGGGGCAACCAGGCCGCGGCGGTCTCGGCCGACGACGTCGCCAAGCTGCGCGCGAAGCTTCGGTTCGGGCCGAGCAGCATCGAAGCTGCCGAGGCAGCGACGACGACGATGAACAAGCCAGGTCCGAACACCGACGCACCTCCCGACACCCTCAGCTCCGACAACGGCACGCCGGCGGCGGGCCGTGCGGCGCCCAGCGCATCGAGCGCGCAATAGCAAGCCGGCTCAAGCGCTGAAGTCGGGCGCCGGCCGGCGCCGCAGCAGCCTCGTCCGTGCGCTGCCGCCCGCGAAGCCCTCGGCCACCGTCAGCGCCGAGAGCAGCGCCGTCTCCTGCGAATCGAACGGCAGCGTATAGCCGCCGGCGAACCACAGTCCATTGCGGCCCTGCTGCGTCGCGAGCACGCGCTGCGCCTTGATGGCGGCCGGTGACGGCGCGAAGTGCAGGAAGTCGGCGCTGGCCAGCAGCTGCTGCGGCGGCGCGCGGTGCGTGATCCAGCTCTTCCAGAGCCCCTCGACGCCGAGCACCGCGTCGAGCCACATCGACGCCTCGCAGAAGTTGCCGTCGGCACGGCAGTTGAGGAAGGACCACCAGGCCGGGTCGGCCGGTGCGAACGCTGGGTCCGCGTGCAGCGCCAGTCGCGCCGGATAGAAGCCGATGTCCTGCAGCGCGTTGCGCGCAAGCGTGGTGCCGGGCAATCCTTGCAACAGCGCCAGCGTCGGCGGGCCCGATGCGGCGAACACCACGGCGTCGACCTGCTGCGCCGGCCCCTGGTGCGGCTGCACCACGTAGCCGCCGCCGGCGGCAGGCGCCACCGCGTCGACCGCCGTGCCGGTCGCGATCTGCGCGGTGGTGAGCTGCGCGACCATGCGGTTCAGCGGCTCGATCATGCCGCGCTCGAGCACGTAGTAGACGATCGGGTCGAGCGGCGAATCGGGCAGCGCGCCGGCAGCGAAGACCATGAGCGAGCGCGCCGAGAGTCCCGCGGTCTGCGTCACGTCGCCCGAGTTCAACGCCGCGGCCCACGGGATGATGAACGTGTCGGCCTGTGCGGGCGTGATCGGCAGCGTCGCGAGCCATTCGGCCATCGGCAGCTGCCACGACGCGCCGTTCTGCTCGCGCCGGCGCGCCGCGTTGAAGGTGGTCCGGAACGCCTGCACGGCCGGCTTGTTCCAGTCGGCGAACAGCGGCCAGGTGCGGCCCGGCAGGATCGGCGAGACGAAGCGCGGCAGGCTTTCGTTGGGCGCGTCGAGCGTGATCGATGCGGTGAACGCCCGCGCTTCGCCCGTCGCCAGCGGCCACAGGCCGAGCTGCTCGAGCAACTGCACGTAGGTGGGGTACGGCCCCGGATGGAAGTACTGCGCGCCGAGGTCGACGGCGCGGGTCTGGCCGCCGAGCGCGAGCGGCAACGTTCGCACGTTGCCGCCGAGCGAACCGCGCGCTTCGAAGAGCCGGACGTCGCACACGCCGTCGAGCAGCCACGCGCATGCC
>Ga0068861_100002771_pt1 | contig 11498 bp, 8 predicted proteins | sample KBSSwiS42_FD_66593 | JGI IMG/M metagenome (GOLD analysis project Ga0068861, IMG submission 66593) | Switchgrass rhizosphere microbial communities from Kellogg Biological Station, Michigan, USA - KBS Switchgrass S4-2 | ecosystem: Host-associated > Plants > Roots > Rhizosphere > Soil ...
AGCAGCGTGACGACGGCGAGATAGAAGGCGGAGAGCGAGACCTGTTGCACGGTACGGGAAAAGCCCGCCAACAGGTCGGCCACCGAATTCACCTGGAAGCCCGCGGGACGAACGATGCCGATCACCGTGGTCATGGCCGCCGCCACGCCTGCGCCCCACATCAGGTTGCGGAAAAATCTTCGATGTACGTCGCTGTCGCGGAAGATTTCCAGGCGGCCGGCGCAGAGGCCTAACAAGAATAGCCCGAACGTCATCCACAACCGTCCGGACCGCACCTGGAAGACGAGCTTGGACTCCAGGCCGTCGGTGAGATTGAGGCGGATGATCTCGGCGGGCGAACCGGACTTCTTGATGTCGAATTGCCGCTGCACGTCCTGCGCAGCCTGCGCCTGCAGTTGCGGGGTCATCTGCTGTTCCGCCGCTGGCGGCGGCGCATTGAGCGCCCGCCATCCGAGCACCAGGCCCGGAACATTCAGGATCAGCAACAGCGCCGCGACCAGCAGCACCCGGTTGCCGACGGCACGCAGCGGGATCAGCAGCAGGCCGAGGAACACATAGATGATGAGTATGTCGCCGGCATAGAACACGTTGTGGACCAGCGCGATGAGGCCGAGCACCGTGAGGCGCCAGATGAAGCGTCCCGCGAATGCGGCACCCTTCTGCGCCGCACTGTGCATCTGCAATGCGAAGCTCAGGCCAAACAGGAAAGAGAAGATGGTGAAGAACTTGCCGACCGCCAGCAGCATGACGAGGTTTGCGACCACGGCGTCGAGCTCGGTGAGATTCATGAAACCCGGCCTGGGAGGCCGGCTGGCGAGATACCCCTGAGCGCAGTGCGTGATGATGATGCCGAACAGCGCCACGGCGCGGAGTACGTCGACCACGGCGATGCGTTCGCCCGCCGGCGCGGTTCTGGAGGTGTGCATGATGAGCAGGTGCCCCTGGCGATACAGGGCACTCAGCTTGAGCGCGATCTCCCTACGGTCAACTTACGCTTGCGGACGCATCCCGGCAGCGGCTGCGCCACGATCCGGATTCTCATGTCTGAAAGTCCGCCGAAGTCTTCGCGCGCACCTCGGCGGCGTTGACTCCCGGCGCGAGCTCCAGCAGTTTGAATTTCGATTTGCGATCGGGACGCTCGAACACCGCGAGATCGGTGATCAGCATGTCGATGCAGTTCGCACCCGTGAGGGGCAATTCGCAGCGCGGTTTGAACTTGGGCGAGCCGTCCTTCGAGTTGTGTTCCATGACCACGACCACGCGGCGCACACCCGCGACCAGGTCCATGGCGCCACCCATTCCCTTGACCATCTTGCCGGGGACCATCCAGTTGGCGAGGTCGCCGTTTTCCGCGACCTCGAGCGCGCCGAGCACGGAAAGATTGATGTGGCCGCCACGGATCATCCCGAAGCTGTCCGACGAAGAAAAATACGATGAAGTCGCCAGTTGCGTGATGGTCTGCTTGCCGGCGTTGACCAGGTCCGGGTCCTCCTCGCCTTCATACGGGAAAGGGCCCATGCCCAGCATGCCGTTCTCCGACTGCAGCACCACGTTCATACCCTGCGGAATGTAGTTAGCCACCAGCGTCGGGATGCCGATGCCGAGGTTCACGTAGTAACCGTCGCGCAATTCCTTCGCGGCGCGCTTCGCCAGGTCTTCTCGTGTCCAGGGCATCAGGCTGCGCCTCTTTTTCGCACGGTGCGCTGCTCGATGCGCTTCTCGTAGCTCCTTCCCTGGATGATCCGCTGCACGAAGATGCCCGGCGTGTGCACCTGGTCCGGATCGAGCTCGCCGGGCTGCACCAGCTGTTCGACCTCGGCCACGGTCACGCGGCCCGCAGTGGCCATCATCGGATTGAAGTTCCGCGCCGTCTTTCGATACACGAGATTGCCCTCGGTATCGCCCTTCCAGGCCTTCACGATGGCGAGATCGGCGGTGAGCCCGGTCTCCAGCACGAAGGTGTCACCGTTGATCTCGCGCGTCTCCTTGCCTTCGGCGACGATGGTGCCGGCGCCGGTGCGCGTGTAGAAACCGTAGATACCGGCGCCGCCGGCGCGCACGCGCTCGGCCAGCGTGCCCTGCGGATTGAACTCCAGCTCGAGCTCCTTCGCGAGGTACTGGCGCTCGAATTCCTTGTTCTCGCCGACGTACGACGACACCATCTTGCGAATCTGCCGGCTCTCGAGCAGCAGCCCGAGGCCGAAACCGTCGACGCCGGCGTTGTTCGATATCACCGTGAGATTTCGCGCGCCGGAATCGCGCAGCGCGAGGATGAGATTCTCCGGAATCCCGCACAGCCCGAAACCGCCGGACATCACCGTCATGCCGTCGCGCGTCAGCCCCGACAGCGCGGCCTTCGCGTCAGTGAAAACCTTGCTAGTGGGCATCGATCTGTTTCGAGGGATGCGCCGCCGCGAACGCCGGCATGTGGTTGCAGTTCTCCCAGATCAGCGCCAGGCGCGGATACTGCGTGGGGTCCACGCCAAATCGTTCCGCGGCATACATCTGCGGAACCAGGCAGCAGTCCGCCACGCTCGGCACGTCTCCATGACAGAACTTGCCGGACAGGTGATCGTGTTCGAGCAGGGCGTTGAACGCATCGAGGCCGCGCTTGATCCATTCACGCAGCCACGTGGACAACGTCGCGTCGTCGAGCTTGAGTTTCTCCTTGAGATAACGCGTGGTGCTGGTGTTCTGCAGCGGCTGGATGTCGCTGGCGATGATCTGCGAGAGAGCCCGCACCCGCGCGCGCCCTTCCGGATCCCGTGGCAGCAGCGCCGGCTGGTGAAACACCTCGTCCAGGTACTCGATGATGGCCAGCGACTGCGCGATTCTCAGGCCGTCATGGACCAGTGTCGGGACCCTCGCCTGAGGATTCACCGCGCGGTACTTGGGATCCCACTGCTCGCCGCCGCCTTTCGTGAGATCGACGCCATGATAGGTGAATGGCAGCGACTTCAGGTGCAGTGCGATGCGCACCCGGTAGGACGCTGAACTGCGCCAATAGCTGTACAACTCCAGGCTCAAATGACACCCCTGCGGATCTGGTCGAGTTCGATGGATTCGAACAATGCCTTGAAATTGCCCTCGCCGAAACCCTGGTTGCCCTTGCGCTGGATGATTTCGAAGAAGATGGGCCCGATGACATTGGCCGTGAAAATCTGCAGCAGCACGCCTTCGCCGGTGGCGCCGTTGCCGTCGATGAGGATGCGCCGCTTGCGCAACTCTTCGATCTTCTCGTGGTGTCCCGTCACCCGCGCGTCGATACCCTCGTAATAGGTCTCCGGCGTGTCCTGGAAAGTGACGCCACGGCCCCGCAGCACATCGACGGTGCGATAGATGTCGTCGGTGGACAGCGCGATGTGCTGGATGCCCTCGCCGCGGTATTCGCGCAGGTATTCCTCGATCTGCGACTTGTCGTCCTGCGATTCGTTGATGGGAATACGGATCTTGCCGCAGGGACTGGTGAGCGCACGCGAAATGAGGCCGGTCTTCTTGCCTTCGATGTCGAAGTAGCGGATTTCGCGGAAATTGAACAGCCGTTCGTAGAACTCGCACCACTTGTCCATGTTGCCGCGGTGCACGTTGTGCGTGAGGTGATCGATCTGCCCGAGCCCGGCCTTCTCCAGCGGCTGTACCTCGACGGGCTTGAAATCGACGTCGTAGATCGACCGGTCGCCGTAGCGGTCCACGAAGTAGATCAGCGAGCCGCCGATGCCGACGATGGCGGGAATGTTGAGCTCCATCGGCCCGACCTGCGAACGGTGCGGCTCCGCGCCGAGCTGTATGGCACGCTCGAAGGCCGCGGCCGCATCCCGCACGCGGAAACCCATGGCGCACACCGACGGGCCATGCGCCTGCGCGAATCGCTGGCCGAACGAGCCGGTCTCTGCATTGATGACGAAATTGATGTCGCCCTGTGAATGCAGCGTGACGTTCTTGCTGCGATGGCGGGCCACGACCGGGAAGCCGAGGCGTTCGAACAGGCTGCGCAGCAGCTGGGGGTCGGGCGCGGTGTATTCGACGAACTCGAATCCGTCCGTGCCCATGGGGTTATGGGGCATGGTCTCGGCCATCGCTGGCCTCCGGGGCGAAATTGATTTAGTTTCAATTGTAACCAATGGCGCCGCGCCCGAAACTCCATCTCGAGAAATTTCTGCCATACCGGCTATCGGTGTTGTCCAATACCGTGAGCTCGGCGATCGCGGCGGCCTATTTCATGAATTTCGGGCTGTCGATCCCTGAATGGCGCGTCATGGCGGTGCTCGCCGCGAATCCGGGGCTTTCGGCGGCGGAGGTGACGGCGCGGACCGCCATGGACAAGGTCGCCGTGAGTCGGGCGGTGGCCGCCCTGCAGGCCGCGGGCAGGCTGCACCGCACAACCAAGCCGGCCGACCGGCGGCGGACGCATCTTGCGTTGACGCGCGCCGGCATGCGGGTTTACGCCCGGGTGGTGCCCATGGCCCTGGAATACGAACGTCATCTGGTCGCGCCACTGACTCCCCGCGATCGCGCCACGCTCGATCGCCTCGTGCGCATCTTGCTAGGCCGCGCGGTCGAGCTCGGCCCGGCGCACGCGGAATGAGCGGCCATCTGTATAATCGCGCGCCTCGCTGATGCCTCTCCCCTTCCTGAGAGAAACTGCATGCTCGGCAAGATTCCCGCTGCCCGACTCGCGCTGATCGAGAAGATAGTCCGTGGCACTCCGCGGACCGCGTCGCGGGCGGCGCGCGGACTCGCGGACGATTTCCTGCGTGCCTTCTTCCGCGGCGTCGCCGAAGAAGACCTGCGCACGCATCGGCCGGGCGACCTGGCGGCCGCGGCGCTGGCGCATCTCGAGCTCGGGCGCACGCGCAGCGGCGGCGGCGTGCTGGTCGATCTCGGGCCACCGCTGGCCACCGCCGGACCACCCGCCACCCATCGCGCCATCGTGCGCGTGGTCGCACCCGACATGCCGTTCCTGGTCGAATCCATCGCCATGGTGTTCAGCGAGATGAACATCGCGGTACACCTGATCGTGCACCCGGTGCTCAACGTGCGGCGCGATGCGCGCGGCCGGCTGCGCGCCGTCAGCGCCGATACACACGGCACCCATCCCGAATCCTGGCAGCTCATCGAAATCGACCGGCCGCGTGACGAGGCACAGGCGCGCGAGCTGCTGCGGCGGCTGAATCGCGCGCTCGACGACGTGCGCAAGGCGGTGGCGGATTTTCGGCGCATGCTCGAGCGGGTGCGTGCGGTCGCCAACGGCCTGGAACGCGCCCCGGCGCCGGTGCCGCAGTCACACGTGGCCGAGGCCCGCGCCCTGCTCACCTGGATGCACGATGGGCATTTCGTGTTCCTCGGTTATCGCTACTACCGGCTGAAACGCGGCCGCGCGCGCGACGCGCTGGTGCGCGACGCCGATAGTGGCCTCGGCATCCTGCGTGGCGGCGCGCAACGCAAGCCGCTGGCACCCATCGTGCTCACCGGGCATCTGCGCCGCCAGGCGCGCATGCCGGACCTGCTGGTGCTGACCAAGGCGAATTCCGCCTCCACGGTGCATCGCTCGAGTTATCTCGACTATGTCGGCGTCAAGTCATTCGACGACGCCGGCAACGTCACCGGCGAGCACCGCTTCCTCGGCCTGTGGACTTCGAGCGCCTACCACTCGTCGCCCGCGGACATCCCGCTCCTGCGCCGCAAACTCGATGCGGTCATCGAACACTTCGGCTTGCCGCCGCAGAGTCACGACGCGAAGGCGGTGGTCAACGTCATCGAAACCTTCCCGCGCGACGAGTTGTTCCAGACGCCGACGCCGGAGCTGATCCCGATCGTGCGCGGCATCGTCAACCTGTACGAGCGCCGGCGCGTGCGGCTGTTCGTGCGGCGCGACAGCTACGAACGCTTCTATTCCTGCCTGGTGTACGTGCCGCGCGACCGCTACAACACCGAGGTTCGCGAACGCATCGAACGCATCGTGCGTGAGCGCTTCGACGCGACGCACGTCGAGTCGCAGGTACAGATCTCCGATTCCACGCTCGCACGCCTGCACCTGCTGGTGCATACCCGTCCGGGAGCGCCGCCGGTCGAAGACATCGGCGGCATCGAAGCCGAAATGGCCAGCGCCGCGGAGACCTGGGACGATCGCCTGCAGCAGGAGCTGATCTCGCGCGGCGCGGCGCGCGACGCGATGGACCTCGCCGGCCGCTACGCCAGGCTGTTTCCGCCGGCGTATCGCGCCGAAGTCGAGCCGCCGCAGGCGCTAGCGGACATCGAGGATCTCGAAGCGCTGGCCGCCAATCCCGCCGTGCCGCAGCTCAACCTGCGGCCGCGCAGCGGCGCGCCCGCGAATCACGTGCACCTGCGCATCCTGCGGTCCGGCGGGCTGATTCCGATCTCGGACATCCTCCCGATGCTGGAAAATTTCGGACTGCGCGTCCTGGAGGAACACAACTACTCGCTGCAGCACGGCGCCGTCATCCAGGACTTCGTACTCGAGGCGCGCGATCTGAAACGCGCCGACTTCGCGGCGCTCGAACCGCTCTTCAAGGAAGCCTTTCTCGCCGCCTGGCGCGGCGAGATCGAGAACGACGGCTTCAACCGCCTGTTGCTGTGCGCCTCGCTCGGCGGGCGCGAAATCGTGGTGCTGCGCGCCTACTGCCGTTACCTGCTGCAGACCGGCATCCCGTTCAGCCAGGCATACATGGAACGTGTCGCGGTGGCGCAGGCGCCGATCACGCGACAGCTGTCGCGGCTGTTCGAGACGCAGTTCGCGCCCGGCACACGCGCGCGTGAAGCGGCCGCGGAACGCATCCGCCAGGCGATCCTGCGCGCGCTCGACAAGGTGGCGAGCCTCGACGAAGACCGCATCCTGCGCGCCTATCTGTCGGTGATCCGGGCCACGCTGCGGACCAACTTCTACCAACCTGCCTCCGACGGCAGCGTCAAGAGCTGGCTGTCGTTCAAGCTCGATCCGCACGCCATACCCGAGTTGCCGCTGCCCCGGCCGAAGTACGAGATCTTCGTCTACAGCCCGCGCGTGGAAGGCGTGCACCTGCGCATGGGTGACGTGGCGCGCGGCGGCATCCGCTGGTCGGACCGGCGCGAGGACTTCCGCACCGAAGTACTCGGCCTCATGAAGGCACAGAACGTCAAGAACACGGTGATCGTGCCGGTGGGCGCCAAGGGCGGCTTCTATCCGAAGCGCCTGCCCGCCGGCGGATCGCGCGAAGACGTGCAGAAGGAAGGCATCGCGAGTTACCAGACTTTCATCCGCGGCCTGCTCGACGTCACCGACAACATCGTCAACGGCAAGACGGCGGTGCGTCCGGGCATCGTGCGCCGTGACGGCGACGATCCGTATCTCGTGGTCGCGGCCGACAAGGGCACGGCCACCTTTTCCGACATCGCCAACGCGATCTCGATCGAATACGGCCACTGGCTGGGTGACGCGTTTGCCTCCGGCGGCTCCGCCGGTTACGACCACAAGGGCATGGGCATCACGGCGCGCGGCGCCTGGGAGTGTGTCAAGCGCCACTTCCGTGAAACCGGCGTCGACATCCAGGCGCAGGAGTTCACCTGCGCCGGCATCGGCGACATGTCCGGCGACGTGTTCGGCAACGGCATGCTGCTGTCGCGGCACATCCGCCTGGTCGCGGCCTTCGATCACCGCCACATCTTCATCGACCCCGATCCGGACGCGGCCGCGAGTTTCCGCGAGCGCGAGCGGCTGTTCAAACTACCGCGCTCGAGCTGGGAAGATTATTCCCGCAAGCTGATTTCGCGCGGCGGCGGCGTGTGGCCGCGCAGCGCCAAGTCGATCCCGCTGTCCGCCGAGGTTCGCGCGTTGCTGGGCATGGAGGTGACCGCGGCCACACCCGTGGAAGTCATGCGCGCCATCCTGCGCATGCCGGTGGACCTGCTGTGGAACGGCGGCATCGGCACCTACATCAAGGCGCACGACGAGTCTCACGGCGACGTGCGCGATCGCGCCAACGACGCGATCCGTGCCGACGGCCGCGAGGTGCGCGCACGCGTGATCGGCGAAGGCGGCAACCTCGGCTGTACCCAGCGCGGGCGCGTCGAATACTGTCAATCCGGCGGAGCCGGCCAGTCGGGCGGCCGGATGAACACCGACTTCATCGACAATTCCGCGGGCGTGAACACTTCGGACGTCGAGGTGAACATCAAGATCCTGCTCGCCGACGTGGCGCGCAAGGGCCGCCTGACGCGCGCCGCGCGCGACAAGCTGCTCGCCAGCATGACCGGCGAAGTCGCGACACTGGTCCTGCGCAACAACTACCTGCAGGGCCAGGCGTTGTCCGTGCTCGAGCAGCGCGCGCCCGAGCGCATCACCGAATACCAGAGCCTGGTGCGCGCGCTGGAACGCGGCGGCCACCTGAACCGCGCCATCGAGTTCCTGCCGGCCGACGACGAGTTCGCCGAGCGGCGCAAGCAGCGCCTCGGGCTCACGCGTCCCGAGCTCGCCGTGGTGCTGTCGTACAGCAAGATCTGGCTCAGCAATCACCTGCTGGATTCCGATCTGCCCGACGATCCGTACTTCGCGAGTGAAGTGCAGCGCTATTTTCCCGCGCCACTGCGCAAACGTTACACGCGCGAGATCCCGCGCCATCGCCTGAAGCGCGAAATCGTCGCCACCCAGACCACCAACAGCCTGGTCAACCGCATGGGCCCGGTGTTCGTGACCCGCGCGCAGGAAGATACCGGCGCGGATGCGGCGGTGATCTCGCGCGCCTACACCATCGCTCGCGAAGTCTTCGCGATGCGTGCGCTCTGGCTGGACATCGAGGCGCTCGACAATCGCGTGCCCGCCAGCGTGCAGTACGGCATGTTCTTCCGCACCGCGCGCCTGCTGCGGCACGCGAGTTACTGGCTGCTGCGCAATCGCGACCGCGACCAGACCATCGAAGCCGCGGTGCGCGAGCTGCGCGCGGGTGTGCAGGCGCTCGACGGCAACATCGACTCGGCGATGACCGGGGGCGCCCGTGAACAACACGATATCGTGCTGGCCGAGCTGGTCGCGGCCCGGGTGCCGGAGAAGCTGGCGCGGCGCGTGGCCCGCCTCGCGGTGCTCGAGCCTGCGCTCGACATCGTGGCGCTGGCGCGCAGCGAACGCGCGCCGGTGCCCGAAGTCGCACACGCCTGGTTCGAGATCGGCGTGGCATTGGGACTCGACTGGCTGCACGTGCAGATCGACCGGCTCACGGTCGACGGTTCCTGGCAGGCGACGGCGCGCACCGGCTTGCGCGACGCGGCCATGCGCGCGCATCGCGAGCTCACGCAGCAGGTGTTGCGCACCGGCGGCGCGAAACGCGCGGCCGAGCGGCTCGCACGCTGGAGCGAGGCGCGCAGCGACGCGCTCGCCCCGTGGAAGCGCACGCTCACCGAAATGCGCAGCGTCGGCACCGCGGATTTCGCGACCCTGACGGTCGGCGTCGACGCGGTTCGCGGCCTCGTGGGCAGTTAGCCCGCGACGCAACCGGGCCGCGTGCGCGTCGCACTCGCGATCACCTCCTGGGAGCGGCCGGACGCACTTGCCGCCGTGCTCGCGAGCGTGATGCGCCAGAGCCAGGCGCCCGACGAGATCATCATCGCCGACGATGGCTCGGGCGCGCCGACGCGGCATGTCATCGATGCCTTCGTCCGCGGTGCCGGCGGCCGTGCGCACCTGGTGTCCCAGCCGCACGACGGCTTCCGGGTGGCGCGCCTGCGCAATCTTGCCGTCGCGAAGGCCAGCGCCGACTACGTGGTGTTCATCGACGGCGACATGCTGCTGCACCGGGAATTCCTCGCCGACCACGTGCGCTGCGCGCGGCGCGGGTACTGGACGCAGGGGGTGCGCGCCCGCGCGGATGAGCGCCTGACCGCGTCGCTGGTGCGTCAGCCCGCCGGTTTTCCGGCCGCGACCGCCCGCGGGCTCGGCGTCCTGCGCCGTGCCTATCTACTGTACTCGCCGTCGTGGTCGCGGCTGTGCCGCCGCCTCGCCAATGGCCTGATCGCCACCAAGGCCTGCAACCAGGGTTTCTGGCGCGAGGATCTCGTCCGGCTCAACGGCTTCAACGAGGACATCGTCGGCTGGGGACCGGAGGACAAGGAGCTGTGCGCGCGAGCGGGACATGCCGGCATCCGCCGCCAGACACTGCTGTTCGGCGGGATCACCTGCCACCTGCACCATCCTGCGGCGGCGCGCGACCGCTTGCCCGCGAACCTCGCAATACTGGAGGCCACGCGCCGCCAACGGCGGGTGCGCTGCGAGCATGGATTGGATTCTCATACGGGCAGCTGACGGTTAACATGGCGCCCCCAAAACGGAGGTCGTTCATGCCCGGCAAATCCACTCCAGGAAAACTGATACTGGTTCGGCATGGTCAGAGCACCTGGAATGTAGAAAACCTCTTCACCGGCTGGCATGACGTGGACCTTTCCGACCAGGGCCGCATAGAAGCGCGCTCCGCGGGTGTCGAAATCAGGAAGGCCGGCCTCGTGCCCGACATCGCCTTCACCTCGGTGCTGAAGCGCGCCATCCGCACGTTGTGGACCGTTCTCGACGAGATGGACCTCATGTGGCTGCCGGTGGAGCGCAGCTGGCGCCTGAACGAACGCCATTACGGCGCGTTGCAGGGTCTCGACAAGGCGCAGACCGTGGAAAAACACGGCGAGGCACAGGTGAAGATCTGGCGCCGCAGCTACGACATCCCGCCGCCGCCGCTGGCAACGACCGATGCACGTCACCCGGTGAACGACCGCCGTTACGCCAGTCTCGATCCGCGCGTATTGCCCGCCAGCGAATCGCTCAAGGACACGCTCGCGCGCGTATTGCCCTTCTGGAACGACCGCATCGCCGCCGAGCTCAAGCTCGGCAGGAACGTGCTGGTCGCGGCGCACGGCAATTCGCTGCGCGCGGTCGTGAAGATGCTCGACAACGTCAGCGAAGCGGATATCACCGAGCTCAACATCCCGACCGGCGTGCCGCTGGTGTACGAGCTCGACGCCAATCTCAAGCCGGTCAAGAGCGGCTACCTCGGCGACCCCGAGGCCATCAAGGCCGCGGCCGAAGCGGTCAAGAAGCAGACCGAGAAGAAAAAATGAAGGTCGCGCGGGGCGCGCGTTCAGTGGTGCGGAGATTCGGTGATCGGAACCTGCTTCGCTGACCAGCCGTCGTAGCGTCCGCCGCGCTGAGTCGCCGCATCGGTGAGGCGCCGGCTCAGCTCCTGCATGTCGGGGACGGTGAGCTTCATCGACTTGTGCGCATGTACGACGTAGCGCAGCTCGCCATTGTCGGGCGTGTCACGCACCTCGACGTCGAAGCCCTCGCCGCGCAGCTGGGTTTCGACCTGCATGGCCGCGTCGGGATTCGGGAAAGCGAGAAAGAAATCCACATCGTGCGGCTTGAAGGGATCCGAACCGCGCTTGCGCAGCTGGTCGATGAGCCGCGCGTCCCAGGAATCGTTCTGCCGCTGGCGCAGCTTCTGCAGGTTCTGCCAGATACGGTACGC
>Ga0068861_100002785_pt1 | contig 11479 bp, 7 predicted proteins | sample KBSSwiS42_FD_66593 | JGI IMG/M metagenome (GOLD analysis project Ga0068861, IMG submission 66593) | Switchgrass rhizosphere microbial communities from Kellogg Biological Station, Michigan, USA - KBS Switchgrass S4-2 | ecosystem: Host-associated > Plants > Roots > Rhizosphere > Soil ...
GCAGGTGGCCCCGGCGCGCGACGGGTTTTGGGCCAGGAAAACGCCCTTCCTTCGAGATGCGGTGCTCGCCCCTCTTCCCATTTGGCCGCCGTCCCGCTAGCCCGGTGCTGAATGCGCCCTCGCTCTTCGGCTCGGCTCGCCAACGTCGAGCGCCTGCGTCTGGTGGCGATGTTCGAGATCGTCGCGTTTCACGTGAGCGAGCAGCGCTTGCCGCTGGTCGCTGGTCTGGGGCTGCCCGTGTTCTTGTTGTTGAACAACGCCTTCAACTGCACGCTCAGCGAGCGCATGGGCACGCGCGCGTTTCTGCACACCAAGGTCTCGCGTTTGCTGCTGCCGTGGCTGCTCTGGAATGTGCTCTATCTGGGGGTGGTGCTGGCTGAGCGCGGGCGCCACGGCGAGCCGCTGACGCAGGGGTTTTCCTACCGGATGCTGTTCGGCGGCACGTATGAGCACCTCTGGTTCGTGCCCTTCGCTCTGCTCGGCTCTCTGATCATCGCGGGCCTCCAGGCTCAGACGCGCGCGCGCTCGCATGGCTGGGCCTGTGCGCTGGCGCTCGCGGGCGCCAGCGCGCTCACGCTGCTGAATGCCTGGCTGCTCGCGCCGGGCAGCATCGAATGGCCGTGGCTTCAGTGGCTGTTTGCGCTGCCCGCTGTACCGTTTGGCTTTGGGCTCGGGCGCGCCTTGCTCGCGACCGACGTGCGTGTGCGCACGCGCTTGGCGTGGCTGGCCACGTTCAGCGCTCTGCTCTGCCTGGGTCTGGGCTTGGTCTGGGGATTGGGCACGGTCTGGGGCTGGCCGGCGCCCGAGGAGATGGTGCGGCGCTATGCCGTCTCGATGGCGCTGGTGAGCCTCGCGTGCGTCTGGCCGGGCGTTTCGGATCCGGTCAGTCTGAGGCTGACTCCGCTGCTCTTCGGCGTGTACCTGAGCCATCCGCTGGTGGTGCGGATGTACCAGGCCGCCCACCTACCGGAGCTGCCGCTGGTCGGGTTTGCGGCCCTGGTATTTGGCGTCTCGGCGCTGCTCGTGGCGCTGTTGCAGCGCACCCCGCTGCGCTTTCTGGTATAGCGCTGGCCGCGCCCGCGACGCATGTAGCCCCGCCGCCTACAGCGCACGGCCCCTCAGCGAGAGCGCTGCGAAATCGCCCCACTCGCGGGGCCCCGGACTAAGCCCGGCCTCGAGTCCCGCCGTGGTAACGGGAGGTGAAAATCAGCGAGCTCTCGATGGTCTCCGGAACCCGGCGCGGCCTCGGGGTCGCGTGTGCCTGCCTGGTGCTGGCCACGGACGTGGCGGCTCAGACAGCCAGCGCTCCGCCTGCTGCTGCGGCGCCTGCTGGCGCGCGCCCGGCTGCGGCGAGCGCTGCCGCGAGCCCGCCCGCCGCCGGTGCCCCTGCCGCTCGCGCCGCACCTGCCGCCGCGGCCCCCGCGCCGGCAGCGACGCGACCCTCGCCACTCAACCCGACACCGGCGGAGTTTCCGGGCACCACGCCGGCGCCCAGCACGCCCCAGCTCGACGCGCTGCTCTCGCGCGTGGCGGCGCTGCGCAGCCGCATCGCTGCGCTCGCGGGCGCGCTGTTCTCGAGCAAGCTGCGCATCGAGGTGCGCGCGGAAGGCGCGAGCGTGCGGCTGGAGTCGCTGCACGTGAGCCTCGACGGCGGGCTGGTGTACACGGCGCCGCCGCGCTCCGGCTTCGAGCAGGCGGAGATCGTCTACGAGCATCCGGTGGCCCCGGGCCAGCATGTCGTGGCCATCGCGGTCGAGCGTCACGACGCGCGCAACGCGCAGTTTTCGACCTGGCAGGAGTCGCGCTTCGTGGTGCTCGTCCCGGAGAAGAAGCTGCTCTGGACGCGCTTCGAGCTCGAGGACGAGTCGAGCATGGGCGAGGACTTCGCCGAGGACAACGAGGGCAAGTACCAGCTCGTAGTGAAGCTGATCGCCGAAGTGAATGACTGATGCCTGACGTTCGCCGAGCGCTGGCGGGGATCACGGGGCTCTCGTTGGGCTTCACGCTGGCAGCCTGGGCGGCGGCCGCCGAGCCCGCGCCGGTGGCGCCCGCTGCCGCAGCTGCGCCTGCTGCGGCTTCCGTACCGGGGCCGGCTCCGGCAACGGCTCCGCCTGGCGCAGCCGTGCTGGACCCCGGCCCCGACCCGGGCGCCGCGCTGCGCGCCTACCACGCCGCGCTGGCACAGCGTCGCCTGGACGCTTCGACTCAGCTCAGCACCGAGAAGCTGCGGGCACTGATCCAGAGCGCCGAGGCACAGCTCGGGATGGGCCGCCGCGACGAAGCCATCGCCATCCTCGCGGGCGTGGTCGAAGCGCCGCGCTTTGCACCGCTGAAGACGCTCGACGAGGGGCGCGCCGCCGTGTTCACCCTGGGCGACGCCCTCGGTCGCGCCGGCGCGTATCCGATGGCGCGCGCCTACCTGCTGCGCTTGATCCAGAGCTCGCCGCTCGACAGCTGGTACCGGCGCGCCGTGAGCAGGCTGGTGGATTTCGGTCTGGCTGGCGGTGAGCCGGAGCAGATCCTGGTCGACCTCTCGGGGCTCGCTGCGGGTCCCGAGGAGCCTTGGGCAGGCGACGTCGCTTATCTGCACGGCGTGCTCTGGGAGCGCATGGGCAAGAGCCGGGAGGCGCTCCAGTCGTACGCGCAGGTGAACGCGCGCTCGCGCTTCTGGGCACAAGCCAACTACCGTGCCGGTCTGATCGAGGTCGATCAGCGGCAATTCCCCCAGGGCGAGCAGCACTTTTGCAAGGTGGCCGACCCGAAGCAGACCCCCAAGCTCGCGCCCTTGTTCGGTGGCAACGCGTTCTTCCAGGTCCGCGACCTGGCGCGGCTCGCGCTCGGGCGAGTGGCGCACGAACAGTATCGCTTCGACGACGCCCGCTACTACTACCACCTGGTGCCGGGCGATTCCGAGCGCCTGCCCGAGGCACTGTATGAGTCAGCGACCTCGCGCTACGAGGCCAAGGACTACGCCGCCGCCCATCGCCTGCTCAACGAGCTGCGCGCGCTCGATCGCCCACACCCGTACGCGGACGAAGTCTGGATTCTGGATGCGTACATCGATCTCGGCGAGTGCCAGTTTCCGCGCGCGGATGCCAAGCTGAGCGAGTTTCTGAGGCGCTATGAGCCCGTGCTCGAGGCGGCTCGGCGCCTGGAGTCCGATCCGCGCGCGCTCTCGGTGCTGGTTGACGGCGGGCAGTCGACAGACGCTCGAGGCGCGCTGGGCGTGGGTCTGCCTGCCGAGGTGACCGAGCTGCTCGTGGGCTCGATCCGCGTCGATCCAACCTACGGCCGAGTGACGCGCCAGCTCGTTGAGCTCGATCGCGAGCTGAGCGGTCTCGACAGCGCCTCGGCCGAGCTCGCCGATCTGGGCACGCGCTTGCAAGATCCAGACGCCGTCAAGCCGCGTCCGGCCACGCCCATCGCCAACACCGCCGCCGATCGTTTGCGCGAGCTCGGGCAGCAGACGGCTGCGCTGCGGCGCCTGCTGCGCGAGGCCAGCCTGGGGCAGAGCGTGGCTGCTCCCGAATTGCAGCTGGTCAAGCAGGACCTGAGCCGGATCGAGGCGGAGACGGCGCAGCTCGAGGCCGCGACCCAGCCGCCGCGGCCGAGCGCGGCCGAGAACGGCAGCCCAGGCGCGCCGGCAGACGGCTCGCTGGATCAGCTGCTCCTTGGCGATGCTCTGGAGGCGAGCGGCCTCTCGTCGGGCGCCCGTGCGTTGCGCGCGCAGCTGGCGGAACGACGCAGCCAGCTCGCGCAGGAGGCCCTCGGGCGGCTGGAGCGCAGGTTGACGCGCCTGGTGCGTCGCGCTCGCGCGGGGCGCATCGAGACCGTGCTCGGACGCAAGCAAGCACTGGAGCTGGAGGTGGAGGCGCTCTCGCAGGGCTACCTGCCGCCGGGCGCCGTCGATTCGCTCGAGGCCGCCCGCTACCTGGGCGACGACGAAGAGTACTGGCCGTTCGACGGCGAAGACTGGGACGACGAGTACGTCGGCGGGGAGGGCCTGCCATGAGGATCGGCAGCCCGCTCGCCGCTACGCTCGCGCTCTGCCTCGCGCTGGCGTCGCCCGCGCGCAGCGCGGAAAACTCCCTGGCGGGCAGCGCCTCCGACACGGCCGGTCTCGAGCGGCGCAAGATCCAGCCCGTGGCCGAGCACCGCGTCGAGGGGGCGAGCCGCAGCACGCTCGCGACTCAGGCCCAGGAGCGCCAGCGCTCGAAGCGCAATGGTCGCATGGGGCTGCAGATCCCGGCGGCGTTGCAAAAGCGAGCGCAGGCGCAGGTCGAGACGCGCATCAGCCAGAATCTGACGCAGGCACGCGAGCTGCGGCGCGTGGCGCTCCGCATGCTCGGCCAGCTGCTGACGGAGCTTCCCCCGGACGCGGCCGAGCTGCCCGAGACCCTGATCCGGCTCGGCGAGCTGGAGTGGGAGGATGCGCGCGAAGTCTTCCTCGATCGTTTCGCGCACTGGGAAAAGACCCCCAGCGATCAGCGCGGCGATCCTCCCGCACCGGACTACTCGCGCCCGCGCGCTCGCTTCCGTCAGGTGCTGGACCAACACCCGGAGTTCAGCCGCTACGACCTGGCGCTGTATGTGGACGGCTTTCTCGCTACCGAAGAGGGCCAGACGGATCAGGCGCTGGAGCGCTTCAACCGCATCCTGGCGCAATATCCCCAGAGTCCCTTCGTGCCCGATGCGCACATGGTGCGCGCGGAGGCCGAGTTCGCCAAGGCCAACCCGGACTACGACTTTGCCTACCGCGAGTACGAGGCCGTGCTCGCTCACCCCGATACGGAGCTGCACGATCTCGCGCTGTTCAAGAGCGCCTGGGCGCTCTGGCGGCTGGGCCAGACGGACGAGGCCGCGCGCCGCTTTCTGGTCGTGTTCAAGACCAGCTCGCAAAGGAGCTCGGCGCCGGCGCTCGGCCGGGGCGGGGCCGAGCTCGACCAGCTGCAAGCCGAGGCGCTGCGCAACCTGGTCGCGGTGTTCGTGGAGGACGAGAAGAACACGGCCGAGGACATGCACCGCTTCTTGGTGCGCGCCGGTGGCGAGCAGTTCGCCGGCGAAATCGTGCGCGCGTTGGCAGAGGCCCTGTACGATCAATCCCACTACCAGCGCGGCGTCGAGGCGTACCGGCTGCTCCTGAAGATTCAGCCGACGGACGAGCACGCCTACGAGTACGCGCTTCTGATCGCGCTCGGCCATTCCACGCTGGAGATGTGGGACGAGCTGCACGAGGACTACGAGTCGATGCTGAATGAGTACGTGGCGCGGCCTGCGGCCCCTGCCGCAGCGGCAGGCAGGGCTGCGGCAGGCACAGCGGCGCCGGCGGGCGCGCCTGCGCCGGGCGGCGCGTGGCTACAGCTGCAGGACGCTGCCACGCGCGAGAAGGCCGCCGCCGCCATCGAACGGGGCCTGTACAACGATGCCGTCGGGCTGCACGCCAAAGCGCAGGCCGACAAGAACAGCAGGGTCGAGTTCGAAGCCACGGCCGCGCTCTATGACGTGTACCTGACGCGGTTCGGCAGCGGGCCGCGCGCCTATGAGGCCTACTTCAACCTCGGCGAGGTGCGCTTTCACCACCTGACTCAGGCCATCCCGGCCGCGGACGCCTACCTGGCTGCGGTACGGCTGAAGCCGGACGGCTCGTGGTCTCACGACGCGCTGTACAACGCACTCGCCGCGCTCGAGGCGGCGCGCGAGGGAGAGTTCCAGGCGGCCAAGACCGCGCGGGAAAAACCTCGGGAGACCCCGACCGACAAGAAGCTCAGCGAGGCCATGGAGCTGTATGCCAGCACCTACCCGAACGACCCGGATCTACCCGAGATGCTGTTCCGGCAGGGGCGCCTGTACTACGACTATCAGGTCTACGATCCGGCAGTGCGCCAGTGGGGCCTGCTGCTGGAGAAGCATCCGAACAGCTCCTACGCGCGCGGGGCGGGTGAGCTGATCCTCGATTCCTTCAACAAGAGTCAGGACTACCAGAACATCGAGACCTGGGGCCGGCGCTTGCTCACGGCTCCCGCGTTTGCGGAGCCGAGCGGACAGGTGCGTCTGTCGAACTTGATCGTGCAGGCCATCTTCAAGCAGGGCGAGCAGCTGGCCACTTCCGGCGCGCACGGCGACAGCGCGGCGGCGTACCTGCGCGCCGCCAACGAGTTTCCCAGGGACGAGCGAGCCGCCCAGGCAGGCGTGAACGCCGCGATCGAGGCCGAGCATGCGGTGGACCTGCCCCGCGTGCGCGAGGCCGCCGCGCTCTTGAACGACAAGTATCGAGCGCGCCCGGAAGCCGCCAAGGGCATCTGGGTCGCTGCTTCCCTGCATCAATCGCTGGGCTTGCTGGCAGAGGCGGCGGGCTACCACGAGGCGCTGGCGGCACACTGGCCCAAGGACGAGCGACATCAGGACGCCGCCTACAACGCGGTGCTGTTGCGCACGACGTTGGGCCAGCGCGATCAGGCCGTGCAAGACGGCGAGCAATTTCAGCGCCGCTACCCGAACGGAACCGCGACGGACGAGGTGACGTTCTTGATGGGCAAGGCGCACGAGCAGGCGCAGGACTGGCGTTCGGCGCGCAACCTGTACACGCGCTACGCTGCCTCTGCGAAGCTGCCCAGCCGCCGCATCGAGGCGCTGGTCCGGCTCGCGGTCGCGTGCGTGGAGCTGAACGACGAGAAGGGCGCGCGCGAGGCGCTGGAGCGAGCGGTCAAGGATCACAAGACGAACGCGCGCGCGCTGGACGACCGGGGCAAGTACTTCGGTGCCCGCGCTCACTTCATGCAGGCCCAGCGCACGCTGGCGGAGTTCGAGCAGATCAAGGTCGAGGGCGACGTCAAGCAGCTCGGTCAGCGCCTCAAGCGCAAGGCCGAGCTGCTCAAGAAGGCGAGCAGCGCCCTGCTCGAGACGGCGAAGCTCGGCGTCGCGGAATGGACCACGGCGTCCTTGTATGAGGTCGGCTTCATCTACGAGTCCTTCGCCAAGTCGCTCAGCGGCTCGCCTCCGCCCTCGAACCTGAACGCGGAGCAGGCGGACGAGTACCGGCAGCAGATCGACGAGTTCGTGGTGCCGATCGAGGAGAAGAGCATCGAGGCCTACGAGAGCGGCTGGCTCAAGGCGCGCGAGCTCGGCATCTACAACGCCTGGACGGCCAAGATGCGCGAAGCGCTGGGCCGGCTGAACACCGAGATGTATCCACCCCTGTCCGAGATCGGCTTCCGGCTGCGCTCGGAGGGCGCGCGGCGCCTGCCTGAGCTGATCCCGACCACGCGCCGGACCGAGGCGGGCGCGAGCCGGGAGTTCTTCATGACCAGGCCGACAAGCGAGCCGCCGGCAGCTGCTCCAGCGTCTCGACGTGGCGGTGCAGACGAGCGTCGCGTGTCACAGGCGGGGAAGCCATGATCACATGCCATCGAAATGCCCAATCGCTCGCGGGACCCCGGCGGGGTTGCTCGCTGCTTTTGCTCGTCGCTCTGGGCTGCGGCGCTAGCACGGTGGTACCGCAAGCGCCGCAGGTGGCGCCGGCGCGCAAAGCGGCCGTCGGCAAGATGCTGAAGGCGGTGGAGACGGCGGCTCACCCCAAGGGCCAATCTCAGGCCATCGAGCTGTTGAAGCAGGCGGTCGCGGAGGATCCGGGGCTCTGGGAGGCGCGCTATGATCTGGGGGTGCTGCTGGCTCGCGAGGGCCAGCTGGGGCCGGCGCGGCTGGAGCTCGAGCGGGCCCGTGAGCTCGCGCCAAACGCGGAAGACGTCGTGGCAGCGCTCGGGGAAGTACTGCGCCGCAGCGACGAGCTCGGCGCCGCCGCGGATGTGCTCTCGCGCTTCGTCAACAGCTATCCGGACGCCACGCAGGCGCGCCGCGTGCTGGTCGTGGTGCTGCGCGAGAGCCGCAAGCACGACGACGCGCTCGCGCAAGCTCGCGAGCTGTTGAAGCGTCAGCCTGGCGACGCGGCGGCCCTGGCCGAGCTCAGCCTGACGCATCTCGAGCAAGGCCAGGTCGACGTGGCGGAGCTCTTGATTGAAGAGGCCCTGAAGGCGGAGCCACCAAGCGCGGTGGTCGAGCGAGCGGCGGGGCTGATAGCGCTCGAGCGCGGCGAAGACGCGATCGCGTTTGGCCATTTTTCCAAGGCCACCGAGCTCGATCCCAACGACACCGCAGCGGGCCTCAACACTGCGACGGTGCTGCTGCAGGCGGGCGTCTACGATCGAGCGGAGAAGCATTTTCGGGCGGTGCTCGCAGTCCAACCCGAATCCGTCGAAGCCAAGCTCGGCCTGGCCGCCGCCTTGAGAGGGCAGGGCAGTCGCAACGACCAAGGGCCATACCTGGCGGCCGAGAGTCTGCTGAAGGAGATCCTGGCCACGACGCCCGGTGACTGGGCGGCGGCGCACAATCTGGCCGTTCTATATGCCGAGTCGATGAACCGTCCGGAGCAAGCCACGGCGGAGTACTCGCGCTTCCTGAGCCACGCACCGTCGGAGCATCCAGCACGCCCGAAGGCTCAAAAATGGGTTGCTGATCACGCCTCCGTGGCAGCGAATCCGCGCGCGCAGCAGTAGCGTTTCTAGCGTAGTCTCGTAACTGCTCGAGCACTCCTCTGGCCCCGAGGCCGTCTCGGCACCGGGGGCAAAGAGGGTCGTCGGTGACTACTAGGTAGAAATCAGCCCCATACCCGGCGTAAGTTCCCGATCTCGGAAGCGGTCGAATCAGAGGTGCGGCTGGTGCCGCTACCCTTCGTGACTCGGTCGCCGACTAGGAGAGCGAGATCTTGCCGCAGCGCAGGCCAGGCCAAACGGTGGTCGACGAGGTGGCGGCGTTTGCCGATCACGAAGGCTCGTCATCGCCCAGCTCCGTGTCGGCCGCCAATGCGGCGGGAATTTTCGCGGAGGGGTCGCGCTTCGGCACCTACGTCGTCGGGCCCTGCATCGGACACGGGCAGACGGGCCGCATCTACCGGGCGGAGCATGAAGCGATCCCGATCGAGCTGGCACTCAAGGTATTTACCGATGAGTTCTCGCGCAGCGCCGTCGGTCGCAACCGCTTTCTGCGTGAAGCGCGGCGGGCCGCGACCATCCGGCACCCGAGCGTCGTCAGCATTTTCGACGTCGGCGTGCAGGACGGCATTCCGTATCTGGTGATGGAGCGCCTGCAGGGGGACGACCTGGATGCGGTCTTGCGCTCCCGGGGTGCACTCGATGAGGGCACCATCGTCGACTTGATGGTCCCCGTCGTGGCCGGACTGTGCGCGCTGCACGACGCCGCGATCGTGCACGGTGATCTGGAGACCGCCAATATCTTCCTGGCCACTCGCTCGGGGCGCGAGCGGGAACCCAAGCTGCTCGACTGCGGCATCTCGCGTGCGCTCGGAGGCGACAAGTTGCGGCGCTCCTCGGGCACACGGGGCATCCTGCGTGGCAGTCCGCTCTACTTGTCGCCCGAGGCCGCCAGCGGCGCAGAGGTCACGGCGCTCTCCGATCAGTACTCACTTGGTGTCGTGATGTACGAGTGCGCCGTCGGGGCAAACCCCTTCGTGGCGGACGGCGCGGCCGAGTCGGTGCGGCGCATCCTGCAGGCCGAGTACCTGCCGCTCTCCACCCACGAGTCTCGGCCTTCCGAGCCGTTGGTGCGCATCATCGAGCGCGCCATGAGCCCCGACGCGGAGCAGCGCTACCCCGATCTCAAGGCGCTGGGCCGGGAGCTCTTGATGCTGGCCGGGGAACGCACTCGGATGACCTGGCGCTTGAGCTTCGGTGATTCCGGTGCGCTCTCCTTCGCACGCCGCAAGCCCATCTCGATCTACTTTCGGCTGCAACAGGGCTGGCTGCAGCTGCGCGACAACTGGGTCCGGCATCTCCAGTCCAGCAATGTGGGCTGGAGCACGCTGCTGGCAGTCCTGGTGGGCGTGGTCGCCTTCGCCTGGGGCATCGCCCTCTTGCTCAGTCACTGAAGAAGGGAGGGGCTGAGGGGTCAGGGCGCCGAGGGGTCAGGGCGCCCGGGGTCCAGGGCTCGAGGCGTCAAGGCGCCGAGCGGTCAGGTGAAGACGGACTCGCAAAGGTAGGTCGGAATGATCCCCTTCGTCTGAATCATCAGCTTGGCTTGTTCGGGTCTCGTGTTCCCGGACAACACCAGAGCGGTGTCCAGCCCGAAGGTGTTGGCACCGACGATATCGGTCTCGAGCGTGTCACCCACCATGAGCACGTCGGCCTTGCGCAGGTCGGGTACGTTCTCGTGCGCGCAAGCAAACGCGTGCGAGAAGATCATGGTGTCAGGCTTGCCAAAGCGCACGAATGCTTTGCCGACGATGCGCTCCAGCATGCCCGCGAGGCTGCCGACGGCCAGGCCGACCTCCTGATCATTCACGGGGTAGACCAGGTCCGGGTTGGCCACGATCACCGGCGCGCTCACTCGACGCATCAGGTTCAGGATCAGATTCAAATCGCGGAACCAGTCGAAGCCTTCGTCGTCCAACAGCGCGATGGCCGCGAGCTCCTCGCTGTTCTTGCACGCCCCGATGTGCACGGGCGTGAGCCCGGCGCTCTCGATGTAGAATGCGGAGCTCGGTTTGCCCAGATAAGCGACGCGCCCCGTGCGCACCTTGGAGCGCAGAAAATCCTTGGCAAGCAGACCCGAAGAGATGTTCTTGCTCTCGGGGATCAACACACCGTGCTCGGGGTGCACGTAGGCCGCCGCCATCTGCGCCGGCGATCGTGACGCGTCGTTGGTGATCACGTACACGTCCTTGCCCTGTCTGGAGAGCCAGCTCAGGAGCTCGGGCACGCCCTGCAACACGCCGCGCGCGTTCTTCAGCACGCCGTAAGCGTCGAAGAAGATGACCCGGTATCGGCCGACTAGGTCAGAAAAGGGCGTCAACATGTCGGCGCAGCATACAAACGATTTCGGTAACAGCAACGGCCATGGGGCCGAAAATGCGCCGTGAACTCATCGACAAAGATGGTGTAGCTTCTCGAGCAGGCCTGGTTTTTGGACACATTCCAGAAACCTTTGGCGGGTACTTGTGAGGCCTATTCCGGGGTAAGGCCTAGGCCGACAAACGCCCCAGCCATTCAAGGAGACGCGATGACCGCAGCGGATGTTCTGAAGCTCATTGGAGATAAGGGCGTAAAGTATGTGGATCTGCGCTTTGTCGATACCAGGGGCAAAGAGCAACACGTCACGGTGCCGCACCACCAGGTGGACGCGACGATGTTCAAGGACGGCAAGATGTTCGACGGGTCGTCGATCGCCGGCTGGAAGGGCATCAACGAGTCCGACATGATCTTGGCGCTGGATCCCAGCACCGCGATCATGGACATCTTCATGAAGGACCCGACCCTGATCATCCGGTGTGACGTCATCGAGCCGTCGACCATGAAGGGTTATACACGGGATCCGCGCTCAGCCGCCAAGCGCGCGCTGGCCTACCTGCGTTCGACCGGGATCGCCGACACGGCCTACTTCGGCCCCGAGAACGAATTCTTCATCTTCGACG
>Ga0068861_100002787_pt1 | contig 11477 bp, 9 predicted proteins | sample KBSSwiS42_FD_66593 | JGI IMG/M metagenome (GOLD analysis project Ga0068861, IMG submission 66593) | Switchgrass rhizosphere microbial communities from Kellogg Biological Station, Michigan, USA - KBS Switchgrass S4-2 | ecosystem: Host-associated > Plants > Roots > Rhizosphere > Soil ...
CGCCGGCATTGCCTGGCTGACCCTGGACAATCCACCGCTCAATGCGCTGTCGCACGAATTGCGCAGGGCCGTGATCTCGGCCCTCGATCGTGCGCTGGCGGACGGCAAGGTGCGCGCCATCGTGCTGGCCGGCAGTGAACGCGCATTCTCGAGCGGCGCCGACATCAAGGAATTCGCCGACGGCACGTTCTACGCCGATCCCTTCCTGCCGGCCGTGGTGGATGCGCTGGAGGCCGCGCACAAGCCGGTGATCGCCGCGATCAGCGGTGCGTGCATGGGCGGCGGCCTGGAGCTCGCGCTCGGCTGCCACTATCGCGTGGCGCGCGCCGACGCGAAGATCTCGTTTCCCGAGGTGAAGCTGGGATTGATCCCGGGTGCCGGCGGTACCCAGCGGTTTCCGCGCCTCGTGGGGCTGGAAACCGCGCTGAACCTGATCGTGTCGGGCGCGACCGTAGCCGCATCGACCTTCAAGGGCAGCCCGTTGTTCGATGTCATCACCGAGGGCGCGGCCGCCGACGCGGCGCGCGAATTCGCACTCAAGCTCGGAAAGCAGGGCGACACCGTGCGGCGCGTGCGCGAGCTGCCGGTGAAACATCCGCAGGCAGAGGCCTTCCTGCAGTTCGCGAAAACCAGTGTCGCCGCCGTGTCGCGCGGGCTGGCGGCGCCGTCGCGCGCGATCGACGCCGTCGGCGCTTCCTTGAATGACTTTGCCGCGGGCCTCGCCACCGAGCAGAAAGTGTTCACCGAGCTCATGGCCAGTTCCGAATCGCAGAGCCTGCGGCACGCGTTCTTCGCGGAGCGTGCGGCCTCCAAGGTGCCGGGCCTGAACGACAAGACAGCGCAGCGGAAAATCGCCAGCGTCGCCGTGGTCGGCGCGGGCACCATGGGCAGCGGCATCGCGATGTCGTTCGCGAACGCGGGAATTCCGGTCACGCTGCTCGAAGCGAAACCGGAGGCGCTGGAGCGCGGCATCTCCGGAATCAGGAAGTTCTACGAAGGCGCCGCGGCCAAGGGCAAGCTGAAGCCCGACGAGGCCACGCGCCGCGCCGGGCTCATCACACCGTCGCTGGAGTTCGCGGCCGCCGCGAAGGCCGATCTCATCATCGAGGCGGTATTCGAAGACATCGAAGTCAAGCAGGGCGTTTTCCGGCAGCTCGACAAGATCGCGAAGAAAGGGGCGATTCTCGCCACCAATACTTCGACGCTCGATGTCGACCGCATCGCCGGTTTCACGAAACGTCCGGGCGACGTGCTCGGATTGCATTTCTTCAGCCCGGCGAATGTCATGCGCCTGCTCGAAGTGGTGCGCGGCGCGAAGACGCGGCCGGAGGTACTCGCGACGGCCCTGACACTGGCGCGCCGCATCGGCAAGACCGCCGTGGTGTCGGGCGTGTGCGACGGATTCATCGGCAACCGCATGCTCGATCCGTACGCCCAGCAGGCGCTGCTGATGCTGGAAGAGGGGGCTTCGCCCCGGCAGATCGACTCCGCCATCGAGAAGTTCGGCTTCGCGATGGGGCCCTTCCGCATGTCGGACCTCGCGGGCAACGACATCAGCTGGCACATCCGCAAGCGTCACTACGCCGAGCATCCGCGCATGCGCCACATGCGCATCGCGGACCGCGTATGCGAGCTCGGCCGTTTCGGGCAGAAGACCGGCGCCGGCTGGTATCGCTACGAACCGGGCAAACGCGACGCCATTCCCGATCCGCTGGTCGAGCGGATCATCGACGAGGAGCGCAGGGCGCTGAAGATCTCGCCACGCAAGATTCCCGATGAGGAAATCGTCGATCGCCTGCTGTATGCGCTGGTCAACGAGGGCGCGAAGATTCTCGAGGAAGGCATCGCGTTGCGCGCCTCGGACATCGACGTGGTGTACCTCACCGGTTATGGCTTTCCACTGCAGCGCGGCGGACCGATGTTCCATGCGGGCCGCGTGGGCCTCGGCCAGGTGGTGCGACGCATGCGCGAATTTGCCGCCGATTCACACGCCGATCCCGGGTCGTGGAAGCCGGCGAAACTGCTGGTGACGCTCGCCGCGGCCGGTCGCAATTTCGACGCCGCGCCATCCGCCGGGCGCAAGAAGGGAAAGTCCCGTGGTTGACGCCGTCATCGTTTCCACCGCACGTACTCCGCTGGCCAAATCCTGGCGCGGGGCATTCAATCTCACGCACGGCGCGACGCTCGGCGGCCACGTGGTCAAGGCCGCGATGCAACGCGCGAAACTCGACCCCGCCACGGTCGAGGACGTGATCATGGGTTGCGCCAATCCCGAGGGCGCCACCGGCTTCAACATCGCGCGCCAGATCGCGCTGCGCGCCGGATGTCCGGTCAGCACCTCCGGCATGACGGTGAACCGGTACTGTTCCTCGGGATTGCAGACCATCGCCATCGCCGCGCAGCGCATCCTCACGGGCGAAGGCGAGATCTACGTCGCCGGCGGCGTCGAGTCGATCTCCTGCGTGCAGAACGACCGCATGAACCTCTTCATGGCCAAGGAGCAGTGGCTGGACGAACACAAGCCGGCTATCTACTGGAACATGCTGCAGACCGCGGAGAACGTCGCGCGTCGTTACAAGATTGCGCGCGAGCCGCAGGACCAGTATGGCGTGCAGAGCCAGCAGCGTGCCGCGGCCGCGCAGGCCGCCGGCCGCTTCAGCGCGGAGATCGCGGCCATCGAGGTGGTGGCCGGGGTGGCGGACCGCGACAGCGGGCGGCTCGCGACCAAAACGCTCGAGGTCGATGCCGACGAAGGCATTCGCGCCGACACCACCTATGAGGCGGTGGCAAAGATCCGGGCTGCGACGCCCGGCGGAGTGATCGCCGCCGGCAATGCCAGCCAGTTCTCCGACGGCGCCTCGGCCTGCGTGGTGATGAGCGATGCGCGCGCCGCGCAACTCGGTCTCGCCCCGCTGGGTGTGTTCCGCGGCTTCGCGGTCGCCGGATGTGAGCCGGACGAAATGGGCATCGGCCCGGTATTCGCCGTGCCGAAGCTGCTGGAGCGTGCCGGCAAGCAGGTCGCCGACATCGATCTGTGGGAGCTCAACGAGGCTTTCGCCGTGCAGGTGCTGTACTGCCGCGACAAGCTCGGCATTCCCGACGACCGGCTCAACGTCAGCGGCGGCGCGATCGCACTCGGTCATCCGTACGGCATGACGGGCTCACGGCTGGTCGGACACGCCTTGCTCGAAGGCAAGCGCCGGGGTGCGAAACTCGTGGTGGTCACCATGTGTATTGGCGGCGGCATGGGAGCTGCCGGCCTGTTCGAGGTGTTGTAGAAGGAGGCTGCATGCTCAAGCACGTCATCGCCCTGGTCATCGCCGTGATTCTCGGCGCGGTGGGCTACGCGCTCTGGACCCGCAAGGACGCGGAAGAAAGCCCGCTCAACGTGATGGTCACGCAGATGCGGACCCGCGCCATCATCGAACACGAGCGCCAGGTGACCGTCTGGTACAAGGCCTGCCCGGAAGTGCGCGGCGTCAATCCCCAGGTCATGGTCATCTGGCCGGCCAAGCTCAACTACGAGCTGGATCTCGCGGCCACCAAACTCTCGCTGGGCGCCGACGGCGTCCTGCGAGTGGACACGCCGCCGATCCGCGGCGACGACCCGTCCGTGCCCTCCGAGGTCGGCGAGTACCTGGCGCAGACCTCGTTCTGGACCCTCGACAACGAGCAGGCCATCGTCATGCGGGAGATGCAGAAGGCGACCCCGCTGGCGCGGCATCTCACCGCGTATTTCCTTCGCAATGACGTGGGGTTGAGCGACCAGTTCAAAGAAGAACTTGAGACCTATCTGAAGGGTATCTCCGGGGCGCTGCGCCTCAAGGTCACGCGCATCGAGATCAACATCCCGAAGGAGGATGTGAAGATCCCGCCGCGGCCCGAACTGGCACTGTGTGAAGGGTCGCTCGCGCTCGCCAACGGCTTCGGCTTCGCGCGTCGCCAGGAAGACGGCACCATCGTCGGCATCTATCCACGCAAGCCGGCTCCATCCACCGACAACACGCAGCCGCCGGGCGCAACTCCGTAAAACATTTCGAAACGGCCCGGCTATTATCGACGGCCCAATCTTTCGTCCCACTCAACGGAGATCCGTTTATGGAAGCTGTCGATGTGCGTGGCCGATTCGTCTGGCATCAGCTCGCGACACGCGACGTACCAGGCGCCAGGAAGTTCTATTCGAAACTCGTGGGCTGGAAAACCATGCCGTGGCCACTCGATCCCGCCTACACCGTGTGTCACGCGGACGTCGGGCCGGTGGCGGGCATCATGGCCATTCCGGCTGAAGCGCCGGCCGAGATGCCGTCACACTGGCTGCAATACATCGGCACCAGCAATGTCGATGCCACCGCCGAGGCGGCGGTACGCGCCGGGGGCTCGGTCCTCAAGTCGCCGAGCGACATGCAGGGCGCAGGACGTTATGCGGTGTTGCGCGATCCGCAGGGCGCGATATTCGCCGTGATCAACCCGGAAAACGCGCGACCCGAAGACATCGGCGTTCCGCCGATGGGCACGTTTTCGTGGCACGAACTCGCGACCACCGATAACGAGGCCGCGTTTGCGTTCTACAGCGGGCTGTTCGGTTGGGAAGCCATGACACGCATGGACATGGGTCCAACCGGCATCTACCTGATTTTCGGCTGGAAGGGTCAACAGCGCGGCGGCATGTACATCAAGCCCGCCGACGCCCCGATGCCGGCCAATTGGCTGCCGTACGTGTTCGTGCCGAGCGCGGACAAGGGCTTCGCGTGGGCCACGTCGAGCGGCGGAAGCGAAATGCTCAAACCCATGGACGTTCCGGGCGGTAGTCGTATTGCCGGGATCATGGATCCCTCCGGTGCGGCATTTGCGCTCAACTCGCCCGCCGCAGCGGCGGCGCAAGCCGCGGCGCCGAAACCGAAGACCGCCGCCAAGCCCAAGCCCCAGCCCAAGGCAAAGGCAAAGGCAAAGGCGAAAGCCAAGGCGGCCGCGAAACCCAAGGCGAAAAAGAAGGTCGTAAAAAAGGCGGCGAAGAAAGTCGCGAAGAAATCTGCCCGGAAATCTGTCAAGCGCGCGCCGAAGAAGAAGGCGGCGCCCCGCAAGAAGAAGAGCGCAGGAGCCAGGAGGAAGAAGTGACGGGACGACGGGATGTCATCAAGGCCGGTCTGGCCATCGCCGGCATGCAATCCATGGGCGCTTTGGCCGCCCAGCAAAAGACCGCGCCCAAGGAGGAGGAGCCCAAGAAGCCCCTGCCTCCGCTGGCAACCAAGACCATCCCGTCCACCGGCGAGCGCCTCGCGGTCATCGGCGTCGGGACCAACAACTACAGTCCCGTGACCGCTGATGAGCGCGCGGCGCGTCGCGAAGTGCTGGCGGGCCTCACGGCCGCCGGCGCTTCGGTCATCGACACCGCGCCCGCGTATCGCCAGTCCGAGGAAGTCATCGGCGAGTTGCTCGCCGACATCGGCAACCGCAACCAGGCCTTCATCGCCACCAAGGTCACGGCCGACGGCGACCAGCTCGAGCGCGGCGTGGCGATGATCGACGAGTCACTGCGGCGCCTGAAAACCAACGTGCTCGACCTGGTGCAGATCCACAGCCTGAACGGCGTCGGCGTGTTGTTCCCGCATCTCTTCGAGCGCAAGAAAAAGGGCCAGATCCGTTACGTCGGCATCACGACATCGAGCTCCGGGCAGCACGACCGCATGGTCGAACTCATCAACTCGCAGGCGCTCGATTTCATCCAGGTGGATTATTCGCTGGCGAATCGTGCCGCCGCCGACAAGGTCCTGCCCGCGGCGCTCAACAAACGCGTGGCGGTGCTCGTCAATCTGCCGTTCGGCGGCCGGCGCGACGGCAACCTGTTCTCACGGGTCGGCAATGCCGGATTGCCGGACTGGGTCGACGAAATCGGCGTGGGCAGCTGGGGACAGTTCTTCCTGAAGTACGTGGTGTCGCACCCGGCAGTCACGGTGGCGATCCCGGGTATGACCAAACCCTCGCACCTCGAGGACAACCTCGCGGCGGCGCGCGGCCGCATGCCCGACGCCTCCATGCGCGCGCGCATGGAGAAATACTGGGATCAGAATTTCGGCGGTTAGCCCCGGACAGCCGGCTATTTTCCGGCGGCCCAGCGGAGCGCGCCGGTCAGCAGCGTCACCATGTACGGCTCGCTCCAAGACTCGTTGGAGTGCCCGAGGGCGCTGTAGAACACGCGGCCGCCGCCGAAGTTGTGGTACCAGACCAGGGGGTTCGGATTCACGTCCGGCTGGCCTTCACCGATGCTCGCCGGATCGACCGTGATCAGCACGTGCACCGTCGGATCGAAATCCTTGTAGTAGTACCACTCGTCATTGCGCTCGAGCGACTTGGGTAGTTTGGCCGTGGCCGGGTGCCGGGCGTCGACCACGGTCACCGTGCCCTTGGGCGTGCCCTTGGGGTGTCTCTCGAAGTAACCGCCGATCATCTGGCCGTACCAGCCCCAGTTGTAGTGCGAATCCGCGGCTGCATGCAGCGCCACCACACCCTTGCCGGCCTTGAGGAATCCCTGCAGGGCATCGCGCTTGGGCCCGACGAACCACTCCGTCTCCGGCTTCTTGGGATCGGTGGAGTTGCTGACCAGCACCAGCACCTTGTACCGGGCGAGTTTTTCGGTCGTGAATACCTCCGGGTCTTCGGTGGCATCGACCCCGTAGCCAGCCTTCTCGCCGATCGATTTCAGGGCCGCGACGGCGGCGGGTATGGATTCATGCCGATAACCGGTGCTGCCCGAATACACCAGCACCTGCGGCTTGTCCCGGGCGCTGGCAGGCGCCGCCACCAGCGTCGCCAGTGCGAGCGCGATACTGACCAGCCCGATCGACAGTCGGCGTGAAAACATGAGCTTCCCTCGTGAATGGACTATTGGGCTGGCAACGGCATGCCCTGCGCCCTGGTACGTAGACGCAGCACGCGGTGATTTGCCGTAATGAACAATGTCGAACCGTCTTCACCCCAGGCGACATTGGCCGTGGGAACGCCGGTGAGGATGCGGCCGAGGAGGGTGCCTTCGGGTGTGAATATGAATATGCCTCCAGGTCCCGTGGCCCAGACGTTGCCTTGCTGGTCGACTTTCATGCCGTCCGGGACGCCATCGCCCTTGTTGAAGTATTTCGTGACGTCGGCGAACAGCCGGCTCGGGCCCAGGCTGCCATCCGGCAAGACGGGGAAGGCCTTCCAGATGGCCGGACTCTGCTGCGAGTTCGCCACGTACAGCGTCTGGTAGTCAGGCGAAAACGCCAGGCCATTGGGCGCCTCGAGTTCTTTCGTGAGCAGCCGGATCTTGCCGTCCGGAGCCACGCGGTAGACGCCCTGGAAGGGGAGTTCCTTGTGGGGATCCTGAAAGGTCCCGGGCAGGCCGTACGGCGGATCGGTGAAGTACAACGCACCCTGCTTGTCGTAAACGAGATCGTTGGGACTGTTGAGGCGCTTGCCCTCGTACTTCGTGGCCAGCGGCACCATCGTGCCGTTGGCTTCGCGCCGCGAGACCCGCCGGTCGCCGTGCTGGCACAGGGTCAGGCGGCCCTGCAGATCGAATGTCAGGCCGTTGGAGCCGGGTTCCTTGCCGGTGAACTCGGCGGCACCGGTGTAGCCACTGCGCTCCAGGAAGCGCGACACGCCCTTGTCGGCATGCCACTGCATCACGACGTTGCGCGGGATGTCCGAGAACAGCAGCGTCTTGCGCTTGCCGTCCCATAGCGGACCTTCCGACCACATCAGGTCATCGGCGATCTTTTCGATTTTCGTGTCGGGCGGAATCAGCGCGTCGAAGCGCTGGTCGAGCGACTCCAGACGTGCGTACGGAGACTCACCGGCAACTGCGTTCAAGCACAACCCCCATGCAATGACTGCCGCGAGTGATACGCGAGACTTCATGCGAGCGATCCCCCACGGATTTAGCAGCGCGTGATTGTGCACGGGGCCCATAGATATGTATAAGAGTTACCATAATATACATTATGCGTAGTACGCTGATTTCTGCGGCCTGCGTATCGATCCTGAAACCCCGGAACCGATTTGGCCCCTGCTCGCCACAGAATTGCAGGAGCCACGTTGTGGCACGCGCTTGTAAGGACCGCCCATGCTCATGCATTCATTCCGTCTCGCCGTCCTGGGGACTCTGGTTGCGCTTAACGCGCCATCGGTGCTCGCCGCGAGCGAACACAACCCGGCGGTCCATACCCCGAAGGCAGACAGCGTCGGTGTCATCGTCAAGCTGCGCCCGGCGAGCGCCACGAGCGCTGTCCAGAAGCTGGCGAGCCTGGCCGATCGCAGCCAGGGCCTGGCCAAACGCACCGGGGTCGCCATTCAGCTCAAGCGGCAGATCAGCGACTCGACCCTCGTGACGACGCTCGACAGCCACCAGGTCGACGCTGCCGAGGCATTGCAACGGTTGCGCGCCGACCCGGAAGTCGAATACGCCGTCCCGGATCATCGTCGCTACGCGCTCGCCACCAGCCCCGACGATCCCTTGTTCGCCGGCCAGTGGTATCTGAAGTCCACCGAGGTCTCGGCGGTCAACGCCATCAACGCCTGGGACAGCGAGCGCGGTGCGTCGGGCATCGTGATCGCGGTTCTCGACACGGGCGTGCTGTATGACCATCCGGATCTCGGCCGCACCGCGAATGGCGGCAAGCTGCTCCCCGGGTTCGATTTCGTGAACGCGACGGCGCAAGCCAACGACGGCGACGGTCGCGATGCCGACGCGTCCGATCCGGGCGACTGGGTCAGCAGCGGCGACCTGTCCAATGGCGCGTTCTCCGGTTGTGCGCAGAGCGACAGCTCCTGGCACGGCACCCGCGTCTCCGGAATGATCGCGGCCCTGACCAACAACGGCGCAGGAGTCGCCGGCCTGGATTGGGGTTCGCAGATCCTGCCGGTGCGTGTGCTCGGCAAGTGCGGCGGCACCGACAGCGACATTCTCGCCGGCATGCGCTGGGCGGCCGGACTGCACGTCAATGGCATCGCCGACAACCCGACGCCGGCACGAATCCTGAACATGAGCCTGGGCGGCGACTCGGTCTGCGAGCCCAGCTATCTGGATGTCATCCGGGAACTGACCGCGCTCAAGGTGCTGGTGGTGGTTGCCGCCGGCAACGATGGCACGGTGGTTTCTTCTCCCGGAAATTGTCCCGGCGTCGCCGCCATCGCGGCCATCCGCCATGCCGGCAGCAAGGTCGGCTTCAGCAATCTCGGCCCCGAGGTGTCGATCGCGGCCCCCGGCGGCAATTGCGTGAACATCAACGGCGGCCCCTGCCTGTTCTCGCTGGATACGACCTCGAACAGCGGCACCACGGTCCCGGGCGCGCACACCTTCACCGATCAGTTCAACCCGAACCTCGGCACCAGCTTCTCCACCCCGATCGTCTCGGGGATCGCGGCGCTGATGCTCTCGCGAAACAACAACCTCACGACGGCGCAACTGATCGCGCGACTGCGTGAAGGCGCCCGGTCGTTTCCGACCACCGTCGCCGATGCGCCCACCATCCAGGCCTGCCATGTGCCTGCCAGCGATCAGGATTTTCAGCTCGAGCAATGCCTGTGCACGACGGATACCTGCGGTGCCGGCATGGCCGACGCCGCCAACGCAGTGAGCGCCGCCGAGCGGCCGATCGCCGCGGTGTCGACACCCAACAACGTCTCGCCGGGCCAGAACGTCACCCTCAACGCTGCGGGCAGCGCCGGCGCCTGTGGCCGGACCGTCGTGGGCTACGCCTGGAGCGTGGTTTCCCCGGCAAACAACCCGCCCGCCATCACCGGCGCCAACACCTCGTCCGTGTCGCTCACCGCGCCGGTCTTCTCCTCGGTCACCCTGCGACTCACCGTGACCGACGACCTGGGACGCATCGATACCGCGGACGTGAGGGTCGATCCGGATCGCGCCAGCAGTGCGGCCCCGGCAACGGCCGGTACCACGCCTTGTGCCGCAGGTAGCACCACTCCACCGGCGCCGACTCCTCCTCCCCCGGTGCCCCCTCCTGCCCCGCTCCCGAGCGGGAATGGTGGTGGCGGTGGTGGTGGTGGCGGCGGATCGATCGAGCTGCTCACGCTGACCTTGCTAGGTGGGTTGTCGCTGCTGCGGGCCGGGCGTGTTCGCCGGAGGCTTTTTCCCCGTTGCATTTGAAAGACGTCGCGCTATATTTGCGTCGTACGCCATTGACGGATCAGGCTCTCCGTTACAACTACAACTAAAGGCGTTACGTCAGGTTTGGCGCGCAAAGGGGAAGTTGCGCGGCCCAGATACTCGGCGAACGAAAAGGCTCATGTCGCGTGTATACGACCGGCTCGAATCTGCCACGCTTCATTTTGCGCGCTCCGGCGCGATCAAGGAGCGGCTCGAAGGCGCCTGGCGCCAATGCCTCGCCCACATCGAAGCCGATGACGTGCCGCGCGAGTTGCGCCTGCAGTTCCTGGAGCTCGCTTCGCAGATGCAGCGCGAACGTCCGCTGCGGGGTGAAGACGCGGTGCGCGCCACCATCCGCAAGATGTCGAACGAGGAAGCCGAGCGGCACGCCTCCATCATCGTGCGCATGTTCTGCCGCATGACGCGCCAGCAGGAACTGGAACTGCCGATGCCTGCACCGGGCGGCGCCGCCATCGTGCAGCTGTTCGCGGCCGAAGGCTAACTACTAGTCCAGCTTGAACTCGATGGTGTCCCAGCGATGGGATTCCTCGTGGCGCGCCTGCGCCTTGACCGCGTCCACCAGCGCACGCCCGTCCCATTCCACGGTCTGATCCGACAACGAGGTGATGGCCGGCGGCAGCACGGCATTGGCGCCGAACGGCTTCATGAGGACCACCGGCTTGTCGGAGGCCTTGGCGAAGGTCATCTGGAACAACAGCAGCTCGGGCTGTTGCCGATACAAACCCGGAAGGGCAATCACACATTCGGCCTGGGCGATCTGCTTGCGCAGTTCCTCGCGGTCGGCTTCCTTGCCGCCCGAAGGCGCCTTGTCCGGCGCGGAAAGGTTCTTGTAGAAGAAATTCCGCGCGCTTTCGAGATATTCGAAGATACGCAGGTACTCGTCGGAGGTATCCCACGCATGCGTGACGAACAATCGAATTGGATTGTTTTGTGACATGTCGACCGACCAGAATGGCTGCCTAAGTGTAGTTTAGCCGCCAGAGTTGCGCGTCCTCTCCCCTTTTGTGCGTCGCAACGTTAGCATCTAACCGCTTGCGCCTGCTCGTTTACAACATTCGCTACGCCACGGGCACCGGTCCGGCATTCCATTTGCCGTTCCCGGGGGCCGGCTACCTGCGTTCCAGCCGGCGGGTGCTCGATGGCATCACCAGCTTCGTGAAGGCGCAGGACCCGGACATCGTCGGCCTCATCGAGGTCGACATCGGCTCGGTTCGCAGCGGCATGCTCAACCAGGCCGAACACATCGCCGAGACGCTGGGTCACTACACCACGTACGAGTGCAAGTACGGCAAGGCGTCGATCAACAATTTCATGC
>Ga0068861_100002792_pt1 | contig 11471 bp, 8 predicted proteins | sample KBSSwiS42_FD_66593 | JGI IMG/M metagenome (GOLD analysis project Ga0068861, IMG submission 66593) | Switchgrass rhizosphere microbial communities from Kellogg Biological Station, Michigan, USA - KBS Switchgrass S4-2 | ecosystem: Host-associated > Plants > Roots > Rhizosphere > Soil ...
CGCTCTACGAGCGCCTGCTCGCCCGCGACCTGTCCGCGCTCGACGTGGACGCCGCCGTCGCCGCCTGGCCGGAGTGGGAGGAGACGGAGCGCCGCGTGCGCCGCGCCCACACGACGCCCGGGCTCGACGAGGCCGCGGTCGAGGAGACGCGCGCCAAGGACGTGGACGCCGGTGCGCTGCGAGAGCGTCTGACGCTCCTGCGCTCGCGGTGGCCGGACCTGCGGGAGCGCCTGGCCGAACAGCTCCTGCCCGCCGCGACGCTGCGCGACCAGCTCCGGGCCGCCGACTCCCCGACCACGCCGCAGGACATCGGCCTCGGCACCGACGCGCTGCGCGACACGTACCGCCGCGCGCAGATGATCCGCCGCCGCTACACGGTCCTCGACCTGACGAACCAGGCCGGGATCCTCGACGACTGCGTCGCGGAGCTGTTCGCGCCGGACGGGTTCTGGGGGCGGGCGCTCGCGGGGACGCCGTCGGGGTGACGTGTTCGCGCCGGCTCGGGCCGCGCGGGTTCAGCCGCGGTGCGTGGCGAGGGAGATGACGGCCTCCCGTGTCCTGATGGCGGTGGCGTATGCCGCGTCGTGCACGCCGCCGCGGACACCCTCCGCGGCCACCGTCCCGTTCGCCGGGTACGTCCCGAACACGCGCGGAGTCCGGGGATCGCCGTCGACCAGGGTGCGAAGCGGGACGGTGCTGGCCTGGAGCTCCAGCACGCTCTTCAGCAGCACCGGCTCGGGGACGCCCGCCTGGAGCTGGTACATGCATGCGTCCAGTGGGTCGATCCAGGTGATGTAGCCGCCGTCGAGGATCTGGAGCGGGCGCTCGATCTGGCCCGTGAAGCTGTAGCGCGTGCTCGCGGACGACACCGGGTCGAAGTACCGCGGCGTATAGAAGTCGGACATCCGGATGCCGTTGACCGGATACCAGAACGCCTGGCACGGATCGCACACCTCGACGAGGACGAGGACCCGCCGACGGTGGTCGAGCGGATGCGTCACGGCGATCAGTCGGTTGCCGTGCGGATCCGCGATCAGCTCGATCACCTCGTGGCTGACGGCGATCTCCCAGCCCTCATCGGCCGCCACCAGCGCGAACGGCTGCCGCGTGAACGAGTTGAGATGGATCCCCGAGATCTGGCCTCGGTCGAACTCGGCGAGCAGCAAGGTGGCCTCATGCGGAGTGATCGCGTTCTCGATCCGACCGGCGAGCTCGCGGGTATCGCCGAAGACGACGACCGGTCGGTAGTCGCTCGGGACGGAGTCGAGGTCGGCAAAGGCGTCGACCGTCGCCTCGATCCCCCATATCGGCGCGAAGTCACGGGACACCTGCTTCTGGACGGCGGCGGCGACCTGGAGGACGTCCCGGATCGGGACGTCGTCGGTCAGCGAGACGAGGGCGATGTGGTCGAGGTGCGGCACGAGCTGCGCCCTTCTTGACGGTGGTGGCAACCGCGGCTTGATCTCCGCGGCGTATGGCGTGATGCTCCGGCGGCGGCAGCCAGGAATGCTTGATCAGTCAGAGATCGTCTCCTACCTCCTGTCGCTCGGCGTTGTCAAGGCGCGAGACGCCGTGGCTGACCACCTGTCGGTCGTCGACGCCTCGCGCCGCAATTCCGTATTCGTCGTTGCCTCACGCGGGCGGCCGACGTATGTCGTCAAGCAGGCGCACCGTGACATCGCAAGCGGGCTCGAGCACGAGGCCGTCGTCCTGCGGATGCTCGCGCGCTCCGAGATCGCGGCGAGCGTTCCCGTCGTCGTCCATCACGACGCGCGGGCCGGGTGCCTGGTTCTCCGCGCGCCAGGCGGGACGCCCGACTGGACGAAGCATCACGCGCGGGGGCGGTTTCCGACGACGACCGCGCGCGCCCTGGGCCGGATGCTCGCGACGCTGCACACCGACCGCGGCCCGATCGCCGAGGTCGAAAGCGGCGAGGATCGAATGTGGGGCCTGTCGTTCCCGGAGCCGCCGTATGAGCTGGTGCTCGGGATGAGCGCGCAGGCGCGCGAGCTCCTGGCGCTCGTGCAGGCGACGCCGGACGTCTGCGAGCGTCTGCTCACGCTTCGCGACGACGTGATCGCGGATGCGTTCGTCCACGGGGACCTCCGGTGGGACAACTGCCTGGCCGTCTCGCCACCCGGTGGTCGCCGGCGCACGCGCGTGGTCGTGATCGACTGGGAGGTCGCCGGCCGCGGGTCCGCCGCGTTGGACCTCGGGACCGCGATCGGCGAGTACGTGAGCGCCTGGGTGACCTCGATCCCGATCACCGCCCCGGACGACCCCGGTCGTTGCATCGCGCTCGCCACGACCCCGATCGAACGGATGCGTCCAGCGGTCCACGCCCTGTGCGCGGGCTACCGGGCGGCTGGCGGTGAGCTCCCCCCGGTCCGGCGCGCGATGGAGATGACCGCGGTGCGGCTCCTGCAGACAGCGGTGGAGCGCGCCAACGCGTTGAACGCCCCGCCCGCCCACCTCAGAACGCTGCTGAACGTCGCGGCCGCGATCCTCCGTGAGCCCGAGGGGATGGCGTTGAGCCTCCTGCGGCTGGCGCGATGACGCGCCACCGCGACCAGGCCGTCGCCGCGCTGCGGGCAATTGCGATCCGCGGCGAGACCCGGTACTCGTGGCTCGGTCGGACGAGCCGCGCGCTGCGCCGTCCGGTCGTGGACGCGATGGACGACGCGGAGCGCCGGCAGTACCTGGCGATGTCTGTGCGCAACGAGCTCTACGTGTCGTTCTACCGCCACGGGATGCCGGTTCCGGCTCGGTGGGACGAGCCCGAGGCCTCGTTCGCCGACCCGGCCTTCCTCGCGCGGCTGGCCGCGGCGAACACGGGTCGCGGGAGTCGCGATCCGGGGTGGACGGTGGAGCGTGTGGACGACGGTCGCGCCGTGGTAACGAAAGGCGGGATCCGCGTGGTCATCGCGCACCCGGAATGCCGAGCCGACGGGCACGCTCCGGGGCTCGGAGCGACGGTGAGCCTGCCGCTGCCGAAGCACCTTCCCGCCTTGTCGCCCGGCTTCCTCACGGTGATCGGCGATCACGCGGCCGATCACGATCCGGCGGCCGAGTGCGTGCGCGTGTACTGGAACGTCACGCCCGCCGGCGCCCCGGATCTCGTCCACCGGCTCGCGACCTCGCTCAACGCGCGCGGCGTCGCCTTCCGGCTGAAGGTGGTCGATCACCCGGGGCGGTTCGACCGCCGCGACGTGGCGGTGCTGTACGTGCCGCCCGACGGCTTCGCCGATTCGCGAGACCTGCTCGGATCGGTCGCCGAGGCGCTCGGCGTCGGGCTGCGCGCCGGGGTCCCGGCGTTCACGTGCGAGCTCGCCCCGGGCGTCGGGGCCGCCGAGGATGACGACGCGACCGAGAGCTTCGGGATGCGCCGGTGCGAGCTGCTCGCCCGCGCGGTGATCCGCGCCCACGACGAGGAGTGCTCGGGCCTCGGGCGCCGTCTTGAACTCGTCGAGGACGAATTCGCCGGGGCCGGACTGCGGCTCGACGCGCCGTATCACGCGCCGGCTTTCGCTGGGCGCCATGTCATCTGAACCGACCGGCGGCTGCCCGGCGCTGCCATTGACGGTGCTGGTGGGTTGACACCCCCAGATCGAACGGCGAAAGTTGACCAGTGATGGTGCTCTTGTTTCGACGCAAGGGAGGCCACGTGTCAGATCAGGAACAGGAACGTCCCGAGGCCCTGGAGCGTCGCCGGGACCTGTGCACCCCGGATCCCGGTGTCCGGACGGTCATCGGCGCGAGCAGTGGCAGGGAGATCGCGGACTACGAGGCGGCGGGCAGGGCGGCTCCGGACGTCGTCGTCCTCACCGGGTACGTCGGCGGCGGCGTCGAGGACGACGACGCGTATTGGCTCCTGCTGTACGCCGACGACGCGTTCCACACGTGGACGCTCGTGCGGACCGACGACGTCTGCCATCGCGACTGGATCCACGACGACAAGCTCCCGTTCCGAGGCTACGATGTGATCTGGGTCAAGCGCTCCGCGCGGGTGAGTCGCGGGTCGGGCGCGGACACCGCCGCGCAACAGCGGCTCATCACCGGGAAGTTCACGGCCGCCGCCGACCTTGACCCTGCGCCGCGCGGAGGCTCCGCGCTGTCTATCAGCGGCGTGGACTGCGGCGCGAGGTCGGCGCGCCCTAACTGCAGCGGCGCCTAATTCCCCGCGGCCGCGAACCGGTCCCGTTCGGCCGGGGTGAGCCGGTGCGGGTGTTGGGCATCGGCGACGCGGCGCACGCTGGCGAGGCTGCCGCAGACGGTGCACGTGAAGGTCCTGGTCACTTCGTTCCCGTCGACTGTGACGATCGTGCCGTTGGCGCTCTGTGCGACGTCGTAGATCGCCGGGGCTCCGGTCTGGACCACGACGAGCGGGTCGCTCGCGCGTGGGTCCCAGAGCCGTAGCGTCCCGTCTGCGCTCGCCCCGAGGATGTGATCGCCGTCCCTGGTGAACACCACGGTCGTCATCTCTCCGTCCGCGCCCCGTAGGACGACGGACCTCCGAGCGGACCGGTCCCACACTCTGATCGTGCGGTCAGCGCCCGCACTGGCGAGTCTTCCGTCGGCGCTGTACGTGATGCTCGCGACGCGATCGTGGTGTCCCTTGAGGACCTGGTCCGGGGCGGATGGATGCGCAAGTGTCCACACGAACACCTTCCCAGCCCGCGTCGCCGCGGCCGCCCGTCGGCCGTCAGGGCTGAGTTGCACGTCCGTGACGTCCGTTCCGGCGCCCCGGAATCGGATTACCCGATGGGAATGGAGGTCCACGGTCGCGACGACGCCCGTCGCGTCGGCGTAGATCAGCCGCCGGCCCGTCCGATCGAACCGAACCATATTGAGGTCGTGTCCCTCGCCGAGCCGCACGACCGTCTTCGGCGGGCCGGTCAATGACCAGATCGAGATCGTCGAATCGCCTCCACGGCCGATGACCACCTTGTCTCCGTCCGGCGCGAACCGCCCGATGGTGTAGCCCTTCGTCCCGTGATCGCTTGCGATCACGCGGCCGCTCTCGACGTCCCAGAGTCGGACCGTGCCGTCCTCGCTCCCGGTGACGACGCGGCGTCCGCTGCGGTCGAGTTCGACGTCGTCGGTCACGTTCGTCCCGACGAACTCCCGTGCGCTCCCGGCGTCCCAGGTACGAGCCGTCCCGTCGGCGTTCGCCGTCAGAAGCCGATCGTCTCGGGGGCCGAACGCCACGTCGTAGACACGGCCCCCGGTGCCGCGGAGTACCGTCAGCGGCGAATCCCCGCGTACACTCCAGACACGCGTGGCGCCGTCGAGGCTTCCTGCCGCAACCCGGCGGCCGTCTCTGCTGAACCCGACGCTGTACAGCTCGTGCCCGCCACCGTCGAGCCGCGTTGTCGCTGCCCCACTGCGCCCGTCGAAGAGGCGAACCTGGCCGTCGAAGCCGGCGACGGCGATACGTGACCCGTCGGGGCTGAACTGCGCGTCCTGCTCCGATCTGGTGCTGGTGAAGATCACGCGTGGCGGCTCGCCACCGGTCCCCTCCCAGAGCCTGACGGTGCCGTCGTCGCTCACGCCGATGGCCCGTCGGCCGTGGTTGTCCAGGTCCACTCCTTGGACGGCCTTTTCACTGCGTCCCGCCAGCGTGATCCACGGGCCACCGCCGATGGTGCCGATGTGTACCGTCCCATCGCTGAGTCCTGCGGCGAGCCGTGAGCCGTCGCCGCTGAATGCGACGCTGAGTACCTGCGCCTTGCCGACGCGGAGCGCGGTCCGCGGGTGCCTGAGGTGTGCGTCGGTCACGAGGACCGACCCGTCGGTGAAGCCGAGAACGATCCGCCGTCCGTCGGGGGCGTACCGGGCACTGTTCAGGGCGCGGTGACCGGGCCGCAGCGCGGCGACAAGCCGGCCTGTGGCGACGTTACGGACGCTGACAATCCCGCGCTGTCCACCCGTGACGAGACTCGTCCCGTCTGGACTGTAGGCCGCTGTCCACGCCCTCAACGGATCGGATGCGTATACGCGCAGCTGGTGCGAGGCGAGCGTCGCCTGACGCAGTGCAGCGTCCGCCGGCTGCGTCTTCGCGGAATCGAGCGCCGACAACGCCAGGCTCATCGCCAGCTGCGGGTCGTTGGCGACCTCGTTCTGCGCCTGCAGCGCCAACTCCTTCGATACCGCGGTGTCCCGCTCATCGCGCGCCTGCCCCGCCTGGTGCACCGCGATCCCCGCCACGACCGTGATCGCCACCAACCCGACCGCCAGCGCAGCGAAGGCGAACGTCAGCCGCCGGCGGCGCGCGGCGCGGTCCCGGCGGAAGCGGGCGAGGCTCGCGTCGAGGAATTCGCGGGCGCCGCTTGGCAGCGGCAGGGCGCCGCGCTCGGTCGCAAGCCGAGCCTCGGCGAGGCGCGCGCCCCGCAGCAGCGCGCCGTCGTCGCGGTCGAGGCGCTCCCATTCCTCGGCGGCGACGCTCAGACTTCGCTCGAGCCTGAGGACGTCGCGGTCGTCGTCGATCCACCCGCGCAGCCGCGGCCACTCGCGCAGCAGCGCCTCATGCGCGAGCTCGACGGTCCCGGCGCTGACCGTGAGCAGACGGCTGTCGGCGAGCAGCGCGACGACGCCGGCGACGTCGCGGTCGTCGTCGGCGCCGAGGTCGGCGAGCGACGGACGGCGGCGCTCGACGCTCCCGTCGTCGCGGACGTCGGCGAGGCGCAGGAGCACGCGCCGGGCGGTCGCCTGGCCGTGATCGTCGAGCCGCCCGTACGCGTCCTCGGCGAGCCGCGCGACCGCGCCGTGCACGCCCCCGGTCCGCTCGTAGTCGGCGTGCCGCAGGCGCCGGCCGTCCCGGCGCTGCCACAGTTCGAGCAGGGCGGTCGACAGCAACGGGAGTGCTCCGGGCTCGCCTTCGACGTCCGCGACGACCGCGTCGACGAGGTCCGGCTCGGCGACGAGCCCCGCACGGCGGGCGGGACACACGACGGCCCGGCGAAGCTCGTCGGTCCGCATCGGCCCGACGAGCACGTGGTTCGCCGCGAGCACGCCCGACAGCGCCGGGTAGGCGGCGCAGCGGCCGTAGTGGTCGGCCCGGACGGCGACGATGACGGTCGCGCGGTCGTCCGCGAGGCCGAGGATCTCCTCGACGAACCCGGCGCGCTCGGCCTCGTCGCGGCAGCGCGTGAACGTCTCCTCGAACTGGTCGACCGCGAGGACGAGCGAACCGTCCTCGCCGGCGTCGTCGAGGGCGCGCCGCAGCTCGCGCAGCGGATGCGCCCCCGGGCGGACGACCACCTGGCGCGCGTCCCCGCTGCCGGGGAGCACGCCGCCGGCGAGCGCCGGCAGCAGTCCGGCGCGCAGCACCGAGGACTTGCCGCTGCCCGACGGTCCGACGATTCCGAGCACCGGCGACCCGACGAGCCGCGCCACGAGCGCTGCGACGAGGCGCTCGCGCCCGAAGAAGTACCGGGCGTCGGCAGCTTGGAACGACGCGAGGCCCTTGAAGGGGCAGACGACGGTCGCGTCGACCTCGTCCTCGGCCGCGTCGGGCTCGCGCGTGGCCTCGAGCTCGGCGACGTCGGCCGCGAGCTCGGCCTCCATCGAGCGCAGCTCGGCCCGTCCCGCCGCGGTGCGCCCGGCCGCCTTGCCGACGCGCGCCGCTGCCTCGCGCCGAGCCCACTGGCTCGCGAGCGTGTGCACGCGCCGGGCGATCCCGCCGCTCGCCTCGAGCAGCCAGTCGGCGGGCACCTCGTCGCGGGCGTTCGGCGGGGCGTGCGCGGCGCCGATCGCGCGCACGGCGTCCAGACCGAGCGGGGCGAGCTGCAGCGCCGCGTCGCCGCCGACCCGCCGCAGCGCGTCGGCGTCCGCTCCCGTGCCGAGCGCGAGGACCGGCGCGCCGCGGCTGACGTCCGCGAGCGCGTCCTGAACGCGTTCGCTGGCCCGGTCGACATCGTCGACCACGAGCAGGGTGGGCGCCGACGCGGCGCGGGCCCGTGCGATCGCGCCGAGCGCCGGCTCGGGCGCGCCGCCGGCCGCGGCGTACAGCACAGCGGCCCCTTCGGCATGAACCTCGGCGGCCAGCTCGGCGGCCAGACGCGTCTTCCCGGCGCCGTGCTCCCCGGCGAGCGTGACGAGCGCGCCGACGCCCGTCCGCGTCGCCTCCCACCGTTCGCTCAGCCAGGCCAGCTCGCTCCCGCGTCCTTCGAGCGCGGGCGCGGAGGCCGGGTCGAGGGCGGACGGGAGCTCCGCCACGGCGGGAGCGGCATCGAGCGCGGCGTCCTGGTGGAGGATCGCGTCCTGGAGGCGGCGGAGCTCGGGCCCCGGCTCGACGCCGGCCTCATCGACGAGCCGGCGGCGCGCCCGGTTGTACGCCTCGAGGGCGTCGGCCTGACGCCCGGACCGGTACAGCGCGAGCATGAGCTGACCCGCGAGCCGCTCGCGTGTCGGGTGCGCGGCGACGAGTTGGCGCAGCTCGCCGACGATCTCCGCCTCGCGGCCGGCCGCCAGGTCGGCCTCGACGCGCGCCTCGACGGCCTCGAGCCGCTGTTCCTCGAGTCGTGCGACGTCGGCGTGGACCGAGTCCTGGAACGTGAGCTCGGCGAGCGGCGGCCCGCGCCAGAGTCCCAGGGCCTCGCGCAAGACGTCCGCCGCGCGCTGCGGGTCGTCGGCCGCGAGCGCTCCGCGGCCGGCATCGACGAGGTCCTCGAAGCGCTCGCGATCGAGCTCGCCCGGGCGGACGTTGAGCCGGTACCCGGCGGCGGTCGTCTCGAGGACGTTGCCGCCGCCCAGCGCCTTGCGCAGCCGCGACACGTAGACCTGCACGGTCCTCACGGCCGCGGGCGGCGCGTCCTCGCCCCACAGGGCCAGCGCGAGGCGCTCCGCGCTCACCGGCTCGTTGGCGCGCAGGAGCAGAACGGCCAGGAGCGTGCGCGGTTTGACGCCGCCGAGGGGAATCTCCCTCTTGTCGGCGCGGACCTCCAACGGTCCGAGGATCCAAAACTCCATGGTGGCCCCGTGCCGACCGTAACCCGTGATCCGCCCCTGCGAGCGGGAGATGCGTCACACAACCGGCGCGTCCGGCGAGGTGTGCCCGGGTGCAACGCGGTTGCAGCCGCGCTGTAAGCGCCGGGGCGGACCGTGAAAGCGCTCACTGGCGGCGCCGCACACCACGGAGGGTGGTGCGCCGGCGGCGCACCGACCGAGGAGGACCCGATGTGCCAGGCTGCAAACGCGACGCGTGCCGCCAGCGGAGGCGCGCGCGGCGATCTCGCCATGCTCGCCCGCGAGGCGGCACTGGGGGACGCGGGCGCGTGGTCCGCGCTCGTTCAACGCCTCGACGGGATGCTGCGTGGCGTCGCTCGCGGGTTCCGGCTGGCGCCGGCCGACGTCGAGGACGTGGTCCAGACGACCTGGCTGCGGGCCGCCACCCACCTCGGCCGCCAGCACGACCCGGCCGCGATCGTCGCGTGGCTCACTGTGACGGCGCGTCGCGAGGCCCTGCGGATCCTCCAGCGCCGGACCCGCGAGGTCCCGGTGCCCGACCCCGGGGCGGACGTCGCCGACCCCGAGAGCCCGGAGTCGCTGGCCATCCAGCGCGAGCGCCGCGCCACGCTGCGGGGTGCGGTTGGACGTCTTCCCGCCCGCCAGCGGCGCGTCATCTCCTCGCTGCTCGGTCAGCCGGCGCTGACGTACGAGCAGATCTCCGCGGCGCTCGGCATGCCGATCGGCTCGATCGGCCCGACCCGCGAGCGAGCGCTCGCACGGTTGCGGCGCGACCTCGACCTCGCGTCGGTCCTCTGATGTCGGTGCTCGACCAGACGCTGTCTGCCGCCGGCCTCGGGCACGAAGACCTGCTGATCGCCTGGCGCGAGGCGTGCGACGACCTGCGCCGGGCCTATCGGGCGTGGTGCTTCGAATGGCCGGCCGCCGGCCGCGACCGCTTCGCGGCCTACCTCGCCGCCGCCGACCGCGAGGCCGCGGCGGCCTCCGTGCTCGCCCGCTATGCGGCCGGTCATCCCGCCCCGGACGACCTCGGCGCATTCGGCCACATGCGTGTCGCGCGCCGGCCTGGCGCCGCTGCAAGCGGCCTGCAAGTGAACCGCAAGCGCGCTTGGCGACAGTCCTGAGGCCCTTGCACGCAGGACCCAGCAAGACAGGCCCACCATGCCCACCGGACAAGTGCTCTACCTCGATCGTCACCTCCCCGCCCCGCCGCCGGCGCGCCCCGACGCGATCGTCCTCGGGCGCCCGTCGGCCGCGCCGCCGACCGGCGGGACGGTCTGCGTCTACATCGACGAGCGCGACGCCGCCCGGCTCGCCGAGCTGATCGGGCCGGCGCGGCTCACTGGCGCTCCCGGCTCGCGCCACCTCATGCTCGCGCCGGCCGCGACCGGCACCGTCCGCGGAGCGGTCGCGCCGCCGCGCGGGGGCCGCTTCCTCACGACGGTCCTCATGACCGACATCGTCGAGTCGACCGCCACCGTCGCGCGGATCGGCGACCGCCGCTGGGGCGAGCTCCTCGCGGGCCACTACGCGGACTGCTGCGCCGTGGCCGCCTACGCCGGCGGCGAGATCGTCGACACGACGGGCGACGGGATCGTGGCGATCTTCGACGGCCCGACCCGCGCGGTCGCGGCCGCGACCGCGATCCAGGCGACCGCCCGCGAGCGGGGCATCGGCGTCCGCGCCGGCGTCCACTGCGGCGAGTGCGAGCGCATCCCGCAGGGCGTCGCCGGCGTCGCCGTCCACATCGCGGCGCGGGTCTGCGGCCTCGGCGAGGGGGACGAGGTGCTGACGACCGGGACGGTCCGCGACCTCTCCGTCGGATCGACGCTCGCCTTCGAGCCTCGCGGCGTGCGGACGCTACGCGGCGTCCCCGGCGAGTGGACGCTGTTCCGGGCGGTCGAGGCGGACTAGGCCTGAAGCCGCGTGTCCGCCGCCGACGGGTCGCGCTCCAGCGCGGCCCCGGCCACCGCCTCGCCGAGCTGGAGGACGAGCCAGATCCGCTCGCGGTCGCGCAGGACGCCGATCCGCTCGAGCGGGTCGCCGTCGACCACGACGAGGTCGGCGAGCCGGCCCGGCTCGACCGTCCCCACCTGGTCGCCGAGGCCGAGCGCGCGTGCCGCCGTCGCGGTCGACGCGACGAGCGCCTCGGACGCCGACAGGCCGTGGTGGACCATGCGGACGATCTCGATCCCGAGGTCGTCGATCGGCGCCCAGTCGTGCCCGGTCGCGATCGCGACCCCGGCCGCGTTCGCCGCGCGCAGGGTCAGGTCGGCCTGCTCGAGGTTGTGGAGCGCGAGCTCGACGAGCAGGTGCGACCACGTCGGCGGCGGCTCGGCGCCGCGGCGCTCCGTCCCGTCGGGGCCGGCGCCGTCGGGCGCGGCGTCGCCCGCGACGCCGTAGAAGCAGCCGAGCGTCGGGACGAGGACCTGGCCCGAGGCGGCCATGCGCTCGAGCAGGTCCGGCCGGCGGTTGAGGTACATCCCGTGCTCGATCGTGTCGAT